>Ga0310786_10001525_pt1 | contig 37313 bp, 56 predicted proteins | sample AusTroGonzalo_MG_FD_203881 | JGI IMG/M metagenome (GOLD analysis project Ga0310786, IMG submission 203881) | Bovine rumen microbial communities from tropical cattle in Woodstock, Queensland, Australia - Gonzalo_03 (v2) (version 2) | ecosystem: Host-associated > Mammals > Digestive system >... | reverse complement strand
TAATAGGCAAGCAATATACTTTCAACCAACAACGCCCCCTTCAAAGTCATTTTCATTGTATTCCTTCTGCCCCAAGTGTCCGCATTTTATACCCGTGTCAAGCCAAATACCAACTCCCAACTGTTTGACACGCCAACAAAATGATAAGTCTTCACCAAACCCCGGCATTGGCGCAAACGGCAAACCAACTTCATCACGTACACGTTTCAAAAGTCTGGTTGACGTCATGCAACAGCCAAACCCCACAGCTTCAACCGGGATGATCCCGCCAACCGGGAAGTTACAAGAAATGTTTTTTGCCACGGCGTCAACTTTGCCGTTTTCATATTTCCATGAAAGTTGGTCATATGCCACGGGGCGTATTGGTTTTGCCCTTGTGAAATACAAACCGCTGACAAATTCAAAACCGCTTTCAAGTTCATCCGCCATTCTTACAAGTGCATATTTCGGAATACGCATATCCGAATCAAACCACGCCACGGCGTCAAACCCGTGTTCAATGGCGTTCAGCGCTATAATATTACGTGCTTCATACACCAAGGAATTCTTGACAACCGTGTATGACGTTTCCGGCGTCTTTTGAAGGTCTAACATGGATTGCATAAACCCCGTATGCACCATGTCAAAGCACGGAATCCCAATCAATATTTTCAAGCGTCAACGTCCCCTTTCCTTACACGGCAAGCATCAAACCCGTCACAAAAACCCGCTTCATAATGGTTTTGCATGGTCTTTCCCGCCGCCGCAACCTTGGCTTCCAGACCTTCAATGTATTCCAACGTATCCTTCTGCAATTCATCTTGGCAAGCCTTCCCAAATTCTGCGTAAGGACAATTCATGTTGCAATACACCCCGGAAAGGCACTTTCTGACGCCTTCTTTGACTTCTTGCCCTGTCTTGGTCATGCACACAACCCTTCTTTCTTCATATACTGCCACACGTTCCACAGGGCCTTCCCGTGAATGATCCGTGTGTTTCTGTATTCATAGTGAATGTCATATTGTATTTCCTGCAATGTGCGCCCGTTTATGTACTTCTCAATCAAAACGGTCTGTTGCACTTCGTCCGGCACACTCTTAATGGCCCGCATGATTTCCCGCATGGTTTCCGCCGCTTCAACCCGTTCTTCATCCAGATAGCGTGTTGCGTCTATGGCAGAAACAACGGCGTTTGCCATTGCTTCCCCGCTACCGGACGTCTGCACACATATTTCCTTCAAAGAAACTGTGGTGTTTGTGGCGTTCTCTATTGCGGTTCTTATGGCACGTTCAAGGGCCGCACACTTACTTTGCAATGCCCTATATCTGGAAAGATAATCCTTTGCCGGGTTCTTCTTACCCGGATTCTTGTTATGCTTCATCTTTTCCGCCCCCGTAAACGCAAACATGATTCAATGATTGTCTTTCTTGCTTCTGTGTCATCATTGCGGCGGGTTGCGGCGACTTGCCGCCATTGGTTATACACCTTGTATTTGTAACAATAATCGTGATACGCACCGCAACCCCGCAACGGACACTTAATACACGGACATTTCATTTAGAACGGTAATTGATCCGTTTCCACCTGTTCAAACCCGGAAGCAGAATCAACACGGGGGGCGGGTGTTTCTTCTTCCGAATCAGACACACGGGGGGACAGGAATTCGATTTCATCCGCCGTGACTTCCAGATTTGCCCGTGTTGTGCCGTCATTGCCCGTGTACGTGCTAACGCTGACCGGGCCAATGACACACACCTTGTGGCCTTTACGCAAAAACTTGGCGCACAGTTCACCACGTTCCCGCCATGCCGTGACCTTGAAAAAGTCGGCTTCCGGGTTCTGGTTGCTCTGTGTCTTCCGGCGGTTGACAGCTACGGTGAACGTGCAGACGTTCACGCCCGTTGTGGTTGTCCGCAATTCCGGGTCTTTGGTAAGGTTTCCAATAATGATTGTTTTATTCATGTGCGTCTTCCTTCCTTATTCGCTTCAATCAGTTTGATCCTGTTTTCAAGGCTTTTAATCCATGACACAAGCGTTGTTGTTTCTTCCCAATTCAAGCAGATTGTTTCACCGAATCTTGTATTGATTAAATTCCTGCGAATCCGTTCACGCTTTATGAAAAGCTTGGTTTGTTCATGCTTGTCCACTTAATCACCCGCCTTTTCAATCATTTCAGCGCCACACGCCGGACAATACTTGCCGTCAACGATGTATTCATCAGACCCAACATACCAACGCCCGCAATTACTACAATATGCGCCGTTACCCTTTACGTCCGGCGTCAACCCGTCCGACATGAACGGTATTGGTTTTCCGTTTTCGTCTTGCCAATGTGCAACGGGTCTTTCCGTCATAATGGCAATCCGTTCTTCCTGTTCTTCAATCATTCCCGCCATGTCAGCAATAAGGGCGTCCCGGCATTTCTTTATGTCTTCCATGACATTGACGGAATAATTGGGGTCAATACGTGGGTCACGCATTATGTCCCCACCGTCATAATACGGACAGTGTTTGCAATCGTGCTTTTTGTGGCATTTATAGCCTTTTTGCACCTTCTCTTTCTGTGTCATTCCTGCGCACCGTCCTCACCATAGCTTTTAACAATGTGATTCAACCATTTATCCAACTGATGAACAGCCCATGCTACCGGATATTTCTTCCCTTCCTTTTTCGCTTTGTTGTAAAACTCAATCAGACGAGCAATAGCTTTTTCAATGGTCATTCCTGCTCACCGTCCTTTTCTGTTTCATTTTCCGCCGGAGCAATCAACCGCCCGTCAATGTACACGTCTTTTCCGCTTTTGGCCTTAATCGCACAGGCAATGCATACTTGCAGACCTTCCGGGATAATATTGCCGCAACAGACGCAACGGTTGTCATTCATTCCTTACCACCTCATATATATGCAGTTCATTGGTATATCTGAATCAAACTCACGTTGCCATTCATTTTGTGGATAAAACCACTTATAAATTGATTTCAGAACGTCCAATGCGTCTTTCACAGTTCCCCAACCGTTTGAAGGTTCAAGGGCCTTGTACAAATGTTCATTGGCAACAAGTTCATTGATTCCGTCCCGGATTTTGTTTATGACTTCATCCATTCGATAATATTTGCCCTGTTCATAGTCCCAAGAAAGGGCCTTTTCAAATATGGGCCGCAAATTATATGTTGGCGTGTCATATTCCGGGCTACCAAGAAAAGCGTATGCGTCACAGCCTTCAACCTTGACATAGAATCCGATATTGTAACTCAATTAAAACCGTCCTTTCTTCTGCCGGATAGCACGTCACGGCGTGGCCTTAATCCGGCTTTACTTAATCAAATTCGCTTTCATCAACAATACGTATTGGCATGAATATCATAAGCGGCGTTCCGTTGGCGGCGGTTGCAAGAACGGGTTGTTTTCCCATTTCTTGACCGTCCTTATATATTTGATAAAACAACACGCCGTGTTCGTCTTTCAGCGGTTTCAACATGGTTTCATTAACATACGTTTTCCACTCAACTTGTCCGGCAATGCCCTTGAAAATGCGCAATAAAGGCTTTTTTGGCCCAAAACCGGATTCAACAAGCGTTTTCGTCATCTTGATTTCATTACCCGGCGCAATAAACGTTGAAAGTTCCGGCAAAAACCCTTTGTCCGAACCGCTTTTGACGGCAGAAGTATCAAAGCGCACACTATCTTTCGGAAGAACAAATGCACAATAACCGTCAAAGGTTATCACCAGAAATTCACCTTCCCAATAGCCGGGAATTGTATGCCCCCACTTGTTGCCTTTAATCATTTGTTTAATTGCTTCTTGGTTGATTTTTATGTAATTCATTTATCCTTCCCCCTTAATACTTTTCATCAATCGCAACCGCCTTGTGCGTGTGGTCATACACCCAAGACCACACACCCCACGGAAGCAAATGCCGAAAATACAACCGTCTGCAAATCTTGTACAATGCCTTCTTCATGCTTGTTGTTCCCCTTTCTCATTGGCTAAAAAGTCTTTCAAGTCTGCTTCAAGCCCCGCCATGATTTCCGCATCAACGCCGGAATAATCCCTTTGGTTGAAGTCTTGGAACGGCAACACCTTCTTTGACTTTGCGGGCGCAAGTTCGTCTTCCCACCTGTGACCGTTCAACCATGTTGCCGGGTGCGGAATGTATTGCCCGCCGTCCTTTGTCCATTGTTCGGATTCGATCTGTTTACCAATGGCGGCAACCATTCTTTCAAGCAACGCTTCATCCGGCTTTATCTTGTCAAAGGCTTTTCTTGCACCAACACGGTTGACCTTCCGGGGGTAAGCTTTCCAGAACTTTTCAAACCACGTTTCCTGCGCCTTGCGCTTTTCGGATTCGGATTCTATTTCGGATTCGGATTCGGATTCGGATTCGGATTCAAGCGACTTTTCGCCGCAACTCGCCGCAACTTGCGGCAAACTTCCGCAATCCGCTTCATCCGGCGTGGGGTATTTGTGGCGGGAAACCCGCAACCGTTGGTGTTCACCCCACTTATTCACACATAAGAAAGGCTTGCCGTCCTTGGTGTACCGGACAATCAATCCGACTTCCGCAAGTCTGTCAAGAATCTTGCCAACCTCTGACAGCTTCATTGTGTCTTTCAGCGGAAACAGGCGGCTTTTCACAACCGCTTCACGGGCGTCAAAACAACCGTAGTCATCCGCATTGACAAGCAATCTGTAAAACGTAACTTCTTCAATGGGCGTCAATTTGTTAATCCGTTCAGAATCACAAATGCTTTCTTTTATGATCCTATTCGGCACGGGGCGTCACCCCGCTTTCATGTCTTGTGTCCATAGCCCTTGCCCTTTCTCATAGATAGTTTTTGCCAAATATCTGCATGAATTCTTCGTGTGTATGCCGTGCTTCAAATGCGATTTGTCCAAGCCGCTTCAAACTGTCAGAAGTTGCCCGGTTTTTGTGGGCGCTTTCCGGGCCTTCCCTGTGACATTTGATACCGCATAACCAGATTTTCAAACCATACTTTTCAGACCACTTCCGGTTTGCCCCGCCGAAAACATGGTGTTCTTCAAGGCCAACCCGTGCGCCGCACAGGAAGCACACCTTTTCATGCTGAATTATGCTTTTCATGCGGCGTTCACGAACCGTTCAAGCGCCAACCGCTTGGATTCTTCCGAATGGAAGACATACTTGCCAATACGGGACGCTTTGCCGTTGGGCTTGGGGATAATAACCGGAATGGTATCAATTCCAATGCCAACGTCACGCAAGTCTTTGATACGTGCTGACAATCTGCCAACGCCAATTTTCATTGCCTGTTTGTTGGTAATGCTTCCGAAACGGACAATGAACATAACAACGTCTGCAACCTGTGTCATTTGATTCCCCACCTTTCAACAAGTTCTTTTTCCTGTTCCTTTGACAGCGACACAGGAAGTTCCATTTGTAAGCACTGATCCATTAACCATTCAATCAATATTCGCATTTCTTCAACGTTGTACGTTGATGACCCAAAGTGAAGGTGACAAAGTTTGTGACCCGGCCCGTCATTGTCAACCACTTCAAAAACCCAACCGTCACCGTTGCTTTCCCAACGGCGCTTGACGTTTTCCAAGTCCCACACGCTGACGGGTGTTTGTAAGTACGGGCCAACCGCCACAATTGCCATTCTGTACACTTCATGCTTTGATAACGGCGGCTTGAAGGCACGTCCGATTTCAGTACACAAGGCCCAACAAAAATTGTTTGCGTACAGAGAACGGGACTTTTGTGCCTTCTTGATTTCAACTGAAACAGGTTTATCTTTCAGCGAATCAAACGCCGCCGCAAAGTCCGTGTTGACCGTGACGGTTATATTCTGTGTGCCGTCACGGTTCACGGTTAAATCTTTCAGATTTCCGGTCATTTTCACAGGGCGTCAACTTCCTTCAATACCGTTCCAAGCGGGTCAAACAATGTGTACATCTTGGCAATAAGGTCTTCCGCTTCCGCCTGTGTGTACGCACTCAACCCCTTGTTGGGGACTTTCCCCGCTTGCCGCAAAACGGCAAGTTGCTTGGTGAAAGGTTCGGCGTTTTCTTCTGCCGTAATTTCACGTGCGCTTTGCAGGTTCTTCTTTTCCTTTGCAAGATAAGTCGCAACGGGGTTGTCCGGGTTGGGAAGGGTTGGCGCTGTTTCTGCCTTCACGGGTTCTGCCTTTGTGTCTTTCGTGCGTTTCACTGTTGCGGGTTTCGCCGGGGTCATGGCGGCGGAAGTTACTTCAAAGGATTCCTTGTCCGGGTCATCCTGTGCCATTTCTTCCGTGGGAATCATAAACACTTGGAAACAAGCGTATTTCAGACCAACCGCCATTGCCTTATTACTTGCCTTGTCCCCGCTGTCCATGCCTTCACCGATAACCACGCAAGACACGTTTGAACCGTCCGGCGCAAACAGTGTGTATTTAATCTTCAAAATGGAATACTTCAAAAGCGTCTTGGTTTCTTTGCCGTTGTAGACCTTGACGCTTTCACGTTCTTCCCGTGTCTGTTCAAGGACTTCCGGCACAATGAACAAGCCAAGTTTAGACATTACCGGATTCAATGCGTTCATCACGGCATCAATTCCACGGTATTTAAACCCTTGCGTCTGGTTGACGCTATCCTTGCCAACCGCACGGATTTCACGCATGGCGTCACCAACAAGCTTGTAAATCTGTTCTGCCATTCTCAAAACACCCCTTATTCAACCGTAAATTTTGCTTCACGTTCCACAACTTCAACGCCGGGAATGATTTCACCGTCACTGTTGACAATGGTGTTCCCCATAACGGTAACGTCCTTTTTCAAAGACGCCCAATCAAGGCTTTCCGTTGTCTTGATGTATTTCCCGCCGTCGTTGGATTTCAGCCAAGTCATAACCGCCTTGTCATCCCGTTTGAATTCCGGCGCTTGCTTCTTCCAGACAAGCTTGCCTTCCGGGTGCGTGTAGCTTTCCTGTGTTGCCGTCTTGTGGTGTTCTACGGTCTGGAAGAACAGGAACAACGCCCGGTCAATGATAGACAGCTTTACTTCCGAATCCTTCTTGACCGCATCAATGCGGGCTTGGTAGAAAGCAATCAAATTGTCCCGGTCTGCAATAAGTTCCTTCCGGCGCTTCAACTGCCAACCCGCTTCAATGTCTGACCGCACAACAAGTTCTTCTTCTTCATTTGTCGGCGTGATATTTTCAACAATTTCACTCATAGTTGTTTTCCTTTCTCTGCTGTGATACAATCACAATGGATTGTGTTTGTTAGCCCTTGCACGTCCCCCCGCTTTTGCGGGGCTTTTTCATTTCATGGCATAATGCCATTCAATGTGTTTGTTTGCCATGTCATACACGGCGTACGGTTTCGGCCCAAAGTCATAAGTTGCGTCCAGAATCCCAAAGGCAACCGCCGCAAGAATGGAAAGAATAAAGATGACTTTCCGCATAGTCACGCCCCCTTTCTTTTCAAAATCCTTCTGGTTTCACTTTCCGGCGGAAGGGTCTTCCGTTCAACGTAGGACTTCACGGCACGTTCTGTGACCAAAAGCGGGGATTCCATGTGTTCCATGTCCCGCATAATCTTCCGGGCTGTTCTTTTGTCCTTCACCCGGAACAGGTCACAAATGTCATTGACCGAATAAAGCTTGTCCATACTGTCACGCCCTTTCGATCAAATCGGCAACGGGAATGACAAGGGCCTTTGCAAGCTTTTTAAGCGTCCGCATGGTTGGTGACGTTTTGCCGTCTTCAATGCGGGAAATGCTGACCCGGCTAATGCCGGACATTGCCGCAAGGCGTTCCTGTGAAAGACCCCGTGCCTTTCTGATTGTTGCAAGTTTGCTTATAAAATCACCCCCTTTTTATTCATATCTGATAAAGTCTTTGCCGTATATCTGATTGCAATCGTCAAAGACCTTTTTCATTCCTAACCCTTTTTTGGACGGAACCCATATTTTGGGCGGATTCCAATTTTTCCAATCACCGTCATACAACGGGGCTGTTGGGTCATAATTCGGATTGTCTACCCATTGCCCGCCGTTCATGCAGTATTCATATTGTTTGGGGTGTGTTCTTGCCAACCGCTGAAAGCGTGTTTCGCCTTTATCAAGGTGTGCCCCAAATCAGCAAAATATACACCCGGTACGTTGACACCCGGAACATTTGGGTACATATCACGCACCAAGTACGCAAGCACGGTCGAATCCTTGCCGCCGCTGAAGGATACGTAAACGTCCCCATTAAAATGGTTGTACCATTCACGAATACGGTTTTGCGTCATTAGAACTTTTGCGCCCAATGGAAGCGCTTGCCTTTGCCGTAAATCGGAAATTGTAGGCATTTGTTTACATCCCCCATTTGTGAATATGTTGCATATTGTTTACCACATGACGCATTGTAGCAAGAAGTTATCAAAAAGTCAAGCATTTTGTACCAAAAAGTTTATTTATTTTTTGTATCAAAAATGATACAAGTGAAACGGGGGTGATATTTTGGCATTGGATATAGGAAAAAGGATTGCCGAATTACGCCGTGACCGGGGTATAAACCAAGAACAGCTTGCAGAACTCGCAATGTTAAGCCGGGTAACAATAGCCAAGTATGAAAGCGGGCGGGTTGAACCGGGCGCACAGGCGCTTTCCCGGATTGCTGACGCATTGGAAGTGACAACGGACACGATACTTGGCAGGACGGAAGACGAACCGGAAGGAAACAACCGACCAAAGACCGTGGAAGCCCGCATATTGGCAAATGGCGTTGACAAAATGCCAAAGGAACAACGTGAACAGGCGTTGAACATAATGCGGGCCGTGTATTCTGATCTATTCAAGAAAGGGGAAGACAATGACGCCGAATTATGACAAGGCCGCTATCATGGCAACGGAATTGTTGATTGAACACGCCATAAGCGCCGCCCCGGTTTCACCATTGCCAATGTTGAAACAACGTCCAAACGTTCTTGTTGTGTCCTTCACGGAAGTTTCAAACAGTGTCGGACTTGACCGTGATGAAGTGCTTTCCACATTTTCAAAAACGCAAGACGCCGTGACGTCCTGCTTTATTGATGACGGGGAAAAGAATTATATAGTTGCCTACAATCAGCGTTTGCCCGTACACACGGCGCAAAGGGCGCTTGCAAGGCAACTTGGTCATGTCATGTTGGAGCATGACGGAAGCCGCCCGGATGACGTCAGAACGGCAGAAGAAACGTGCTTTGCCTATAACCTGTTGTGTCCACGCCCGTTGATCCGTGCCGTGCAGGAAGCGGGGCTTGAAATCACGTTGAACGTTCTGACGAACATGACAAGTTGTGATTCGGATTGTGTTGCCGGAATGAAAGCGTTGCACGGCGCACACGTCCCGCCGGAATTGAACCGGAAAGTCAAGGCGTTGTTTGCTGACTACGTGAAAAACTTTGTCAGTTTCCGCAAGTCCGTCACGGTTGACAACTCTGCCCCGGTTGACTTTGGTTGTTATCTGGAAGGATATGAAGACTAATGCCACGGCAGAAAAAGCAGACATTAAAAAAGCGGAAAGACGGACGCTATGCTTGCCGCTATAAGTCGCAATGGTTTTATAGCACTGACCCGGAAGAATGTTTGAAACTACGGGAAGAATTCAAGGAAGCGGAAAAGCGGGGGCGGGTTGCGTCTTACTTTGTCCGGCAATACGCCCTTGATTGGCTTGCAAGGACTTACCCAAACCCAAACCCAAAGACGCTTGAAGGCGTGAAAAGGCACATAACAATTCTTTGTGACGCAATCGGCGGCTTGCCCGTGTCAGACGTCAAACCGTCAGATATTAAGGGGATATACGCCACTTATTACAAGACTTATTCAAGCGAATATATAAGACACGCAAAACAGGCATTTTCCGGCGTTTTTGACGCCGCCGTTGCTGACGGCATTATTACATCAAACCCGGCCCGTGACCGCACCGCAAAGCCCCACAAAGGGACAAAGGGCGGGCATAGGGCTATAACCGCACAAGAACGGGAATGGATGTTGAAATACTGCCGCAATCACAGGGCGTTTCCGCTTGCAATGGCAATGTTATACGCCGGGTTGCGCCCACAGGAAGCCAAGGCCCTTGTCATTGAACGTGACGTTGATTTCATGGCGGAAACCGTGACCGTCAACCAGACAGCACACACAGACCCGGAAAACGGGCAAAAATACGTTCATACGGCGCAAGGAAAGACCAACCGGGCCAATAGAACAATCCCGTTGCTTGGGCCGCTGAAAATGGCCTTGGAAGGGCGCACAGGGCTATTGATAACGGACGTGAAAGGTGAACAGGTCACACGCAACGCATGGCAATCCGTCTGGAAGTCCTATTGCGCACAAATGGAAGAAGAAATAAACGGTATAAAGCATAGATGGTACGGGCAGACCAAAGAACACAAACGGTTGCTTGCGGAAGGGAAACCGCTTCCGCCGTGGATTCCGTTTGACGTCACCCCGTATGATTTACGGGTGTCATTCTGTACAATGTGCCGGGACGTCACGCCGCCAATAGAAATGCACACCGTTATAAAATGGATGGGACACACAGACGCAACAATGGTCTTGTCTGTGTATGATGATCTGCCGGACAACCGGGAAAAGGCGGAAGCCGCCCGGTTGCGTGATAGTCTGACTACCGTTTTGACTACCAAACCATGATTTATTATGTATCAAAATGCCCCTTTTTGTATGTCTGCCGGACTTTACAAAAGGGGCTTTTTCTTATGTTTTGCAACGGTTTAAAGGCTTTTTGTAGTCAACAAAAAACCCACCGAAAGGGCGGAGCGTGGCAGGACACGGGACGCTTGATATATAAGAAAAGCCGGGGATTATTCCCCGGCTTGACTACCGTTTTGACTACGAATACGGCCCATATCTGCACGAATAAGGCTTTTAATATATCCTTGCACGTTGTCCATTCCTTCCAGACGCCTTATAATGTCGGCGTCTGTTTTTATGTTCAATTTCAAATGAACTTGTTTTGTGTTTGCGGCGTCATACTTTTTGACAGCCCGCTTCAATGCTTCCGTTGCCATTTCTTCACCCCACTTGTTTTGTCTGAAAGGTCATGGCACAGGTTTTCAAGCTTCCCCGTCACTGTGTCAAGCTTCTTGCACTCTTTCTTACATCCCAAGCCTTCCAACCTGTGCATTGAATCACACAGGTTTAAAAAAGCAAGGTATATGTCATCAGTAATGGCGTCAATTTCTTCCGCCCGTTCCTTCCGGGTCATATCATAACCCCCTTTCATTCATTAAGTCAACGCCGGGGATATACCGCCCCGGCCCGGTGTAGGTCTTGTCAACAGTACGGGCAATATAGCCCCATGCCTTTTAGTTTCTTCACGAACCTTTCAAGGCGGTTCACCATGTTAATCAAATCACGGGCGTCCTGCACTTTCAACCGCCATGATTGCAACTGTATTGAAGTAAGCAAGCCGGGGAAAACTGCGCCGTTTTTCGTTTCCCTAACAAATTCCTTTGCTTCTTCCAATGCTTCATAGTTCGCACAACTATCATCGTGGAATGAATCAAGCAACCAACCCGCTTCATTTGCAATCATGTCCCAATCTGTGCGCCCGTCCCGTTCTTCTTCTGGATAATCGGAAAGCCTTTCTTCAAGGTCATAACAACGAACCTTTTTTAATGCCTTGATTGCTTCCGGGTCTGTCAGTTTCACGCCGCCTTCCCCCTTTCCTTCCATTCCTTCAACTTCCGGGCGTTGTCCTGCACAATCTTAATGTGCATTTCAAGTTTCTGTTTCGGTGTCATCATAGCCCTTGCACCGCCTTTCTCTTGTGCTTTGGCACAAGCTACAAGGGGCGGGGATTCCGCCCCCTGTCTGCTTGGGTCAAACTTGTTCGCAATAACCTTCATGGACTTCAACGGTAATGATTTCAACTTTTGTATTCCAATATTCCGTATTTTCCGGGTGTGTGTATGAATACGCCCGTTTTGCATCGCACTTACGTTCATAACCATATTTCCGTACAAAATACGGGATCAGAAGGTCACGGGCAACGAACTTGTCACGGGTGTCAGCGAAAAGCAAATATTGATCTTTCCCGTAAATGTAAGTATGCGTTTCGTTGCCGGAATAACTCTGGTTGTTTGCCGTTGCCGTTTTGATTGATTTCACCAAATATAACCGTTCCATTTTTTACGCCCCTTTCTGCTCTGTCCAATCATCAGACCATTTGCCAAGCGCAACCCGTGCGCCCCGTTCCGTGTTGTACGTCTTGCGATAGCGTTTCCCGCCACAGAAGACCGTCAATGTTGCCGTCCCGTCCCTGTGAATCCGTATTGAAGCGGTTGCGCCATAAAAGCTTTTAAAATACTTCCTTGCGTTCATGCTTTACCTTCCTTTCCGGCGGGGTTTCCGCCCTTTTCTTGATTATAAGTATACACTTATAACAAGAAATGTCAACACCTTTTTTGAAAAAAAATAAATCCCCCGGAATGATCCGGGGGAAGTGTGCAAAAAAATATAGGGTTGTTTTGGTGTTAATCCTTCCAAGGTTCTTCATACCCCTTGGCCCGTTCGCTGTCACCAACGCCCGCCGTTGTGGGGTCATTAACAATGCCAAGAATAACCAGAACAGCAAACACGGCGTCAACCACGGCAAGTATCTTTCCCGTCAGCGTGGACAGGTCAAGGGTATAGCCAAACAGCGCCGCCACAGCTTGCGCAACAAGCGCAAGCGCCGGGATAATGGCAACCCAAAAAGCCTTGTTCTTGATACGAACCTTCCAATTTATCATACAATCACCCTTTCGCAATTTCATCAATTCTTTGGTGCGCCCGTTTTATGGATTCTTCCGCAATGATTAACCGCTTCACCATGTCAGCAAGGTCTTTTTGCATGGCCTTATTTTCAAGCTTTATGTCATCCACGCTTGACCTTATGTAGCGTATGTCCGCCGTCATTGTGGCCCGTTCCGTGGCGTCTGCCGTTGTGTCCTGCTTGTCATTGCGCTTGTACGCAAGGAAGGCAAGGAACAGGGAAAAAACAGACACGATATATGGCAATGCTTCTTTTAAGTCCAATTTCAAACGCCCCCAATCAACCAGCCGTCACAATGGCGTCCGGGTATTGTGCAACCAATGTGTCAACTTGTGCTTTTGTCAAACCAGATACAGTGACGGTGTACTTTTCGGCGGGCTGTGCGCCGTCAAGCGCCGCCCACGTATTCTTTCCAACTACGCCGTCAACAACAAGGCCGTTGGCCTTCTGGAAAGCTTTTACCGCTGAAAGGGTCTTTGTGCCAAAGTCGCCGTCAACCTTGCCGCAATCAAACCCTTTTTCATTCAACAGGGTTTGCAGTTCCTTCACGGATTCGCCTTTGCTTCCCTTGCGCAATGTGGGTCTGTCCTTCATCGCATCACCTTTCTTTTCATCCCCTGTGTCTGTCACAGGCGGGACGTATTCAGTGTCAACGCAAGCGGGTATTCCCCAAAACTTCCACTTTGCGTTTCTTTTCTTGGAATATTGAACCCCGTTGCTACATTCAACCGTTTCGTCATTAAAGCCAAACCCCGTGTGCGGGTAAGTCTTCTTTTTTGCGTCATAGGTGAACAGACAAACAAGCGTGTCACGGGGCATGGTTTCTATTGGCCCTTGTGCTTTCCAATTATTCCGGTCTTTCCATTGTGCGGACACGGTTGAACCCATAAGCTTGAAACCGTAGACAATCAGAAGAACCCAATACGTGAAACCACGGCAATCAAAAAAACGTGTTGTCATCCCGCTTGGAAACCACTTACACCCGGAACAGCTAACCGCCCCTTCAAAGTTCTTGCAAGCTGTCTTGATTGTTGGGTGTTCGTCACCATTCTTGGCGTAGAAACTCCGGCGGTTGCCGGGGGTGCAATACTCGCCCCGTGCGCCGAATACATACGCCCAACCAACACAAAGCAACGCAACCTTCCACGCAACAAGCATTAGCGCAAGGCCGGAAGCTTTCAATTTGTCAATATGTTCTTTCACATAACTTGCGCTGTTCACGCAAACCCCCTTTCTTGATCCTCAAAAGAAGGCGGCGCAAGCGCCCGTTTTTATATTGGGTCTTGCGCCGCACGTTGTTTGATTTTGCTTCACATAACGGGCAAACCATCCGGCCTTCCGGTATGATTTCCCCACAGCAAACACACCTATTGACCGTTATAATCACCACCCATTAGAACGTTATGTGAGAAAGTCCATTTTCATTGCCAACAATAAAAATAGAGAAAAAGGTTTTATACAATCAATGTACCTGTTTCGTAATTGTAGCAAAGCGTATCTTTGTGTTGCATCATCAAATTATAATCCGCACCGATCCTTACAAGTTTCAAAATTTTAGAGTAAGTATCAACCGCCATTACATTGAACAAATCTTGCGACTTTGTGTCCCTTACTCTTGCCCCGGCGCTTGTATTCGCATAGGCAATACCGCCCAAGCTAACCGCTATTTGCACTTGATCCGTGTGTCTATCAAGTTTTGTGAAAACATCATAATGAACATGGCCGCAAATCCACGCAATAAAATTACCGCCGCCATCAATAAAGTCTTGTACGGCGTCTGAATACTCCGGCGGCATATATTCTTTATAACTTGAACTGTATGACGGGTTTGCTGTTTCTGTAAGGAATGTGTCATTGAAATTCGTTGCAAGCGGTGTTTCCGGGAAGTGTCCTCGCATATGGTTAGCGACAAGAACATGAAGACCTGCCGTTTTTGCGCTTGCAAGCACTCCCGTAAACCATGTAAGTTGATCTTCCGTCAAGTGCATTGCGTCAAGACATATCAACCGCACATTGTTAGTTGTATAATCCTTGTAATAATAGCAATGCCCGGAAGTATATGTAACCCCCCAATTCGATACATAAGGCGCAATAAAAGTATCATATGCATCTTGTTCGGAAACATAATCCCAATCGTTGTTACCATCTATTTGTTTATTCGTATCATGGTTTCCAATCAGATTAAGGATTTTTTCCGATCCGTCAATAGTTCCCCACCAACTAAAACCGTCTGAAAACTCATAGTCAACGCTATCCCCTGTGTGAATCACATCATGAATATATTGGCTATGCTGTCCGTAAAATGACATAACACGTTTGAGGTTGATAACGTCTGCGTGAATATCAGAAAAATGCAACAATAGAAGCGGGGGGGTCTGTAATACTCTGTTGACCCTTCTTGGTCTTGCTAATTGCTGAATTTTGTTTAATGTTTCCGCATCACCTTCCGTATTAATGTCTTGTGAAAGTGTATGTAATTTGCAAGTCCATTCCCCGGATAAATCATGGCTTGAATTGCATACAAGGTATGCCGTGTCTGCCGGGGCGGTAATTGTCATATTTTGTGCAGAATTTTTGCCACGTTGTGTCAATACGTTTCCTTCATCATCAATAAAAGAATATGGTCTTTTATCTGTTGCACAATAAATGGCATGAATGAAAAAGCTGTCCCCTTCTGAACACGGTATTACACAATGCCGCCAATTAGAATCATATCTAACATCGTTTTTGTCAACCGTTAATACAGTCGTTGGGATATATCCAATACTCCATATATAGTTTTTAATACCTGTTGATTCTTCAATAAACTGACAAATGCTGTCAATGTTATATTTGACAGCTTCCGTGTTTGGGATTGAAAAATCATTTTCAAGTTTTGTATCAAGGTTAAGAAGTTGCACAGGGTAATAATTTTGCACTTCTGCGGGTTGAATATTGCTGTCATCGGTTTTCGCAACAACAACTTTAATATATTGACCGACTTTTACGGGAACATATCTATCAACCGTCTGAAAATCTCCATATGAAACAAAATCAGAAGTTGATGCAGAATCATAAATTCTATACCCAACTTTTAACCCTTCACGGGCATGAAGAAATACGGGCGTTTGTGTAACTTTGTAATAGTCGCTTGTTCTTACCCTTGTATCAGACGTGATTGTTGATCCGTCTATTGTGTTCAACGATCCTTGTTCAAGTGCTAACTTGACAGACTTTTTTATCATGTCTGTTGCTTCCTGCACCGTCTGGAAATCATCTGTCATAGGGTAAGACAGGTAAGCGGTTGCGTCTGTTGCGGAAATATGGAAACTCGTTCTAACATATGCCGCACCATCCGGCACAACCATTTCTTTTCTTATCCCGCCAACACCAGAACCGGAAATAAATGTTTTATTCCCGTCATAAAACGCCGTTCCATATGAACTGCTGTCAAATGTATGATTTATGCGGAATATCATTCCGGGTTTAACGGGGATGTAATCTGTAATAAAATAATTCGCATTGGATGACGGGTTGCCGCTTGATGTCTGTATTCTATAACCCGTTGTTATGGTTTCAAGGTCTATAACATTCCCACCGGAAAAAACAAGATTGTCTGCTTTATGGCCTGCTTCTACAATACCGCACAAATCTGAATAATCCGCCGGAATAGAAGCAACAGCGGCGTCAATTTGCGCAATAAGAGTTGAAATTGAAGGGATAATTGTGCCGGGGTCAACAGCCGTGTCCGTTGCGCTTTGATAAACCGTTGCAACAACTGCCGCAATGGTAGTTATAACCCCGGATGTGGTTAATTTGATGACAATGGAAACAACGCCGGGGATGTAATAAGCGGCAGAAGGCAGGACAACAGACGCAACGTTACCTTCAATACTTCCGTCCGCAACTGCAACCGTTCCGCCGTCCGCACGTATCACGTTTGCGGAAACAGTACCGGATATTGCGGCGGGTTCTTCACCGTCAAAAACGGCAACGTTTATCACGTTGCCTTGATTATCCTGTGAAAACAAATTGCCGTCAAGGTATTGAACCTTGACAAGGTGTTGTAAATCACAAGTCAAGTTGGTTGTAATAACCGCCATTATTCATCACCCACCTTTTGCATTATTGCCGTTATAGAGTTGCCCGTCTTGTTGATTGCATATATTTCCGTAAACCCTTCAAAAACAAGCGTTGCGGAATTATATTCATACGTAATAATGCTTGTCTTTTCCGGGTCATTAAGAACGGAAACAACTTCCTGCATAGTTTGCCCGCCGCCGAAAAACAAATACAGACCATAAGCACTTTCTGACGCACGGCAATCATTAAAGGAAGGCCCGTCTTCAAACGTCAGCTTTTGTTGCGTCAGCATTTTTATTTTCCCCCTTTAATTCAATGACAAGGGTATTTTCAACAATCTGTATATACGTTTCGACTTGCAACGCCGCCGTCATATTTTCTTGCGTTGCCTTTATTTCAATTTTGTGCAAATCACCCTTTGCGTTTTCCAGAAGTTCAATTGCCTTATTGATCGTTGCGCCGTCCATAATCAACCGCCTTTCACGCCGCATTTCTTGGGTTGGGTAATGTGTATGCGTTTGCCTGTGTGGTTTTCCACCAACCAGACCCAACGTTTGTGTACTGCCCGTATTGCAAAATATAGTGAACAGTATCATTGCCGCCATATGTTCCCGTCTGTCTTGTATACCGGGTAACAGATGTGGCGGCATCGATACAATCATTCCAACCTTGATCGTATGCGGCTTCGGTGTCGCCCTTCCTAAAAGTTATTGACCCGCCGTTTGTAAGTCCAAGAACAAGGGTTGTTCCGTCTGAACTAACGGCGGCGTCCGCAATCATCATCCCGTGACCATTTACGGACAACGTGTTACATGACATTTGTCCCGCCGCCGACACGCCACCAAGGGAAGACAAACCATTGACGGACAAGAAAGACATTTGACCAATTGCGGCTTGAACCGTGGTTGCGTTAATGTCTGTTGCTTCAATCTTGTTGGCAAGAAGGGTGTTGACGGACGTGAAGTCCGTTGTTATTGCGGTCAATGTTCCGTCAAGGGTTTTGCCCCTATAATCAGCATCAATGGTTGATTCGTTGCCAATAACAATCATGTCACCAATGATCCGGGTGATTGTCTGCCCTGTTTGACCGTTGATTTGTTGGGCCATAATGCCGCCCGTCAAGTTCCCTTGATCCCATACGCCAAATTGCGCCGTCACGCCGCTTTCTGTGCGTTGCACGTACATTCCGCCCGCATTGTCAATGATTAACTTGCCGTTGGCGTCAACGTGCATTGCGCCCGCAAGCGTGTAAGCGGTATTCGTGGCGGAAATGTTGACATGGTTTGCGTCAATCAATGCCGTACTTTCACCCGTTGTGGCATTGATTGAAAGCGTAATTTCCCCGGCCTTGATGAACAAATCACCGTTGCGCTTGCCAACCACCATTTGCACCCAACTACCGAATTCATCCGTGTTGGCTTTTAAGTCATAATATGTGTTATATTTTTCGTGTTCGTCATTGGTTTGTCCCCTTCCGCCGCCACCCCCGCCGCCGGATGCTTCTTCTTCCGTCTTGGTGTTTATATATATAATGTTCGGAATATAATCACCAATTTCCGGGGCGGTTGCCGTTGGGTCAACCAAATCAACAGTAAGTCTTATGATTTCCTTCTGGAACGTTTCGCCCGTCTGCCGGATTTCAACAATTGCAATGTCATGCAACCGCAACGGTTGATCCGTATACCCTAAACGGTACAAGTCAGACACAGTGCCGCTTATACTGATTTTTGGGTCACAAGTGGTTTGCAGGACTTCCCACGTTTTTTCAAGAAGTGTTTCAGCGTCATCAATGTCCGAATTTTGATAGTATCCATACCGGGGACGCCCGTTTCTTCCGTAAAGCGCCGTTTTTTCCGGGTATTCAATATACTTTTGTCCGCTTGGCTTTGCGGGGTGTTCGCTTGTTGCCGTCCATACCACGTCAGAAAACGTCAATTCTTCCTGTGTGTCCGGGGCGCTTTGACTTTCAACTTCAACGCTTCCACCGTACCCATACATTGCAGTAATAACTTCTGTGTCATCATACGTGACGGAAGAATCATTCATGTTTTTGTCAATGGACAGCCGCAATCCCCGCCAAGTGCCTTGTGCCGGGGCAATGTCAAGATAACGGCCCGTAATATTGCCCGCTGTGTCAACCGTTACCCGTGGCGTAATATATGCGTTCCAATTTGTCGCAATGATTTGAATTGCTTGCCACACGCTACCCCGTTTGATTTTTGCGGATTGTGTTGCGGCAACGCTTGAATTGCCAACGGCCCAAAGCGTCCCGGTCAATACAGTTCCAAGTGCTTGGGCCGCTGTTTTATCCTCAATGTCTTGGTTGTCACAGTGTTCGTCAGAAAGTTCTGAAACAACAACGACTTCCGCAATGATTTGTTGGTAATGCTCCCGTTCTATGTTCTGGACGTTTCTGATTTCAAAGAATTCAAGCGTGTTTGTTGCCGGGTCACGGAAGGCCATGCGCTGACCACGTTGAATTACCTTCCCGGAATCATAAGGAAAAGTTGCGTCAACGGTGTATTCTTCCTGTGTCCACGTTCCTTGTTCCATATCATCCCGGACAAAAAGAACCGTTCCGGCGGCGTTCAAAAATGTTACTTGCATTTATTCCCACCGTTCCTTAAATTTGACCGTGCCTGTTCCTGTGATAGTCTGCACACCCTTCCGGGGAATAAGGAAAGACCCGGACGGTTGATAGTATTGCATAATGTCCGCTGTCCCAACCTTTGCCGTCTGCTTGTTTAAGTCAATTACCATATCCCCAGACGGAATTGTGCTAAATGTCATTGTTTCAACGCCGTTGGAATAACTTTGACTTGACGCCGCCCCGGACAACGTGCGTTCAATCCGCATAAGCGGCGGGGCGTCACCAAGCGCCACAAACTGTGTGCCACACGCAACGGACTTTTCACCCTTGCTTGTCCAATACGGGTTTGAAACGCAAGTGAACACCAAGCGCAATTTGCTTTCAAACCATTGCCGTGTTGACGGTTCTGGTTTTGCCGTACAGACCCCAAACAAGCAACGGTTGGGGTCTGTTGGCAGTTCAATCATGTATTCCTTGTCCGTCTTGGCCCATTGTGAAACATTCAACAGGTGTTCACTCCGGGCAATTTTGTCTTGTTCAAGAAGTGCAAAGGTTATGGAAACTTGTCTTGTTCCGCCGCCCATACGCACGAATTCAGAACCAAACCGCAACGCCCGTGGTCTTTCAACGGGCGTCAACGCAATAGGTGAAACCCGTATGTCTTCAACCATAACGGGCGCAACGCTTTCAAGCGCTATTCCGTCAAATATAATCATGCTTGCCACCCGCTTCGTTTAAGTTGTCTATATGCCTTGCCTTGCATATCTGAAATAACTTGACCAACAGTGCGCCCGTCAAGGTACACATTGCCGCCCGTGCGCACGTTATCACGCACAACGCCGCCCATACGGTCATAATCAAAAGAACTGTTCCCGCCGTTCTTGAAGGCTTGCCACACACGGTTTTCTTCTGCGTTCAAAATGCCTTCGCCTTCGTGCAATCTTGCGAGGAAGTTATCACGGGGGACGTAATCAAGGCCCACGCTAAAGCCCGGAATTGCGCCAAAAACAATGCTTGAATTAAACCCAAGCGCCGTCAAACGTTCAAGCTGTCTGATTATGGAATCAACGGCGGAAGCGACTTCACCAACGTTTTGGTTTATTCCTTCCGCAATAGAATCCACAATTTCTTCTGCCGTTGCGCCCGCCGCCCCCGGTATTGCGTTCATTGATTCAAAAGCGGCCTTTACGTCCGCAACCATTTGTTTATAAACTTCGTCAACAGAAAGTTGTGAATCTGTCAATGATCCGGTCAACTGTTCCTTTTTCTTCTGGACGTCTTCATACAATGTGTTGATGTAACTGACGGAAATACCCGTTTCGTTACCATTCACAAGGGCATCAAGATATTGTGCGCTTTCAACCGACCCGTCAGAAAGTTCAGACAACAATTTGTGATTAAGGCCCATTTGTTGCGCTTTTTCAAGGTTTGACAGATAATCCGCAAGGAATTGACGTTGTGATTCAAGATTTTTCGTAAGTGTTGACGTAGTTACCAATTGGTCATTATACTTTTCAAGTTCTTTGTGCTGTTTTTCCCAAGCGTCAGAACCTTCTTTTAGACCTTCAAGGCCCTTTTTGATCTTGTCAATGTTTTCCTTTGCCTTGGTGTATGTCGAATAATCAACCTTGTTAAAGCCTTTAACAATGCCGTCAAGTGTGCCTTTGATACCGTCCCGGACGCCTTGAACGTAATCATTCAAATTGGTCAAGGTTTCACGTACCGCTTCAACGGCGGTTTTTGCGGCTTCCTTTGTGTCTGCGGCCCACTCTTGCGTTTTAAGGTCAATTTTTTCAATTGCGCCATACTCTTTTTCAATTGCGGCGTCCCCTTGGTCTACTATATCAAGGGCCTTTTGCATTGCGTCTGTGGTTGTTTCAAGCTTTTTGGTTGCTTCGTCCGCATTTGCTTTTAACGTATTGTAATATGCAAATTCATTATTAAGGAATTCACGTTGTTCGTCTGTCAGTTTTAATTCTTCCGCTTGAATATAACCGATGTGTCCAAACTCTTTGCCGTTAAACCACTTGGCGGCGCTTTCTGCCGTCACGCCAAGTTCTTTATAATACCGTTGCAACTGTTCTTTTGCTTTGCTTAATCTGTCATCAAAAAGAAGTTTATTGACTTCAAGCAATGGCAATTCATCATACTGATTTCTAATTGCTTGACGCCGCTGTTCCTGTGCTTTAAGCAACGCAAGCTTTTTTTGCCCCGCTTCCCACGCAACGATATAATCATCAATTGCCTTTTTGCCGCCGTTTACTTCACCCGTTTCCGTATTGATAATAGAATTCAAGCCCGGTAAAGTCTTAACAAGGCGTTTGCAGATTTCAAGCCAATCTTCACCCTTTGCGGCAATTTCGTCTTCTGAAAAGCCAAGCGCTTTCAAATACTCAATTGTTTGTTCTGACTTTGCGCCAAATTGAGATATATAATCCGCCGCCGCTTTGCCCTGTTCGTCATCTTCTGTTTTGCCATAAAGTTTTTCAAGGATTGCGGCTGTGTCTTCTGCTTCCTTCCTAATAAGTGCTATTTCATCAAGCTTGTCTTGCGTTTTAAGGTTAATTTCGGCAAATTCTTCCAAAACATTGGGTGTGCTTTCGTCCGGCAAAAGCTTTTCAAGAAAACCATTCAACCAATTTGAAGCGTCTGTGACAGCATTATAAAAAGAATTGCCAAGCGCCGTTTTTATGCGGTTTATGTTGGTTTCCAACTGCCGCATACTGTTGGCGTATTCATTAGAAGTCCGTGAAAAGTCCCCTTGGGCGTCAGACGTTGCTTGCATCAGATATTGATACCGCAACATTGTCTGTTCGCCCTGTGACATTTTGTCATATGTCTTTGTCAAACCTTTTTGAAGCGCAAAGGCGTTCAATGTCGCAACAGAAAGGTCAATGCCAAGTTCCTTCAATGGCATTGTCTGACCGGAAATGCCGCTACGGATTTTGGCAAATGCTTCTTCAAAGTCCAGATTGTAGAATGACGCCATGTCCGCCGCAAGGCCCGCAAGGTCTGTGGACACACCAACAATCTGATCCCCGGCAAGTCCGGCAGACTTCAACATTGCGCCCATTGTGGAAGAAAACTTTTTTGCCTGTGTTTCCGTCAATCCAAATTGATCCCCGGCGTTTTTCGCCCATTTTTCAATCTGGTTTGCGTTGTCGCCAAACGTGACGTCAACAACGTTTTGAACTTCCTTCAAATCGGAAGCGGCTTCCAAGGCGTCCTTGCCAAACTGCAAAAGTTCCTTGCCGATCTTGACGGCAGAAAACCCGGCAACAAGCTTTTTCAGCATTGAAGAAAAGCTATTGCCAATATTGGACGTGCTTTGTTCAGCGGCCTTGTCCCAATTTTTTGTTTCCGTCTGAATAGCACGGGTGATTTCCTTAATGTCAGCTATTGCGTGTTTGCCGTCCGCCGTTACTTCAAATACAATTTGACCGTCATTCGCCATTTGCTGTTTTCACTTCCTCTTTCGGCAGAATTGCCATAATCCCGGCAAACACGTTCCCAACGTCCCTTTCATACTTCTTTGCGGCTTCCGCTTCCGTTAAATGAAGGGCGCATTGGCGTTTTGCCATTATCAACCACTCACGTTCTTTTTGGTTGTACTGTGTAGCGTGTGGGATGGGCCTTGCCCGGATTCCAAGGACTTCTTCATATCTGTTGCCGTTGGGAAGGTTCTGCAATAGTTCTGTGAATTCCAACCAATGCAGACGTTCCCGGAAAAGGTCAATCCCGTATTCCTGCCGGAAGGCTGTGCGAATTAGCCCGGCGTCCTGTTCAAAACTTGTCAGCTTTTCACCCTGTGGCGCATTGTCTGGAATCAGTGACAACGCCACACGCACAGCCTTCAAGACCTTTTCAATGTTCCGTGGGTGCTTGGTCAAGCACTTCAACGCCAAATAATCCCTTGCGTCATCCATTAAATCTTCCATTGCAAGGAATTCAAGCATTTTCAGAACGTTTCTAAAATCAAAATCAAGCTTGTAAAACTTGCCGTCAACGGTCACGCCGTCCGGCATACGTTCAAAAAGCTTCATAGTTTCATCTTCTTTTGCACCTTGGAAAGCTTGTCCCCCAAGCGCTGTCTAAAGTAATTACCGCAAACATTGATGACGCTTGCGGCGTCTTCATTGTAAAATTCCATAAGCTTCCGGGCCTGTTCAGCACCAAAGATGACCCTTGCAAACAGTTCCGCCGCATCATTCATGTCTTTCTGATCCGGGTTTTCGGTCTGTGTGATTTCTTGAAGTTTCTTTTGTGTCTTATTCAGACCCGCAACCATGCGCACAGGGTCAGCGTTGACAACAAGCGTCAGCGTGTCACCGCTTTCGATGATTTTTACAGTATCGTGAACTTTGTTCAACGTGATATTGTAAGAACGTTTGAAAGGATTCTTCATTGTTTATTCCCCTTTTCTACAAGAACAGCGGGGGAAGGAAACCCCGCCCCCGCTGTTGATTAACTGTTGCTTGCTGTGGTGACAGTGGGCTTGCCATTGAACCGAATAGTACAAGAGAAAGTATTAACGTCAAGAGTATTGCCGCCAAAACTCACAACTTCACCAATGGAACAATCGCAAACGATCTGTTTGCCTTCCGCAATGATCTTGACAGAACTATTGCGGTCAGTGCCAAGCGCAAACTGTTTACCAACAATATAGTCTTGTGCCGCATTGCCCGCAATGCGCCGCCCGGTCACTTGCAGTTCCGGGGCGCTTCCGGTTACTTCGTTATGCGCCACGCCTTCACCGCAAAGGAAGAAATACTGTTGATTTTGTTCGTTACTATTGAAGGTCACGCCTTCAATGCCTTCACACAGCTTGGAATAAGTCCAAGAACCGGGGGTTGTTCCCGTAGCTTCCGTGTATTCCGTGCCAATCCAAATTTCATTCGCCCAAACCGGATTGAGTGCCATTTACTGTGACTTCCTTTCTATAAAGATTTATAACAATGTCGCAAGCCATAATCCATGTATTGTTTTCTTCACGTCCTATGACCCGTGGCATTGTTCCGTTTGTAATGTCCACGATTTCCCAACCGTTGCCGTATGGATATGACGTCTTCCGGGTCAACGTGTCCATTATGTTATTAAGTGTGTCCGAAAGAATTTGTAAGTCAGTATGTTTGCCATTCAACGCAAGCGTGATTGTGAAGTATGCGTTTTTGTCAAGAAACACGGTTTCCGCATTGCTTGGGGCTACCTCACAACACAACCCGTTGCCGATCCCCAATGCGCCACGTTGAATGTTCGCATAATTGCCCATAGCGTCAATCAAGTCCATAACCGCTTCAATGGAAAGGTCCAAAATGCTTGTTGACGCCGGGGGCGTGGTTTCCGTGACTTCCTGCGTAATAGGTGTTTCACTCATTTCTTGTACAACCTCATTATTGCTTGCGCTTGTCTGGCCCATAAATCCTTATAAAGCTTTCTTGCGACTTCTACCCAACGCCATGTTGCACGGGAATTGACGTCCGGGTGTGCCGTCCGTATTTCGTAATATTGCCGTGCGGCGTATGGTGTGTTCCAGATTAAAAGGCCCTTTTTCAAGTCAGAATGGATATAGCTTGAAATGATTAACATTCCCGTGTCTTCTTTGCAGAATTCATTGCAATCCTTCAAGATTTGAGAACATATCATTTCACGCCCGGTTTCCCACGTATTGTCAATAGTGGCCTTTATGCTGTTTGCGTCAATCTTGATTTTGACAGCCATAGCGTCACCCCTTAAACAAGGGCCACTTCCCAATGATGAAAGGTGTCAGTGTCATCCCGCAAGGCGTCCACGCCAATAACGGTGAATTGACCAACTTCCTTGCCCTTGGCGTCTGTCACAGTTACACGCATATCGCCATTGTTTCTATGCGCTGTCTGCAATAGTTCATACCAATCAAGGAAAGGTGCGCTTGTGTGTGCGTCAACAAAAAGAATACCCCGCAAGGTGCAATCTGTGTTGGCTTGCGTCTTGCGGATTTCGTTTGTTGGTTGGCAATGAACACGCTTCACCGTGTATTCCGTGTAAGTCTGGTTCTGGTAACGGTCAACGCCGGAACAAACCTTGACAACCGCCGTTGATTTGAGAATTTTTGACGGAATAGGTTTAAGCACGTCACCACCACCAACCTTCTATTGTTGGCACTTGGGGATTCATAAGGCCCGTCTGTTCAAGATAGGATATTGCCATAGGGGAAATATTTTCCGCCATTCTTCCACCCGCCGTGTTCCCGGATTTCCCGTGTACGGTCACTTTGCCAACAGTGAAACCCGCCGTGGCGGTTTCGTTGATTGAATCCACGCCGTTGATGGCAAGGAAATCAATCTGTGCGCAAATGGCCTTCTTGTACAACGTGGGAATAGGTGCGGGAAGGGTCATCACTTTGTTTTCGTCTACCCAATGCGTCACAGCGCCTACAACGTCAGACGCACGGGCGCAAAGGGCGGGGAAGGACGTGTTGTCAACGTCCGTTCCCCCGTAGACGGTACTATAAAAAGTAAAGTCTACAACGCCCATTTAATCACCCCGGATTAAGCCTTAACGACAAGCTGTGTGTTGCCGCCCGCAACAACATATCCGGTTTCAACGTTCACCATAGCAACCGTGATATACTTGTCTGCGGTCTGGGATTTAAGGGTTACGGGGTTGGTTGCCATGTCAACCCAAGTTTTGGCAATGGGCGGCACAGCACCATATGTAAGGTCAACGGCGGCGTTTTCGCCCGTGCAATACACAAGCTTCAAGCCTTCCGCAACCTGTCCGGTTGCAAAGATGCCCTTGCCCGCAACGGTAATGACAGAATCACCGTCATCCGCAGTTCCGGCAACGCTTGTAACGGTCAGAGAACCAAGGGACGGGGCGGCGGACAGGTGCGCATACACGCCCGCACCACGCTGTGCAAGCATAAAGACGTCATAATAATAACGTTCATAGTAAATATCCTTGCCCTTGGTAGCGGCAGAACCGGGGGAAATCATGGACACATCATAAATGATGGGTGCGGCAATGGCGTCCGGGTCATAAAGCAGGAAATTGATCTGCTGTGCCGTCACGGTGTTAATGGCCCAACCTTCCGTGAAGGTGTACGCCGTCTTCATCATGTCGTCCGGCACTTCTTCAATCATAATGCCGTCAAGACGGGCAATATTGCGGTCAACGTCACGGATTCCGTTGGTGACCTCAATAAACCGGGTCATTCCGGTTGCCTGTTTCAGAAGCTTGTAAACCGCCGGAATCATCTTGCACCGTACCCGGTCACGGTTGACACGCTGATTGGTCATGTAGGCAACGGCGTTGTCCCACTCCGCAAGGATGGTGGAAGACGTAAGGGATTGCGTAGAAACGCCGCCCTGTGCCGCCGCAAACCCGGCAAGCTTCATGGACATATAAGCGTCCTGCTCCGGCACTTTGTGTTGTTCGTTGAATACACGGGTCACGTTGGCAATCGTGGCAACTTCATTGGATTCCACAACGTCAAGCGGGTCAACAAGGGTGTCCCACTCACGATCCATAGTAAGGGTCATTGCCTGCCAATCAATGTTGAAGTTGCGGTTGAAAGTTCCCGTGATCTGGTCACGGTTTGCCGCCCGTGCGCCGGAAGTGGTCACAATGGGAATGTACACGGTTTTTCCGTTCAGCGGACGGAAACGGTAACTTTCGCCTTGATTCCACAGGTCAGCATAATAAGACAGATAGGGATATGCGGTCTGGATTGCCCGTCCGTACTGCGCCGCATAGTTAACGGGTGCTTGAACAAAAGACATTATTTCGACTTCCTTTCGTTGTTATTTCTTGGGAAATCCCCAAGCGTTTGTAAAGGCCGCAACCGCCCCTTCTTCACCTTTCGGCATAGCGCCTTCCGGTTTTGCCCCAAATTGCGGCATTTTGGGGGCGGGGTCTGCCGGATTGAAATATTCTTCATAATCCTTCTTCAATTCGGCAAGTTGTTCCGTGATGGGTTTTGCCTTGTCAGAATGGTCAAGCAAGTCATACACCCGGTCAAAGAACTTGGGTTTGATTTCCGCATAGTCAGCACTATTCCGGGCTTCCTGCCGGGTCTTATACCCGTCAAACTGCCCTTGAAGTTCCTTGTATTCCGGCGTTTCAAGCACGTTGACCTTGGGAATGTTTGCTTCCCACTCTTTCTTTGCCGCTTCAACGGCGTTTTGTGTAGCTGTCTGCGCTTCGGTAACGGATATATACCCTTCGGAAATCGCTTGCCCGTATAAGGCAAAAAGCTTGTCTTCCTTCTGTTTGGGTGTAAGTTCATCATTGCCAAGGATTCCGCTGACAGCTTCACGGGTATACTTTGCCATTTTTACTCCCTTCTTTTTGCGGTCTTTGGAAGATAGACCGAAAGGCGTTTGTTACGTCCCGCCGGACGGATTTTGTATGAAAAAAGCGGGGCGTTTTTCCACGTTCCCGCTTGATTCAACTATGAACTTGGAAAATATGCGCCAATTTTTCCAAGTTGTTTTTATCCTTCACGGCGCATGAAGTTCTTCTTAATCCGGCAAGGCGCTTTTTGTCCTTGCTCGTTTGGGCGGTTGCAAGCGGCGCTTGTAGGTGTCGAACCTACGCCCACGGGGTCAAAGCCCGTTATACTGCCGTTATACGAAAGCGCTATAAGCAACCGCCCGTTGTGTTATCGTATGTACTTACTGCCGGACGGTTTTTCATCCGGCCTTGCACACCAACCAATTATGAAGGCTATAACAGCCCACACCCAATGAATCACAGTGCCTTTTTCACTTCTTTCACCCTTTCTTTAAGAATGTAACGGAGCAATCCCCGTTCGCATCACTCCACACGGTATTGTTCCCCTTGATAGCGTTAATCTGTTGCGGTGTTAGTGTGGTTATAAGGACAGGGTTGGCAAGCTCATAGGCAAGCTGTACACCGTTCATGGCTTCGGCACATTCCGCTCCTGTTGAAAAGCTGTTCGGCGGGAAAACAAAAATAAATAATCTGTTTTTTCCTTCATAAGCGGGGGCAAACTTTCCAACCGTCCATGATCCATTTGATGTGGTCAAATCAAATTGAGAGCATTTTGCTTCTGCTGAATAAGCAGATGTCCCGTAAAATTGTGCATCATTGAACGTTGCTTCCCATATCTGACGGTTTTGATTTTCAGAACGTTTTGTATATGTCTTTGAACCAAGATTTATACCGTTCCATGTCTGCCACACTTCCCCTGTCACCATATCGACATAACCGCCGAAAAGGGTGGAAGGGAAGGATGCAGGGTAAACAGTTCTTTCGACTTCTGATCCTTCAACAAGGAAAATGTCTTTGATAATAAGACCACCGACAACGGAAGGATTCGCAGAAACCACATTGAAACTGATGGTATATGTTCCCTGTGGCAGTTCAAATGGGAATTTTACAGACAGATTGTTACTACTTCCGCTGTGCAAGAAAACAATCCGATTGCAATTCGCATCGTCAACGTTAAACGTAATGGAATAAACGCCGGATGAAGTTATTGATTTTGATCCTGCACCTTTGATATACGTACTGTCTTTATAAAGCTGAATATACGCATCAAATCTTGTTTTTCCATCCGTTGAAGCGTTCTGCCATTGTCCGTTGACTTTTTCCATACCGGAATTATTTGAAATATCCGGTACAATGCCGTTAATCTGTCCAACGTTCACCGCATCCCATCCGGTTATGGGAAGGATGTTGTCAGGGGATGGTGTGCCGGAGGCTTGAACGGGCAGGAAGTTCGCAACAAGGCTTTTCAGCGGCTTGGCAAGGTCTGTCAAGAAGGTCAGCGGGTTTCCGGTTGCTGTGTCTTCAACCGCACTTCCGCTTGCGCCCGCTAAAAACAACAGGTCTTCCGTGCTGAAAAAGTCGCTGTCATAGTCATAGAACGGAAAAGTCAACTGTCTTCACCGTCCCCCTGTTCAGAACTGCCGCCCAATGATCCGCCCAAGCCGCCGCCAAGCGAACCGCCAAGGCCACCACCAAGGGAAGCAGAAGTGGAAGCAGAAGACCCCGTGTCAAACTGCGCAAAGTTATACCAATAGCCTTCACGCCCGTCAAACATTTGCAGGATTCCGGCGTCAACTTGGATATATTGACTTCCGCTTGCAAGCGGGACGCCGTTAAGTGTAGTGGGCGGGGCTTCCGTAGACAGACCCGCCGCCTTGATTAAGTGCTTGTTTCCTTCAATAACCCGGTCATACAAAATGTCCATTATTCGGCGTCCCCTTTCTTTGCTGTCTGTTTCCTTCCGCCCTTGGCGGGCTTTTCAGTTTCATTTTTCCCGCCGTTTTCCGGCGTTTCTGCCGCCTTCTCTGCCTTGGGCTTGGATTTCCCCGGCAGGAAGTCAGCGGGCAGGATTTCCCCGCAAATAAGGCAGTATTTCACGCAATTCACACACTTGATCTGTTCATGTTTACACGCCATGTTAAAAACCTCACTTTCTACGCATTAAAAAAGCGGCCTTGCGCCGCTTTATTGCCTGTCCTTGAAGAATTCCACCCAATAAGGGTTTTCCCGGTCAAAGATTTCCTTTTGTTCCGGGGTCAGTTTGTACGGGTAATCTTCAAACAAATTGAAGACCGTTTGACGGTCAAAGGAAAACAACCACACGCCCTTTGCGTCTGGATTATCAACCCACCATATTTGATCCGTTGGGTTTTCCTTGTAAAAATTATTTTTCGCCGCCACCAAGTCCCTTCTTTTGTTTGTCTGCCGCCGTGTTGATGTACTGCAACACTTCTTCAAACTGACTGTTGCCCTTTACTTTGTCAATGTCAAACAATACTTCCGTCACTTCATACTTCATGCCGTAGGTGCTGTGTGACTTCTGACAACCAAAGCGGTTTTTCAATTCAACGTCATTCAGTTCATACCAAGTGTTTTTGCGCCAACCGGATTGCATTTCCAGATATTCAAACCCGGTTTCCGTCTTGCGCACAATAGCGGCGTGTTTTCCTGCCGTGAAGAAGTATTCTTTGCCGTCTTCAACCTTGTCAAGAAGTTCATGCGCAATCGTGAAGTCATTGCCGCCCTTAACAACCACGCCGTCAATACCCGTGAACTGTGCAACCTGTTTCAGTGTGTCGGTTCTGCTTATGACGTATTGACTTGCGCCGCCCCGGAAGTCCGTGACGTCATATCCGGCTTTGTTGCCCGCATAAGCAAGACCAAGGGAAGCACATGACCCCTTTGTTTTGTCCGCCCCGCTTATCTTCTCAATGATTTGTTCACTTGTCAACGGTTGTGCAAGTGGTTTGACCTCAAGCGGCGTTGCGCCGTTGCGCTCAAACATTTTAATCATATTACTTTTCTGTGCGGGTTGTGTCGCTTGTGGTGCGACATTTTGCGGCGTTGCCTGTGGCACGGGTGCGGCAGGAATAACAGGGGCGGTTGGTGTTACGGGTGCGGGTGTCGGTTTCGGCACAACCGGGACGCCCGGAACAATCGGAACATTCGGCGTCATTTCACCAAACTTGTAGTTTTGCTGTGCGCCGCCCGCCTTGTAGAATGATTCAATGAAGTCCTTTTGATCCTGTGTGAACTTCTTAACGTCATACGTGTCCTTTGACGGAAATTCCCTTTGCGTATAGACAGCTTCCCTGTCACGGTGTCTGGCCCGCCCGGTTTCCTTGCAGAATTCGTCAATGTCGGCAGAACTCTTTTTGATCCGTTCTTGTTGCGCCTTCAACTGCTCTTCCGGTACGCCCCTTGCCTTCATCATGGACAAGTCACGCTTTTCTTCCCGCAATTTCCGTTCCAAACGCCGCTGTTCTTGACTTTCGGCGTATGTCTTGGCGTTTTCTTCTTCTGATTGCGGCTGTCCGTGAATCTGACTTACACCCGGAATGAAAGGGGACGGGTAATGTTTGCAATTGATCCCAAACAACCCCGCCGCCTGTCCATAAGTGGTTTCAGATTGTGCGTAAACGTGTATTACGTTGCCGTCAATGTCTGTTATGTCACGGGGGTTGTTCACGGCAGAAATGACTTTGTTCTGCCAATCATAGCAAAGCGGCCTTGCGCCGTTGTGATAACTGACCAAATACAAATCATTGCCAAAGTCTTGGTTGACTTCCCACACAGCCGCCCGCCCCGTGTTCATAACCGTTGTTCTGACGTCCATTGCAACATACGCTTCCGCTGACCAATGGTGATTGCCGTGGTCAATGAAACCCGTAATGCCGCCCGCCTTCAAACGGTCTATGCCGTGTTGTACGGCTTGATTCCAAGCGCTGACGCCTGTGACGGTTTCGCCCGCCGCAATGTCAAGCGCCGTTTGCGTGGTCTGTATTCTGGTTGCAATGTCCGCCACGGTTGCTTTATAAGCTTGCTGTGTGCTTTCCAACATGACCGTGTTGACCAAGTTTAGCTTGCCCGCCGCTTGGTTGTAATACAACTGAAACGCCCGCATTTGATTGGGTGCAAGAATCGGTTGACTTGGCGGGTTCAAAATGCCACGTTTGACAGCCTTTAACAAGTCCGGTTCTGCCTTCTTGACAGAATCAATTATTGCCTGTTCCAAGACGCCTTGCAACGCCTTGTCAGCGCCTTTCAGACCGTCCCGGATAATCTTGACGGTTTCACGGTTGACCTTTCCCATTTGTGCCAACATTGCCGCTTGATACGTAAACGCTGACTTGGGGACGGTCATTCCTGCTTTGTAGTACGGGAAATAACGTGAAAGGTTTATCAATATCTGATCCGTTATTGCCCCGTAAACTTCCGCCATTTCCCACGACATTTGATCCATAAAAGCGGGGTTCACGTTTCAACCCCCTTTTATTCTGCCGTGTTAAACACCGCAAGCGGGTCAATCATGCCCCGGCCTTCTTCCTTGATCCGGGCAAGTTCTTCTTGTGCTTCTTCCGGGGTCAATCCCTGTCCATACTTGGGGTCTGTCAAGAAGGTGTACTTGCTCAAAAGGCCCGCACCAACAAGCATGACGCCTTCATTTATGTTTGTTTGTCTGTCTTGCGTCACGCCGTCATCAAAGACAATGTTGATGTTATAGCCGCCGGACACAAGGGATTCAATGGACGTTCCGTTTTCGTCTGTCATTTGATACAGAACGGCAACGTCAATGATATTCCGCACAAGGTGTTCAATAGCGGGCCGGATTTGGTTCTGAATCGTTTTGATTGTTTTGTATGTTTTGCTGTTCTCGCTGACAACCTCTGTTGCTGTTTTTAAGCCCGTATGTTGGTCAAAGGTGAACGTCCCGGCGCTGAACCCGGTTTGCAGACACAGGATAGACAAGAAAGCGTTGATTGCGCCAATATGTTCTTCAACCCGTAAATCAACGCTATTGTCTGAAATCTTTAAGTCTTCCGGGGCGTCACTCTGTAATGCTTCGTAGGTTTCGTCATTGGCGTCAAAATAGCGCATTGGTCTGCCGGAAATAGGGTCAACCACAGTACGCACCGCACGGGCCGGGACAATAATGCGCTTTTTGCCAAGCCGGAATTCACGCACAAACGAATCATAACAAATGTCCAATGCGTGAAGGGTTTCAAGGCTGTTCCCGTAAATGCTTACGCCAAGCGGGGAATTGTCATCCAGATTGTTGGCAATCGGTGTACGCCAATAGCAAAAAAGGGATTCTTCAACCGGGACAACAGTTCTTTCTTCAAGGTACGGGTAAATTTCAGACAGGGGATAGCGCACACCAAGAATGTCTTGTGTTTCTGCCGGATTCTTGCCGTTCTGCATTTCCGCCCGGTACAGTTCATTTGTAATGACATACGTTGTACCGTCCCACTTGTGCCATTCAAGCCGGGTGTAATAATACCCGCCCTTGGCTATTCTGGAAACAAACACGCCTTCCGTGACTTTGGCGTTGTCCCAAGAAATTGGAATGAACTGATCCGCCATTGCGTAACCAATGCACAGCTTCCGGGTTTCCGGTATTTCTTCACCGTTACTGTCCCGCCGGGATTCGGCCCAAGTCTTCATTGCCGCCCCGCCAAGCGCAACGCCTTCTTCAATGCTTTCTTGCATTTTTTCTTTGAAGGCATTGCCAACAAGAACCTTCTGAATGAATTCATTCAATGGGTCTGGGTTTTCATCCGTGCTTTCACGGCCCGCCATTGTGACGTTAACCGCACATTCTTCACCCCACACAAGACCCGCCATTTCAGAGCATAGCGCTTTTGCCATGTTCATACGGTAAACCTTGCGTGTTGCGTTAGGGTCTGCAATCGTGGGCGCTTTCAGAACGTGCCACGGTTTGTATTCACCCTTCCACAACCACTTCCAGATAAAAATACCAAAATTATAGAATTGCTGAAAAGAAGGGACGCCCCCAAGTTCAAAGACGGACTTGAAAGACCGGGCAAGTCCCGTGTCAGCTATACTTTTTTGCATCCTTGTTTTCCACCTTCTTTTCAGTTCTTCAAACCATTTCATTGCTTCACCTTCCGGCTATTGAATCACAGCTTGTACAATCACAGAAACGTCAAGCGTCCGGCCTTGCTGTCCGCACCGTGGACATTGACACATTCTAACGGGCGTTTCTTTGGCCTTTGCCGCCGTCCACCTATACAAGCAAAGCCCGCACATAACGGTTTTGGTTTCCATTAGCGCCAACCTTCAATCAAAATGGGGATGTCACGCTCGAAACTATATTCAAGGGCGTCAAGTGAATCCACGTTTGTTGATCCGTTATCAAGCCGCACGTCTTCCGTTGGTTTCTTGTTGTCCCACACAGCGTTTTTCAGTGCGTCAATAGTCCATTCACACGCCCTGTTCACATAGAACCTACGTGCGCCCATAAGAAGGCACAACGCCCTTATACGGTCATTTATAGGCCGTTTCATGGCGTTCCCTATGTTGATAGGCAATCTATTCATTGCCGCCGCTGTCCGTAGGCCGTTTATCAACGTTTGTTCTGCCGAATCACACCAACAATCCGTCACCAACCACCTTGATTGACAGCGCCGGACAAAATCAACAAAATCCTGTTCAAGCTTGGTTGGGTTCAATGCTTGTGTTTCCCGGTATTCGTCCAACACCACAATACTATTGCCAAAATAACCCAAACAGCAAAAAGCGTGTGCAGATTTTCCACCACCAAAGTCAACCCCAATGACAGCATTGCGTATATAACCGGGAATGTCATCAACAACAAACAAGTCCGGTTTGTCCGCAAACTGTTGATATATAAGACCTTCCGCAATGGCCCGTTCACCTTTTATGTCCCGCCGATACCACACGGATTCCGGGTCATACTGCCCTTGTATTTCCGCCAACCGTTCCGGCGTGATTGTTGCGTTGTCCGCAATGGTGAAGTGTTCGTATTGATACCCACCCGGCAAGCCTTCTTCACGGTATTTGTCAATGTAGTCTTCATATATGCTTGCCTTTGGGTTGCACGGGTTCAAGTCCCACAGCGTGAAGGGCTTGCGGGCCGCAATCTGACGCCCGGAAGCAACCTTGATAAAGCTTGTTCGGCTGTCCGTGCTGTCGTAGTGTTCATTTATTTCCGTTGCAATCCACAGCCCGTAAGAGTTACCCAAAATGCGCTTGTAGCTGTCCGCCTTTGATCCCCCGGCGAACACAACCACCTTTTCCCCTGTTTGCGTGTCCACGAAAAGCGCTTCATTGTCCTTGCACTTTCCCCAACGGCAACGCCCCCGGAAAAGGTTTTCAAGACCAAACCCATTGCAAACGCCAATGTTTAACTTTGCGTTGCCTATGGTTGACCCGCTTGCCAAGTGGTATTTATCCGGGCATTTTTCCAGATATGCCGCCGCAATAATGCAATGGTCTATTGTCTTCCCGGAACGTATAGCGCCTTCCGCAACGCACATTCTGTTGTGCAAGGAATTCTTTATATATCTTTTGTGTTTATCTGAAAAAGCCCCCCAAGGGATTGTTGCTGTTTTAGTCATCGTTTAACAACTCCGCAAGCGGGGACAGGTCTTCAATGTCTGCCCCTTGTCCGGGCTTTGTCACTTTATCGGACAAGCTTTCATATACTGCCGCCAAATCCCGCATTTTGTATTTAAGGATTGCGGGCTTTTTGCCTTTTATGGTCTTCTTGACCGTGCTATATTCGGTTGCGTCCGTGTCATAGGCGTCAACCATCATTTCAAGCTTGTCCAGAATTTTTGTTTTGATCCTTTCAAGCTTGGTTGCATTGTCAGCAATTACGTCTGCGGTTTTTTGTTCCGCCTTTTGTAGTGCTTTGTTCTCTGACCGTTTCCGGGCGTCCGTCCACTTTTCTTCATTGGCCCTTGTGCGCAACGTACCCCACGGTATGCCGTACTTTTCCGCCAATTTACGTTGACTTATACCGCCCGCAATATATTCCGCTTTAACCTTTCGCCAATTCACCCCGGTTTCATATTTACTTGAACCCCCTTAACGATAGAACCGGGCAATTCCCAATTCCAACGGATTCCCCTTTGAAATGCGGCAAGACCTCAAAACCTCGCTTATGAATCCCACACAGGGAAACACCGCAAAACCCCGCCCGGTTGGGAAGGAGATGAACCCCCGGACGCCCCGCTTTATACAAAGGCAGGTGTACCAAACCCGCCAATGCTTCAAAAAAGAAAAGGCCGGGTGAGAAAGGCAAAGCCCCGGCCCTGTGAAGGTGTGACGAACCGCCCAAGTTCCGCCCCCTCACATTATGAAAGGGGGACGCCAACACGTCCCCCTTTTCACCTTATTAAGATTGATTTTTTACCGTGTCATAAACCATTGCTTTGGCGTAACGTGCTTGTTCACGCTTTGAATAAGAATTCGGAAGAAAACCACCGTTTTGTTTTCGCAATTTCTTTTTCGTGTTGTAAATTGCGTCAACTGCTTCTGGTATTCTGTCCGGGTTTTCTTCAATGTACTTTGTTGGTATTCTCACAACTTCCCATTGTTCGCCCAACAACTGCCGAATAGCAATATCACGGTTGCTGTCACTTAATTCCTTGCCGTTGTGCCTTTCGCCGTCAATTTCAAGGCAAATATGCTTTTCCGGCAAGTATAAATCAATAACATATTTTCCAACGGGGTAATTCATCAAAACTTCAAACCCCGCCTTTAACATAACAACCGCCGCAACCATTTCATGTGAACTCTTATAATCCGCCGGATTTTCTGTTGCGTGTTTCTGTACAGCACAAGCAAACTTCTTGTATTCCGTCATGTTACACCCGGCCTTTTCCATAAAGCGCATTGCCCGTTCAAACATGACCTTTGTTTTATATGCTATGTATTCATACAACACGGCTTTATAATTCGCCATGTGTTCTTCATAGCAATCTTCACAAAAGCGCCCTTCGTACTGTTCGCAAAATGGTTGCCGTTTTATTTCTTTGCCGCACTTCCAACAAAACACCTTACAAGGCATATTATGCCCCCTTTGCGTATCGTGTGTGTTTCTGTCCCTTTGGGACAGTTTACATTATATATTTTTTTAATGGGTAATTGTGGGCAAACTTACATTGTTTTGATAACCCATATAACAAACAGAACCAGAAGCACAATCCACACCCAATCCGGCATTGTTATCCCCCTTTCACGATTTTATGAAGGTCAACACGCTTTCCGTCACGGGTCATGCGGCCTTCAAAAATTTCAAGCCCCGTTGCGTTGTATTCTTCAAACCGCCATTTTGCCGCCCGTGCGGTTTCAATTGATTCAAACGCAAGAACGGAATTGTTGTCCGCATGAGCAACGCACATCAACCCCCGCAATGATCCGATAAACTGACCTGCCGCCTGTGCCTGTGCGGGTTCTTTTTCCGGGTCTGGTAAGTTAATAGGCAAGCAATATACTTTCAACCAACAACGCCCCCTTCAAAGTAATTTTCATTGTATTCCTTCTGCCCCAAGTGTCCGCATTTTATACCCGTGTCAAGCCAAATACCAACTCCCAACTGTTTGACACGCCAACAAAATGATAAGTCTTCACCAAACCCCGGCATTGGCGCA
>Ga0310786_10001524_pt1 | contig 37314 bp, 23 predicted proteins | sample AusTroGonzalo_MG_FD_203881 | JGI IMG/M metagenome (GOLD analysis project Ga0310786, IMG submission 203881) | Bovine rumen microbial communities from tropical cattle in Woodstock, Queensland, Australia - Gonzalo_03 (v2) (version 2) | ecosystem: Host-associated > Mammals > Digestive system >... | reverse complement strand
GCTCCACGTTGATGTTGTTCTCGTACAGATAATCGGCTGTCTTGCTGATGCAGAGTCCAAGAATCCAGACGACGGCAATGAATACCATGAATCCCTTGCTCTCTATGCGTGAACTCAGGAATATCATAGCGCATACAGGCAATGCCCAATAAAGGATCCTGCGGATAATTGTCACCGCACCGGCACCCTTCTTGAACTTGTACGCGATATACTCAAGTACTGCCTTGAGGATATTGTTGATACCGGCCAGAGTTATGATGGTCATAAGCAGTATCCATCCCTGCTTCTCGAAATACCATCCGGCCAGATAGCCTGTATATCCGAATACAACCACCTGCCACAGAAGGCTTACAAAGTCCTTTGCATGATGGAAAGTGCGAGCCAGTCCAAGACGGCGGCGTATGTTCAGTCCGCTGCGCCACTGACGCAGGAACAGGCTGTACCAGTCATACACCTTAACCAGATTACGTACCTCAATTACGATGGGCTCATCGGGTTTGACGATATCCTTACGTGCAAATCGTACCGAACTCTTTATGAAGTATGTAATACCCGGAACGGCAATAGCCAGCACGATAATGTAAATGAGTATACGGAATATTCCGTGTGCGGTGGTAAAGATTACGATCAGACCCACACCGTACAGTATCGCATGCAGGATATGGGTGTATCGGCCCAGTTTCTTATACCAAGCCCTCATGTTCTCGAACGATATGTAGAGCGTAGGTATAAGCAGCAGCGTAAGCACGGCCGAGAATGACAGACCGCCTATCACTGTCAGCGCGAACGGAGCACCTATGGCACCTGCATACTCGTTGTCACCCATTGCCATCGGGATAAGCGTGACAATTGTCGTGATCGTAGTGATACAGATAGGTCTCAGACGCGAATAACCGCTGTTCATGATTGACCTCATACGGTTGTAGCCGCGGCGGCGCAACGTCGACGAATAGTCAATCAGGATGATACCGTTGTTCACCACGATACCCAGCAGGATAAGGAATCCTGTCAGCGTATTGGCGTTCATCAGGCTGTTGCCCGACAGAAGCAGAGCCAGCAGAGATCCGATGGCAGCCAGCGGAATCGAGAACAGCAGCACTATCGGTGTGGTCAGAGACTCGAAGGCCGATGCCAATATCATGAATATGAGTATGATAGAGGCCAGGATCAGGAACTTAAACTCGCTGGTGGAGTCATCACCGCGCTGCACCTCGAGAGCCAGTCCCGAAGGCAGGTTGTAGTTGGCAATCAGGTCATCGATCTGGTCATGATAGCCGTCAAGCACATCCTTGGGCAGTTCCTCGCTCTGTGATATGGAGTATGTCACATTCACGCGACGGTCACGGTTCACGCGTCTTACCTCCGACGGTCCGCGGCTCAGACGGATATTCGCCAACTGCTGGAGTTCATGGATTCCGCCGTTGGCATCTGTTACAGTGACACGGCGCAGGTCATCCAGCGTCTTTTCCCAAGCCCTCATCTCCTCCTCTTCCTCGGTCAGGTCATCCATTATGACGATGTCATACTCATCGGTTCCAACCTTGAAGCTTGCACCGGTGCTGGTTGTACGGTTCAGGGAGTTAAGAGCCTGTGTGATGGCCGATGAGGATATGTTGTACGATGCCAGCGTGACGGGATCAAACGTCAGCTGAACCTCACGACGGCCACCCGGGTTGTCAACCCTGACGTTACGTATAAAATCCAACTGCTCCAGATAGTATCTCAGGTTGTTGGAAACGATACGCATGGTCTCGGTATCGGAACCCTTGACAACGATACGCTCGGTGTTGTCACCCATACCCAGCACACTCATGAAACGTGTCAGTGAGCTCAGGCCCGATGCACTCTGCTGGCCGCCGCCGTAACCGGCAGTGACGCGTACATCAATATCATTCTCAAGCGCAAGGCTCTCGCTGAGTTCCTCGACAAGCTGGCTGATGCTGGGACCGCCCTTCTTGTTGTATCCCTCCTGAAGAGTCACGGTAATGGACGCCTGATCCTCCTGGATACGGCTTATCACATCCTTCTTCTGGGCAAGACTGTCCAGACGCTCCTCGAGAGTGGCAGTTGCCTCATCAGTATCATCTATCGTACTGCCGCTGGGCATGGTTATGTTCACGTTGATACGGTCGCTGTCAACCTGACGGTTCTGACCGGTATCGCGCGACAGGGCGAATATGAATGCAATCACCAGAACTGCAACGGCTATTCCGATAGTCGGTCCCGGCTTACGCAGACATGTCTTAAGCAGAGTCGAATACATCTGCAGAGGACGGTCATGGATGGACATCTTCTTGAAGAAGACGCTGTTGCCGCCTCCACCCTGCTCCATCATAGCTGCCGTAGCCATGGGAATGAACGTCACGGCAATCAGAAGCGAGAATACCAGGGTCGATATGATGGAGAATCCTATGTTCTTTCCCAGCAGTTTGATCATCGGCTCATCCGAGAACACGAACGGCAGGAACACCGTTATGGTTGTCAGTGTGGATGAGATAAGGGCCTTGCGAACCTCCTTGACACCCTGAAGCGCAGCCAGACGCGGCGGCATTCCCATTGATGCCAGACGGTAGATGTTCTCCAGTACCACGATACTGCTGTCCAGCAGCATACCCACAGCCAGCGCCATACCGATAAGAGTAAGGGTGTTGATGGATATACCCGCTGCGTAGAATACATTGAAGGCCGATAATATCGACACAGGTATTGACAGCGCGATAAAGAACACAAGACTCAGGTTGCGCAGGAAGAACCACAGCACCAAAACTGCCAGGATACCACCAATCAGAGCCAGTCTGACTATCTGTGATATGTTGTTGCTTATCTGGTCGGCAGAGTTTGACTGCACTACAAGCTGCAGGTCCTGTGCGGCTACCTCCTTGTTGACTTCATCAATACGCTTGAGTGTCCTGTTGGAGAGGTTCAGAAGGTTCTCACCCGCTCCGTTCACCAATGACACGGAGATGGCGTCCATACCGTTCACACGGCTTATGGTAGTCTCCTCCTTATAGTCAAAGAACACGGTTGCCACATTCTTCAGATAGATGGGGCCGGGTGCAACCACCAGGTTCTCAACCTGCGACACGTCATCATAGTTGGCGTCAAGCTGGACATAATACTTGCGGTCAGGCTCGCTTATGAATCCCAGGAACGTACGCTCCTGGTTATACTGGTTCAGAGCCTGGCTTATCTGCGCATTGGATATATTAAGTGCCTGCATGGCCTCGGGATTGGAACGTATCTCGATTGACTTGACACGTCCGCCGTAAACCGTCACGCCGGCTATTCCGTCGATGCTCTCCAGACGCGGCACCACATCCTTGTCCACGATGGCTCTCAGACGGTCTACGCCACCCGATCCGCGCACCTGAAGTGACATGAACTGGTTGCTTATACCTGTAAGGTTGGCCTGCTGGACATTGACTGTGACATCGGTCGGGAAATCGCCCCTGATGGAACTGATCTTCTCCTGCAGCTTGACGGTGGTCATCTTGAGGTTGGTTCCACGCTTGAAATCAACCCTTATGGAACCCTGTCGGCCCGATGCCGTCGATTCCATGTTCTCGACACCACCTACAGCGCTTATTGCTCCCTCGAGCGGAATCACCACCTGCTGCTCCATGTAAGCCGGAGTAAGGTCGCTTCTGGACGAGCAGGTTACGTAGAGCTGGGGAAGTTCCGTATTGGGCAGCAGCTCAACCGGCAACTGCTTGTACGAGAAATAGCCCAGCAGCGTCATCGCCACCAGAAGCATGCAGATAGTTACTCTACGGTCAATAAATGACTTGAATTTCATCTTCCGGTGATTCTTATTTTGGCGCTTTCAAATACATAATAAACACAAGGTATCACCACAAGACTCAAAAGAGTCGAGGTAACCAAACCGCCTATCACGGCAATTGCCATAGGCGAACTCAGGGATGCGCCCTCGCCTATTCCCAATGCCATAGGCACAAGTGCCAGGATTGTGGTAAGGCTGGTCATAAGGATAGGACGGATACGCTGCTGGCCTGCCTCGGCAATTGCGTCGGTAAGGCTCAGACCGGACTCCTTGAGCTGTCCTATACGGTCCACAAGGATAATGGAGTTGTTGACCGCGATACCGGCCAGCATCACCATACCTATGATACCCATTATATTCACGGTTATACCTGTAATCAGGAACATCAGTACCGCACCTACCAAAGCCAGAGGAATGGTAAGCAGGATGGTGAACGGATGCAGCAGTGACTCGAACTGTGACGCCATCACCATATAAACCAGTACTATTGACAGCAACAGTGCCAGAAGCAGGCTGTTCATTGACTCTGCACGACGCTCCTCCTCACCTGTCACAGTTATGGAGTAGTTCTGCGGCAGTTCAATGCCCGATACCGCATCTCTTACACGCTGTGCGGCCTTGTCCAGCGATACCGACTCGTCGATTTCGGCCGTTACGCGGGTCACACGGTTCTGGTTCAGACGCGAGATCTCCTTAGGTGCGGTGCTCTCGCTTATCTGCGCAAGTTCCACAAGGCGGAAATCCTTCTGGCCCGATGTGATGACCATATTGTTCAGATCGGCCAGTGAAACGCCGGGCACTTTGATGCTGATGTCTCTCATATCACCCTTGTAGTCCATCTGACCGGCTTCACGTCCGGCAAGATGCTGCTGAATCTGGGTGATTATGGTCGATACGTTTATGTTGTTCATACCGGCCATGGCGCGGTCAACCGTGATGATAATCTCGGGGGCACCGCCGGCCAATGAACTCTCAACGTTATACAGGCATTCAATGGAATCAACTGCGGCTTTCACCTGACTGGTCAGTGCCGACAGCAGATCCAGGTCCTCACCCTTTATCTCGACAACCAGAGGTGCATCCTCGGTACCCATCATCGAACTCAGCGAGTTGTCATCCTGGGTAAATGAGAGTTCCATACCCTCAACACCGTTAATGTAGGCTGCAAGAACCTCAGTAAGGTAATCAGGGGTAACGGCCGATGCCTTTGAAAGCTGTATCTTCATCGATGCGGTGTTCTCGCCCTCAAAATCCAGGTTCTGTGACGAAGCACCCGGTCCAACATGTGTGTAGATCATGCAGTCGGGATCATCGGTCAGGTCAAAAACCAGATTCTCAATACTCTCAAGCGTGGACGATGTACGCTCCAGACTGGTACCCTCGGCCATACGCACCTTCACGTTGATGGTGCCCTCATCGGTCTTGGGCATGAACTCGGTACCTACATACGGCAGCAGGAACACCGTTCCGGCAACCAGTATGACCGATGCGCATATTACCCACCAGCGTTTCTCCACAAGACGTTTCAGGAACGAGCTGTAACCCTTGATGTTCACTGAACTGAATCTCTTCAGGGGAACTGCTTTCTTGCGTCCGAATATCTTGTCATAGAGTGTAGGTATCACCAGGATTGCCACAAAGAGTGATGAAAGCAGTGAGAACGTTACCGTCCACGCCTCATCCTTGAACAGCTCACCTGTTGCACCGTGCAGATATACGATAGGCAGGAACACCACGATTGTAGTAAGGGTCGATGCCGATACCGCGCCGGCCACCTCGGATGTACCGGTAACGGAGGCGTCGCGCACCGAAAGCCCGCGTTCCTGGTTTCGGAATATGCTCTCAATGACCACGATGGCGTTATCCACCAGCATACCTGCACCCAACGCAAGACCTCCCAACGTAAGGATGTTAATGGTCAGTCCGCTAAAGAACATCAGGTTGAATGTAGCAATAATGGAAACCGGTATTGAAACGGCCACAATCAGAGTAGTACCCACCCTGCGCAGGAACACGAACAACACTATGATAGCCAGAACCACACCCAATATGGCACTGTTCTTCACCTCACCGATTGAGTTGTTGATGAAAGTTGCCTGGTCGCTGATTATCTTGACCTCGTAACCCGGCAGAGACTTCTGAATCTTTGTGAGGCTTGTCTTGACTCCCTCAACCGCCTTGACGGTATTGTAGTCCATCTCCTTGAACACGGATATTCCAATGCTTCGCTTGCCGTTCACCCTGACGATATTCTCGGGCTCGCGGTTCTCAAAGTGGATGCTGGCCACATCACGCAAGTAAATAGGTGCCATGCTGGCCGATGCAAACTCGCCCACACGTGCACCCTGCTGTGCAGCCTCGGTGTTCTTATATCCTACAATTATGTTTCCGAACGCAGTCTCATCGGTCAGTGTGTTGGAACCTGTCACCAGATACTGGAAGCCCTGTTCCGATATTCTGCCGCCTGATACCCTCTGGTTGCTTTCCTGGATACGTGACGAGATGTTGTCGACCGTGATATTGAAAGCCTGAAGCTTGTAGGGATCGGCCTCGATGACCAGGTTGGTGAACTCGTCACCGGCCAGCGATACATCGGCCACGCCCTCGACTCGCATCAGCTCGTTGCACACATATGAGTCGGCCACCTTACGCAACTCGGCCATATCGGTTATGTCCGGGTTGGAGAAACCTATAATCATTATAGGTGCTGTGGTGGGATCCTTCTGTGAAATACGCAGGTCGGTCACACGACTGTCCTGGCTGAAACTGCTCATGGCCTTTTCCAGGTCCAGGAACGCCTCATCCATGTTCTTACGCCATGCGTACTCGACCGTGATGCGGGCAGTACCCACCTTTACGACCGATGACACCGAACGCACGTCGCTCTGACGGGCAATCTGTGACTCCATGTTGCGCACAAACTGCTTCTCAATCTCTTCGGGCGGACGCTCTCCGGCGTCAATTTCGACAAACAGGCGGGGGCTGTTCATGCTCGGAAGCAGTTCCACGCTCAGCCTGTCATATGATATTTTTCCGAGCAGCAGTATTGCCAGCACCGCCATGGTGACGGTGACCGGGTTCCTGACTGCCCAACTTACCAGTTTTTTCATTCCTTTAAGCTGTGTTTATCTTTGGATCTTCACCTTTGAACCGTCTCTCAGGGTCTCAAAACCACGTACAATCAGCTGGTCGTCCTTTTCCAGACCGCCCAGCACCTCAACCTGGTTCTTCTCCTCAAGACCAAGTCTGATCTGCTTTGCCCTGGCAATACCCTGATCAACCACGAACACGATACGTCTGTTACGCTCGTTGCGGACAATGTTCTTGGGAATGATGATTGTTGAGCTGTGACTCTCGGTAACGATATCGGCCTTTACGAACATACCCGGTCTGATGAGCAGGTCCTTGTTGTTTATCATAAGCTTGCCCTTGAAGGTACGGGTCTCGGCACTGATGGCCGGTGAAAGTTCGGTAATCTCACCCATGATTGTATCCTTGGGGAGAGTGTAATGGGTGATGTATGCCTTCTGGCCCACCTTCACCTCATTGATAGCGCTCTCCGGCAGGTTTATCTCAAGCAGCATCTGGCTGTAATCCATAACGGTTACAACCGATGTTCCGCTGTTCACCTTAGCCTCCTCCGAGAAGTGCGGCAGGTTTACGATCACACCGTCAAACGGAGCGCGGATGTTCATCTTCTCCAGATTCATCTCGGCGTTCTCGTAGTCCAGACGTGAGTTCATGATCTTCACCTCCGAGTTCTTTACCTCGGTCAGAGTGGCACCACCCTTCTCATACAGGGACTTGGTCTTTACCTGCTCCTGCTCGGCAAGTTCCAGATTCAGACGCTTGGTTTCGATGGATATGCCGTTCTCGTATGACTTATCCTCGATACGAACTATCAGGGCTCCTTTCTTCACCTTGTCACCCAGTTTGTAAGGCTTGCCCGTAGCGGGATTCTTCTGCAGATGGTACTTGCCGGCCATCTCGGTCGACAGTTCAGCCTCGGCACTTGATATGGCAGTGCTGTTGGTGGTGAAAACCCTGCTGATAGAACCGTAGGTAATGTCCGATACTGATACCGGCGTAGGTATCTCGGCACGGTTCATTGTGTTCTCTTGTCTGCACCCTGCCATGAGGACTGTCAGTGCAGTCAGTGTAAGTACGCTGATTCCTTTTTTCATATGCTTATGTTTTTATTATTTCTTCTTTTTGTCTTTAGTCTCTTCGTACGTGATGGGAACCACGGGCTCATCCTTCTCAAAATCGTAAAGGGTCAGGATCTTGATGTTCAGAAGCTGAACCTTATAGTTGATGATGGCCTGAGTGTATGACATCTTGCTGTTGGAAAGCTGTGTCTGGAACTGGTTCATCTGCATACCTGTCAGCTCACCGTTGCGATAGCGCTCCTCGTTGAGGTCATAGGTAAGCTGAGCGTTCTGCTGGCTCTGCTCAGCAATGGATATCTGCTGGAGCAGGTTATCAAGACTGCGGCATGTGCTGCGCAGGTTCATCTCTATGCTCTTGAGTTCCTCCTCGGCGCTGAGTTCAAACATCTGGCGCTCAATCTGAGCGGCGCGTATACGTGCCTTACGTGCACCCCAGTCAAAGATAGGAACACTGAACGATACTGACACACGCGGGTTGTTGGTAGGATTGTCATAGATATTGGGGAACTTGGGATCATCACCCATGATACCTACCGACAGTGATACGTTACCGCTGAAACTGTCATTGTCCTTTACCTGGATCATAGACATCTCCTGCTGTTCACGTGAAATCTCACGCTGGCGGAGTTCCAGTCGGGATGACATGGCGCTCTCAAGTGCCTTGTCAAAATCTACCAATACCGGATCGGCCTCAATGTTGCATACCACCCTGATATCCTCATCCAAAGGTATGCCCAGGGCCTGCTTGAAGTTATCCTTGGAGTTCTCAAGGCTCACCCTCTGGTTCTCCAGGCTTGAACGTGACTGGGCCAGGTTCAGCTGGGCCTGATAAAACTCGTCTTTGGTTACCAGGTCGGCCTCAACCTTATCCTTTATTATATTGAAGTTCTTCTCGGCGTTCTCCAGTTCCTTCTCACTAATCTCAAGGTTCTGCTGAGCAGTGAACAGGCTGTAGAACTGGCTCGTGATGTTACGCTCCACGTTAAGCATCTGCAGGGCATAACTGATACGTGCGTTTTCATAGTTCATCTCAATCTGACGCATGTTCATCTTGGTCCTGTTGTAGGTGAACAGGGGTTGGGTCAGACTCAGATAAAGACTATTACTGAATGCGCGGTTGCTGTTGGTGGTACCGCCTATGGTCGACTCGTTGTTCTGCCATGACAGGCTGTTGTTCAATGACAGCGTAGCATCGGTCCAGATGATGGGCTGCGATATGCTGAACGTACCCGATGATGACAGCGAACGGTTGGTGTACCAATCAGAGAAACGGCTGTCAAACTGACGTGACTGCGAGTATGAAACCGGCGTCAGATTAAGTGAGAACCTTGATTTCAATGATGCCTTCTGGGCAATCAGGTTCTGCTCGTAACGTTCCATACTCATACGGGAGTTAATCAGATCCGGATTATGCTCCGCACTGTACTGCAGAGCATCTTCCATGGTCATGACAATCTGCGCCTGTGCACCGGTTACAAAGGCCGATGCCGCTGCAAGCGCAAGTACTGCCCCAATTACTGTTTTTCTTTTCTTCATATTATGTTGTTTTATCTTATTCTCTATCCCTTACTCTCTTTACCAGTCTCACAGCATCGGCAACGACAACCCTGACGCCGGTACGGTTGTTCAGTGACACCTTCACCGTATCAGCCTCAAAGCGGAATGTTCCAAGCAGGTTCCAGCCCTCCTCGGCACGCCACATGTTCAGTGAAACGCGGTCCTGCATGTTGAACTGCTCTATCTCAAAGTTGTAGTCGTTGGTTACACGGCGACCGTTGTTGTTATTGTTGTTCCAATTGTTATTGTTGTTCCACCTGCGGTTACGGTTATTGTTGTTGTACAGGTCAGGTGACGCATAGAAATAGACGTCATAGACTCCCGCATCGTCCAACGGAACACTCCAGCGGGCATACTGCGAACCGTCACCAGATGATATGATATATGCCGAACGTATATAGTCACCGTACAGGTTCTGGTCGGTCACCAAAGTCCACAGGGTGTATGTGCGCCAATCCGAGAAGCCCTCGTAGATGAATTCGTTCTTTTTCTCACGGGACTTGTCTATCCATTTTGAAAGATATCCCGTACGGACAGGTTTGGAAAGAGTGAACAGTTCCTTGTCCTCGTTATCCACAATAATCTCACCCGGAAGCGTGTTGTCTACGCCTGTACGCAGTGAATAGACACCCTCTGGGGTGAGGTCTGTACCTGTATATGTACTCCAGTTGGAGTTATCCAGTCTTACCAGATGCGGCAGGTTTGACGAAAGCATGGTGTTGACGTCTATGCGGCTCGGGATATTGAACCAGTGGGTCACTATCCGGCGTGTCTCATGCGGTGCCACACTTATCAGCAGTGTCTTGGGCTTGTCCTCATCACCGGCGTTCTCAGTCTCAAAGAAGACATACTCAACCGTCACGTAGCCGGGATAGTCCGATATGTTCTCGATTGCGATCTCAGCCTGATAGATATCGGCCGTATCGGTTGTAACGGTAGTCATCTGCGGATTGCCTATCTTGTAGCAGGCCAGACGTACCGGCTCGTCCCATGCGTCGATCTTCTCCTTAAGACTTACTCCCGAGAATGTCTGGAGCCAGTCCAAAATGGAATCAAACGACACGTTCGAGAACTCCTTCTCCCTGGTCTTGGCGGTAATGGAGTCAATCATAGCCTCATAACCCATGGCGGCCGATACGGGAGCAAAGAAATCCTGTGTCTTCAGGGCCAGGGCATTGTCGGCCAGGTCCTCCCACTCCGGATCGGACATCACGCGGTTAAAGTCATATTTGCCCATCAGGATCAGGGCCTTCTCGTCCTCCGAAAGTCCGTTCATCCTCCTGAGCCACTCACCACCGTTATTATTGGTATTGGTGTTGGTTATGGACTCGACCATTCGTTTGGCCATCGGCCAGTCGGATGAATAGATGTTATATCTGAAGTTATAGAACAGAGGCATGTAGTAGTACGGGTTGTCCGTCTGGGTCATGGTGAACTGTCCGCCCCGGCTTGTGCCCGAGAAACTGCCCTGCTGCATCATGAAATTGATGGCCGATACAAACACGTTGACCAGTATCTCCTTCTCGGACATATTGCTGTTCATACGGCGGTTACGGCCGTTTCCATACATACGCATCTGATTATCAAACTGGAACAGACGCATGTCACAGCCCTTCTCGTGTACCAGTGCCATCTCAGGTTGCAACTGTTCGTAGGCCGATGTCCACACACGTTTGTATGATGTGAAATTGACGGGTACCTCCACGATCGAGAAACGCTTGAACGGATATTTCATGTCTGCCATATACTCCATGCTGCGGCGTGTGCTGCGGATGAAGTTGGGAAGCGTATCGCGTATGGAATCAAAAACAGCGAACCTGTCATCCCACTCGCCCAGTTCCCAAACCGTATAGAGCGTGGAATCCACCATCATTGACTTAGGGATGTAGTCACCTATCAGAAGTGATACCGAAGGCAGTGACGACTCAGGCGTGAACGTATACTGCGTCGAATCGGCATTTACAGTGCACTGACCCTGCGATATGGGTCTCTTGCCCGGATTGGGGGTCACATTTACGTTGAAATCGGTAAAGTATGACATCTCCCACTCGGGACTTTCATTGCTGAATGCCACACCTGGACGCGGATACCAGTAACTCTCAGGGGTTAGCATGGTATAATCCCTGCTCTGGAACAGGTAACGCTTGGGAACGTTGAGCATGGAGAGCATCTTGGTGTTCTCCACCCTCTTCTCCTCTGTAATATCCAGATAGCACATGCGCTCATCTGCGATACCGCCATACTCCATGGTCAGTTTTACAGGCTCGTCAGCAGGCAGTGTTTTGGAGAATGTAAGCACAACCAGGTGTTTGAGACGCTCCAGGCTGACCTCATGGCCTGCTGCACCGACACTTCTCACCTGGAATCCGGGATTGAGCGAGAACACCAGAACTGCTCCGTTCTCCTTGGGTCGCACGGTCATATCGGCCTTCACGCTGATTGAATCGCCGTTCTGGGTTACGGTAAGGTCGCAGAAATCGACCACCGCAACACCCTTGTTGACATACCTGTTGTCAAGTTCAATCATATCGGCCCGGAAGCTGTCATCAACCTTGTACAGATGGACGTGCCTGTATCCGGTGTAGAAGCCGGCTACCAGGAACAATCCGGCTGCTATTCGCCAGGGCAGCAGGCTGTATCTGGAGTTGGCCAGACGATGGAACAGAGAGATGTCGGTAAGTATCAGACCTATACCCAGCAGCAGATAGCAAAGACGGTGGTTTATCAGTCTGGACAGTCCGCTGAAACCGGTCACCGTCGATTTGAGCATGGGCAGGTTGAAACCTATGTAATCAAAAAGGTAATAATACAGGTCATCGATGTAGAAAAGCGTCACGCCGATATATGCCAGCAGGATCACCATCGTGATGGCCTGGTTGTTGAGTATCAGCATCAGGGTGGTTGACAGACCCACGATGAATACCAGCGTAGGAACCGACAACAGCAGGAAATACCAGATGTAACTCAGGTAATCCAGGTCCACACCGTATTTGATAAGGCTCATTATGAGCGCTATGGCTGCCACTATCAGGTCAAGCATGAAGAAGACCTTCAGGGTGGCCCACATCTTACCCAGCAGATACTCTGCGTTACTCAGCGGACGGGTGTAGAACACCTCGGACGTGTCAAGCTGCTTGTCACGCTTAAGATACTCCGATGCCAGGAATACAGATACTACGGCCTGTCCCACGTTCATGACCAGCATGAACAGATAGGGAATGACAGACCTGTTCACCATCTCAGGCTGCTGAAAAGGCTGCAGGATATATGATGCACCCAGAATCAGTGCGGCCAGTATTGACAATACCGCAAAGACCTTGAAGAACCAGCCTCTTACAAGCAGTTTAGTCTCGTACTTTGAAACTATGCGTATGTTAGTTATTCCCAGCATCAATCCTTATCCTTAATCTCCGTAAAATAAACATATGCATGCTCCAGGTTGGGCGGATAGTTCACTGCACCGTATCCGGGATTCTCCTTTGACACGACCTGCAGATCCCATCCCAGGCCGTGCGGTATAGTAGATATCACTGCGTATTTCTGATTTATCTCAGCATACTGCTCGTTGGTCACCTGAAGACGCCAAACCTTACCCTCTGTCTCACTGAGCATACCTGCAGGGGATCCGCGGAACATGACCTGGCCCTGATTTAGCATGGCCATCTCGGTACATGAACTTGATATGTCACCTACGATATGTGTTGACAGGATGATTGTGGTATCCTTTGAACTGGCTTCACTCAACAGGTTACGGAACCTGATACGCTCCTCGGGGTCAAGGCCGGTGGTAGGTTCATCGACCACCAGTACCTTTGGCTTGTGAATGAGGGCCTGTGCAATACCCAGACGTCTCTTCATACCACCCGACAGATTCTGTGCGTACCGGTCACGGGCCTCGTAAAGACCCACCTGCTCCAGCATCTCGTCAACAGCCTTGCCGCGCTGCGAGGAATTTGTCATACCCGTAAGCGCAGCAGCATACTCCAGAAACTCACGAACCTTATACTTGGCAAAAAACCTGAAATCCTGAGGCAGATAACCCAGTATGCGGCGTACCTCCTTACGCTGTGTGCGTATATCGTAACCGCAGACATCAATCTGCCCTTCGGTTGGTTCCATCAGGGTTACCAGGATACGCATCAGCGTGGACTTTCCGGCACCGTTGGGCCCCAGAAGTCCGAACATACCTGATGGTATCTCCAGGTTGATATCGGTCAGCGCTCTCTTCCCGTTGGGATAATAGTGGCTTAACCCTTTAATACTTATCGACATTTCTTGTCAAAAGAGGACTACAATTACAAACAATCATTTGTTCAACGCAGCGGCAATCTCCTCGGCACCGATCGAAAGCGTCACGTATGACGGAACGGTACGTGTGCAGCACTCGTTCTCACCCCACAGGAACGGATAGTCGTCCTTGTGCTCAAGCAGGTCAGGCTGCAGGAGCACCAGTCCGGGTGCGATACCGCCGGGTATGAATGTGTAATCCGCACGGTTGTTTCCATAGGCGACCTTCTTGGTATTTACACCTACTGCGGTCACGAAAGAAACATTTGAGTACGGATGGTTGCCGTATATGAAATTAAGGCCTGACAGTACCAGCTCGGGATCTATCAGATCCGGATAGTAACGCCATACCATATAATTATTCTGAGCCCAACTGATAACGCGCTCGCTGCCGCCCCATGTGCCGCCGGCTACGGGAACACCGTATGGAGTGGATTCGGCTGTACGCTTGGCATCCTCAACGAATACGGGGATAACTTCACGCAGCTGTGCCTTGAAGTCATCGTCCATGTAAGGAAGCAGTGATAGAGCTGTGGTTATGTTTACACGCGGTGCACGCATTGCGCTGCCGCCGCCTGTACGGTTGTCCTCTACACCCTGGGGAGCATTCTTGGCCATCTCAATCTGTCTCATGACCATAGGCAGGAACATCTCCTTGTACTTTTCATCACCCGTAAGGAGCCACAACTGGATGGCTGCGCCTGAACGGTCACCGCCCATATTGCGGTTATTTCTCATACCGTTGGCGTTTGCGTTGGCATTGGCGTTGGCCTGCGGGTTACGTGCCTGACGTGCCTGGAATTCATCCATCTCCTTCCAGAGTTTCAAGGCGTTCTTCTTACAGCGCTCTGCGGTTTCAGGCATGTAGGGAGCAAGTACTCTTGCTGCATGTGCCAGTGCGGCGCATACGTTCGCGTTACCCATGGGGTTACCGCCGTTGTTGGTGAATGCAAATCGGTCATCAAGTGTACCGGAACGGTTTCCACGAACCTCGTACGGCTTCAGACTGGGATCATACAGATAACCGTCAGTGATTGTAACGGCATCACCCAGATGATGATACTGGTGCATTGTTCCCTGAACTATACCTCCGGCAATGAAGCCGATGTTCTCAATCTGAGCACACAGGTTCAGGGCACCGTGCTCAACCTGCTGGATCATATCGGGCACACCATCGGGACGGTGGATGTCAACGAACTGGGTCTTCTGGTCTATGAATGTCTGGTCACGCTCGGGACGCAGCACATCCCACAGCTCAGCCAGCTGGTTGGTCAGACCTATAACGGTGCCAGACTGGATGTCAAAGTCACCGGCATCATACCATGCGCCTACAGCCAAACCCGGTATATGCTCGTAGGGTTTGTATTTTGTGTTTGTGGTGTTACCCATGCGATAACCGTCCTGCTGCTGGTAGTTGGTGGGTGCCTGAAGGGCATCATCCATATGGGAACGTCCATGCCATACGCGGTAAGCCTCGTTTACCATCATGTGGTCCATCTGAACGGGCAGCCACACATCCATGGTGTTGTACCACTTGCCGTCATATACGTTCACGTTAATGGGGAACGGATTTGTCTTGACGCCGTTATATTCAATGAAATATGTTCCGGGCTCGCGGACCTCACTGAAATCGCACTGGGCATAGTTGTAACGGTCATAGAACACACCCCACTCCTTCACTGCAGGAGTAAGCGCCAGAGTAGTGCTGCCGTCGGCGTTCACGCGCCATATCTTAGCCTTGGCTGCAACCTTGTCGTTGCGGTCCAACTCTATTACAGCCACCTTCTTCTGGGCGGGAGTATAACCTATCTGCGAAAATCCCACATTGGGCTCACGGATCCACTCTGCATTGGGAGTTGGATTGACCAGCCATTCCAGAACTTTTCCGGTCTTGCCTCCGGGCAGATATGAACGTACCACGAATGTACCGTTCTGTGACAGGTCGCGTCCGTCAAACAGGTTCAGCTCGGTTTCAGAACTGAAAGCCACACGCAGTGACTCATCCTCGGGAGCCAGAACCAGATTATGTCCCTTTGAAATGGGTTTGGGTACGATGAACTCGTTACGTCCGCGGTCATCGAAAGTGGAGAGACCCCAGAACTGAGGTATCTTCTCCTCATAGGGACGCATCTCGGTGTCACTTGACGGATAGCGGGGGAATATCTCCGACTGGCCGTCCACCAGATATGTCTTTCCGAAATAGGTTGCGGGGAAGAACTCCATGTTCAGACCGGCTTTACCGACAAGATTCTCCGGAACCGGTTTGTCCAGTTCAACCCACATACGGAATCCGGTACCCTCCTCCTTGACCTTGAGGTCATACTCGAATTCATAGTCCTGATACTTGAAATGGCAGCTTATCACACCGCCCAGGGTATCGATGGTACGTTCGGTAAGCGTGGAGTATATATCCCACTGCTCGGGAGTGTTCATCAGGCGCACGCCACCGCCGGTAGCGATACGGACACCTCGCTGTACAATCTCCACACCGGCTGTTTTCTCGTCACAGAAAACACCCTGATACCTGTTTGAGTAAACAAGAACGTTGACACCTTGGGTTTCGAAATAGCCCCTTTCATTGATTTCAAGCTTGGCCGGCTCCGTTCTGGAGCAGGAAGCGAATGCACATAATGCGGCAATAATTGGCAGTAATCCTTTCATAAGTTTCCATGTTAAGAAGGCAGTAACGCAAAGATAGCGTAAGCATATATAATAAAAAAGCAGTTAACTATTTTTATAGATGTGTATCGGATAAAAAAAAGCGGGGTTCAGGACCATTATATCCTTTTTTTTCCGAATTTTGGCACTCAGTTTTGCACACTCCGTGTTTGAACAACTTTTAGTCCTTTTTATGAATACAATTACAAGAACTCTTAAACGAGTACGCAGCATTGTGCTGCTTTTTATCGTGATGCTTTCCACATATTCAGTGAAAGCAACCTCTTTCTTTACCGATGTGATGTCTCTTGGCGGAAACAAGAGTGAAACCGCAACGTTCGGTGATGTTTATAAAAAACTTGAATGGAATTTCATTGACTATGACCTGAACAAAGGTGTTGAAGGAGACTATGTTTATCTTCTCTACCGGACCTCATCCAACGAGTCGGATATAAACAACAACTACATCCGGGATTTTTACCTTTACAGGGTCGCATCACAGAACACTCCATATAGTTTTAAGGACAGTAATGGCAGGACGTGGTATCTGGCACCATTTGACGGAGGAAACCATTTCAGAGGACAGTTGGGCGACTTTAACAGCGGAACCGGTGAGAGTACAGACCCCATACATCTCTATTACACCAGAGATCCGTTACCCGGTGACAACCGTGCAGTTACACAGGTATGGTTCGACTCAGAGAAATCCGGTGCTGTAGGCAAGAACGGAGGCTCCGAAGGCTACGACCTGAACGAAGGCTGCGGTCGCAAAGCCACCAAGATCTACATGCATGTCAGGAAAGAAAACGTAAACTCGCCACATCTCGCATCATCAGTAGATGTGGATAAGGTTTCTGGAGGAAAAGGTCAGATCAACATCAAAGGCTCTGCGTATGACCCCGATGTGCCCACCGTTACGATTAAAGTCAAAGTTTCAATCCATAAAGTCGGGAGTTCCGACCCGGAACCTTACAGAGAAATCACTATAACTCCCGATTTGACTGACCCTTCATTTAACAGAGAGAAAAAAGTCAGTGGACCACATAGTTTTGACACCAGCATCCCGTGTATTGAAGAGGGACAATATACAGTTATCCTGAGACCGATAGACCATACGGGAGACAATATAACACTGGGATATCAAACCACTGTATATGTGGAACCCAAACCGTTTGTCACAATCAATAACCTTGAACCAAGCAACCTTGATGATTTCATCGGCCGACAGACGGATGTAATCCTTAAAGGACACCCGTTATACTGGGACGGCCAGTATCACTCCCTGTGTCTGCCTTTCGATCTGGATGATTTGAAAGGAACACCTCTGGAATACGCCAGCATAGTTACTTTGTACGGTTCAGACTTTCACGATGAAACATTGACCCTATATACGGGACCCGGACAGACCTCAATCAAAGCCGGAACCCCCTACCTTGTAGGTTATCCGCTTCTGGATTATGAACTTATAATCAAAACCGTAGATGACTGGAATGAATTTGCCGCAAGCGTAGCAGCCGGAAATACGTATGAAGGAAAGACCGTTATACTGGCAAACGACATCGGTCGCGGATATGAACCCGTCAAAACCATGGTCGGCACTGAAGAGCATCCGTTCCGCGGCACTTTCATCGGAAACTATAACGTAATAACCGTCAATATAGACGGATTTGAACACGGAGCGGCACCTTTCCGTTACATCGAAGGCGCTACCATCAACAGTCTCTATGTTTTCGGAACCATTAAAGGCGCTAATATGACCGCCGGAATTGTGGGATATGCAAAAGGCGGTGACAACCATATTGAGAGATGCGTCAGCAGGGCTGAATTGATGACAATAAAAACTTATACAGGCGGACTGCTGGGATGTTGCAGGAGTGGCGCTACCGTTACCATCGAAGACTGCATTGGATCATGCAGTGCACTTTTAGGAATAAATCATGCTACAGGACTGTTATGCGGTTATGCCGAAGAAGGATCCGTTGTCAACATAAACCGCTGTTACGCTGAAGGCACTATCATTGTAGGGAGTAACCCCAACGATGTAAAGATCGATCTGCTGTATGGAAACGGAAACATAAACGTCAGCAACACCTACAAATACTGGAATCACGGAAAGTATGGCACATATATGGAATTTGACGGAAACGAGGAACGTATCAAAACTCTGCTGGGCGATAATTTCGGTGCAGGCAGTGACGGAAAACCTGCCATGTTCATACACACGATTATTAACCTTAACAAAGTCTTCGATGTCATTCCTGATCCCATATTTAAGAATGTAACCATCAAAAAAACAAGTTACAACGATCCTGAGAACTGGGTTATAAGCGATTACGCTTTCTTCATCGGCAGTACCACTCCCGTGAATATTTCCAAAGTCGCCAATTCATTATATGTCGGAGACGATGGAATCGATGCAAGACGCAACATGTCAGCATGTCATTCGTTCTTCATCTATAGGAATATTCCGCAAGGCAGCACTGTAAAAAACTTCAATGTTGTTCTCGGCCATCCTGAATTATACGATGAGATAGTAAAGGCGCCGGTTATTCCCGTCAAGGAAGATAAAGTATCCGTAAAGGTTGACGGATGGTATACCATTGACGGACGTAAGCTGGAAAGCGCACCCACGACCAAAGGACTGTACATCTACAACGGACGGTCCGTAATGATCAGATAACACCTGAAAACAGGCTTTCGGAATACACATAGCCGGGAGGAGAAAAAAAAAGTTAACGATTTTTTTCTCCTCCCGGCTTGCAGTATCTTTGCAGTTTGATTGGAGATAAAACACAGTTATGAAGAAACGTGTTCTGGTAACATACAACATGTTCCGCACAGGATATGCGGAACTGATCAAGAAATACGATGTCACATTCCCCCCTGAAGGCCGTGAGACATTTACATACGATGAAGTGTATGAGATGCTCCCGGAGTATGACGTACTGCAGTCCATGTTTAATTTCCCGGTTGACCGCAAGCTCATGGAGCGCGGCCTGCCCCGTCTGGAACTGGTAAGCAACTATGCCGTAGGGTTCGACAACATAGATATTCCCACAGCAACCGAACTTGGCATTGCCGTGACAAACACCCCCGGCCCCGTAACGGAGCCCACCGCAGATCTGGCTTACGGACTGATGCTGGCTGTTGCACGCCGCATCACCGACGTTGACCGCCGTCTGCGCATCCCGGGTGCTCTGGAGTGGACACTGTTGGCCAATCTGGGCTACTCATTAGGTGGAAAGACACTCGGTATCCTGGGTATGGGACGCATAGGTCAGGCTCTTGCACGCCGCGCCAAGGCCAGCTGCATGAAGGTTATCTACCACAACCGCCACCGCGTAAGCCCAGAGATCGAAAAGGAGTACGATGCCACATACGTTGAGTTTGACGAGTTGCTCAAAACTTCCGATTTCATATCGGTCAACGTCCCCTACTCCATGGACACATGGCATCTGATAGGCAAGGAGCAGATAGAGCTCATGAAACCCACCGCCATCCTGGTCAATACAGCACGCGGCCCTATCGTCGACGAACTTGCCCTGGCCGATGCCCTTAAGAACAAGCGTATCTGGGGCGCAGGTCTGGACGTATTTGAGTTCGGCGACAAGGTAAGCCCCGAGATACTGGCCTGCGAGAATGCCGTCATCACCCCGCACGTAGGTACTCAGACCTACGATGTCCGCAACGAGATGGCCGAGTTTGTGTCACGCAACATCATCAATTTCTACGAGGGCGGTCCTGTTGCATTCGTAAACAAAGTAGAGAAGAGAAAATAATGGCTACGGAGAGTCTGCTACAGAAACTTGATGACCTTGAGGCCCGTTTCAACGAGGTCAGTCTGCTCATAACAGACCCTGCCGTCATAGCCGATATGAAACGGTTCGTCAAGCTGAACCGTGAATACCGCGACCTGGAGCGCATATCCCAGGCCCGTTCAGAGTATGTAAGCCTGCTCTCAAACATCAGCCAGGCCAAGGAACTTCTGGGCGAGAGCGACCCTGAGATGCGCCAGATGGCCCGCGAGGAACTGGATACCGCCACAGCACGCCTTGAGGCCCTTGAGGAGGAGATAAAGCAGCTTCTTATCCCGGCTGATCCGCAGGATGAGAAGGACGTTGTGATGGAGATACGCGGCGGTACGGGCGGCGACGAGGCTGCACTGTTTGCCGGCGATTTGTTCCGCATGTACTGCAAGTATTTTGAGACCAAAGGCTGGAAATACGCAGTTTCTTCATGCTCAGAGGGAACATCCGGCGGATTCAAGGAGATCATATTCTCCGTAACCGGCGATAAGGTATACGGCACTCTCAAATACGAATCGGGTGTACACCGCGTACAGCGCGTTCCCGTAACAGAGACACAGGGCCGCATCCACACATCGGCGGCTACAGTTGCCGTTTTGCCCGAGGCCGATGCCTTTGAGGTTGAGATAAACGAGGGCGAGATCAAGTGGGATACATTCCGCAGCGGCGGCGCCGGAGGTCAGAACGTGAACAAGGTAGAGTCAGGAGTAAGGCTCCGATACAATTGGAAAAATCCCAACACCGGAGTCGTCGAGGAGATACTCATTGAGTGTACTGAAACCCGTGACCAGCCCAAGAACAAGGAGCGTGCGCTTTCACGCCTGCGTACCATGATTTATGACCGCGAGCATCAGAAATATATGGATGACATTGCAGCCCGACGCAAGACAATGGTATCCACCGGTGACAGGTCGGCCAAGATACGTACCTACAATTTCCCGCAGGGACGAATCACCGATCACCGCATCAACTGGACCTCTTACAATCTGCCGGCATTCATGGACGGTGACATACAGGAGTGTATAGACCAACTGACAATAGCCGAGAACGCAGAGCGTATGAAAGAGGCCGAAATGTAAGAAAAATTCAAAACGATTCAAGATATGACAAGAGAAGAGTTGTACCAGAACATAAAGCGCAAGAAGTCGTTTTTGTGTGTAGGTCTTGACACCGACATCAAGAAGATACCGCAGCATCTGCTGTCTGAGGAGGATCCCGTATTCGCCTTCAACAAGGCCATCATCGATGCCACCGCACCGTACTGCATCGCATACAAGCCCAATCTGGCATTCTATGAGAGCACAGGTCTCAAAGGCTTGCAGGCACTCTACAAGACAATAGACTACATCCGCACCAATTATCCGGACCAGTTCATCATAGCCGACGCCAAGCGTGGCGACATAGGTAACACCTCAAAAATGTACGCTGAGAGTTTCTTCGGTGAGATGAATGTGGACTCTGTAACCGTAGCCCCGTACATGGGACAGGACAGCGTAACCCCGTTCCTGGGCCACGACGGCCGCTGGGTAATACTTCTGGCACTCACCAGCAACAAGGGAGCAGATGATTTCCAGTACATCCAGGATTCAGAAGGTACGCCTCTCTATCAGAACGTGCTCCGCAAATCACTTGAGTGGGGCGGAAATGCTGACAACATGATGTACGTGGTAGGCGCCACACGTGCCGAGATGCTCACCGATATACGTAAGACCGTACCCGACAGTTTCCTGCTGGTTCCCGGCATCGGAGCACAGGGCGGATCGCTTGCAGACGTATGCAAATACGGTATGAACAGCCAGTGCGGACTCATTGTAAACAGCAGCCGCGCAATCATTTACGCCGACACCACCGAACAGTTTGCACAGGTGGCAGGACAGAAAGCCAAAGAGGTGCAGCAGGAAATGTCTGCCTATATCAAATAATTTGCTATATTTGCAATCTTATATTACGCGAAGACTTACAGAATGGAATTTACAGCAAAACAGATAGCCGAATTTCTGAACGGTACCGTTGACGGCAATGAAAATGCCGCCGTTCATACTTTCGCCAAGATTGAGGAGGGTGCAGAGGGTGCACTCTCTTTTCTTTCAAATGTCAAATACACCCAACACATATACACCACCAAGGCAAGCGTAGTTCTTGTAAACAAGGATTTCAAGCCCGAGCAGCCTGTCAGCGCCACTCTTGTCAGAGTTGACAACGCATACGAGGCTCTTGCCAAGCTGATGTCACTCTACGCATCGATGAAACCCGCCAAGACCGGAATCAGCTCGCTGGCATCGGTTTCAGAGAAGGCCAAGATAGGCAAGAACGTCTATATCGGCCCCTTCGCTGTAATCGAGGACGGCGCATCGGTTGGTGACAACACCCAGATATATCCCTTGGTAACAATCGGTGAAGGCGCTTCGGTAGGTTCCGACTGCATCCTTTATCCGCACGTAACCATCTACTACGCATGTAAGGTTGGCAACCGATGCATACTCCATGCCGGAAGCGTTGTAGGTGCCGACGGATTCGGATTCGCACCCGCACAGAACGGTTACGAGAAGATACCGCAGATAGGTATCGCAGAGCTTGAAGATGACGTTGAGATAGGTGCCAACACATGTATTGACCGCTCCACAATGGGTCGCACACTGGTCCGCAAGGGTGTAAAGCTGGACAACTTCGTCCAGGTAGCCCACAACGTCGAGGTTGGCGAGCATACGGTAATATCAGCCCAGTCCGGCATTGCAGGATCAAGCAAGGTTGGCGCATGGTGTATGATTGGCGGCCAGAGCGGCGTATCCGGACACCTCACTATAGGTGACAAGGTTAACTTCGGCGCCAAGACCGGTGCCCTGAGCAGTTTCCCGGACGGCCAGAACATTATGGGTTATCCCGCTATCGGATACCGCAATTTCCTTCGCTCCTCAATACTGTTCAAACAGCTCCCCGAGATGGAAGCTACTGTAAGGCAATTGCAGAAGGAAATTGAAGAACTGAAAGCAAAACTTGAAAGCAAATAATGCTTTAAGACAAATAGCATAACATGTACAAACAGAAGACTTTAAAGAGTAGTTTCTCACTTAGCGGAAAGGGCCTTCACACAGGTCTTGAAGTGACTGTCACATTCAATCCGGCCCCCGCAGACTACGGCTACAAGATACAGAGAACAGATCTTGATACCCAGCCCATAATTGAAGCGTTTGCAGAGAATGTACGTGAAACCCAGCGCGGCACCGTGCTGTTCAAGGGAAATGTCAAGGTAAGTACCGTGGAGCACGGTCTTGCAGCCCTTTACGCAGCCGGCATTGACAACTGCCACATCGAGGTTAACGGCCCCGAGTTCCCCATCCTGGACGGCAGCGCCATAGAGTATGTTGAGAACATACAGCGCGTAGGAATCAGGGAACTGGACGCTCTCAAGGACTTTTACGTAGTAAAGAACAAGATTGAGGTCAAGGATGAGAAGACCGGATCATCAATCATACTGCTCCCCGACAACGAATTCAGCGTGAACGTACTTATATCGTATGATTCCAAGATCCTCTACAACCAGTACGCATCACTTGATGATATGAATGATTTCCCCACCGAGATAGCACGCAGCCGCACTTTCGTATTTGTACGTGAGATAGAGTCGCTGCTGGATGCCGGTCTCATAAAGGGAGGTGACCTGGACAACGCAATCGTCATTTACGAACGTGAAATGTCACAGGAGCGTTATGACAAGATATGTCAGGTAATGGGAGTCCAGTCAATGGATGCCACCAAGCGCGGTTACATCATGCACAAGCCCCTTCAGTGGGACAACGAGCCCGCACGCCACAAACTGCTTGACATCATAGGCGACCTGGCCCTGGTAGGAAAGCCCATCAAGGGCCGCATCATCGCCACCCGTCCGGGACATACCATAAACAACAAGTTTGCCCGCATACTGCGCAAGAACATAATCCTGAACGATGTCCAGGCACCCGCATATGACCCGTCTGTTCCGCCTGTAATGAACCTGCAGCAGATCCAGGCCATCATGCCTCACAGGTTCCCCATGCAGCTGCTTGACAAGGTCATCACACTGACCGACCTCTACGCCGAGGGCGTCAAGAACGTAACTAACAACGAGTTCTACTTTACCGGACATTTCCCCGAGCATCCCATCATGCCGGGTGTGCTCATAATCGAGGCAATGGCCCAGTTGGGAGGCACTCTGGCCCTCCAGATAACAGGAGAGCCCAAGGATTTCGAGGCTATGTTCATAAAGATAGACAACACCCGTTTCCGTCAGGCCGTGGTACCCGGCGACACCCTTCTGATGCGTGTCGTAAGGACTGCACCCATACGCCATAACATCCTGTCAATCAAGGGATACGCCTTCGTAGCCGACAAGCTGGTTGCGGAGTCTGAGTTCATGATTCAAATAATGAAAAAAGAGAATAACTGATGATAAGTCCGTTAGCATACGTAGACCCCTCGGCCCAGATAGGCGAGAACGTCGAGATAGGCCCGTTCTGTTTCATCGACAAGAACGTAGTCATTGGTGACAACAACATTATCATGCCTCACGTGAACATCATGTACGGTTCACGCATAGGTAACGGCAACCAGATTCATCCGGGAGCCGTCATCGGCGGTATACCCCAGGACCTCAAGTTCCGCGGTGAGGATACCACAGCCGAGATAGGCGACAACAACCGCATCCGCGAGAACGTTACCATAAACCGCGGTACAGCATCCAAGGGCAAGACCGTAGTGGGCAGCAATAACCTGCTCATGGAGAACATGCACGTAGCCCACGACTGCGTAATAGGCAACAACTGCATACTCGGCAACAGCACCAAGATTGCCGGCGAGGTTGTAATAGATGACTTTGCAATCCTGAGCGCCTGCGTTCTGGTACACCAGTTCTGCCACATAGGCGGTCACGTAATGATCCAGGGAGGTTCAGGCTGCAGCAAGGATATCCCGCCCTACGTCATCGGCGGCCGTCACCCGGTCATCTACGCCGGTCTGAACATAGTAGGCCTGCGCCGCAGAGGCTTCACAAACGAGGTTATCGAGGCCATCCACAACGCCTACCGCATCATTTACCAGAACGGCCTGAACGTAAGCCAGGCGATTGCAGCCATCAAGGAGGATGCAATATTCAGCTTCCCCGAGGTTCAGTACATCGTCAGGTTCATAGAAACATCCGAAAGAGGAATAATTAGAGACTAAAAAGCAATACAATATGGTTTACAGATTCATTTTCATTTCCGATGAGGTCGATGACTTCTATCGTGAAATCCAGATCAATTCATCAGCGTCATTCCTGGATTTCAGCAATGCTATTCTGAAATCTGTAGGATATCCCGATGACCAGATGACCTCATTCTTCATCTGCGAGGACAACTGGGAAAAGCGCGAGGAGATTACCCGCGAGGAGATGAACACCAGCTCCGAAGTTGATAATTTCGTAATGGCCGACACCCCTCTAGACGAGCTGATTGAGGACGAAAAGCAGCGTCTGATTTACATCTTCGATCCTTTAACAGAGCGTTGCTTTTTCATTGAATTAAAGGAGATTATAACAGGTAAGACTCTAAAGGAAGCCGTCTGCACCGCAAGCCAGGGCAATGCTCCCAAGCAGACCATTGACTTTGACGAGATGGCCAAGGCCAACCCCACCATCGACGTCGATGAGAACTTCTACGGTGACGAAGGATTTGAGTCCGATGAACTTGACGAGGAGGGATTCGGCATGGAAGGCGGCGAAGGAGGAGGCACAGTAAGCCTGGATTCCATTGACGACCTTTACTAAGTGAAGAGTTTAGTAGTCATATTAGGACCTACCGGCGTGGGCAAGACCGAACTGTGTCTGACCCTCGCCGATTTGTTTCATACCCCTATAATATCGGCCGACTCAAGGCAGATGTATGCCGACATTCCCGTATGTACGGCAGCCCCTACTCCCGCCGAAAGAGCGCGTGCCGAGCATTACCTGGTAGGAAACCTGAGTCTTGACGACTACTACAGTGCGGCTAAATACGAAGAGGATGTCATGGCGCTCGCGGATAAACTATTCGCAGACCACGAAATTCTACTCGTCACAGGTGGTTCAATGATGTACATAGATGCCCTGTGCTATGGTATAGACCAGATTCCGACCATTCCCGACGATATCCGCCAGCCCCTTCTGGAGCGTTATCACAACGAAGGACTGGACACTCTTGTACAGGAACTAAAACTGCTGGATCCGGAGTACTATAAACAGATGGATCGCCGTAATCCCAAGCGCGTTCTGCACGCCCTTGAGGTCTGCTACATGACCGGACATCCCTACTCCGACCTGCGCAAGGGACAACGGGCGGAGCGTCCGTTCAGGATCGTGCGCATCGGCCTTACCAGACCCCGCGAGGAGCTGTACGAGCGCATCAACCGCCGCGTCGACAACATGGTCAAGGAAGGTCTGATTGAGGAGGCACGCCGTATGTACCCCAAGAAAGGCCTCAACTCCCTGAACACCGTGGGCATGAAGGAGCTTTTCAGTTGGATGGACGGTGCCCTGACCCCCGAAGGCAAGCCCTGGACGCTGGAGTTTGCCATTGAGAAGATAAAACAGAACACGCGTATCTATTCACGCAAACAGATGACGTGGTTCAAGCGTGACGAAAACACACGCTGGTTCCACCCCGATGATATTGAGGGTATAACCCGTTATATAAAGGAGAGCATATGCTGATAAGACTTTACGAAAAGAACCCCAGCCAGCGCGACCTGGACCGCATTCTGGATATCCTGAACGGCGGCGGAGTGATTGTATTCCCTACCGATACCGCCTATGCCATTGGATGCCATGCGCTTAAGGAGCGTCCCATAGAGCGTATCTGCCGCATCAAGGGACTCAACCCGCAGAAACACCGTTTCTCAATCGTGTGCTACGATCTGAGCGATATCAGCCAGTACGTCCAGATAGACAACGCCACATTCAAGACGATGAAACGCAATCTGCCCGGCCCATTCACCTTCGTTCTGCGTGCCGGCAGCCGTCTTCCAAAGATATTCAGCAACCGCAAGGAGGTTGGAATACGTGTTCCCGACAATGAGATTACACGCGAGATATGCCGCCAGCTGGGTGCTCCCCTGCTCTCCACCACCGTACCCTACGACGAATCCGATGACATAGGCTATCTCACTGATCCCGAGCTTATTGACGAGCGCCTGGGCGATGACGTGGATCTGGTCATAAACGGAGGAGCCGGAGGGTTCGAGTACTCCACAGTGGTCTACTGCGTGGACGGCGAACCCGAAATAATACGTCAGGGCAAAGGAATTCTTGACGATTAGGTCTAACAAATCACGATTTTCTGTATATATATAGTATAAACCCTACATATTATATGAAAAGACTAACCATTTTTGCGTTGGCAGCGCTTTCTGCCTTCTCCCTGGTTGCACAGAACAGGAAAGTCACTCTTGACGATGTAATAACAGGCAAATTTTACGGAAGCGGCATAGGCAGCATCACACCTATGGCAGACGGTGAAAGCTTCCTGCAGGCCCAGGATGACTGCATCCTGAAGTATTCATTCAAGACCGGAGAGGTTACGGATACAGTTCTCAATCTCCGCACAGCCCGTGGCGAGAGGCTCTTTGCGCTTGGACGCTTCATTCTCTCGCCCACTGAGGACATAATCCTCCTTGAACAGAACGTCCAGAAGATATTCCGCCGCTCATATACGGCCGATTATTACATCTTCACCATACGTAACAACAAGATTGACCCGCTCACCACAGGCGGTCCCGTTCAGGTGCCTTCTTTCTCGCCCGATGGCCATAACATAGCATTTGTACGCGATAATAACATATTTATAGTCAAGCTGTTATTCAATAATGCTGAAGTACAGGTAACTAAGGACGGCCAGGCCGGAAAGATACGTAACGGTATCCCCGACTGGGCCTACGAGGAGGAATTCGGACTCACCCGGGCATACGAGTTCAGCGCCGACAGCCGCATGCTGGCCTGGATCCGCTTTGACGAGTCAAACGTAGCCAGTTACGACCTCCCCTTCTACCTTACCAGACCCGACCGCAATTCCTATTCACAGGAGTTGGTATCCTATAAACCCCAGCAGTACCCCACTGCCGGCGCAGCCAACTCAAAGGTATCGGTCCATTCATTCGACATAAAGAGTTCCGTCATCCGCGATATGGACCTGAAACTGGACAGCACCAGTTACATTCCGCGCATCAAGTTCGTTGAGAACGATGACAATGATATCTTCATATTCACACTGAACCGCAGCCAGAACAAGCTGGATATATATTCGGCCAACCCCCGCTCAACCGTCTGCACCCTCACCCTTCGTGAGCAGGACGAGCGTTACATTGACGAGTTCGTCTACATGCAGACACAGTTCTTCGGCAACCAGTTCATCATGCGCAGCGAGCGTGACGGCCACAGTCACCTCTATCTGTACGATCTGAAGGGCCAGCTCAAACGCCAGCTCACCAGCGGCGATTTCGATGTCCTGGCATTCCACGGTTTCGATCCCAAGAGCGGCACCGCATTCTTTGAGAGCAACGAATCCGGCATGTATGACTGCGCCGTATGGAAGGTTGACAGCAAGGGTCGCAGGACCATCCTCACTCCTAAGGAGGGAACCAGCCACGCCCGTTTCAGCACAAACTACAAGTATTTCATCAACTCCTGGTCCGATATGTCCACCCCCGCCCGCGTCACCGTAATATCCGATGCAGGCAAGACCATACGCACCATCGAGGAGAATCAGGATATCGCCACTACCGTTCTTGAATACGGATTCCCCAAAAGGGAGAGATTCTCATTCGTAACATCCGATGGCACAACACTTTACGGCTGGTTGGTTAAACCTGCTTCCGCCAGTGAATCCAACCCCTGCCCTGTCATTCTCTACCAGTACAGCGGTCCCGGATCAAACGAGGCTCTGAACGAATGGTCTGCCGGATTCTATCCCGGTGGCGGTCTGGAGGCTCTCTTCTGCCAGCACGGCTTTGCCGTAGCGGTTGTTGATGGCCGAGGCACAGGACGCCGCGGATCGGACTTCAAGAAGCAGACCTACAAGCATCTGGGCGTTATGGAAAGCGAGGATCAGGTTGCTGCAGCCAAGTATCTGGGATCTCTCCCGGAATTTGATGCCGACCGCATCGCTATCTGGGGCTGGAGCTATGGTGGCTACACCACCCTGATGTCAATGAGTGAAGGCACCCCCGTATTCAAATGCGGCGTCGCAGTCGCTCCCGTAACCGATTGGCGCTACTATGACGCTCCCTACACCGAGCGCTTCATGCAGCAGCCCAAGGAGAACGCCGACGGCTACCACGATGCATCGGCCATAGACCGCATAAACAAGCTGCACGGCCGTCTGCTCATAGTTCACGGCCTTGACGACGACAACGTCTTCTTCAGCAACACCGCCTCCTACATCGAGGCTCTGATCAACGCTGGAGTCGATTTCGACATGCAGGTCTATCCCGGCAAAGAGCACAGCATCACCGGTCCCTCCCACCGCAAGCACCTCTTCACCCGCATTCTTCGCTTCTTTGACGACAACCTCTGAGCGCTCCGCTCGCTCCTTTCCCGCGCCGCCGCTTCGCCGCGCTTTCGCCGCCAAAGTGTCCCACATCGAACCCCGCCACAGCCCTTGTAGCGGGGTTCGTTGTGTTACATCCCCTCATCCAGGGCCTGTGTCCCGCACCAACCAGCCTCCCAGCCTACTCTGGGGCCGATGAGCGTGGGACACCTTGGCGAGATTTTTTGCTACGCCGTACTATTCCCTTCGGCGACACAACGCTCCGCGGCTACTCCGCCTCCCCTACGGACCCTAAACGTCGAACTCCTCCTTATAGCCCCCTACGGGGTCTAACGTTCGTCAAACATGCGCCGTTCTTAACGGGATCCTCCGGGGGGCTACGCTTACGCCTCTCCACGATGGTCCCCAAAGGGAATAGTACGGCTACTGCAAATAGGAACATTTGCTGTTTCCGATAGTGCCCCCCGATTGGTTCCTATCCTCTAGGAATACTTAAAGACGCGAGGTGATAATTATTTGTAAATTAAGAAGATACAGGGTATCTTTTCAAGTTGGGGAAGTTTGCCGTTCCACTCCTTCACCGTGCGTGTTTTGATGTATTCGTACTTGGTGGTTAGGCCGGCTGCTATGCAGAGGTGAGTCTGGGGACGGCAGGCTTTGAGGATGTCGGCCATCATTTTGGCGTTTCGGTATGGGGTTTCTATGAAGAGTTGCGTCTGATTCTCAGTGTAGGCTCGCTGCTCCAGTTTCTTTAGCACCTTTATTCTTTCGTCGGGCTCTATGGGGAGGTAGCCGTTGAAGGCGAAGCTTTGGCCGTTGAATCCGGAGCCCATTACTGCGAGGATTATGCTGGATGGGCCTACCAAGGGTACTACCTGGAGGCCTTTGCGCTGTGCGATTGCCACAACATCGGCCCCGGGATCGGCTACAGCTGGACAGCCGGCTTCGGAGATGACTCCCATTGGGTTGCCTTCCTCAAGGGGTTTGAGCATGCTTGCAACCTCTTCGGGGTTGGTATGCTTGTTGAGGGTGTAGAACGTGAGCTGATCAATGTCTATGCTGCGGTCTACGAGCTTGAGGAAACGGCGGGCGGTGCGGACATCCTCCACTATGAAATGGCGTATGCCCATGATTATCTCATGATTGTACTCGGGCAGCACCTGCTCCACCGGAGTATCACCCAAAAGGTTCGGAATCAAATATAAAGCGGGAATCATGACACGAAGGTAGCGCATTTTGCATTATCTTCGCACATCATTCAGCAAAAATGGAACAGAACAGCGGATACGTGCTTAGAATCACCGACGGTGTGGCCTGTGACCCCAGATACCGCCTCAACGCCCCTATCAACATCTGCCTCAAGGATGGCTGGCAGACCGCGATTGTAGGCCCCAACGGAAGCGGCAAGACACTGTTGGTCAACACCCTGCTCCGCCAGTATCCCCTACTCGACAACCGCGAGGTGGAATACGGCAGCGGTATCTGTGGGGCCGATATCCGCAACATCACGTTCCGCGACAGCTACGGCAGCGCCGACAGCACCTATTTCTACCAGCAGCGCTGGAACATGACCGAAATGGGTGAATCGCCTGTTGTACGCGATGCATTCCCCGATATCAAGGATCCCGTCTGGAAAGAGCGTCTTTTCACCCTGTTTGACCTGCCATTCATTTGGGAAAAACAGCTTGTGACACTCTCCAGCGGCGAAATGCGCAAGTACCAGTTGGCCCGTTCGCTGGCTGTACGCCCCCGCATGGTCATCATTGACAGTCCCTTCATAGGGCTCGATGCACAGACCCGCGATATGCTCTGCCGCCTGCTTGAGAACCTGGTCACCGAATGGAAGATGCAGATCATCCTTGTAGTTTCACGCCGCGAGGACATCCCGTCGTTCATAACCCACGTTATAGAGGTTCATGACCGCCGCTGCAGCACAGCAATTCCCGTCCAAGACTATCTGGCCGAGCCCGAAGAATCACTCCCTGAGCAGCTCCTACCCCAGAATCTGGTGGATCTCATGCACAATCTGCCCGAGAACGGAATGGAAAGCGACGAGATAGTACGCTGCAACAAGGTAATCCTGCAATACGAAAGCCGCCGAATCCTGAACGAACTGGACTGGACAGTGCGCAAAGGTGAGCACTGGGCACTCCTGGGACCCAACGGAAGCGGCAAATCAGCCCTTCTGAGCATGGTTTACGCCGATAATCCGCAATCCTACGCCTGTGACATCGCCCTGTTTGGCCGTCCACGCGGCACCGGCGAGAGCATTTGGGAGATAAAAAAGCACATAGGATACGTATCGCCCGAGATGCACCGCTCCTACTGCCGCCGCTATCCCGCCATCGACATAGTGGCATCGGGCCTTCACGATACCATCGGTTTGTATAAAAAAATTACCGACCAGGAAAGGGAATCCTGCCGCGTATGGATGAACATATTCGGAATAAGCGATCTGGAAAACCGAGATTTCCTGGAACTCTCCAGCGGAGAGCAGCGAATGATCCTGCTGGCCCGCGCGTTCGTAAAGAACCCCTCCCTACTCATCCTTGACGAACCCCTTCACGGATTGGACCGCCAGCGCCGCACCCTGGTAATGCAAATAATAAAGGCCTTCTGCGACAACCCGCAGAAGACCCTAATCATAGTAACTCACTACCCGGAGGAACTCCCCTCCACCATCGACCACACCCTTAAACTTATCAGAACTCAACAGCAATAGAATATTCCTTATCAACTAACCAATAATTAAAATAATTATGAAAAAGTTTTACATGTTTGTCATGAGCCTCATCCTTGTTTTAAGCTCATGTGAAAAAGAAAACGAGTCATTAGCTCCAGCACCTATAACACTCGATGCAGAATATGAAGGTTATTGGTTTTACAACTTACAAGGCGAAGTCCAGAATCTGAATTCTTACACGTTTTTGGATTTTGGATTCCTCATTTCCACTTCTCCTTCATTCAACAGTGACTCCACAAAAGAGTTATCCTTAATAACGGGTATGCGCTATCCGGACTCTTTCCCAAAACACTTCACTGCTAAAATGCCGACCGAATCCGGTAAAACGTACTACTACAAGGCATTCCTTTTTACAAATGATGACGGCTACAATACCGGCGACACCAAATCTTTTACAGCCGATTGGCAAGCGCCTGAACTTGAAACTGTGGGCTACAAGTATGATAAAGACAAGTCATTGACATTGACCGGCACGATAGAAGGCCTGGCGGCTATGAGAAATGATACTCTGCTCAAACCGGATGATTACTCATATGGAATCGAGTTGTCTATGGATGAATCATTTAACGACGTATATTATGTACCTGTTGACAACTCTCTCCCCTCGCAAACCGCTCAGAACGATACATTCCGCATAGAAGTACCCCTGTTCATATCGGGCAAGACAATCTATTATCGCACCTCTTTCCGAACCCAGTCAAACAAATTCAATATCAGTGAGTCTTTCCACAGCGATGCAAAAGACCTTATAATCGACTGGCAGCCGAGTTTCGTTGACCTTGGTCTAAGTGTAAAATGGGCCACTTGCAATATCGGCGGTTATACCCCATCGGATCATGGAGACTATTTCAGTTGGGGCTGGACCGGAACAAATTACTACATCAACCAAGAGAGTATTACCGCATTAACTGATTGGTATTACAACAAACAGATAAGCGGTTGGAAGACACAATACCCTTATGGATATGATGAATCATACTATAACAAGGATTACACCATATATACTGACAACGACACATTACTTAAATTGTCCCGTGATGCAGCATATACTCTTTGGGGTGCAGAATGGCGTATTCCGTCTGATCAGGAATTTATAGAATTAAGGTCCAACTGTACTTGGACACTGGAGACGATATCCGGTGTAGACGGTTATCGGATAACAAGCAACATATCCGGCTTTGAGGGAAACAGCATATTCCTCCCGATGTCTCAGGCATTCGTTTCCGGATCAATCCAGGAACCGAATACCGGGCATTATTGGACTAGATGTATTGGTCTTAAAAATCCTATGATGTCCAATTCATTCTATTTCGGTCCGAACTACGCTCATGACAGATTCATTTCATTGTCATATTATGGCCTGACAATAAGGCCGGTCACACAGTAGGAACCATTCCTACTGTGCAACCCCCAAAAGAATCAAAGCTGGAACAGGTCGTTCACGCTCTTGCCAAAGTAGGCCGATAACTTGAGAGCAAGTTCCGTCGACGGAATGAATTTCTCATTCTCAATGGCGAATATTGTCTGACGTGACACGCCAATGGCATTTGCCAGATCCTGCTGGGATATCCTAAGGATAGCCCTCTCAACACGTATATTATTTTTCATCGCTACTTTCCTTTAAGTTGTTTGACAATACCTTCCTCAAAACCAGCGCATACACTACTGCTACCAGAGGAACCCAAACGAGCATTGGCAAAATATTCTGACCCCATTGATAGGCATATATATATTCCCTGCTTAAAGCGCCATTTGCAGCATGGACTGAGGCTACTCCAAGAAAACGTAACACTATTCCTATAACAAATGCGGCCACCATAAAGTAAATGGCAAAATACGCCAGGATGCGTGCCCTGATATGACGGATAAACTCATCTTCCATCTTTTCCCGACTCAGGCAAATAAGTATTATTGCTATATATGGCAGCAGGATTATCAGTCTCATTATTGTGTGATAAGGCCCTGATACTGCATCAGGAGTGCTATCCCTCAATGGATAAAGCAAAATAAATGCCATTAGAGGAAAAAGTAACAAGGAGAAAGGAAGTATCCACCAGCCAATCTTCTTGCAACGGTAAGGAAGCAGGATTGAATCATATCCGGTTCTGTTGCCTACCCTTTTCAGTACTTTCAATAGGATCAAATAAAGCAACTGTGTATTAATCAAAGAAGAGAAAAAACATACTATCTTGTCTAAATAAACAAGTCCGATAGAGCCAATCTGATGGTCTCTGATGGGATCTTGTGATATCGGAAGATTAAATGTGACAGAGAAAATCCCATTTGAGATCCGATGAAAACCACCGTATATCATCTCTCCGAATGCTCTTGACAGAAAGAATACGATTACGGCTATTGTCAAAGCACGATAGCGAACCGAAATGGTAAATTCATCTTCATCCTTTTCCTTAGACAGGCAGCATATCATTAGTAATATTGTTATCAGGAGATGAGTAAGATTAACCCAAGGCACCAATTCATTGTATTCCGGAAGAGGTTTTTGACTTTCCAAAATAATGGGGAGAAGGACAGATAATCTGTGGCGTAGAATAAAATAAGGAATCACCACGATGCAAGATGCAATGACTCCGACAACCTGCCACCTATGTGGCAAAAGCGTAAGATGTTTTCGATAATCTCTCATAGCTGTAAAGTTTAACGCAACAAATGTAATGCATACTTTACATAATTCCAAGCAAAATTTACACTTTAACTTTCGTTATTAGTTGTCAGCGCATAAGCTTTGTATAGGTTTTCTGGCTTTTTGCGTAGTAACGCCATAAGAGAGAGAACTGCACACGCTCCGGTATTGATGTGGCCGATGCCTCCCTCAGATTCTCCTCACGGCTGTCGCGGAAATCCGGTTTGAGGCGACGGAACTCACGGCGTGCGCGGAACACCGCCTTGAAATCTCCCCAATGGAATTTCATAAGGAACATGAGCGCTGCCAGGCCGTCCAGCCAGAAACGCACTCTCATGACCTTTCCCAGTTCATTCTCCGGAAGGTTCTTGTAGAGCATGAGCAGATTATTGCGGAAATTCAGGAATGTCTTGTACGGATTGGATTTGTTCAAAGTGGCACCACCAACGTGATAGACAACACTCTCAGGAATGCAGACGATTCCGCGGTTGCGGCTTCGCATACGCCAGCAAAGATCTATCTCCTCCTGATGTGCGAAGAAGCGGTCATCCAATCCGCCTGCAGCCCAGTAATCAGCACTGCGAACCATCAGGCAGGCGCCTGTAGCCCAGAATACAGGCTCAATGGTATCATATTGTCCGCGATCCTTCTCAATCGAGTCAAACACACGGCCGCGGCAGAACATATAGCCCCACTTATCCATATAACCGCCGGCACCACCCGCATACTCAAACATTTCAGGATTCTTGAAATCCCGTAGTTTGGGCTGGCATGCGGCAACCTCCGGATGTACGTCCATGTAACTCACAAGCGGCAGAAGCCAATCCTCCGATACCTCCACATCCGAGTTGAGCAGTATGTAATACTCGGCCTCAACCTCTCTGAGAGCCATATTGTAACCCTTTGCAAAGCCCCAGTTCTTCTCCAGACGGATGAGCGGAACCTGCGGGAACTCGCGCTGCATCATCTCCATGGAATCATCCTTGGAGTCATTATCGGCCACGATCACCTGCACGCCGTCCATCTTTGAATATTTGAGCAGTGTAGGCATATAGCGCTTGAGCATCGCGCTGCCGTTCCAGTTCAATATGACTATCGCAATCTTCATATCACTTTATGATTGTTCCCGTAAGAGCATCGCCGGCAGCATTAAAACCGCCCAGGAGCACCCTTACAAGACTATTCTCCTGAACCTGGGTCGAGTCCAGCTCCACCCTTATATAATTATCTGTAAACCCGTGAGCCGGCATACCGCGACGCGGCTTCTCCACAAGCACAGTTGCTTCACGGCCCGTGTGCGCCTCATAGAAAGCCCTTGTCTTACGGTCCGATAACTCCAGCAGACGCTGGCTGCGCTCATGCTTGGTCTGAGGCGACACCTTATGCGAAATCCTCAAAGCTGCAGTTCCTGGGCGCTCCGAGTAACTGAACACATGCAGCTGAGTCACATCCAGCCCCTCAATGAAGCGGTAAGCATCCTCAAACAGCTCATCGGTCTCACCACGCATACCCACAATTACATCTACGCCGATGAACGCGTCGGGCATAACGCTCTTTACGCGAGCCACCTTCTCAGCAAACACCTCACGCTCATAACGGCGGTGCATCAGCTTGAGCACCTCATTTGATCCGCTCTGCAGAGGAATATGGAAATGCGGCATAAACGCCCTGGAGCCTGCCACAAAGTCAATCACCTCATCAGTAAGCAGGTTAGGCTCAATAGACGATATCCTGTAACGTGATATCTCCTCAACCTTATCCAGCTCACGAATCAGATCAATGAACTTATCACCTGTAGATTTTCCAAAGTCGCCGATATTTACGCCGGTAATGACAATCTCACGGCCACCCTCCTGGCCTGCCTGACGGGCCTGTTCAACCAGGCTCTCAATAGACGGATTACGGCTGTGTCCGCGCGCATAGGCTACGGTGCAGTATGTGCAATAGTAGTCACATCCGTCCTGAACCTTCAAAAAGAAGCGTGTACGGTCACCGCGTGAACATGAAGGAACAAAGTTCTTGATATCATTGGTCCCCACTGTCTTGGAAATGCCGTGGTCACGTTTTTGCAATCCGTTCAGATTCTCCAGCACATTGCCCTTCTGGTCCTGTCCCAGCACGATGTCCACGCCGGGGATATCG
>Ga0310786_10001523_pt1 | contig 37315 bp, 62 predicted proteins | sample AusTroGonzalo_MG_FD_203881 | JGI IMG/M metagenome (GOLD analysis project Ga0310786, IMG submission 203881) | Bovine rumen microbial communities from tropical cattle in Woodstock, Queensland, Australia - Gonzalo_03 (v2) (version 2) | ecosystem: Host-associated > Mammals > Digestive system >... | reverse complement strand
ATGGATATTTTGATGAGCAGTATATGGAACATCCTCTGAAAAATATTGCCATTTGTAATGCTATGATCCACTTTTGCCTTGACCACCAACTTCCACCTCATATAGCGTTTGGCACCTATGAGATGGATCGGTTGGCATATAATTGCTTTGCCGTTTGTGGCGCAGAATGTAAAGAGATGTTTGAGGCCTATGAAAAGATAGTGAAGCCAATAATTCCAGATTTTAGGATCAGTACACCACTCTCACATGAAGGAATGGCAATAGAAAGACTGATAAGAAATCCCGGATATTTAGATATGACCACATCATGCGCCACCTCAAAAATGTTGAGAAGATATGGTCAGGCAAGAGTGAAGAAATTCTTTGGAATAGATGTTCACAAACAAGATTGCGGCGTGTGTTGGAAATGTGCAAAGGATTATATATTCAGATGCGATTACGGTTTTGTGGAAGAACCAAATTATCATTATTATATTATATGTATAACAATACTAAAGGCGCAGTTTGATGGAGAAAGAGGATATCCTTGTTTCAGTATATATGATATCTGGAATAGATTTTTCTTCTATAATATATCGAAATCAAAATTTCACGAGGAATTGAGGAAAGCCAAAGTGAGAGAAACAGGCAACATATCTTTCCCGGATCATGTAGTTGAGGAATACTACAGATTCAATGCCTTCAAACGAGTTTCTTCTATATAATAAAATGAAAAAGTTTTTTGAAAATACCTATTGCAGGATAGATACTCCAGTTATATGATTGCATCATAAACATCATATAACACATTTTCTTTGAAAGGAGAAAAACAAATGACAACGGTAGAACAGACAATCATTAAGTTACAGGTTATTCAGCAACACATTGAGGACATTGAAAATGAGATTCATGCCATTGAGTATGATTATTGTAAGACAGGAGAGAAGCGTCAGGCTTATGACTATAAGAAGCGTGGTCCGAAAGTTGATGAGAATGGCAATCCTGTAATCGAAGATGTATGGGATTTTGTTCAGCGGACAGATGATGAACTCTCCGAGGAAGATAAGATAAAGCTGGAGATGCTTAATGTTATCAAGGACAGACTGTCCAATCTTGTGTGCTATAGTGGCCTTGGCATTAAGAGATGAAAGGAGCCAAATTATGAAAATGGAGTATAAGGATTTAGTCATTGAAAGCAAATATATAGGCAATAAGGATTGGGATTCTGAGGATTCGCGTTTCCATAACTGGAATAACCATAGAGTTGTGGTGACCAATAAGGATTCAAAGAGATGGTGTGCTTTTGAGTATTGGGAGAGTATCAATGCCGTCAAGATTCAGACCGAAAGTCAGCTTATTATGGCATTGTATTGTTTCCTTAGTGATGCTTATGCAGGATATAGCATGGACTATCTGGAATTCTGTAATATGTTCGGATATGATGCCTATTGCAAGGGCTCAAAAAGGACATACAATAATTGTAAGAAGTCAGCAGAGAAAGTCCTGAGAGTAATGCCGGGATTGATGGAAGACGGTGATGCCTATAGTAAGTTTATGAACGAGATTCAGGAATTGTATAATCTGTAGAAAGGAGGGTTTATTGGAAGAAATAATCTGGCGTATTGTATATTGGCTAACAAAGTTAGGACTCTGTATAGTTTGTATTCTTATGTTATTGCCAATAATTGTAGTAGCCTATTTAATCATGTTTCCGTGGGTAAAGTAAAGAAAGGAGCCAAATTATGAAAGTGTGGACAGAGATTGATTCTATTTCGGAGTTTGATGCATGGGGTGGGGCAGTAGATACTATTAATGGTCTCACATTAGAGCAACAGGACTGTATTGATGGTATGCTTGATGAAATCTTTCCCGAAGGATGTTCAGAGACCGAACTCAATGATTGGTTAGCCTTTGAGGATGATTATATCGCAACCCTTCTCGGATTTGAAGATTGGGAAGACCTTGAAGCCCATAATAATGGCGAAGATGAAGATGAGGAGGACGAAGAAGATGAGTAAGATTCTGGAGACCTCCGATGGTATGAAAGTGGAACGAGTTTCCAAGTGGATTAAGATTCGTGCCAGTTATGTTACTCCCAAACACCGGCTTCATGGATATTCAGATGAGGGCACTTTATTATATTTCAAATATGATGGAGATAGATATGCCCTCGGTCAGTTTATGAGATTTGATTTTGGTCCTGGTTCCAAGAAGATGTATGTAAAGGACGGTAAGGAAGATATTTGTCTGGCAGGTTATGATGCTACTGAATATTATAGGCCGTTGATGATTGAGATTAACAGTACAGGTGAGGCCGTAAGATTATACAGAGAAGCGGTATAAAAACCTATTGCGGGTGATTGATGCCTGCTATAGACTTTATTTGTAGCACGAAATAAGCAACAACAGTCAATTAAAGGAGAGCCAATATGAGAATTGATGTATTTCTAGGTGAAGGACATATCGTCAGTACACCCAACGGAAACAGAACAGTCCATACAGATGATGATTTGCTGGACATTATCAATGAGAACTGCGGATATGAAGTCCAGAAGTTAGTTGATAGTCTGTTAGAGGACTTATGTAATGAGCAGGAGTATGAAAGAGAACGGGCACATACCGATGCCGATTCTTTTGAAGCGGCCTGTGAGGAGTATAGGAATATGCTCTGTGAAGTACAGGAGTTTATTGAGAAGATTCTCAAGGATATGGATGACCATCCTCGTATGAGAAAGGACACCATTTATAATGAATTGAGAAGGATTCCCAGAAAGATAAACGCAATCTTATAGAAAGGAGGGTGAGATTTGAAAGTCAGCAGAGAGTATTGGACCATTAAGATTATTCTTGAACAGAAAGGTCTTAAACTTGCCGAAGGGTATGATATATGGTCCATTATTGATTATCTTGATATGGTCGACGATCCTGAATACACGATTTTCGACTGGATCAAGGACACCAAGATGAATTATCCAGAAACTTTTGTTACAGACTGAAAGGAGAGGAAAGCCATGAATGATTTACTGTTTATTGAAATCCTGATTTTTGTGCATATCGCCCTGGACATTATTATGTTCATGTGTATTGCGGATATGTATAAGATGCAGAGGTATATGAAAGGTGCCATCAATATGGTTATTAGGCATCTCGGCAATTTAATGGGTGAAAAGGAGGGAGACTGAATGACAAACGAGGACAGAAAGCATATTGATACCTACGCGGTACTTGCAGAGAGAAAGGGAGTATATCAGTTTCTTGAATCTGATGGATCTTGGGCAGGAAAGTATTGTCTAGTAGTAAGCGCCGGGGACAGAAAGAAAGACAGGATGGTTTCTATTCTTATGTTAAGCCCAGATTTGCAGAAGTTTGGGCGAGATTGTGTGGATATTCCTGTGTCTACTACAGATACACTTGTTGCTAGGTGTGGTCTTGTAACATATTGTCGCCGGGACCGTTTGGGGGAGAAAGTTTATACTTTATCCAAGCATACAATGAGCAGAATTAACAGGGCGATCCAGATTGAGTTGGGGCTGGCTAACAGAAGTGATGAAATCCCTACCAATGAGCCTGACTATAAAGAGATGTATAATGGTCTCCTTAATTGGATTGCGGATAATGCAAAATAGGTACAAATACCTGTTGCTGGTGCTTAATTCCTCGCATACAATTATTGTAGTTTCAAAAACAACACATAGTCAATTTAAGAAAGGAGCCAAAAATGAACGAGTACCTTATGGAGCAGATGTTAGAGATTGACAGACAAGAGAAGGAGGCAATTAAGATGATTGAAGAGGCGATGGAATGTGATGTGATGTATGAAGAGGAGTTAGACTACAAGGAAGAAGAGGATTGGGACGATATTCATGACGAAGATTGGGACGACCTCTTTTATGGCTGCCATGATTTTGAAGACCCGATGGAACGTGCTATGTATGAAGTTGGCATGAGTTGGAGTGATTTCATCTGAGGAGGGGAGCCATGTTATCTGATTATATCAATGCTTATGTTCAGGCAATCAAGGAGAACGATGAGAAGTCAAAGGCAAGGATCGAAAGGGATCTCGCAAAGTTAGGCATGGACAGATACACTCTGTCCATGCTGGCAAAAGAACAAATGAAGGGAGGACTTAACTAATGAAAGCAGTATTTGGCCACGAAGATTATAGACCGCTTGAAGATGGGGAGACCTATGAGAAGAAGTTTGTTATTCTGAAACTGGATCAGTTTAAGCCAGAATATCAGACAGCCCAGTGCCAGTTATTCTATGCACAGAGCGGGTTTGGATGTGACCCGTCAAAGCTAGGGGGAAAGATATTCGGTCGGCTTTTTGATGAGAGATATCAGACCAGACGGGAGTTTGTTCTGGGAGTAGTAACAGAGAACGCAATCAAAGCCTGGGAAAAAGAGTATGGTATGTCCAGAGATGTGTTCTTTGCGGAGGTAGACTGATGAGATGCACAAATTGTGGGAGTTTTAATCTCGTTATAATTGCTAGTGGAGATTATCTTTGTGATGATTGTGGACAGGTTGTAGAGAATTACGAACGGCGTACTGTAAAGCCTATGAAAATGAGTCCTTATGAAAGAACCCGGGCAGCAGTATATGCAACAGGAAACAAGTGGGCCATTGAAAACTTTAACGCCACACATTAAGGAGAATAAAATGAACAAAGCGGAAAAAGAAAAGACCATATATTCAGAACGAGCCGATGTGGAATTTCAGTTTGGTGATATTATGGGAATTGAGGTAGTGTATGATCCAACACCTGATCCTCATCCCGAGCCTGATGATACCGAGATTTATATTTTTGATTGGACATTGAAGTTTAAGTTAAGGGATGGCAGAGAAGTCCAGCATTGTTATTATTGTGATGAAGAATCAGCAAAATGGGATGCCTACATATATGCTCTGGACTGCTGGAGCGGAAGAGAGGACTAAAAGATGGAACAGACATTCAGAGAGTGGTTAGATAATAAGTTTTATCCCGGGTTTGATGCCAGCGGTCTTTCAGATGAAGAATATTATGAACTGGAGGACGAGTATAACGCCGAGAAGAAGATAGAAGAATCGGCAAATTAAAATACCTGTTGTTGGACAGTAACTCCAGTTATATGATTATCTTGTAACAAAGATTTACACACAGTCAATTTAGAAAGGAGACCAACATGAACAATCGTATCGTAGACCTCGCCATTGTAGAACTGAACAGAAAATTCTCGGCCATTGTTCAGTATTACATGAGCGGAATGTCCCAATCCCAAGCCGAAGAAAAAGCAACAACAATTATTCAGGACGACCTTGACCGTATCATTGAGTTGACAGGGAAAATCCCATTCTTTGATAATAATTATTCATGCACATGGGGCTACAAGGCCTATGGCATTTATGATTCTCTTGAAGAAATGGATGCCGTTCAGAAGTTAGTAGATGCAGGATTTTAAGGAGGGCCAAAATGACAGTACAGGAGTTTCTGAACACCACAGATATAGATTGGCATAATGTAGTTTTATTTACAGACCTTGATGCCTTTCAGGATACTGATTTGAGTAAAGCAGAGATTTATTCCGATATGAGAAATATTCCTGATAAGGATCTCCATAAGCATATTGATGCGTGGGACATTGTGATTGTTGTTGGCAATTGGCTTATTGTGGTGTTAGTTGAAGAATAGGAGGAGATTATGGAAGAGAAGTACACACTTGTAGGAGTTGATGGTAATGCCTTTTCAGTCATGGGATATACTGCTCAGGCATTAAAGAGAGAAGGTCTTGGCGACCTTGTTCATGAAATGCATGAGAAAGCCATGAGTGGAGACTATAATAATCTCCTCTGTGTATGCATGGATTATATAGACAAAGCGAATGAAGCGGCAAATGCTAAAGAGGATTAAATGCCTATTGCGGGAGATTTCGCTCCAGTTGTATTCTTTATATGTAAACAATAAATATGCTTTAAGATGATAAAAGGATCATCTGGAGCGCAAAAGAAAAGAGAGGAGACAAGGACAATGAAAGAAATCACAAGAAAGAAAATGGTAGTGGCAATGGAGTTTATCGCCAGACAAATCAATGATGAAGAAGTGTTTGAGGGCTGGCTGATGAACGGAGTAGCAGATGGGGACATCAAGTATGGAAGTTTGGATCCTGAAGAAGTTGATGATTATTACATCGAGGATGATACATTCAGAGACCTTATGGACTGCTTTTTAAGACTTATGGCAAGAGCGAAAAGAAGCGGCGGACTGTATTGTGATAAGATTGTGACAACGGAGGGTTAAGACAATGGGAATGAGTGAGTACACCGCAATCAAGACAGCCAGACAGTTGAACAGTTTCCCCAATAACTTGACGATTAAGTGGCATCAGTTTAATCACTGCCAAGCCTGGGTAAGCGAGTGCCTGCATAACCGATTCTTCCTCATCAAGTCTTATCAGACTATTGTGGGTATCGTGGATGACCAGGAGGGAGATTTCTTTGAGATGGGCAAGTACAGTACAACCACCTCAAAGCAAATGACCCAGATTTTCAGACAGAGGTTCTCGGACTGTGAGAGAAAGCTGATCCGCAGGATTGATGCTGATGTAGAGCCAGCACAGGCATAAGGGTAAATGTGAAAGGAGAGAAATACCAATTGCAGGTGTTTCTCTCCCACTATACAATTATCTTGTAAGTATAAATCAACCGTCAATTTTAAGAAAGGAGCACCAAATGTCAAATACCATTAAGATTTTTCCCAGAGATTCTAAAGAACACAAGTTACTGGAGTTAGCGGCTGCCTTGCTGACAGTCAAGAGTCCCACCCAATGCAGATACTATGTAGGTGAGACCTACTTTGATTATGGGCAAGACTGGATGTGGACTACCATCTTATGTAATGCGAGTGATGGCAGTTATCAGGCATTAAGCCCTAAGGCACAAGAGTTGATCCTCAATGAGCAGATTGAGGAAGCAGTGGATAAGTGGGTTTTGGGCAGCAAGTATTGCCCGGATAGAATTAGAGAGGAGGTTAAGTAATGAGTGCAAAGAGTTTGGAGAACATTTTGATAAGGCGTGATGGTCTGACAAGAGAAGAGGCCAAGGAAGAGATTGAGGAGTGCAGAGAAGCGTTGGAGAACGGAGATTATGAAGCCATCCAGGAATATCTCGGATTAGAGGACGATTATATCTTTGATGTGATGGGATGGTGAGATTAAAAAGTGGGCGTCCTGAAAGATGGGCGCCCACAGTATTTCAGAGAATTTTGTGGAAAAGGGAGGACTATATATGAATAATATTCAGGCAAGGATTGAGTGTGAGCGCCAGAAGATAGATAGGGAACTGGAGATGTTGTATGCGGCATCTCTTGATGATGAACTGGACGAAGAGGAATTGTACTATATTGAGGAAGATATCAGATACCTAAAGGAACAAAAAGCCCTTATGAATCTGTAAAATACCTGTTGTGGGCATTTAACTCCAGCTATAGAATTATTATAGTAACAAAAACAAAGCAACAGTCAATTTAAGGAGGGTTCCAAAATGAATATCGTTACTGCTACACAAACAGAGTTGAAGGTCCAGTTAGATGAGAATGAAATCAGGACCTGTATCGCAGTCTTTTCGACCTTGAGGATGATTCCCTACGATAAGCTGAACTCTTTTCTCGGAAGCCTGACCATCGAGCAGATGAGAAAGCTCCACACCGATTTGCATTATGCTTATGAGCATACTATTGGTCAGTGGAACGCCGATGATGAGTGCGAAGATTAAAGAAAGGAGGGTGCCAAATGACTTTGTTAGATTTAGTAAAAACTTCCGGAACGGTGTTTGATAAGATTAGGATAGCCGAGTATGTAAATGATTTTCTTCAGGACAAAGGAATCTGTTATTCAGATATTGCGGAAGTTCCTAATGATTATCAGACCGCAGAAGTGATTGTATGGAACACAAAATGTGAAGAATACCAAACATATGACATAAACACTCTTATTGTAGCGTTGGAGGTGAAGCATGGCTAATATGAGTTATTGCAGATTTAGGAACACAGAGCAGGACCTGAGAGATTGTATCAATGCTATTGACCCAGAACTCCGAGATGAAGATTTTGAGTTGTCAATGGAGGAAGAAAAGGCGGCAAGAAGAATGATTAAGATGATGCTGGACTTTCTGTATTGGGCAGATATCATTGAGGAAGATTGGTATGACGGTCAGGATGAAGCGATAGAGGAACTATTCAGGCGGGGTGATTCAGACCAGTATGGATTCTGAAAAGGAGGACAAAGTCATGAGATGGGAAACCAAAGCAGAAGCAAAGGAAAGATGGCAAGAGTTAATCCACGCCCTGTTTGAAGTCATGCGTCAGGATATGGAGATTATGGCAGAGTTCGGTGATGATGAAGAAGCATTGTTAGAGGAGTTATGGAATTCTGATGCGGTCACCCTGCGAGATTATCGTGATATGTATATGTTGGAGATATAAGAGAGGAGAAAGATTATGAAGGAGACATTTACAACAAGATATGGAGTAGAAAAAGAAGGACAGCTTGTACGCCAGTATTCAGCATATGAGGGAGGCATGAGATACATCTTTAGAACAACCGATGGAGAGTATAGATGTATCAAAAAGGATGGCAAGTTTGTAGAGTATGTAGCCTAAGAAAGGAGATATCATGGAAGAATATGAGGTAGCAGTAAAGTTTAATGCCCGGGAGATTGCAGAGGAATTGAGATACGCCGAAGAATTACAGGCGACCAATGAAAGTGAATATACAAAGACCCAGGCAAAGATATCGGCGTATGATAGAATCATGGAACTGATTTTAAGTGGGGACTAAATACCTATTGCTGGCATATCACTCCAGTTATACAATGTCTGTAGTAGTAAAAACTAGCACACAGTCAATATGAAAGGAGAAAAGGTGCCATGATTAGTAGTGAAGCAAGATACGAAAGCGGGTTTGGGGAGAGCCAGAGACTTCTGTATGAAGGGCTCCTGAAAGAAAGAGAAGTAGCAAAGGAGTACTTCATGAATTGGGATGAGGAAACCTCAGCCCATGACCTCGAAGATTATACAGAGTACCTTGAAAAGTTGTCCGCTTTTCTTCATGCTATGGAAGACCTGTATGAAATCAGCAATCAGAAGGAGGCAGAGAATGCCTGAGATAGATGTGAGAATAGATAGGGACCATTATACAATCTATGTAAATGGTCAATTCCATTCAACCGCAGATAACATGACCGAAGTTGATGAGGCCATCAGAGAGCTTGAGGAGGAACAAAATGACAATAGCAGAGAATAAGGATCGGCTGATTGAAATGCTGGAAGAGAAAGTAGCGGGCCAGGAAAAGATAATCACTCTTCAGGAACAGGTAATTTCCAGTCAGGAGACCATTATCAGTAACTGTGAAAAGATGCTGGAGTTAAAAGACCAAAAAGAAAAGCATTATCTCGCCATGATGGATGTATATGAAAAACAGATACAGAACCTGAAGGCGGATAAAAATAATAAAAAAGGAGGTGAGATATGAAGAAGTAATATCTATACAACATCAGACACGTTTTTCTCCATATGTACCACAATAGTGCAGGAAAAGAGGGCGCCATAAAAGACGCCTTCTTTTCATATCCATATCTATAATAATAAAACATACCAACATACAATTCCATGCCATATAAAAGACATAAAAACACCGGGCCATATACAGATAGAGAGCCTTTATAAATATCCAAAAACAGGCGGCCAAATAAGATATAGTATTTATAACTACATAACATAGTTTTCAATACTACATGTAATAGTATTAAAAACTAAATCCATATATTCTTATTTTCACCTGTATAGTATATCCATATATAATCTCTCCTCTCGGTGAAACAGTGGCCGCCTCCAAAATAAACCGGCCCGAGAGTCCCGGGTCAGGAGTGGGTGGAGCTGAGAGGCTAGTAGCCATGCGTGTTTGCGGGAATTGAGAAACTTGTTGACAGGTGGTAAAAGGTGGTATATAATACAATTATCTGAAAACCATGACCCCTAAAAGAGATTGAGATTGGGGTATGAAGGAGTAAGATAATACAGTTCCAAGCACCTTGATTCTTTAATTATATGTAGAGAAGGGAGAAGAAGAATCTTACTCCCTATTTTTAGTTGGCCCGGCTTTTTTGAAACCAGGTCCACTTTTTAGTTTCTCGTGGCACTTATATAATCCCTTGTTAAGAGAGTTTTCAAATTCAGACGGCAGCCTTGAGCGGTGGAAAGAGGTGGCAGGTGGTGGCCACCGACCTGCTGCCTCCTTCTCCTCCCTGCTGGTGGGCAGCAATCAAGGGTGGAAGAGGGAGGTAAGCCTCCTTATTCCACCTTCCCGGGCAGCAGGTTAATAATCCCCGGGTGGCCTAGGGAGGATTTGATGATGCTGAAAAGACGGCGGCGCATGATGATTTTTCAGTATATATTATTATAAGAAGAAACTCATCCATCTTTCTTTATTTCATTGGAGAGAAGTCTTTTATATATGTATGTAGTATTATACTATCTATATCACGCCGCGAATTTCTGATGCTGGCGAAAACACCTCTTGCACAGATAATATACCAATTATAGAATGTCTATAGTTTCAAACAACAAAGCACTCAGCCAAAATAAGAAAGCGAGGTACAAAGAATGAGTGAAACAAGAGAACGTATCAAGGTCTGTACTGATAACATCTTTTCAGAAGTCGACCGAGCCTACAAAGAGATTATTGCTAGCCTAGCATTAATCAGAAATAATGAGCGGGGCCTGACAGATGAAGAAAGACTGAACGCCCTTGATAATATGCTCTCAACTGCTGCCGATTGTTTAGATAACACAAACATCTCCATTGATGAGTTAGATAGACTTCCACAGTTTTGAGCAGAGAGAAAAGAGCCAGATCCCGGCTCTTTTCTTTTAGCATATAATCCTCCCTTTTCCACCTTAATTTTTGAAACCAGGTCCATTTTAGATCTCATTCCGGCACTTATGCCGGACCCTCTCAAATTGGAGAGATACCTAATTCCCCGGGCTATATATAAATGGTGGTGGAAGGTGGAGGTATTGACCAATCCAGTCAACCCGGTTGGTAACCGGCAGCAGGTTGTTAACCAGGTAGATTGACCCGGTTAGTCAAACCAACCAAATCAAGGTGGAAGGTGGAGGATCTGTAAACCAGGTCCACCTTATTCCACCTTTTGGTACTTATGCCCGCGGCTTCCAAATGGAGAGATAGGTAAATGCCGCCGCCATGATGATGCTCTGCTCTCGTTGTCAAGTAAAAACACTTGACACTATATCTAGTGCGCAGCAGAACTATATATTGTATAGTGTTATAACGCTTGTATTTGCCCTATATGACGTTTTGACGCGTGACAATACTATATATCATTGACTACATAAAAAGACGATAAAAAGCAAATAACGCGCTAAAAATGATATGATTATACGCGCATATTATGAGAGCGTAAAAGCGTGTTTTTCCCTTCTGAACTTCAGATAGACAGGAAAACACGCGCACAAAAACAAACCGCGCGTATAGGACGCGCGGTTTGTTTGCCTATAGCATTATCACATATTTACATTACAATAACAAAAATCAGCAGTAAAAGCACAATAACGTATATCAATGTATTATCCCCCTTTAGTAACGTTTATACAATGCACCCGATTCCGCGTCATGGTAGTATTCGTTTCGATCAGTGCCAACAAAAAACGTATCGCGTCCGTCTTTGCTTCTATACGTGACACGGTTTATTAGTATGACTTCGCCCGTTTCATCATTAATAACGCGATTCATTAACTCTTCAAAAAACCACATGTTTGTTATCCCCCTATACAGGGCGCGCCCTAAGACGCGCCCTTTGTTAATCTGTTTACGCAGTCTTTTTCGCGGTCTTTTTCGCGCGGTTCTTTGTTTTCGGCGCGGTTGCTTTCTTTTCCGCGTCCTGTACTGCCGCGTCAATTCCTGTTACAACGTCCGCGAACCCTTGAATAGTATAATTGCAACGTGTTTTCATCTCCCACTTATCGATACGTTTCACGCCGTCTTTGCCGTCAGCGTTGGCACGGATAATCTCGCGCACGCTTTCGGCGAGAGCGTCCCCATATGCGATATAGAAACACTTCGCCGTGACTGAAATCTCTAACGCGTTGTGTCTGTCCGCACCATACTCTACACGCACAATGTAAAGCGTTTTGTGATACTTGTTTAACTCATCATCCGAGAAAACCGCGTCACCATTCATTGTGTCATTGCGCGTCACCTTGCCACCAAATGCGCGCGCAAGGTCGCTTGCAAAAGCGTTCATAAGAGTGAATGTTGCATTACTGATGTTAGACTTGTTTAAGCGTGTCATGATAAAAACCTCTCTTTCGTGAAATTGACTATAGACTGTTGTTTGTGTTTCGCGCGCGTCCTCTCTCTCACCCGTACTACGCACGCCGCGCTTGTTTGTTGTTGATATTATATTATCACGCGTTTTGACGCGTGACAAGTAGTTTTTACATATTTTTTCAAGTGGTTAAAAAACATCATGTATTATGTATTAAATATAATATATTTCATATAATGTTTCACGATATTATCGTTATTTCGTTATTTTGCGCGCTCGAGCGCGTATTTTTCGTGTGAAACATTGACGAAAAAACGATAACGCCCACCCCCGTGTAAATCGAACAAGTGTTCGAAAAACGGACATGGGGGTTCGCTCTCTCACACAGGTTGCCATTTTTGCATCTACCGTGTCTCGCCTATATGGACTTTTGCATCTACCGTGACTTGTCCCTATGGATTATTGCTCACGGGGAAACTTACCAACTAGGAGTTAGGGTCATTATTTTTCTGTGGATAATTTTATATCTACCGAGGCGAATTATTGACAATTCCTTTATTAATGTGTTATAGTGCATTTTATAGTTAGGAGGAACTTTATGGCTTCACCTATTTCTAAAGCTGAAAAGATTGCACAGGGAATGGACTTTCTTTTTGGCTCGCACGTTGTAATATCTTGCAACAAATTCTATGGCCGGGAAGGTTATTTAGTGAAGATGTGGATTGTTAAAGATTCTTATTATGACGGCCATACATGGGTTGATGAAGAATTATTCCGCAGTACCTCGGGTTCTTATGTTTGCCTTTTTTGCAGAGATTTACTTTATAGCTTACGGGGAGATCCTGTTCCTTTGCCTGATACCGAGGGGTATGCCAATGTCCTTGAGAGGAATAGGGCGGGTGAAAAGATTTCTTATATGAAGAGGATTTATGGGAAAGACAGTCTCCTTGAAGAGGGCACAACAGTTACTTAATTTTTCTATCGCCGATGATTTTTCAGTTACCGGGGCTTTGAGATTTTTTGGGGCACTACCGAAGCCACTTGTTTACCAGGCTAACAGAGTTTATTTTAAGTCACTTGACGGGGAATGGTTTATTTGGTTTTATATTCATCCTACCAGACAGAGGTTGATGGTTGCTGAATCATCTACCGGGGCGAAGATTGATTTGTATTTTTATAATCCGTCTTTTGAGTATGCCGTCAGGAAAGCCAATACTGCTGGCCGCAAGCGGAAGATGAAGAATGGCGGATTTGTTAGTTGGGGAAAACACGTTATTGATGCCTGGAATATTTTAGAGCGAGATTTTTCTGACCATGGGATTGTATTTACCGAGGATTCCATGAGGAAGATTCTTGACGAGACCATAAAAAGGAGGGTTTATTAAATGCCAGCTTTTACTGCTGCCCAATTACCAGAAGTCATTAACAATGACACCGAAGCCATTCAAAGCGTTGCCCTTATCACGCATAACGGACAAAGACTTTCCCCTAAAGAAGATAGGTTTATCTCTTTGTATATTCAGTTGGCAGATGCGGGGTTAGCCGCGCAACAGGCTGGCTATACTCTTCGGGTTACTGTCAAGAATAAAGAGATGGGCTATCGAAAGAGAGGACAGGAACTTCTCGCTAAAGATTATATTCAGGATGAGATCCGCTATCGGATGCAGGAATTTCAGAACTCGGCTATTGCAGATACCAATGAGGTTCTTATGTATCTTACCCGCGTCATGCGAGGTGAGGAAAAAGACCAATTTGGGTTAGATGCTCCTCTTTCTGAACGAACAAGTGCCGCTAAAGAGTTGAATAGACGGTTACGGGAACTTGAAGTTGCCACTAATACAGAAGCTGGTAGGGAAATTCATCTTATTCTGGAGCGTAAATAATGGCAGAGGAAGTATCTCTCAATCTTACAGACTTAATTATTCCTAAATACGATTCTGTTTTGGATGATGTTTTACATCATAATCATGTTCATTATGTTTTGAAGGGTGGACGAGGAAGTGCTAAATCATCTTTCATTTCCATAATGATTCCCCTGTTGATGATTCAATACCCTAATATTCACGCCCTGGTTTTCAGAAAGATTGGCAATACAATGAAAAACTCCGTTTGGGCACAGGTAGTTTGGGGTATTGACCAGCTTGGTCTACGGGATTATTTCATCATTCCTAAAACTATTGCTAATCCTATTATTTATAAGCCTACCGGGCAACGAATCCTGTTTATGGGACTTGATGATCCTAATAAGGTAAAATCTGTAAAGCTGCCCTTTGGATATATTGGTATTACATGGTTTGAGGAACTTGACCAGTATTCCGGGGAAAAAGAGATTCGTAAAGTTTTACAGTCTACCATGCGTGGTGGCACTTTGTTTTGGGATTTTCGTTCTTTCAATCCTCCCATTTCCAATCTGAATTGGGCTAATCAGTATGCCACAGATGCTATGAGCCGTGAAAATACGCTTGTTTCATCTAATACATATCTTGATGTTCCGGAAGATTGGCTGGGAAGTGCATTTATTGATGAAGCAGAGGACTTAAAAGAAACTAATCCTAAAGCATATGAACATGAATATTTAGGTGTACCAGTTGGTACAGGTGGAAATGTCTTTGAAAATGTGGAACCTCTATACATGAATGACGATTTTATAGAGGGTTTTGAAAGAGTATATCGTGGCATTGACTTTGGATGGTATCCGGATCCTTTTCACTATTCCGCTTGTGCAGTTGATTTGTCAAGAAGAAATATGTATATTTTCCAGGAATTTCGGGCAAATAAATTGTCAAACCGGGAAGTTTTTGATAAACTATATAATGAGTTAGGATATGTGCGTCCTGACGATATTGTTACTTGTGATTCAGCAGAGCCAAAATCTATTTCAGACCTGAAGAGTTATGGAGGATACGGTTGTAGACCTGCTAAAAAAGGACCTGATAGTCTGAATTATTCCATGAAATGGCTACAATCGTTAAATCATATCTACATTGATCCAAATAGATGCCCTGCTACATATAAAGAGTTTGTGGAATATGAATATGAGAGAGATAAAGAAGATGAGGTAGTAAGCGGTTATCCGGATAGAGATAATCATGGAATAGATAGTATTCGTTATGGTACAGAGCGAATCTGGATAAGAAGAGGTCAGTAAAGGAGAATAAAATGGGACTTATTGATGTTCTGAAAGGAGTGTGGAGAAGGATGTTTCCTGCAAGTGCTATAAAAGACGCAATCAGAGTGGAAGTTGCTATGTCTGATAAGATGGTCAATGCCATTCAGACTTGGTCAAGAATGTATGAAGGAGAAGCACCTTGGCTTAAAACACCAAAACCTGGTGAACCTGAAAGAGTTGTTTCTCTTGGATTGCCCGCTCTTATTGCTAGTGAAAAAGCGAGAATGGCTACTCTTGAAATGGAAAGTGAAATTACCCCTCCCATGAAAGATGTAGAAAAAGAGAATCCTGATTATCAGCCGCCCGGTATTGATGAGATGGGCAATCCTACAATGGGAAGTGGTTCAATGCTCATTACAGAGCCTGAACCTGATGGGCCTACAGAGAGAGCAGATTTTCTTAATGAGCAGTATAAGAAACTGAAAAAGCACATTCGCCGTCAGCTTGAATATGGTATTGCAAAGGGTGGTCTTGTTATTAAGCCCTACATTGTACTGTATGATGATGGTAAAGCACAGTTTGGACAGTCAGAATCAAAAGAAGGAGAGAATGAGCGTCTTTCTTCTGAAAAACCTCTTCCCCGGGCAGAGATTGAGTTTGACTTTGTGCAGGCTGATAAGTTTTATCCGCTTTCTTTCAATAATAGTGGAAAAATCACAGAAGCGGCGTTTGTTCAGACAAAAGTGGATAAAGAGAAGATTTATACCAGACTGGAACATCATAAGTTAGAAGGTCGGCGTGTGATTGTTTCCAATTATGCGTTTGTTACCACAAGAGATAATCGACAGGGTCCTTTAAGAGATAGTGATAATCTTGGAAAGCCTTGTTCTCTTTCTGAGGTTCCTGAATGGGCGAATCTTGCAGAAACAGTGGTTATTGACAATGTGGATAGACCTCTGTTTGCATACTTTAAGATGCCTGAAGCAAATACTATTGATCCATATTCTCCGCTTGGTGTTTCTGGATATAGTAGGGCAGTCAGTCTTATCAAGGATGCTGATGAACAGTATTCCCGTATGTTGTGGGAGTTTGAAGGTGGTGAACTTGCTATTGATGTTGACAGGGATGCCCTAAAGATTGTCGAATATCAGAATAATCAGCGGCAGACTACAATGCCGTCTAAACAGGAAAGACTGTTTAGAAATGTCGACCTGAATAGTGAGGAAACATACAATGTCTTTGCTCCTCCTCTTCGGGATGATGCTCTCGTTCATGGCCTCAATGTCATTCTGATGAGAATTGAAGATGCGTGTGGATTGAGCAGAGGAACTATTTCAGAGCAGGTTTCAGCAGATGCGAGAACCGCTACGGAAATGAAGATCCTTAAATCAAGAAGTTATGACACGATTCATGATATTCAGGAAGCACTTGAAGATGCTCTCCGCGACACCGTTTATGTCATGGATGTATATTGCAGTCTGTATGATGTGACGCCGAGTGGAGAATATGAGATTTCCTTTGAGTGGGATGATTCTATTCTGGAAGATAGTGATACTGAATTACAGAAGCGTCTTACAATGGTCAATGCTGGCATTACATCTAAACTTGAAACAAGAATGTGGTACTTCGGTGAAACAGAGAATCAGGCAAAGGCCGCATTACAGAAAGTTGAAGATGAGAAGAAGCAGAGCATGGAAACTAATATCATGGCTCAGGCAGAACTTGGCCAAGTAGGACAGGGCAAAGATTTCTCTGGCGATAATAACAATCCGGAAGTTGATGAACAGACAAAGAAAGAAGCAACCGGAGATGATAAAAATGCCAAAAAATCTTCCCAAAATGGTTGACATACTCCTAAAAGCATTATATGATATTTAATGGATATTGACTAAGCCAGTCAGTTTCTTCCGCAAGGATCCCATCTCTTATTGCCTCCGTGATAAGGGGTGGGACCTCAAAAATAATTCTTCTATGTGAAGATTATTTTATACAGTCCTGTCGGGAGACATTAAAACCCCGATACATTCCATCGCAGAAAGTGACTGCGGCTCTACAAATCAAACTGGTTTCAGAATGTTTCATTTCAAAGGAGGACTAGCATGACCATCAAAGAAATCTTCGACAAATCGTCCGCAGAGAACAAGGCTCTCACATTCGAGGAATTTGAAAGCCTGGCCAAAGCTGGCGGAGCAAAGTTTGCTGACCTAAGTGAAGGAAACTATGTTGGCAAGCAGAAGCACCTGGATGAACTGGCTACAAAAGATACCCAGATTTCTAGCCTGAATGAAACTGTTCAGAGCAGAGAAGCGGATCTTGCCAAACTTCAGGAACAGTTGAAGGCAGCCGGTACTGATAGCGCAAAGTTAGAAGAACTGAACGCCACAGTATCATCTTTGCAGAGCAAGTATGATGCAGACACACAGGCCTTGCAGGGCAAGTTAGCCGAGCAGGCAGTGGATTTTGCGTCAAGGGATCTTGCCAACAAACAGAAATTTTCTAGTGTTGCGGCACAGAGAGATTTCGTAGGATGGCTCAAGGCTAAAAATCCACAGGTTGAAGGCGGCACTATCATCGGAGCAGAGGACTATGTGAAGATGTATGCTAAGGAGAATGGGGATGCCTTCATAAAGGAAGAGAAGAAAGCAGAACCTAAACCTGAGTTTGCTGCCTCAGCAAAGGGTGACGGCAAGTCCGGGCCCAAAAAGTCTTTGTCAGAACTCATGCAGATGAAGAATGAGAATCCTGACGCAGTAATTAACTTCGATTAAAGGAGGAAAAAGAAATGTCGGAACTGTTTGATGCTAAAATTTTTAACGGCGAAGTCTTTCAGAAGTATGTTGACCGAGTACCGAATCTCCATCTCAACGAACTCCTGAAGTCCAGAGCAATCGTGGCTCGTCCTGAACTTGCGGCTGCCATGAGCGACCAGGTTGGTGGTAACTATCTGACCACTCCCCTTAAAGGTCTGATTGGCGGGGATCCGCTGAACTATGATGGCGTGACGAACATTACTGCTGATACCACGCAGACCTTCCAGCATAGCCGTGTTGTTGCTGGCCGTGCAAAGGCTTGGACCGAGAAGGACTTCTCTTATGATATCACCGGTGGTGTTGACTTCATGGAGAATGTGGCCCAGCAGGTCAGCGAGTATTGGGATGAGCAGAATCAGCTTATCCTGCTGGCAATCCTTAAGGGTATCTTTAGCATGACTGGTGCAAAGAACCTTGAGTTTGTCAACAATCATACCTATGATATCACGGAACTCACGAACACCGAGGGCAAGATTGGTATGATGGATGCTACCACGCTGAATACTGCCATGCAGAAGGCTTCTGGTGACCACAAGTCTAGGTTCAACCTGGTGCTGATGCACTCCGCGGTTGCTACTCACCTTGAGAACCAGAACCTGCTTACTTACATCAAGTACAATGATGCGAACGGTATGCAGAGAGATACCAATATCGCCACGCTGAACGGCCGCACGGTTATCGTTGATGATGATATGCCGAAGGTTGAGGTTGAGGTCGGTTCCAGCACCGAAGAGGCTTATGTCTCCTATGTTCTCGGTGATGGTGCGATTGAGTACACCAACTGCGGTGCGAAGGTTCCGTATGAGATGGCGCGTGATGCAGCTACCAATGGTGGCCAGGATACTCTCTACTCTCGTGAGAGAATCTGCTTTGCTCCGTATGGTATCAGCTTTACGAAGTCTTCCATGACTTCCCTGTCCCCGACCAATACTGAACTCCAGAATGGTGCGAACTGGGAGCTGGTAAACACGAAGGGTGCAAGCAACAAGGATTATATCAACCATCGTGCAATCGCCATCGGCCGTATCATCTCTCTCGGCTAATCAATAGAAAGGATTGGTGAGTCCAATGTACTTAACATATACTGAATACCAGGATTTGGGCGGTACATTGGACGAGACCGCCTTCCAGGATTTGGAATATGATGCTGAATCCGAAGTAAACTGGTACACGTTTAATCGGCTCAAAAGAGAGGAATGGGCTTTCGTTCTTACTACCGATGAGTTGAAGAAATGTATGTATCAATTAATCCGCCTAAAGCAGTTAGAGTTACAGATGTTAGCATCTAGCGGCGGCGGTGCAGGATGGGGTGTCGGTTGGACCAAAGAGGCTGGGATTACTCAACAGACCAATGATGGTGTATCTGTTCATTATAACACATTAAGTTCCGGTGAGTTGTTAGCCTATCTGAATGGGGGCAAGACAAAAGGGGATCTCATTGGTAGATATCTCGGAAGTATTGTCAATGATTTGGGTAGGAAGATACTTTATAGGGGCGTGTACCCTGGGGAGTAAAGATGAATAATTATCCGGAATGGTGGGATGATACAATTACACTATTTAACAAATATACGGATCCTACTACAAAGAAGGTGAAGTGGTTTCCTCATGTTATCACAGATACTTTTTACAAGATAGTGCAGGAGAAACTTACTGTAAACACGATTACAGTTGAATCTGATAGCACAATCTGTAGAATACGGGTGTCTGATGATTTTGTAAATCCGATTGACTGGAACGAGTTGCCAGACAATAATATCGTAGGTTCTACAGTAGATCCTACGATTACGGACACAAAAGAAACTAAATTCACACTTCGCATGGGCGATATCATTGTGGCTGGTGAAGTAGATTTTGAGGTTGATGAGTACGATAAAGGCAAACGATCCTCAGACTTGTTAGCGAAGTATAGAGAATGGCCTGGTTGTTTTACTGTTGAAACAGTAGCTATCAATGTCGGTGGTGGCAGAGGAAACGAGCATTATTCAGCAAGAGGCAAGTAGATGGCTGGTAGAGTAAGAATTTTCTTTGATACAAACGCCCTTAAAAAGGAATTAAATAAGTGGCGTGTGCGAAAAATCAAAAGTCTTACTAAAAACACCAATCTGTATAAAGACCTTGCTAGACTGTATGCTGAAAAGATTGATCCATATACTCCGTACAAAACAGGTAAACTTTCTAAATATCGTGTGTATGGTAGTAAAGATGGCATACTTTATGATCCCGTTGACAAACGTGGTAGACATTATGGTGCCTATCAATACAATGCAGATGATAGCGGATGGAATAGGACAAGATATCCTCATCCAGATGCCCGTTCTCAATGGGCAGGACCTGAAGTGCGAAAGATTATTTGGAAAGATTTTGTGAAAGATGCTCGTCCGATAGTTGCTGACTACATTAAACGAGGAGAAAAGGGTATTCGATAATGATGGACAAGAATCAAGTGATGATACAATTCCTTATGGGATGCCCAGCCATTCAGGAAACACCACTGTTCTTTAACTTCGCACAAGAAGAAGAGGACACCAATCATTTCCTTACGATAAGTGAGGATGAGAAAACCATCAAGGACTTTGTAGATGGTAGCCGATTGAGAAAGTACACCTTTCAAATAGTCAGCTACAAATCTGTGTCCCACAATCCTCTGGTGGAGGCTGATGTTATCAATGACGAAAATCTTGAGGACTTGGCTAGTGTTCAGGCGATTGTAGATTGGATAAACGAACAGAACGAAAATCAGTTCTTTCCAAATTTTGGGACAGGGTATACAATAGAATCAATGAAAACCGTACAAACGGATCCTCGTTTGAATGGTGTTGATACTAGCGTAAATCCACCCTTGGCACAGTATAGTGTGGCTGTTGAAGTAACATATCTCGACAAGACCAAAATGATTTGGTCAACAACCTAAAAAGGAGGGTAAAGACATGGCGGTAGAACAGTTTAACCTTATGCAGGGCCAGAGAGCCGAGCGTAAACTGCTCATCACAGTTGCAGAGTGGACCGAAGGCACTTCTCAGGTGCGTGAGATTCTCGGTACCCGTACCGAAGATTCTAGCATTGAGTACAATGCTGATATCGAAACCACTACCGATATTCGCGGCAATAACTATACGGATATGAACAAGACCCAGCCTCAGCAGGATTTCGATCCTTATCTGATTCTCGGTGGCTCCCGTCTTGGTGCATTCCTCAATGACATTCGCCGCAGGAACGCAGTTAGCGAGCTGAACCAGTTTACCATGTATATCATCACGGCATTTATCGGCAACAAGACCGATGGATATGCCGCAGAGAAACATACTGATTGCACGATTACCTACAATAGCATCGGTGGTGATGTTCGCGTGAACTTCCCGATTTCCGTGTACTTCTCTAACAAGATTACCACGGGAACGGTGAATAAACTGTCCGACGATTTTGAGTTTACGCCGGATGTGACTGTCTAACCATCAACACTAAGGAGGAAACTGATTATGGCTAGGTCAAAGAGAACGAGTTTGTTCAGCGAAGAAGCAGAGGAGCGGGTTGTTGACACACCTGTTGTCAGCAACCCTCCAGCTGTGGATGAACCTGAGGACGATATTCAGGATATCGACCTCTCGGTCATTCAGAAGAAGAAATTCCGTATCAATGGGGATAAGAATAAGATCCTCGAATTAAACACCAGCGACCTTGGAGTTGCTACCAGACTTGATGTAGCATATAAGCGTCTAAATGCTCTTATGGACGAAGTTGGAGCTAAATTAGGCGAGATTCCTGATGATGCTACAGAAGAAGAAGCAGAGAAGAAGTTTACCGAGATTAAGGACACTCTTGAGGAATTGGATAAGAAGATGCGAGAGAATGTTGACTATATCTTCAATGCCAATGTTAGTGAGATGTGTGCCTCAGATGGATCTATGTGGGATCCTATCAATGGAGCATTTCGGTTTGAACATATCATTGATACCATCTCCAGACTTTATGAGAACAACCTCAATGCAGAGTTTGAGAAGATGCGGTCAAGAGTGAACAGAAAGGTTACACAGTACACGAAAAAGAAAAGGCATTAATGTATAATCTTCCCACAACAGTAGAGATAGAGGGGCGCTCCTTTCCAATAGCCGAAAATGGTGATTTTCGCATGGTTCTGGAGTGCTTCTCTTGTTTAGAGGATCAGGAATTACCAGAGCAGGAGAGAAGTTTAGCCACTCTGATGATTTTTTACGGTCTGGAAGATTTGAATGAAATCAATCAGTTACCAGATTTGGAACAAGCTACTAAAGAGATGTATAAGTTTTTTGAGGCGGATATTCCAGAAGCAAAGAAAGGCCAGGAGTATCGTCTTATAGATTGGGATAAAGATGCCGCTATGATATGTTCCGCAGTCAATAAAGTGGCTAACAAGGAAGTAAGAAGTGAAGAATATCTCCATTGGTGGACTTTCATGGGTTATTACATGGCAATTGGTGAAAGTTCTCTCTCGACAGTTGTTGGAATCCGTAGTAAAATAGTAAAAGGGAAGAAAATGGAGAAGTGGGAACGAGAGTTTAGAGCAGAGAATAGTCAGTATTTTGAGTGGGATTCTAGGTCGGCTGAACAGAAAGCTGATGATGAGTGGTTAAAATCAGTTTGGAATAAGGAGTGATATTATGGAAGATGGAGTAATTGTTCCTATATCATTAGAGTTTGATGAGAGTGGTAATGCGGCAAATTTATCTTCTGTAAAAAATCTTGTTAATGAAGTAAACAAGATTCTTCGTGATGGCGCACAAAGGTCAGACGGCTTTTTTAAGGGATTAAAACAATATCCCGAAGAAGTAAGAACATCTCTCACTCACTTAAATTCTGAATTAGCCGCTTCTAAAAGAAACATAGAACGATATTCCAGAGAAGTGGAGAGTATTCAGGCTCGGTTAAAAGATCCAAAATTCTTATATTTTAATGGTGCGGCTGGTCTGAAAGATGTATTGGTATCTAATCAGGCTGCCCTCCAAATGGAATTGGATAAATATACCGAATTATCTCAGGCTATCAGAGATTTACAGACACAGGAAACTTCTGAAGGTCAGACTGCACAAAGTATAACCCAACAGGAAATACAGGCAATCAATGATAGGGTTGCTAGTTATACTCATCTTTCCACAAACATCCGCGAAGCGGTTAGACAGACCGAGTTATTAGCTTATAAATCTCGGGAGTACGCAAAAGAAGATACAAGTGGATTAGCAAAACAATATCAATCCTATCAGCAGATATTGGGCAATATGTCTAATATTCTGTCTGGTAAATTCAAAGAGGATCATGACCGTATAAAAGAGGTACAGAATGATATAAAGGATCTCATATCTGGTATTAAGCGTGTATCCGGTGAGATAAAAGATCCTGAATCAAGAGCCGCCTTGAAAGAGCAGATTTCTCTATTCAGACAGTTACAGAAAGAAACAAAGAATCAAGGTAAAGGTGATAACTTTGGTGGTAATTTCATGAGCCGCCAGATTTATTATAACTTGCGTCAGTTAAGACTGTTCCAGTCAGAATTATCCAGAATTAAGAAAAATGTGGATAACATAACACGGAGTATTGTATCTGGTTTTGGAAAAGCACTCAAAATTATAGGCACATTGGCATTAGGATTTACCAATCTCAGGAAGGCTTCTGATAAAGCGAAGAAGTCTACAGATGGATTTGGCAAAGGTCTTATGAGCAATTTTTGGACCTTATTAAGATATACTTTAGGTATTCGGTCTTTGTTTGCTTTGATGAAGCGATTTAGACACGCATTATCCGAAGGTATGTTAAATTTGGCAAAATATTCAGAGTATGTCAATAGTCAAATGTCCTCTGTTATGACCTCACTTCTGTATATGAAGAATTCGGTAGCCACTGCTGCCCAGCCATTTTTGAATATACTTGCACCTGCTTTGGAATATGTTTCTGAGGTAGTTAGTAAGTTATGTTTCAATATTGCCCAGCTTGTGGCTGCCCTTACAGGTCAGAGTTTTGTTTATAAAGCCAAACGGGCTTATGTAGATTATGCAAAGTCTATGGATAAGGCTGCCAATTCCGCAAAGAAGATGAAAGATAATATTCAGGACTTTGATAAACTGGATATTATCAAAACACCGGACGATAATGATAGTGGAATGCCTGATCCTAATGCTATGTTTGAAACGATATCTCCTATATCTCAGGCTATTCAGGATTTGGCTAAAAAGATTAAGGATATTGTAAAGCAGTTCTTTGCACCTATTAAGAAAGCGTGGAATACCGAAGGCAAGTTTGTTATGAACGCCTGGAAGTATGCTTTGAAAGAGGTGTGGAAGCTCATCAAGTCTGTTGGCAGAGATTTCTTGAAGATGTGGCAAGAAGAAGCCACAGTTACTATGTGGGAAAACATCTTCCATATAGTGGGTGATATAGGTCTGATAATTGGCAATATTGCCAAGAATATAAGAAAAGCCTGGGATGAGAATGAGCGCGGTTTACATATCTGGGAACATATAAGAGATATTGTTGCCATTCTCATTGATAAGATGAAGCAGTTAGCGAATTATGCAGTTGAGTGGAGTAACAATTTAGACTTCTCCAATTTGCTGGATTCGTTTGATAGCCTGTTAGTTGCACTACAACCTGTAGCAAAAGCATTAGGTCAATTGGTGTATGATATCGTAAAAAATGTGTTCTTGGAATATATTCAGTACCTCATTGAAGAAGGTATTCCTAGTTTGAATAAGGCTATAGAAAGTATAGCAAAAGCGATTCATTGGGATCAGTTAGTAGCAAATCTTGAGCCACTTGAAAAGGCAATAGAGAAACTTATGGAAGCCTCTTTTGGTGGGTTTGTTACTGCTATTGAAAATGTAGGAAATGCGCTGGCAAATTTTGTAAATTCAAAAGAATTTGCCGAGTTCTTGGAAAATATTGCTGACTTTATTTCAAGAGTAGCGGATTCTGGAATTATTGAAAAAATATTTGAGGCAATTGGTTTGGCTATTGAAAAAGTAGCTGAAAAACTTGTGGCGTTTGTAAATAGTCCAGGATTTCAAGAGTTTCTCGATGGTCTCGTAGAGTGGTTTAATTCTGTGAGCGCAGAAGATTTAGCAAATGCTTTAATTGCAATAGGCGGAGGAATAGCTGCGTTGACCGCAGTATTCACAATAGGTGGATGGATAACAAACTTCATGACCTTTGTAAATACATTCGCAACCTTCTTAGGATTCTTGGCTAGTGCTGGAGGACCTCTGTTAATTATCAACGGACTTGTGTTAGCCGTAGTAAGTTTTGTTGAGATGATTAAAAATGGATGGTCAGTAGTTGGTGAAATACTGAAAGATTTAGGTATTGCGCTTGTTGCGATAGGTGTGATTATATTATTTAATGTACCAGGTTTAATAGCGGCAGCAGTGGCAGCCATAGTAGCAGTTGTTACAATGTTGGTAGCCCTAATTGTTACATATTGGGAGGATATAAAGCAAGGATTCATAGATGCATGGAATGCCATAGCTTCATTCTTCGCCAGTATGTGGAGCGGATTAAAGCAGAATATCAGTAATGCTATTCAATGGGTAGTAAATGGTGTTACAAATCTTGGCAATCTTGTCAAGACCGCATTTTCTTCTGTAGTTACTGCTCTTTCAAATATTTGGAATACAATAAAGAGTTTATTCCAGAGCGGCGTAAACTTTATGATATCAGCATGGACTAACGGATTTAATTCTTTGAGAAATATTGCATCAAGTGTATTCTCGGGAATTATGTCTGTGATAAGAAATGCAGTCAATTCGGTACTCGGATTTATTCAGGCTATGATAAACGGTGTGATAAGTGGTATCAATGCCATGAGCAGTATGCTGAATCAGTTAAACTTTGAGATTCCTGATTGGGTGCCTGGAATTGGTGGTGGAAGTTTAGGATTTAACATTCCTAGACTTTCAAGCGTATCTCTTCCTAGACTTGCCCAAGGTGCAGTCATTCCTCCTAATAAAGAGTTTATGGCAGTTCTTGGTGACCAGAATGAAGGTACTAACATTGAGGCTCCTCTTGACACAATCAAGCAGGCTGTGGCAGAAGTGTTACAACAAATGTCTGTTGGCCAGCAGGATAGCGGCGATATTGTTGTAGAAATTGATGGAAATGAAGTATTCAGAGCCGTAAGAAAGCAGAATAATATCTACAGAAAGTCTACAGGAAAGAGTGCCTTTGCAGTATAATATAAGAGGGTGAGAATATGAGTTTTGAAGGTTACTTAATCAAGATAGGCGATAGGGATGAATACTTTAATTCATTCATAGAGTATAAGTCTTATAAGGCTGCCAAGAAAGTGCTGGATCTTGATAGTTATAGAGATGCCAATGGTGAATTACATAGATTTGCATTGGAACATCTTTCTTATACGGTGAAGTTTAATATCAGACCATTGAGAGAAGATGAACATTCCGAATTGTTCTCTTTCATTCAGTCTAACTTTATAATTCCTCAGGAGAGGAAATTAAGTATGAAATTCTGGGTGCCAGAGATACATGATTATGTAGAGGCCAATATGTATATGCCTAATACAGATTTTACAATCTTGAAGATTGATCCAATAAGTGGTACATTATTCTATGATAAAACCGAAGCAGAATTTATTGGATACTAGGAGTGAAATATGGTAAAGATAACAGAAGAGGCAAGGCAAGCATTTTTAAGAGATTCAGAACCAAAAGAGCTGGAGATATCAGCAGTTGATTCTGAATTAGATAATATTAACTATTATTTTGGACGTTTTGGGATAATAGAGGATGAAAATGATCCTACTCAGGATTATATGAATACCTCTATTGTAGTAAATCCAGGTGATTCGTACAAGTTTGAATGTAATAATGTTCATGCACTTAATTATGACCTCGCATCCGTGACAGATTTAAGTCTTGCTGGTCGTAGAAAATATATATGTGTATCAGTAGAGATGGCATTTTATTGGGCATTGGTATTGCAGTTACCCGCTACTATTAGATTGGCTTTAGTTTATAATGTGCATACACAAAGTGGTTATACAAGCTATGTTTCTTATAAATGGTATAATACAAGTGGATTAATAAAGAGTTACGATACAGATTATGGTTATGCTAGAGTGTATATAACTATTCCATGTAGACAGAATAATGGTACTGTTTCAAGTTTATTTTATCTGGCAATAGATAATGCATCAGATGAAAATATTGCCATTCAATGTAATATTAAATACAGAAGATTTATGGTTAATATCGGTGATGATGAATCTCATCTTCCGATAGATTATGTATTTAACTATGATGAAAACCAGATAAATTATTGGCAGAATCCTATAAGTCTTTCAAATGCTGACCTTATTTCAGAATCTTTTTCTCTTTCGGAAAGTCTTTGTTCCGAAGAGAATATTAAGTTTGGTCTTTGTGAAGCTGCCCATTGCGAATTTACTGTAGCTGAAAAGTTTTATTCGTATAAAGACCGTCGAATTAAGCCTATAATAAAAATGAGTAGTGATAGTGAAGCAACCGTCAGAAATATAGTACAACAAATAAATTTTTATAATTATTTTGATCCGCGTCCTGGAGAAATTAAACATTCTGATTGGGGATCATGTAGTTTCTTGAGCAGTCTTTCTACAGGTACACCAGCAGATTCTATAAATAATAATTATTTTTCATACGGAACATTTATAAAGTTTAGATTTGAATGTTCTGTTGAGTATTATGATGAACAAGGAAATGTAGCAGAAAATTTTCCATATAAAGTGTTATTTGTGCCGATAGGAGATTTTTCCACTGATAGTAGTTCTACTTTTCATGGGTCAAAATACTGGTCAGATAATATTCCGTTTACTATAATGCAAAATGATTTGAAGCTTTCAAGTGACCTAATAACTGGTTTTACTACAGTAAATCTTTGGTTACCTATAAAATTTGGTGATTATTATTATGAACATTATGGTCTTATTGAAAATGTAAAAGATGTAATAAACTTATACGGTATACTTATGCAATTTTTTGATGAAAATAATCACAGATATAGTTCAAGCGCAGGTAGAGTTGGATTTCGCACAAATATAAAAAATATGCAAATTTGTTTGGTAGATTCACTTGACCAGGAATTACCTACTTATGACCCAAATGATTGTGTTGAATATTATGGAAAAACGGTAAGTCAATATATTAATGAGAATTTGCCACAAGTTCCACTTGGTATCTTTACAATACAGGATGTGGAGAAGAATTATGTGAGAGATTCGGTCAAGTTTAGATTAACTGCTTATGATGATTTGACCCTGTTAGAGCAGAACGCCGCTGACTGGTATACGCAGTATATGTTTGGTGTAAACTTTGATTCATATAGTAGTCATTACGGATTTCAATTTGCCAGACAGATTTTTTCTACATATTGGAATTATATTACAGGTATTGGTCTTGATAGAAGATTAGACTATGAAGAAACTGTTTTATTTGACCAAGCAGTAGATACTTCCACATTATCCAATTATGTTTCGTGGTCTGATTCGCAAACAGTCAACCCATATAATACATTATATTACGGCTATATTGACCAGGATATTTCTAGTTTATCATCTAATATATTTGTGGTGGATGTAGATATTAAAGACGATATTGTAGCTTTTCAAACTCTTACCTATTACTCGTCTTACAGAAATCATAAAGATGCGCTTGGTAGAGGTATTATAGATAATGGTGCAGTTTTAATACAGGAAACAACATCTGACAGTTCTACCCATTGTTATTGTGTAAACAATGGTGATTATTTCATGGTTTCAAAAACTTGCACGGCGTTAAGAGTGTATGTACCGTACAGATTAAGAAGCACAGGTGGTAGCAATTATGATGATATCATAGGTAAAGTAAAGTTATCCTCTGTAAATCTTAATATTGACCTGGAAAATGGATGGATTAGATTACTGTATTATAATTGGTCTAGTAAAGAAATCTTTTCTTGTGATAGTTCTATTACAGGTAGAGATGTTATTCATTCTCTTATTGAGCCATGCGGTTGTTTCTTTAGAATGAATAGATTTACAGGTAAGCCTGAGTTTATCTACTGCACAAAAGCCGGCTTATATCCTCGTGATGATTTGTACCCTGCGGATGATTTATACCCGAGACTTGGTACAAATGATGTTATAACAATGGATAAGTATGAGGAATTCCGTCAGCAGGATTATGCCGTTCAAAAGTATGGTAAGATTCAGATACGAAAGAATACCAACTCAAATGAGGCCAAAAGTATATGTCAATGGGAATATGTAGGTGATCCAAACTGCATAAATACCTACATTTTTGATGATAATATTTTCTATTGCCATCCTGATATGGAATATGAGTATGGAAGCATGGAAGATGTTTCAGATATGCTGGCAAATATGTATATGAGAATCAGTAATATGGATTATGTGCCTAATGTGACTAAATGTAAGGGGATGCCTTGGATAGAGTGTGGTGATAGAATTGGTGTACTCACAAAAACTGGTGGTGCTGAATCTTTTGTTTTCAAAAGAACCTTAAAGGGTATACAATCATTACATGATACCTTTGAATCAGAGGGTGATGAGTACATAGAAGCGATTAAGGATTATGACTATAAGATTTGGGAGGGTTAATCATGAATAAGGCATATACAAGAATAGTCTGGGAAAATGAGCCTTCTATAAGAAGTCCACTAAATGATGTGAACCTTAATAAGATGGATGCCGCTCTTGATACAGTTGACACAAGAGTGGTTAGTTTAGATACATCAAAGGCTGACCAATCAGATTTACTTACTTCCTTAAAAACAGTCGCATATAATGACCAGACTGGTGTATTTACGTTTACTTATTGGAATGGCAATACTCTTTCAGTTGACCTCAATATTGAAAAGATTCCGGTAAGTTTTTCAATGAGTCCGCAGGGTATCATTACAATGACCACTGCGGATGGTACTTCATATACTGCGGATGTTAGTTCACTTATTAAGACCTACTCTTTTGAGACCACTTCTGATATCCGCTTTGATGTTACAGTTGATTCAAGCGGCAATAAAACTATAAAGGCTTATGTTGTTGATGGCTCTATTACATCAAGTAAATTACAACCTAACTATTTGGCAGATGTTACTACACAAGCACAAAATGCTGCCGCAAGTGCATTATCAGCTAGCGGATCCGCTAATGATGCGGATTATGATGCTAAACTTGCCCAGAGTTATGCAATCGGTGGTACTGGAATAAGACAAGGTGAAGATGTAGATAATGCAAAGTATTATAAAGAACAGGCGGCACAGATTGTAGGAGCAAATGGTCATGTTATAGTAGATAGTTCTGGAAATACTATGCCTAATAGAACTACTTTGCAATTTCTAAATGGAGTTGGAACAGATGATTCCACTAATGATATAACCAAAATTTCTATATGTATTACTGATACAGAGTGGGCGCAGATACAGTCAGCATTATCATAAAGGAGAGAAAGACTATGTACGGAATAGATGTATCACATTATCAGAAAGATATTGACTGGAGCAAAGTAAAGCAGTCTGGAAAAGAGTTCGCTATCATGAAGGCTATGTATGAAACATCTCATAGACCTGACGAATGTTTTGAAAAGAATTACAGAGGATGTAAGGCTAATAATATCATTACGGGTGCTTATATTTTCATCGGTTCTAAATCTATAGAAAATCCTAAAGATGATGCTGAGGCTTTTCTCAATATTCTTAATGGTAGAGAGATGCAGTATGGAATATGGATTGATGCTGAATCAGCAAAATTAAGGGCGTGTGGAAAAGCGAGAGTTGAACAGATTATCTTAACCGAGATAGATGTTATCAAGAAAGCTGGTTATAGAGTTGGTGTATATACAAATCTGGATTGGTATAAAAATGTATTGACTGCTTCGATCAAAAATTATCCTATCTGGATGGCAAGATATCCTCTCAATGATAATGGTACTATTAAAACTTCTCTTTCTCCGAAAGATAAATATCCGAATGTTGTTGCTTGGCAATACTCTAGTAAGGGCAAAGTACCTGGCATCAAGGGAAATGTTGATATGGATGTTGATTATGGGTTCATGGCAAGAAAGACTGTTGAGCAGTTGGCACTTGAAGTTATTGATGGAAAATGGGGATCAGCTAAAACAAATCCCACAAGAAAAACACTTCTCACAAACGCAGGCTACAATTATATAGATGTGCAAAATATGGTAAATAAACTATTGAAAAGTGGGTCCAGATAATGTAAAATCAATAAAAATGGAGGAGTAGGATGAACATAGATATAGCCATTTTGATATCAGTTATTTCTGTTGGCTTTGCCATATTCTTTGGCATAGCCAATATCCATAGAAATGGCAAACGCGATACAGAAGAAACCGCTGAATCGAGGGCAACAATGAACACCATGCTAATGACAAAACTGGATAGTATTTCAGAAGATATCAAAGAGATGCGGCGGGATTTCAAAGATACACAAAAAGAAGTCCAGATTTTACATGACAGAGTTGTTGTGGTAGAAGAAGCCATAAAAAGATTGGATATTCAAGGATGAAAATCAGCGAAAGAGGATTGGCATTAATCCGAGTTTTTGAAGATTGTGTATTAACGGCTTATAAAGATTCCACAGGTAGATTGACTATAGGTTATGGTCATACAAGTGGTGTCTATAAGGGTCAGAAGATTACACAGGCTGAGGCTGATAACTTCTTAAAACAAGATGTGGCAATCGCTGAAATGGCAGTATTGAAGTATAATAGCAAGTACCATTGGAATCAGAATCAATTTGATGCTCTTTGCAGTTTCGCTTTTAATATAGGATCTATCAACAATCTCACCAAAAATGGAACAAGAACTATAGCCCAGATTTCAGAGAAAATACCTGAATATAAGAAGGCTGGTGGTAAAGTATCATCTGGTTTGATTAAGCGGCGAATGGCTGAAAAAGAGTTATTTGATAAGGAGGTTTGATATGGTTATCGTTCAGGATGTAAAGTTAATTGAATCCGAAATGACCGCTGAGGTTACTTTGTTTGCAGATACTAAGGAGGAAATAACGGACGATATTGCAATTCCTCTTCCGGAGGGTTATACTATTCGTGCAGGCAGTTCCGCTATGACTGCTTCTAAAGAGTTAGCGTTTAGACAGTCTGATGGCACTTGGAAGTGGTAAAAGGAGGGTAATACAATGGCACTTACTCCTCAACAGGCTTTTATCAGAGCCTTAGCATTAGCTCAAAAATATACAGATGATGAAGTAGCTGGTGGTGGTGCAATCAAGGGTAAGAATTGTACCATTAAGTCTATCACAGATATTATTGAAGGTTCTACAGTAGTTGGTCATACAGTTACTTTTGAATGGACACTTGATAATGGTACTGTACTGACAGATTCTATGGATGTTATGGATGGTAGCATAGGTCTTGGTATTAAGTCTGTTGCTATCAATTCTTCCGCTCACTTCATTGTTACTTATGATGATGATACCACAGAAGATGCTGGTGAAGTAACAGTAAATATCAGTGGTATTTCTGATGTAGACCTCAATAATCTGGAAGATGGTCAGATCCTGAAATATAATGCTACTTCTCATAAATGGGAAAATGCAAGTCCTGGTACTGTAGACACCAATCTCGAGGATCTAAAAGATGTAAATATTTCTGGTATTCAGAATGGTCAGATTCTTGTATGGGATGCTACAAGTGGAAGATGGGTAAATTCAGCTAATTCACCTGCTATTACAGTGGATGATGAAATCTCCGCTACCTCTGAAAATCCTGTTCAGAATAAGGTTATTAAGACTGCTCTTGATGGAAAGGTAAATACTGAATCAGGAAAAGGTCTTTCTACCAATGACTATGACAATACAGAAAAAGAGAAAGTTGCGGCGGCTATTACAAAGTCTGTAAATGACCTAGTCAATTACTATCTTAAAACAGAAACATATACAAAGACAGAAGTTGATACAATCGCGGCCGCAATAAGAAATAGCAGGTTTGAAGTAGTTTCCTCTCTTCCTGTTACAGATATTCATACTAATGTTATCTATCTTGTTCCCAAGACTGTAGGAACCACTGTTACCAATATCAAAGATGAGTATATCAATCTTGATGGTACAGTAACAGGATGGGAAAAGATTGGTGATACAGAGATTGACCTCTCTGATTATGTTACCACTACGGCGTTGAATACTGCTCTTGAAGCATATACAACAACAGTAGATTTAACTACATTGTTATCCGCAAAGGCAGATAAAGTAACAGGAGCCACAAATGGAAACTTTGCAGGACTTGATTCAAATGGAAATCTGACAGATAGCGGCTATAAAGCAGGAGAAATGACAGAAGAACAGTGGACTGCAATAAATAATGCTCTTGGTTGATTTCAATTATATAAGTATGGTATAATTGAAAGAAAGGAGAATATCAATGGCAAAAAGTATGCTTGATTATACAAACCTAATAAAGACCAAGTTTGATAGAAAACCTACAATTTTAACTGGTACTCTTTCGGCGGGGTCTACATCATTAACATTTACAAATGCGGCGATTACTGCAACCGCAAAAGTTGATATTTATACAGATGTTTATGGTGTTTCTCCTACCGCAGTAGATGATTCTACTGTTGGTACATTGATTCTCACTTTTGACGAACAGGAATCGGCTTTATCTGTTAAAGTTGTTCTTCGGGAGGATTAATTATGTATTTCAGATGTGGAGTAGGTGCTGGTTCTGGTAAAAATGGTTATATTATAGATATATCTACACCTAGCACCGATTTATATGGACAAACAATCACAGTATCACAGGGTACCACAGTGATAGGTACCACAGTATTTGATAATAGCGGTGAAGCAAGTTTTGTGGTAGAAAATCCTGGAACATATACAGTAAGCGTAACTTATCAAGGTTCTACCTATTCAAAAAATGTAACAATATCTGCAATAGAAGTAGAACTTGAAGCAGGATTTAATTATCAAACATGGCTCACCGCAGGCGATGTTACGGGAACCTATGCCGATCTTGCCGCCGTCCTTGCCGACGAGGAAGCTGTCCGCAAGTTAATGACGATCCATGCGGCGGTGGACTATCTGGCATCGTTTGAATCCACGGACGCAAGCGTTGTCACCATCCTTAATGACAACTATGCCGCGAAGTGGATATCCCTCACGGACTACGCTATGGACGTACTTGAAGCCGCTTATGGGACGCTGATGGGGACGATAGGCAAGTACGGCTACGGGGAGTGGGGACTTGTTGGAAAAGTGCCTACTATGACTTCTAATACTGCGCCTAGTGGGGAGGTAGTATATGATTCATACTACAATCCAGGCGGCACAAGCAATCGTTATCCGTATTATGCCTTTGACAACAATCTGTCTACAACGTGGCATTCTGCAAAGACAAGTGCAAGTGCTTCTGGTGCTTATATAGGGTACAAATTTGGAAGAGAGGTTATTGTAAAGGAAATCGATATAACCATTGGTGTAGCTTACACGGAAAGCACGGTAAAAATTCAAGGTTTGAATAGTAGTAGTTCATGGGAAGATGTGGAAACGAAAACAATCCCTGTCGCGACAAGCGGGACTACCATCAGATTGTCTTTACAGAACAATACTGGATATTTTGGCTACAGGATTTATTTCCCTAGTGCGGCGGGGTCAGAATCCATGTATGCGGGAGGGTTTTCCGAGATTCAATTCTACGCTTGGGAACCAGTTGGGAATGTCCCTGTTATGACGAGCAATAGTGCGCCGTATGGAGAAGCGTTCGGGTCGGTAGCGAGTTCTGGCGCGTTTTATAACGTGTTTGATGGCGTGGATGGGGATGCAAGCAACGGATGGTATGATGAAACATCTGCAAACCCGTTTGTCGGTTATGGCTTTACGAGTCCGTGCATGGTAAAGAAGTGCCGCGTTTCTGTCCGCTTCAGAACGTATAGTACGGCGAACAATCTTAAGCTCACATTGCAGGGATGCAACGAGAAGAACGGAACATATACGGATGTAGGTTCTTACACGTTCAGCGGCGAGAGTACGTCTACAACCTACGATAAGGCTGTTACGTTTGATGTAACGAATAGTGCCTATTATCTGTATTACAGAGTGCGAATGAATCAAAAGATGATGAATTCAAACACTAATTACGTCTGGTTCTACGAGATGCAATTCTATGGCAGAACCTTAAAGGTCTCCGTCCCGAAGATGTCGGGGAATACTACGCCGTATGGGGAGGCGTTTGCTTCAAGTGAGTACAGTTCCACCCTCGCGGCGTGGAAAGCATTTGACCAAACGAACGCGGATAGTAACGATTGTTGGCACTCTAACGGAGAAGCAAATCCGTATCTCGGCTATGATTTCGGTTCAGCGTTTGTGCCGATGATGATGGTCATGGTCAACAGAAATCATACTATCGCATATCCTCCTGCAACATTCAGCGTACAGGGGTCGAACGAGGGTAAAACGTCTGGCTATGAGGATATCGCTTCTGGTTCCGCAGGAACTACTGGGAAGGCAAAGACCATCGTTGATATGTCCTCAAATACAGAAGCATATAGATATTGCAGGATTTATACGCTGACAGTTCATACGAGTGGTACTTATGTGAACATCGGACAGTTACAGTTCTACGGCAAAGACTACTCCGAACGCGAATGGGACACCACACATCCTAGGCGGTATCTGTATGACCACGGGGTTGAGTTAGAAGCGTTGACAGGACATGCAAGCGGGACGGCAAGTGTTACAGAGGAAGCCGCGCAAATCAAGGTTTATTGCGGTTCAGCAACTAGCAGTAAATGCGAGTGGAATTCCGATGCGAAAATAGACCTTACAGATTACAACTTAATCAGAGCGGTATCTGGACTTGTTGCTATATATTCTGGCGGTTTTGGTGCTTTCCTTGCCGTTGCGTCTGCAAAGTCTGGAGATTTCATAGTCGGACAGACGGGTTTTGCCTATGCCGGAATAACAAGCGAAAACGCGCAGAATAACCACAGTTTCGATATTTCGTCAATCAATGGCGAGTATTATATCGGCGTGGGGCGTTCAAATGCCGTGATAACGGAAACGATAGAGGAATTGTGGCTTGAATAAGGTGGAACATCATGCGGTCATCGGAAAGTGGGCAGATGCGCAAGTGATATGAACGGGTGCATATCAGCCGCAACTTTTTAAGGAGGAACAATCATGCTGATATTTGAAAACGAAAACCTTGAAATCCACGATGTAAACACTACATCCGATCCTACCCTCACTCCCATCGAGGTTACGGACGGTACGTTTGACGGGTGGAGCGTGGCGAAAATCTGTTGTTACCGCGCACAGGTACAGGATGGCAACGTGGTCATGCTTACACCTTATGTTGACAGCCGCTTGATTGAGCATATCGACCAGCTCGGCAAACAGATTGAATCTGTAACACCATATAAAGAAACAAAAACTGCATACTATGGCGAATCAGAGAAAACATTTTATGATGTACCTGATGGGAATGTTTCCGTTTTCTTTGATAGATACAATGGTGCCTATTCTGTAAACAGGGTTGGTAATCGCCTTATTGTATCATTCAATACTTTGGAACGTGAAACCAACATAACAATTTCTATTCAGTAAGGAGGAAAAAGAAATGGGAAAACTTTCAGTAGTAGCTTGCACAGATGGTAACTTTAATATTCATAGTGAGCATGGAGAATCAGAGGCCGCAATCATGGAATTCCTTCAGTATGCAAGGTTACTTCACGGCGATAAGGATACCAAGTTTGCCACTGTAAAGATTCTTGATGAAAACCTTGATGTATATGAAGGATATATTGAGGTTATCAAGCACGAAACTACCTAATGTAGCATATGAATAAAAGGGAGTTTAGAAAATGGGCATCTAGTTTTTCAATCTTTGCATTAAGGTTGATAACTATACTATGGACTATCTCCCTTTTATTCTCTATGACTATGATAGTTGTAGGTGTCATTCTCACCCAACAATTTCTGTATCTTGATATATTCATTACGGAGAGTTTCAAAATATTCCACGATTCTGTTATTACCATTTTGCTGACAAGAACTGTAGGCAATATTTTTGAATACAATAATGGTGGCAGTTTTGGTACAAGT
>Ga0310786_10001522_pt1 | contig 37324 bp, 36 predicted proteins | sample AusTroGonzalo_MG_FD_203881 | JGI IMG/M metagenome (GOLD analysis project Ga0310786, IMG submission 203881) | Bovine rumen microbial communities from tropical cattle in Woodstock, Queensland, Australia - Gonzalo_03 (v2) (version 2) | ecosystem: Host-associated > Mammals > Digestive system >... | reverse complement strand
CGCACTTGGATGCGCCGATGGGGGAGATATGGGAAATGGTAGTTGAACATCCGGCAAAGAGTTTTTATATCTCGCCGGCACGTATATTAGAAATAATCTTTAATTGGCATGACAGAAAATGAGTAAAGAACAAACATCGCCTTTGGCTCCGCAGTCGGAAGCTCAGGCAAGTCCTATTCCGGGTATGTCTCTGCAGGACTACACGGCCAACCTGCGCAAGACAACGCAGGCAACAAGAGACATGAACGCGCAAGAGGCAGAGTACTGCCGGCAGAACATTGCCGAGTTGGAGAATCCCGAACTAGACAAGTTGCAGTTACCTATCTTGGTGCACAACTTTATTCTGCTAGCGCCTAAGTATCGCTTTGACGTTCTGGATAGCATCGAGCTACTACTGCGTGAGGTGGTCCGGAGTGCAAGAGTATTCAGCAAGGAGCGCACGGCGGCGGTCAAAGTAATTAACGATATTAAGGAAGTGAAAAAGCTCGACAAGGATCCGGACTATCCGCAAGTGGATATATCGCAGTTCCTGACTGCTTATTTCCATTTCATGTTTATCGGTAAGCACGAGGACAACCATGAGCAGCGCACGGCATTGAAGCATATACGCGAGTACATGATAGACAAACTGAAAGTCGTATTGTCACACAAGGAAAAGGTAGTAAGTAACTGCGACGAGATCCTGAGCAAGAAGCTAGCCGGTGAATAATGACCGATTGGGACTTTGACGATATAAAATCAATCAAAAGGGAGAACGCACGGCGACACAAAGAGAATGACAAGCCGTATAATCCCTGGGTGGGTACGGAGTATTGCAAAGAGATACAACGTACTCCCATTGAGATTGTCGATGCGCCATTCCGGGTAATGAACATACCTGTTGAAATGCGCAATGAGAAAGTCATTAAGGTCATAGAGAAAGCCGGTTGGAAATTGGAGAAAGCCGGTGCAGCGCTTTTTGGTGGCAAGCCGTCCGAGAAAAAGACTCTCGATGTGTGGCGGTGGTTCTGTAAAACGCGGTGCCGGTATGATATAGAGTTTTGGCTATGCACGCAGATCACCATTGAGCATAAGCTGAGCCTTACCAAGATACCTTTCGTTCTTAATCGCGCGCAACGTAGGTATCTGAGTAGGTTGGAACGGCTGCGCAAAAAGGGTGTTCCCATCTTCATTATCCTACTGAAAGCGCGTCAATGGGGTGGATCTACACTCACGCAGTTCTATCTGGTATGGATACAGATGTTCCATAAAAAGAATTGGAATAGTGTCATTGCAGCCGATACGGACGACCATGCGCTAAACGTGCAGGCTATGTTTCAGAACGCCCTGGACGAGTACGACACGTTTATTACGGATGGAAAGCATATTAAGTTCTCTCCGTACAAGGGCATGAAGTCCACACGACAGATAGAAGGTCGTGGCGCACGTATCACCATTGGTTCGGTGCAGCACCCGGAGTTTATCCGTTCCGCTAACGTAGCCATGGCGCACCTGACTGAGGTCGGTGTATGGCCAACAACGCCTAAGCATGACCCGCAATCACTTGCACAGGCTATATCCGGTACAATCGTGCGCAAGGAGTATCGTGTAAAGGTCTTGGAGAGTACCGCAAAAGGAGTAGGAAACTTCTTCCACCGCACATGGCTAAAGGCTATGCGAGGAGAAAACGAGTATGAACCTATCTTTGTAGCCTGGTATGAAATAGACTTCTACCAAACGGATATAGCCGACTATGACTACTTCATCCGGTCCATGTCGGAGTATCACAAATACCTGTTCCGTCTCGGTGCCACCTTGGAAGCTATTGCATATTATAAGATGCTGCAAGAGGGTGAGTATGCGGACAACGAGAAAGGTCTAAAGGAGGAGTTTCCGTCAACCTGGCAAGAGGCTTTCCAATCTACCGGCCGCAACTTCTATCCTGCAGAGTACGTCGAGGAACTGCGCAAGGGAGTGGAGGAACCGCGTATTATCGGTGACATTGTAGGCCGTGTCAATATACGCGACGTTGCCGGTAGGGAAGACGTAGAGGACAAGTCCGGAGTATTCGATAACCTGCAGATCGTTCCGGAGAGCACCGGTCTGCTGAGTGTATGGCGCGACAAGGACAAGCGCCCGCCTATGCGCGACCGCTATTTGGTTGTTGTCGATATCGGTGGACGCAGCAAGAACGCCGACTTTAGTGTTATATGTGTGTTCGACCGCTATTGGATGCACGACGGGCAGGGTGTTCCGGAAGTCGTTGCTGAATGGCGCGGGCATATAGATTGGGATTTGCTCGGTTGGAAAGCCGCACAGATAGCATCTTACTATGACAATGCGCTGTTAGTAGTCGAGAGCAATACGCTTGAAATGAAAGGCCATGAGGGAAATCACTTCAACACGTTGCTATCGGAGATTGCGCAGACCTATCCTAATCTGTATCGCCGTACTAAAGATGAGCAACTTGTCAAAGGCGGCACAATCCGCTACGGATTCCAAACCAATAGTGTAACTAAGCCTATGGTCTGCGACTATGAGTTGTGGGCGCTGCGTGAGGGTATGTACGTAGAGCGTAGCGAGATAGCAGTCAATGAGCATAGCGTATTCGAAGTAAAGGACAACGGCGAACTAGGAGCGGTTGAGGGCAACCACGATGACTGTCATATAACCAGAGCCATTGGCAATTACTTCAACTATAAGTTAATGCCGGCACCGAAGTTTGTTAAACTCAATAACAAGCCTCAGCCGGAACATAGAATAGCCGGAGAAATGACAATCACCGGATAATCATTTTAATTTGTAACTATATGAAGAATCTCAGACAGGTCCTCTCTGAACGTAGGGAGGAACGCAAGCAGGCGCTTGCACGTTTTGTTGAGTGCCGGGAGTACGGCACCAATCCGTTACATTGTCACCCGGACGTTGGTCGTGACATTATGCAGATGTTCGTATGGCGTATGCGTGTATGGAACGGCAAGATAGAAGCCGGCGAAGCGCACAACCAGGAGCGCGTAAAAGAAATAAGACGCATCCAATCTATGTTGGGGCGTCCTATTTTCCGCAGCCGTTTTATCAATGCTATAGATACGCTATTGCATGGCTACGAATTTGCTCTGCAGGGTGGCCTTATCGGTCATGGTAATGTAGTGTCCTATGGTGGCGGTCAGGTTCAGACCGAAGATAGCTTTGACGAGTCAGTACCGGCACAAAGGGCGTACACGGAAGTAAAGCAACTCCGGGCGGATGCTATTCGTTTTCCGCTTCTTTGGTTTTATTGCTTTGTTTTGCGTTGTGGTGCGCTGCCACCTGAGCGTCGCGCTTGCTCATCTCCTCTGCGTCGTTGAATTGCTTTTGTGATCCAAGATAGCGGTCTGCTAGTAGAATGAGTGTAACATCGGACTCGTCGTCCTGTTCCTCGTCGCGTACCAGGTGCTTGAGCATGTTAGGTAAGGCTTTTACCTTTAGGTCGATAGGGATAGACTTGCGCGCTTTCTTGATATCGTCCAGCCAATCCGCACAGATAAGCGACACTTTCTCGTCGATTGATTCGGTCTTAGCGCGTTCTGCGTTGTCCGGACGGCCGGCACGTTTACGACCACGGAGGTCTGTAGGGATTCCGTCAGGCTCAGCCGCAATGCCGGTTGGCTTACGCTTCTTGACTTGCTTAGCCGGAGCAGCCACGGCGGTCTCTTTAGTAGAGGCTGCCGTGGCTTTTTTTTTCTTATCTGCTACTTTCCTAACCATAGTTTGTTTGCATTAAGTAACTCTTTGACATCTTCCGTGGTCGGGTTCGTCTTCTTGTTATCGATAAGTCTCTTTGTATCCAGGTAGGTTTTGTACTCTTGTGAGTTGCGTACCTGACGATATCTGTCCTTGTCGTTCTTTTGGTAGTCGTCCAAGTTGCGCTTGAACTCCTGCAGACGGCCGTTCAGAAGTGAGTATTGTTGTATGTATGCGCGTTCCGGTGTGTATGCGTTGTAGAACTTACGTACAAACGGCCACTTATCCGGTCCGGTCGGTGTGCCGGTAGCTGCGTCGTATATAGCCTCGCTTATTGTAGCTAGCATATCAACGCCGGCCGGCATGTAACCTTCTACTACGTGTTCAACAGAGCTAGCCGATACGTCGAACAACCAACTGCGCCATGCCGGATCAGAACTCTTGTAACGGGTGTTCATGTCTCCACCGACTCCTTCATAGATGGTTTGTGTCAACCATTTATAGATAGGTAGCGTGTGCTCTTTCGATGTGAGTATATCTTTTGTTCCCTCTTGTGCTTTGGTGAACGGCTCTCTGTTGATAGTCGCTCCACGGAAGTCACGATTGAAGAACACGTCTGCAACCGGTGATATCGGCGACGGCATTACGCCTTGCAGCAATCCCTCCCAAGTGAATACAGGACGGCCCTTTCTATTATCCCATTCCGTACCATTGCCGAGCACGTTCAGGTAGTTAGGCAGTAACTCTTGCGTTGCAAAGGTGGCGGTGTTGTACGTTGCCTCTCCGAAGCTCTTGTTATTCTGCAGCCACTTAGCGGCATTGACACCGGCTGCAAAGTACATACGCATAAAGTGTGCAGTCGGTATGCGTATCTTACCCAGAACAAAGTTACTCTGTCGCGTGTAATCGCTTGCCCATATCTCGTCGTCCGGATCATCCGGATTAAGGAACTGATTGAGCATACCCATTGCCATATATGAAGCGGCTACGATAGAGTAGGCTAGCGGCATCTTCTTGAACGCCCGGAAGAACTTAATGTTACCATTGAGCGTTGCGCGGAAGAAACTGAACCATGACATCCATCCGCTATCTGCCACCTCACCGGCGCGGTCGAAGTTGGTAGTAAGCTCTTTGCTCAGATAGGCTGCATCGTTTACTCCTATACCGGCTTGTCGTGCGGACACATATCCGGCAAAGCGGACTGCCGTCTCGCTGACCTCTGTCAGCATGGAGAATACTCCTACTGCGGCTTTCATGCCTTTGCGGAAATCGCTCTCATTGACCATTGCGTCAAAGTCATTGCGCAGGGTCTTCAGGTCTTGCATGTAACTGAATCCTGTAGCTGCACCGGCGCGGAAATACTCTCTCAGGTAGTCACCTAGTTCGGAGTTTTGGAATTTCTCCTGGTCTAGTACCTTGTCATTGAAAGCATATTCCCATACGGCCGGTTGGATGGCTTTGAAGTTCTTAATGAATGGTTTGAGCAGTTCCGGGTGCTCAGCTGCCAAAGTAGCTACTGCAACCTGGTAGTCACGCGCAAAGTTACTTGCGGCAAACTCCGGGTTGAACTGCGTCAGTACTGCGGACATGAAGCGTGTCGCGTTACGCATACGGCTGGACGTGTTGAATAGTTCTTCCTGGTGTTGCTTGAACTTCTTATTGATTGCGTTTGCTAACTTCTCGTCTTGCAACTCAATAACGTATTCTTGGCCATCACGTACTACACGTACCTCGTGTTGCTTCTTCTCATCGCTAGTGCGCTGCGTGATATGCGTATTGGTAGCGTGCCATGCAACGCGCATACGCTTCTCCATGTCCTCGATAGTCTTTTCTATCTGAGCAACCTTAGCTTTGTATGCAGTATCTAACTGCGGACCTAACTCGCCACGTGCCGAGCGCTCCATGTATGCGCGATTGACTTTCGTCAGCTCTTTGCGCTTCTGCCGGATTATATCTTTAATCTCGCGGTCGTGCTCTATGTCCTCGCTAGTCGGAGCAGTATAAGACACTTCCATCATAGGATTGCCGTCTGCATCTAACTTGACATTGCCTTTCTCGTCGAGTACATTCATAATCCAATACTTCTTCACACGGAAAGCGCCGGTCTTTAGTCCAATGTTCTCGTTATCGAGACAGAACTGCAGGAACTTCTGCTTTATCTTGTTGTTCTCGCTCGATACAATAGACGAAGCGTCGATAGACATGATATACGCAAACGGATCAGAAGCCAAGGACTGACGGCCACGTGCTTTGACCAATGCGGCGTTGTACGGGTCGTTTCCTCGTTTGCCTACCGGCTCATATTCCGATACAAGTCCGCTTTCGTCACGTTCACGCCATCCACGTTGCGGTACATAGAACTCGCGCTGATAGAACTGCGTGTGTGTATCTTCGGATATGCGTCCGGATTCAAAGTCGTAGTTGAGTGCAAAGTGTGTAGCGCTGTTAATCAGTCGCCACAACTCGTCCAACTCTTTGCGAGGTATAGCCGATTCAACCATCTTGATTATATCCTCGTGCGATACGCCCAGGTTATTGCGGAAACCTGCAGCACCACGATCCGGCAAACCTTTGTCTATAGCCTCAGCGCAGTCTTTAGCCTGACAATATACGCCGATTATCTCGCGCGGGGTCAGTTGCTTGCCGTTGAGACTAGTGCCGGTACCCGGAACGTCCATGTTATGCCAGGATATATGTATGTCGTCCAAGCGGCCCTTGCCGGTCTTCTCGTCTGGTGCAATTATCTTAGCTATCTGACGTGCCAAAGGACGAATGATACTGCGGATCATGTGGTCGGTGGCGTCTGTGACGCGGCCGGTTGCAAGGAACGTGTCTGTGTAGGCGTTGCTATCGTTGGTTATCTTAGCTCCGCGTGCAATCATCCAATCTTGGAAGTTCTCGATAGGCTTTGCGGCATCTAGCAGGGCACGCACAAGGGTATTCTTTTTAAGATACTTTGACGTTGCGTCTGCCTGGTTGTTTATCTCAGCCGTGTATTCCTCTACCAATCTCGCGTCTCGCATCAGGTCGTAATACGCACGGAGACGTGTAGCAAACTCATACGGCGTTTCTCCGTCCTCCGGAGTAGGACGTACACCCGGCACAAATGCCGGCGTTTCGGTCTTCTTCTGTTTGCGTTCTTCCTTAACAGGTTCAACAGTTGCAGGCTCTGCAGTAGGAGCAGAGTAGGTTCCGGCTTGCAGTTGCTTGCGGAATCTGTCGCGTTGGTCTTCCCATTCAAACAGACGCTTCTCGTAGCTCTCCAATGTCTCGCCGTTCATGTACTGCGGACGCGGGTGAGCTATGTTCCAATCGGATATAGCCTTGGCTTTCTCCGGGGAGAATCCGCTAATCATGGATTCGACACGTGTATCTCCGGACAAGTCACCCAAATCTGTACCCGACAAAAGGTCGTACAATACCCGGTCTGCTACTTCCTCTGCAGATGTAAACGTCTTTATGCCGAACAGGTTCGTGCCTACCCACTTCCAAAAATCGGATAGCGCCTTGCGCACACGGCGTATTAACTGAGTGGCACGGCCTATTTGCTCTGCAGATCCGGACTGACCGGCTTCGTGGAGCAGTTCGGCGGCAGCTTCTTCCATGCGTGCAGCGCCACGGCTACCGCTATAGCGTGCTATAGCCTCGGAACATATAGCGTCGTCGGTCGTTAGTCCGGAGTAGTTCTTGTCGTTTACAACTTCATCCCACATTGACGTGTCTTTGAAGATGTCAACGATAGACTGCCAACCCTCGCGGTTGTTCCGCATCATCGCCTTTGCCCAAAGGTGGGTGTACTCATGTATAGGAGTGTTCGGATTGATACCCGCTTTGGTCAAATAAATGCGGTCACCTACTGACCAACCGTACAACGTGCCGTTTTGCGTCAGCAGTAACTCTCTTTTTTGTGGTTCTATGTCCGTTTTAGTAAGTTCTTGCCCATTTCTGATAGAAAAATCAATTTTTTTTCCAAAAAATTTGGTGGTTACAAATTTTTGTAGTAATTTTGCAACGTCTCCTGATGATGCAGGCATTGAGGCCGAGCTAGTTACAAAAGCATCATCAAGGAGCTTTTTTTGTGCGGTTACCTCATGTAAATAGAATCTATTTTCCTTTTCGTTTTGACGAATGATAACTACACATATATATCTTTCATCTCCAATTAGTATAGGAGCCGCAATAACTGCAGTATTGTAACCTCTGTCTTTATGGTTGTTGTCAATCTCTAAAACATAACCATTCTCAATAACTTCTTTTACGGCAGCAAAGGCAGCAGCTTTGTTTCTTCCGATTCCATGCGAGAAGCTATCTTTTACTCCACGGTTATCAAGAACAACATCTCCGAATGTTGCAGAATGAGCCTTATTCCCGATTTTTTCAAAGTATTCAACGACTTGCTCCTTGAATGCTTTCCCTTCTACTTTCAAAAATTCTTTTCCTGATAATTTTGAAACAGGTTCGCCGTTGACGAGAAAGTTTGATATTAGTGTATCTTTTGCTTCTTCGTCGGTAGCCATGAATACTTCCAAATCGGTGTTGTCGTTCAATGCCTCAATGACTGCATCGGTAGCAAGTTGCTGTGCTTCGGTCATTTGGTCGGTAGAGTAGGCCGGTAGTTCGTATATCTGTGCCTCCGGTTCTTCTCCGGTCTCGTCCTCGTCTTCTTGTTGGACAAGCTCTACATCCTTACCGCTACCCTTGCCGGCATACTTAGCTTCTTTCGCTTCCATTTCGGCTTTCATCTTCTCGGTGTACTCGTCCACCTTAGCCTGTGCAGCCTCTAGTTCGGCGGTGTTTTCGAACGGCTTGCCGATACGACTTGCAATAAGTTCGTTCTCTTTGGTCATGCGTTCGATAGCAGCCTCAGCATAGCGCACCTGGTCGCGTGCGTCTTTGCCGGATAGATAGCGGGTAACAATGTTCTCAACCAACTTGTCGAGTGCCAAAGTCTCGGACGGAAGCATTTCCATGCCCAATGTGTCGGATCCGTATGCTACGTTCTTCTTAATGGAAATAATCTTATTGCCGTCTTTGTAGCTAACCTCTCGTTTGAGTTTGACGTCCACTTGGAATTGTACGCCATTGAAAGCAACCGGCAGATTGATTATTTCTTCGTCGGCATACGAATCATGGCGCATAGCGTCTGAACGTTCCTGTATGGTCTTGTTAGCTGCCTTGATAGCCTCGCGCAGTTCATCCGGAGTGCGTGCAATAGTTCCGTTTATGTTGTACTCCTTAACTTCTCCGTCCGGGAATAGTTCCTGCAGGCGGTCTGCAAGAGCTTTCTGCGTCTCCATGCGGCGTTGTTGGAACTTGATACTGCCTCCGTTGGATTTCAGTTTGTCGGCCATCACTATCTGCTCCATGTTGTGTTGCTGCAGACGTGACTGCCATTTGCGCAGGTCGCGCTCTGCTTGCGATTTAAGCAGGGCGTACTGCGATCCGGACAGAACGGCAACAGGATTGTCGAAGATACCTTCTTCTACGTCCTCCATTACGCGGTTGTCAAGATTGTTATCCACAAGGCTCTTGCCATTCATGATAGAATCAATAAAGCTGGCTTTGGTCTTCAGACGTTGATACGACGTTACGTCGAGTGAATCTTCCACACCAAAACGGAGCACACGGATAGGTATTCCCCATTCCTTGTGCATATTCCCTTGGCGTATGATACGACCATTACGCTGCGTGTAGTCCATCGGTCGGTCCGGTGCGTCCATGTGAATGGCCGTGTGTAAACGTGTTTGTATGTTTACACCGGTACCAAGTGTATAGGTACTACCCATGATAACACGTATATCACCCTCGCGGACTGCATCAAATATCTTTTGCTTAGCCGTATCGGTCATGCCCTGGCGTATGATAGCTATCTGTGTAGCCGGTACTCCGTTCTTGATTAACTTGCTCTTGATATCCTCAAACAAGTTAAATCCGGAGATCTTGTTTTGATAACTATCACAGAATATAGCAACCGTACCTTTGTACTTTTTGGTTTCATTGAGAGAGCGCAATGTTTCCTCTACTGCTTTGTTGGTTTTTGATAGAGGCTCATCTACTGCGTCGTTCTCTACCAAGCGCGTGTCTATTGCAGCGCGTTTGGCTATGCCGTACATGTTCAAAGGTATGTAGCTAAACTGCTTCTTCTCTTTGCCGGACATTTGTTCAAAGCGTTCCAACTCCTTGCGCACATAAGCCATTATGTCAATCAGCGACGGAGATTGTGGCAGGTATATGTCTTGTGCCTTTCCTCCCTCCAACTCCGGCACTTTGTCAGTTACTGCACCGGCTTCTCTCGTTAGTACGCAGTCGGCACAGGTCAACCACATACGCATCAGCTCCGGAACGTTTCCGTACTGAGCAAATCGGTTGTTGGTTTTGAACTTACCGCTAGTAGTAAACTCCAGCATTTCCGTGATACGGCCAAAGTTATGTACAAAGTCATCGAAGTAGTATATGTCGTTTTCCATCATTACCTCTTTAGGCAAAAGGTATTTCATGAAAGTCCATATCTCTGCAGCGGTGTTACTGATAGGTGTTCCGGTAGCAAAGACTACGTTACGATGTCCGGCACGTTCGTACACGGCCTGCAGTTTAAGGTATAACTGCGCTGCACGTTTGGAGTAACTCGGGTCTATACCTTTGACTCCGCGCGTCATCATGGTCGAGAATCCAAGGTGCTTGTACATGTGTGCCTCGTCCACAAGGAGTGCATCAATGCCCATTGAGTCGAAGTCTTCCACATCGTCCGTATCGCGGTCAACCATTTCTTCTGTACTTGCGGCGGTGTTTTCTCTTATCTTTGCATCGTTCTTGCCGTCTCTTTTCTTCTTGCTTCCGCTACCACTCAGGTTGCCGTTGATAAGGTCGTTTTCAAGGCTGTCCAAGTCTCTCTCCAGGTCGCCGGTGTCAATACCGGCAGCCTTAGCGGCCTCAATAGCATGAATCTTTTCGTCTATTTTCTCTTGGATAAAGTCATAAACACGCGACTCATTGTCCGGTATGCGGTCGAGGACTGTTTGCGGCACAATGATTAGATCCCAATCGTTATACTTTATCTTTGCATAGAACTCTCGACGGCCTGCTGCGGTCTTGTCCGCTTCATCTATACTTAGAATCTTAGCGTCCGGATACAGATCTTTAGCGTCTGAAACAAACTGCTTGGTGGTAGAGTTCTGTACAACGATCATCGGCTTTTTGGCGGTACCGAGACGGCGCATTTCCATTGCAATACTGATAAGAGATATTGTCTTACCTGTACCGACTTCATGCGCAAGCATGATAGGTTGCATAGTACCGCGCACTACTGCCTGTTGTTGGTGCGGATAGAGCGTGTATTTGGGGTTTTGTCCGGGTAGGTGTGGTGATAGGAACTCCTTGTCGATACTCAGCATCGGCACGATTGCATTGAACCGGTCGTTGTATATCTTCTGTATGCGCTCTGCAAGTTCGTTGTCTTGCTGCATCTTGCCGCGTGCCCACTCAACAAAATGGTCTTTGAGTTGACCTATCTTGTCGTTACATGCAGCCGTAGCGTCCTTGTCGGTGATAGTCTCCGTAGAGCCGTCATAGTGCTTTTCTACCTTTTGCACGGCCATAGGCTTGTTATTCATGGCGGCTATCATCAACTCGTGGCCGTATATCTGCTTGGATAGTTTTTCGCTATATACACCTTCTTGGCGGTTCAACTCATTGCGTAGAGTAGGATTGTACGTTTTGTCGTCCATCTTCCATGCACTACCTATGTGTGCCAATTTAAGGCCCGTCACATCGAACTTCTCTTTGAGGTAGGATTCGTATATTTCCATAGGGATCCATGTCGAACCTAGATTGAACTCAATCAGGTGTGCCGGTATATCCATAGGAATGACCTTCTGCAGTTCCTCGATATTGATATCATACTCGCCGTTCTCGTTGTGAGAGCGTGCGTATTCCAATTTCTCGCGGACATTGCCGGTCAGATATTCGTGAGACACAAGTATATTGCCGGACTCCGGATCACGGAATCCCAGACGAGACTCTATTATCTCGCGTTCTGTATCCTCTTTGCTCTTGCCTAACCACTCAGCTATTTGGTCCGGACGTATGTTTCCATACTTCTGCACGGACAGAATGACACCATCGCGGGTATTCTCCGGGTGTGGCTCTGCCTGTACACCTACTACACGTTTGGAGAACAGGTCAGTCTTGGAGACGTCGAGTTGTTTCTTGCCGGATTGTGTTATAGTCTCTCTTACTTTCTCAATGGCTGCGGTGCTTGCCCATTGCACGTCATTCTTGCGTATGAACGAGAGCGAGACGTTACCATTAAGGTGGCCGTACTTCTTAACAAAGTCATCATATACGCGGTTGAGGTTCTTCATGGCCGGCTTGATTGCCTCGTCATCGGAAGTCTGTGTTTGTACTTCGAGCAGGTCTGCAATAGCTTTCTTCAGGTTGTTGTAGTCCTTAACGGCTTCGGCCTTGCTATGTCCTTTGACCTTTAGGTCGTTCAGTCCTTCTACCGGCACTAACTCACCATGCTGCACGCGGCATATCTCGTCCTTGCTATTGAGAGCAATAGCGCCATACGGAAGATTACCGGTGTACTCTTCATGTTCTCCGGTTGTCTGTTGTTGTGTAGTCGGAGCAGATGTTTTCTCTGTATTGAGTGTTTGAGTCCACTCGGAGAGTCGTTCAGCCTGATTTATGCCGGGAGCAGGGTAGCAACCTTTAGACGTTTCGCGGTAGGTCTCTCCGTGCTCAAAGCCAAAAGCCATTGCACCGCCCATGTTCTCCGGGTGTTCTACAAAGTACTTGTTGTATGTAAGCGGGAGCATTTCCGTGATATACTCGTTAGAGCCTTTCTTCTTCTTGTCTGTTTCATGCTCAACTACACGTTCGGTAGCCACATCGAGCACGTCGATAGCGTGCGAGTCCTTTTTGTTGTTCACACGTTTACGTACTACAATGATATCAGACGTTGCATTGGTTCCTCCAAACGTCTCGCGGTTGAGACGGAAAGCACCGATTACGTCTGCCTCTCCCTCATTAACGAGCCACTTGCGCAGGTCTTTGCTATTATCAAGCGTACCGGACGAGGAAATAAAGATACCCAAACCACCTTGGCGCAGTTTGCGCACGTTCTTAGCAATACAGAAGTCATGTATGTTGTGGAAACGGCGGCTAAGGTCCTTTTCTTTCTTATCAAACACACGGAGACCGGTCACAAACGGCACGTTCGTGATCACAAGGTCTTGTGAGTTGTTTGGAATATCCACGTCTTGGAAACCCTCTGCGTATATCTTAGCGTCCGGATAGAGTTGCTCCAATATGCCTGCGGTGATAGCATCTATCTCCACGGCCTGTATGTTGCTCCGGTCGCTGATGGACTGCGGCATTTGTGCAAGTATATTACCAATGCCGGCACTACCCTCTAAGATATTACCGCCACGGAATCCAAGCTTGCGTGCTACATTCCAAAGCTCGTTAATGATATCAGCCGGAGTATAGTACGCAGAGTTACGAGACAACTGCGCTGCCTGTAACTCCTCGTCCGTCAACAGTTCTTTGAGTATTTGGTACGGAGATTTATCGTCTATCGAAGACGAATAGTATGTTGTACCCGGTTCTCCCTTGAAGTACTCGCCAAGTCCTCCCCAACCGGTAAACTTAGCTAGCACACGTTGTTCTGCCGGTGTAGCTTGTCTGCCCTCGTCCTGTAGTTGTTTGAGCAGACGTATTGCAGCGATATTGGCTTCATATCGCGCTTTGTTAGTGGTTGGCGCCGGGTCATTAGGATTGTAGCGGAAGTTGCGCGTGTTCTTGCGCTCGTTCTCTGCTACCGGAGTTTCTTCTACTTGTTGCCCTGCAGGCTCCAAAACAGATTCTCCGCTTCGCTCTCCGTCATGCACCCGATGTTGTTCACTACCCGAATCCACTCGTCCGGACTCAGATCCTTCATCAGTTTGTTGTTGGCTTCCTCCCAACGTTCCATTCTGGTCTGCAGGTTGTCCGTTTGATTCGGCTTTAGCGGAGCTACTTTCTCGCTCCCCATCATTTCGAACTTCGGTGTTTCCATTGTTGTCTGTATTTAGTGGTTCTATGTCATCCCAATCTGCAATCTCGGTAATGTATGCAGTACCGAAAGAATTAAGAATAGGACGGCCGTCTTTCTCAAAATCTACTATCTCCACTATTTCCGGCGTGCGTTTAGTGGATGCTTTGCTCCGGAAGATAACCTTATCGCCAACCTTATATCCGTGGTGCAGGTCCTCTACCGGTTCAGTCTGTTCAGCCAAAGGCGGGTTCACGTCTTCTTGCTGATTGCCATCGTTGATAATATCAGCAACATCAGCAAAGAGGTCCAATACTTGCTGACCATCGTCGATAGCGTTCTTGCCGGTCTTCTTCTTGCGGGTTTTCTGCTTGCGCTCATTAGCCTGTGCTACTACGTCGCTAAGCATTGCGTCGGCCGGTAATTCGGTAGCCGGAGCTTGCTCTGTCTTTGCCGGTTGTTGCGGCAGGTATTCTTTAGCGTAGTAGCGGATGTCTCTCAGTAGCGCTTCATACGTCATTGCAAAGCCGTCTTTCGTTTGACTGTAGTTCTGATTGGATATCAGATAACGGCTCATTCCTTTGTTTGTCGTATCTTCTACTCGCCACATCAGGCCATCAACTACCAAATCATCTTCCGATCCTTGCGGGTTATAAATGGCACGCCAACTTTCATTAGGCGCAAGGTCTATTGTAAGATACAACTCTTTTCCGTCCTCGCTAAGCGGTAAACGGAAAGATATATCACCTCCTCGCGGTGCTATGTTAGCGCTTGCTATGGTCTTTTTTGGATGATCTAACTTAACACCCAGGTCGGCTGCAAGCTGCTTTGCCAATCTGTCAATGTCTTTGAGAGCTTTAGCCTCTGCAGTTTTCATGTAGCCGTAGCTTTCATGGAACTTGCTCGGGTCGCTTGTGTCGGCCTCGTAGTAACCAAGAACTGCCAACTGCTTATTGACTTGCTCAATGGCATTATCAATCTTGTCAATAGCCTCTTGGTGTTTCTCTACGTCTTTTTCGGTTGGCTCACTCTCCGGAGTGACTATCTCTGCTCCTTGCTCATCTTCTGATCCAGCATTTGGTTCAGTTGGTTCGATAGTCGCTGCCTCTGCTGCAGTAGCTTCTGCCGTGCTGATAACAGCTTCTGTATCTGCACTTGTTTGTTCAGTTGTGGTTTGTTCATCGCTTATGTTATTAAAACGTGTTGCTTCCTCAATGCTATTAAAGACAAATCCCTTAACGAAAGAGCTATAATAGCCGTTGTTATCTTTGGCACGGCGTTTGAGTGTTTTGAACTCGTCGTTGCCTACGCGCTCCAATGGCTTTACAACATATATCGTTGCACCGGTCTTGGTGTGCTTGGACTCCGTTACCTCACCAATAGTATCTGTGACTACCTGTGTAGGTTGTTGCTCTGTCTGCTCCGGTTCTGTCGGCTCAGGTGCTTGCTCTTGGTATGGCTCGCCAGGAGTAACTAACTCAGTCACGCCACGCTTGACAAGTCCTTTTGCTTTCTTCGGATCTTCCAATTGGTCGCAAATTGCTACACGTTTGCCGGCACGAACCAACATCGGTAGGTATTTGTCTAGGTCATAAAACTTAAAACCTGCCATTGGAGTCTGTGGACCGAGCTTATTGCTATGAGTTAGAGTAATGCCTAGTATCTTGCTAATTTCCTCTGCATCCTTATTGTATGCCTCATAGAAGTCGCCTACTCGGAATATTAGAGTTGCGTCCGGATATTCTTCCTTGATTTTGTTGAAACGATTTAACTCGTCCGCACTCGGTTGGTCCAATGTGGGTCGTTCCGGTTGTTCTTCGGCCTGGCCTTGCACTTCCGGCATTACGCCACGATAGTACCATTTGCCATCAGTCTTTTCAAAGGTCTTGTATAGCGGTTTGCCGTCTTTGTCATGTGAATACGGCTCTTGCGCTTGGAAATACTTACCATTGTCTGTAGTAGGTGTTCCGTCACCGCGCAAGGTGTCTATGATATCCTCGACAACCTCTTGTCCTTCTGCAGGGCGCAAGTCGCCGGCTGCGTTCCAATCGTCCATGTTATAGACGTGGTCCATATATGGCTCTTGCGTTTGTTCTTCTTCTGCCGGTTGTTCGTTAGCTGGGAAGATGCCATTTGTCTCTAACTCATGATTAAACGTATCAACACTTACACTCGTTTGTCGTTGTCGTTTCCCGTCGGCTTCTGTAATGGTCAAATCATAATACATTTTGCCGTCAGACTTGCTCTTAGAGACATCATCAATGTGAATGTCCTGACCACTTACGTCTTTGTAGTCGCGGACTTCCGGCATATTGCGCTCTTTGAAATCAAAGTTATCAACGTCAAAGTCATCAACTACGCTCTGTCCGTCCATTTGTCCGGCATACGCCGTCATTTCCGGATTATAGCGTGCGGCCATGTAGAACGATTTAAGATAAGGACGTATGGTGTCGCCGATATGCTCGACCATCTTTTGACAATAGTCTGCAAACTTGTGCGCACCTCCCTCGATATAGTACATAGCGAGACGTGTTCCGAGAGTCATTATCTTAGCGCTGCGCTCAGCGTCTTTCATCGGGTCTGCTACTATACCGATATTCTTTGTCTCGTCAATCAGCTCTTTCAGTTGCGCCGCAATGTCTTGTGCTTGCGCCGTGGTGACAATCTTATTCTTGCTACCAAACTCGCCACTCTTGGTAGTTGTATTCTTCTTGGTAGTCTTCTTCGATTGTCTAGGACCTTGTGGTGCTGTAGGAGTCTTTCTATCGGACTTCCATATCAGTTTAGGCTGTTGGCCAAACTCTACGTCGTTATTTTTCCACTCTGCATAGTCGAATAAGCGTCCAGATAGTCCAGATCCTCCTTGCTCAGATTCCAGCTCTCCTTGTCTATGCTCAGCCACGCCAGGAAGTTCCGCTTGTCCTCCTCTATTGTTTGGTGCGGAGGACGCGCCTCCTCGTTGGCGCACCAATAATTGAGATAGAGTTGATTGAGAGTCTGCGGGAGACTCGTCAATGAGATTGTGTTCTTTGTTGTACTCATATTCTTGGATTGTTAAATCTGCATAGTTTCTAAATGTTTTCAACGGCTTGTCTTTAATCGACTGCAGATAGCCGAGAGACAAGTATCTTCCTTCTTCGGCAAAACGTGCCATCGCACGCATGAATGACGATTCGGGTTCTACCTCGTTGAAATATAGTTCTACTGAGTAGCCGGCACGTTTGAGAGGTAATACCATTTGTTCGATGATAGAAGCACCACCAATTTTAGGGATTACAATATTCTCTCCTCGTTCTACCGCTTTCCATAGAGCACGCTCCATTACTTTAGACGAAGCGTCTTGTACATAACCGGCTCCGTATCCGTCGTCGAATCCTTCTAGCCACGGCTTTACAATGTCGCTATCTATGATACGTGCCTTTTGTGTTCTGGAAAGCGGATTGGCAAAGACGCTACTCTTGCCGGCAGCCGGTCGTCCTATGATAATAAAGGCTTTCTTGTCGCGATTTACTTCTCCGCTAAAGTCTTCAACTCCATTTTTCTTGGAGATTTTTCCTTTATCGTTGAGTACTGCGCTACCATGCTCATTATCCAAAAGGCGGTCTGCAAGGTTGTTAGTTAACTGCTCGTCTATTACAAGCGGATCGCTACCATGAGACGCCAATCTCTGCTCGGCTTCTTTAACTTCCGGTAGGTTTTTAAGAATGTCAACAGGAATATCTACGCCATCCCACGCAGCACGTTGTACAAACGCCAATGATGGGTACGCATAACTTTTATTTTTCTCAACTGCAAGCTTTGAAAATACTTCTTTCGCATCCGGTGTGAGATACGTATTAAAATCGGAAGTGTTCACCACGACCGATAGACCATCGGCGGTGTATTGTTTCTCATTCGGTTGCAAAGATACAGAATTATTTTGATTTATCAAAATATTTTGCTCACTTTTTTCATTTTTTTGCTCATTTTCTGCATTTTTGGGCATTTCTGTAGCATTGCTAGAGCTTTGCTTTAGCAAAGGTGTAGCATTTCTACCCGTTTCGTCTTCCGTCTTTACGGATTTGTACTCTGCAAAAGGTTTGGTCTTGCGGTGGGATGAGTCAATCCATTTCTTAAACTCGTCCATCGTCACCTCGGTCACGGTGCCCATACCCTGCCAGCCTTCCTCGTAGTTGCTCAGATAGCCGTTCTGCGCGTCCTCCAACGAATCGAAGCCGAGCATTACCTTGTGCTCGTCGAACTCACCGGTATTTACATTGAGCTGATCCACAACAAACACTTTGTCGCTGAGCAGGTTCGGACCAATGAACACGTCTATATGGTCGCCGTCAACGCCCTCGGTGCGACGTATCTTGCCGTAGGTGTTGTTCATCTCCTGCTCCCACTTCTTGCCGTTAGCGTCCGTTCCGCGACGTATGCTACCTTTCGGGTTCTCAATGGTGATAGGTAATCCCCACAAGGTCACATGACCTTGTTTGTAGTTCTCCGCCTTCTTCTGTGCCTCCGTCGGGTTCGTGTCCGTCTCTGCCTCGGCTTGCGCTAAAGCATCATACAAGGCTTGCGTGGCTGCTTTCTCTGCAAGGTATTCATCGGAGCGGCGCATAAACTGCTCAATCGTGCCGGACTTACCCTCGGTGATAGGGTTAATATCAACCTTGATACCGTCTAACTCGATGTTCTCATCTGCAAACAGATTAAACAAAGCATCTTCACGTGCATCGCCTTTGAACTCTATAACTGCGTCCAGGTCGCTATCCTCGCGTGCATTGCCATTAACGCGAGAACCGATTACTTTTGTACCGACTATCTCAACGTCCTCGTAGCCGTTCTCGTCGAGAATATTACGTGCTACACGTCCGATATAGTCCTCTGCCTCTGCCACATTATAAGACATGCCCTGCAGCTGCTTTGAGTTTGGACGCTCCGGAACTATCTTATCCGGCTCTGTTACTTCTTCTGCTGGTTGTTCATTACCTGGTTGTGCGCTCTCAGGAGCATTGTTAGCTTCGCGGCCTGTAGTTTGTCGCTCTTGCTCATTTGGTTCTTTGCCATAGCGTTGTAGTGTTAAGTTCTTTAATTCAGCCGGAGTAAGCAGGTTGGAGAATATATCAACCTGTCCTCCTTGTACATTGTGTGCTTCATCGTTGTAAGACGTCAGTACGTCGCGGAAAGCATCTACGCCTCCCTCGCTCATCTCCTCTGCAAGTAGCAGTTGGTATGGCGAGTAACCTTCTGCAGCCGTATGTACTTGTCCGTCCTCAGCGATAACTGTCTGCGATACAAACGACCGGAATGGAACATCGGCATTGCGTACCTGATATAGTAAGCGAATAGCGTCGTTAATGTCGCTCTCTAAGGAATACTCACCAAGAGACTTGTTATCCAGGATCTGAGGTAGAGCACGCAAGATAGAGTTCTTTAGCGCTGCGTCGTCGCCCATGAGGCGTATAGTCTCGTTGTCGAATACCGTACCAAACAGGATGTTTGACAATCTCTCACGTCCTGTAGCTGACAATTTATTGCCGTCCAACATTTCAGCTTTCTCGCGTTGTGCGATAATGCCTGTATTGATTAGTTGATTGATAAGGTCAAACGGCGCTTTCTTGTCGCTAAAGAAAGCATCTATTGTATTGAAGCCGTCCACAGCTGCAAGGACCTCGCTTATAGCCTGCGGTGTCAGTTTACGCGCATAGCCGGCAGCCTTGCCGGTATTGCTTTGCGTTTGTGTCTCTTGCTCGTTGAAGATAGCCAGCGACTGAGTGGAGTATGGCAGTCGCTCGTCTAGTTGGAAAGCTACACGTGCATGTGGGATAGACTCTACCTGTTCCGGACTGAATCCGTACTGAGTTGCATTAGCAGCTAGCGACTTCATGTAGGCCGCATCGGTGTTGTTGATTGCAGCCAACTGACCGGCCATCATACGGCCGTTGCCGTCGTACACAAGTCCTTCATCGCTGATAACCGGCATGTTCTTAATAGCATTGCCGTTGAAGTTCTGTGCAACTGATTCGACTTTCTGTTGTTCCTCCGGATCGTTGGTGTAGTCTCTATCGTTGATAGATTGTCCGTCGGAAGTGACCGGATATCCCTCTGAGCGCTTGTATCCGTCTAGCGCGTTGTGGCTTGTTGTTAGTCCGTCCGGAGAAATAAGGATATAGTGTCCGGCCAACTCACGGCCGTCCGGTAAAGTGATTGTGCCGGCGTGGCCCTCAATCTTTGGCGCTGCGTTGAAACGCTCGGCCATAGTGGTGCCGGCTGCAACTCCTTCTTCAGTCTTGCTGCGTTCGGTGCGTGCCTGCATCAAAGCCTGGCGTTGCGCCTCGTCTGCAGCCTGTTCCTCGGCCGTCTTGATTTGATTAAGCGACAACTTAATGTTCTGCCAATAGTTCACGGCTGCATTGGCCGCGTCTTTCTCGGCTTTGAAAGCGGCGTCTTCCTCTAGTCGTTGTGCTATATTGAGACTATGCGACTGCTTCTTGGCTGCTGCACGTTGTACCTTTTCCGCCTCTTTGAGTGCATCGTCGGCGTATGCTTGTGCAGCGCCCTTGTTACCTTGGAACAGGTCGTATAGTATATTGGTGGCTTGTGCCTGGTCTATTTGTGACCATGCCGGATTACCAAACTCGTCCACCGGATAAGCCGGAGCTTGTTCTGTTGTGCCGGTCTGCGGTGTCTCTGCAGGTTGTTCCGGTTGTTCCTGTTGTTGGTTGGTAGGAGTAGCACCGGCGTCTTGCAGGTCTTCGTCTGTGAATATCTGCAACTCTCCGGTCTCGTCCGGAGCTATGGTCTGATAGACTCCGTCGCCTACTTGGCGCAAACGCAGTTCAGATCCGTCCGGGAAAGAGTAGGAGACAATGCCTTCTTCTGTTTCTCCCGGTGCTGCAGCAAGTGTTTCGGCGGCCTGCTCGTGCGGTATAACCATTTCTTGCGGGTTGCCCTGCTCGTCTATGGTCTCGACGTGTACGCCGTCATCGTCTATGTTGGTGATAGTGGAGCTATCCGGACTAACGAGTTGGTTGCCCTGTTTGAGATAGACCTTATCGCCTATCTGGAATAGTTCGTTGTTAGCCTGCTTAGCTAGCAGGTGGTCCGTAATAGCCTGCACATGTTCTTGTGCGTTCTCCGGAGCACCTAGTATAGATACTTCGTCTGCAGGTAGTTGTCGAACGGATCCGTCAACCATCTTAATTGTAACCAGGTCGCGGCCGGTGGCTTTTAGGTTTCCGTCCTCGTCTTGCTCTATATTGAGTTGACCGGACATAACATATCCGGCTACATCGTCGCGGCCTTTGATTCCTACGTTGTATATGTTTCCGTCCTCGTGCGCTATGCTCTGTACCTCTGCTTGTGCCTGAGCCTGTGCAGTAGCACGCATTTGTGCGGTTCTATCTGCCTGCGCTTGTGCTTCCTCGGCTTTTTCTTCCTGTTGAACTTGCTCTGCCTCTTTGGCTAACTGAGATTGATAAGTAGTATATACCTCGTTAAGAATTTCACGTTTGCGGTCGTCACTTAGATTTTTAGATTGAACTATGCTCTTAACAAAATCATGTGACGCCGTGGAGAAGTCTTCACTATCATTTGCTTGCAGCAGGTCCTCAAAGTACTTGCGCGCTTCTCCTTCACCAATAAGTTCGCGCATCCTGTTTGCCGCTTCTGCGTTCTGCAATCGCTCTAGTCCTCCTTGTGCTCCGTAACTTGCTAAGCCGAGACCGGCAAAAGCAAGAGAAGTAGGAGCAAGGCCAAGCCACAAGTCTATTTGAGAGTCTGCGTCAAGTCCTGCTTCTTTAGCAGAGTGTATATCCGTACTAGCTCCCCATTTAATAATGTTTCCGACATATTCTTCTGCAACTTCCTCCGGATAATTACGGAATTGCATCCTGTCTGCAACCTTACCAAATGGTGTCTTCTCCAGGTCGGCAAGCAAACGAACGACCTCACTCTTGCCAATCGACTTAGAGAACCACTCAGAGCCGCGTACAAGAGCCTTAATCGGATCTCCCGATGTAAGAATGACTTCTGACAGATTTTCTACGTAAGTATCGACGAGTGAGTTCCAAGCGGCACCAACTACTCCCTGCATGTTTTCCCGGCCACCATACATCAGGTGACCATTCTCGTCAAACTCCGGCTTTATATCACCGGTCATTCTGCTGATAGTTCCCTCAGTTATCTTTGGCAAACCGAAGCCTGCGGTCATAACACCGGCAGATGCAGCGTTACCAAGAAGCAAAGTACCGGCTTCTTTAAGAGCTGCTTTTGTGGTGAACTTCTTGCCGGCAGCCTGTACTGCTTTTCCGCCAAACTGCTCTATACCATAGCCAAGAATACCCTTTGCAATCTTATTCTTCGTCGCCTCTACAGGAGTGATGAGGAATTGTAGCATAAACGGAATACTTTCTGCAGTAGTCTGTCCGGCCTTGTAGCCACGAGACAACTTGTCCGAGTTATACGCACAAGAAGCCATATAGGTGACGGCTGCATCCATCAGTGCCTTTTCCTCCTTAGAAAGATTATTCTTGTCTTTCTCGTATTTCTCAACAATAGTCTTCAGGTTGTCACTCCGGATAAGTTGGGATATACCGAAATCCCATGTGTCAACATCGGTAATATTAGCACCAAATCCTTTAGCAAGGTCTTTCCAAAAACCTTTTCCACTCTTAGCTGCTCCTTCACTAATCTTCTGAGCGTCGTTCAAAAACTCTTGTGCCTGCTTCAGCAAAGCCAACTCTTTGTCTTTGCTATGGTCTATATTGCCTGCCATTTGAGCACCTATAGCACCATAAGCAGTTCCATTGCCACCACGACCGGTAAGCATCTTACGGCGTGCTGCCTCTAACTTCTCTACTTGCGGCTGAATCTGCTCGGATAGTGCTTTCGTACTACGGTTCACCTCGGCTTGCCCCAACTTGCGCAACTGCTGGTTGAGATAGTCCTTATTAGCGTCGGACATCTGACGCATGAGCGACTGTCGGATGATAGTAGCCTCGTTGGAGTACATCTCCTTGTAGTTGTCTTCCCACAACTTATCGGCGTACTGATGAACCTGCGGCACGTATTTCTCTTTCCACAGCGCGTTTGCCTTCTCCTGTATCTGCGGAGCGTACTTCTCTTTCCATACGGCATCGGCTTGCGCTTGTGCATCCTCTACGGACAGTTCACCTCTGTTCACACGGGCTTGCAACTGTTTGAACTCGGTATCGCTGAACTGCTTATTCAGTTGTGCCACCAAGTTCTTAACGCCCGGCTCTGCCTCAAACTGCTTTTGTAGTTGAGCCACATGACCGTCAACGTCCGCATCAAATTGCTGCTTTATGTTGGTGAGGATTTGATCCGTGTCTTTGTCGGCTTGCGCTTTGGCTTTTTGTCCTTCCGGAGTATTAGCAGTCCATGCGGCCATGGTGCGTTCATACACTTCTTTTGGAGTGTTTGCGGTGCCGGTAAGATAAGACGGCTTCTGACGTTCCAATTCATCAATAGCTGCTTTGTTGACGGTTGGGTATAGTTCGTACTTGCCTCCGTTCTCGGCGCGTTCAAAGTTAGAACGGAATCTTTCTTCTTGTAGTTTGTTTATCTCCGCCTGGCGCTGCACGTCCTCCGGTGATAATGGCAAAGTAGCTTCAGCTTCACGCTGCATAGCGTCTTCACGTTCTTTTACCTTTTGGTGGTAGTTGTATTGTCCTGAGTAGAGAGGATCTTGCATGCCACCAAAGGCGTTTGATACTCTGTCTTCAACTTCCGGATTATATCCCGTATCCGTCCCGTATGTGTCTCGTATGCCGGTCGTAGATGGTTGTGCCGGTTGCATAAGACGTTCCTTAAACTCCGGGTACGGGTGGAACTTCATACCATTGGCGGTGGCATGGTCATAAAAAGACTTCATTCCGTTCTCAGTAGATATCTGATTGCGGAACCATTCTTCACTTTGAGTCTTGGGGTCGAGAATACCTTTGGCACAGGCTTTCTCGTATATAGAAGTTATTTTGTCAGCCATGATTGTATGGTATTATTTTAGTCGTCGTATGTTTCATCGTCATTATTGACTCCTGGCCAAGTTGTTGCCGGTTGTGCCGGTTGTGTCACTCCTGGCCATGTGATAGACGGAGCAGCCTGCTGTTGTGCCGGTGTGGTGGTTTTATTGAACCAATCTTTAAGACGTTGCCACCATGAGCGCTTTTTCTCCGGTGTCGGTTCTTCTCCGGCTGCAGACGGATACTCGTTCATAGCCTTGATGATACGCTCTTTCTCCTCTTTGGTGCGGCTTCCGTCGTTTTGAATAATCTTGACGAACTCTCGGCGTATCTGCGGATCGTCGAACACTATACCGGAAGACAAAAGGTCTGCGCCGTCGTAAGTGTTCTTGCCGGAACCATTGTCACGTGGGAATATATTGTGCTTAGCTAGCACGTCTGCTATGTTCTTCTTACCGGCGTTGTCCAGGTTGTTGTATGCTGCAGACAAATAGCGTCCGATAGCGTCAAAGTCATTAGCCGGTATATGGAAGTCCTCGGAGTAGATGTTTCCGTTCTTGTCGCGCATCTGTATCAGTACGGTCTTGCTTGAACCACTACCTCCACCGGAACCGCTTCCGTTGCCGGACTCGCCGGTCTTTCCCCAGCGCAGTACGTTTGTGTTTTTCTTAACGCCTTCCGTCGTTTCCTTGCGTGAACCGCCCACATTGCCTGTGGTGGTGACTTTAGAGAAGTAAGGCTGCAGAACTTTGTTAACTTCGTGTGCATATCTAGCGCCGGCATCACGCACAAGTGCGGCGTTGTTCATGTCCTCGGCTTTCTGTTCCTGTATCAGTCGCTCGTTGTTAGCTAGCGCCTGTGCGCCGATTCTGTTAGGCTGACGTTGCCAAACATTGCCACCAAGCGCAGCGGTGAGTGTATCACCGACAACGGAGAACGCATTGTACCATGCGTTCTCTTTGCGTTTGAAGTCGTTCAGTCTGCGCTCAGCTTCCCGGCGGCGGCGTTCCTCTGCAGGATTATAGCCAATGACTTCGAATGGAGTGACTGCGCCGGTCTCCGGATTATATCCGTATGCTTTCTGCAGAGGTGCTATTACGCGACGCTCTACTTCTTGCATAGCTTCAGGGTCCGGAGCACCAAGGTACGTGGTACGTGTTTTTTGTTCAGGCGTTACCTCCAGGGTCTTGGTTTCCTTGTACGGATCCTCTGTTTGCTTTATATAACTACCATAACTTCCCATAATCGTATCTATTTAGACATTACTTAACTGCAAGTCCGGATTTTATCTTCTCCAACTCTTGCGAAATAGATGTGGGCGACGATTTAACCGATACACCGGTATTTGGAGTAGGTTTATTCAATACATCAACTGCTCTATCGTCTAAGAATCTTTGATATTCATCTTCCTTCGGCACTTCCGGCGCTGAGTATCCGTCCATGATAGCGCCAAGCGCTCCGGCTGCATTGCCGGCAAGCGCCGCATAAGTGGCGTTACGTTGCGCACGGCGCTCCTGGTCCTCTGCGTACTTGTTGCGTTCAACTGCGCGCAACTCTCTACGCAGTTGGTCGGAACGACCGGAAGCACGTGCGGCCATATCTCCCATCAGATTGGCACGGCTTTCCGCTATGCCTTTCTGTACGGCTGCAGAGAACTCCGGCGTAGCTCCTTTGATTACACTCATATTACGTGCAACCTCTGCCTGGCGCTGCGCCTCTCTGTCATACTGACCTAGTATGTGCTGGTTCTCACTACGAGAAAGAGGATTCTCATTTATCTGCGCATTTAGTTCGGCTCGTTGGGCCGCAGCATTGGCATCAGAAGCCTGCTGTATGCGTTTGTTATTGAGGATGCTCATCACGCCTGAAGCACCCTGACCTAGTAAACTGAATATTGCTCCAACCGGAAACATAGTGTGTATAGTATTGATTAAAAATAATTTACCGCCTGCAAAAGTACTGCTTTTACTTTCAATACTTTGTCGGAAATAACATTGATTTGATACAAAATCACATTATTTTAGGCTGATTAAGTGCAAACTGACATATATTTTCGGCAAATTATATACAAAATGGGCACGTCTCACGACGCACCCATTTGCTTAAAAAGATGTAAAAAATGGATTAAAAGATGAACTAGATCCCCACTTGCGTGGGTTTATTAGGACTGATTCAGACTAACACCAAATTACATGTTCTTAATTTTTATAGCAATAACAAAAACAATGACTGCTGTAATGATCCATAGTGCAATGTAATGTGCTTCCATAATATATCAAGTTTATGAGTGAATTACAGGCTCTTAATGATTTCTTCAAGTTGCTTATCTTTCTTCCGGTCCTCCTCAAGCGCTTCGTCTAAGCGCGCAATGATAGACTTCATAACGTCTTCGTCAACCTGGTGCAGTCTGTCGTGTGTGTACGGAAGCAACTCCTGTTTGGCTATACAGATAGCTTTAACCAGCGCGGCACATTGGTCGAACGAAATGGAGAGCGCATCGGACTCCTTGCTAAGCAGTTGGGATAACTCTATCTCAAACTCTGTGTCTTTGATACCACGGCACATTAACGAAACAATCAACATACCCAGCGATATATATGCCACCGATGTCAGGGCGCTCCCCCAATTGTGTATAACGATCTCGTAAATAAGGGAAGCGACTTGGAGTCCCATACATGAAACCCAAAACCACATCACAATCTTTTGGCGCTTCTTAACCTTTTCAAGCATTTCAATGTTTTCTTTCATAATATAATTTCTTTTTCAATTCCATAAAGTTTGAGTGCGTGCTGTAACTCATGCACATATTTTAATTCGATACCATAATACTCACAGTCTCCTTCCAAAATTCTTACGTTAGCTTGGCTGTCAAACATCACGTATAAAGTATTGGGGTACTTCCCGAAAATGTAACTTCTTTCTATTGATGTAGCATTCTTCTTCAATATCTCTGTAGTAAGTGGAATTGGAGTAATGTTCTCCAAAATGGCAGCCTTGTCATAATATCCTTGAAGAGTTACTCCTGCCTCTCCGATACTACGTATCTTTTCTGCCATTCCTTCACACATTACCAAATCTCCAATCATTAAATCTGTTGCTTTCATGATTCTTCTATTTGTTTGTCCGTTATTTTGCTAACTATCTCCTCCGCAATAGCACGGCAGTACAGGTACGCACCTTTCTCTTTGTCTTCCTTGTGCTCGTCTAGTATCTGCTGCAGTTGTGGCCGGATGTTGTCTTCCGCTTTGAATACGGCCGGTATTATACCCGCCGCCCAATGCTCAATCAGTTCTTCCCGGTTCATAGTCTTTTGAGTTCTTCAAATGCCTCAATCATATAAGTTCCAATGACATGACGTATTTCGTCCTTTCTGCGGATAAAAGCTATCCTTTGGGCGTCGTCCATAGACAGGTAAAACGCTTCTCTATAGCCAAACGCACACAAACTATCCGCTTTGGCGGCATTAAGCATCGCGCAGTCCGCTTGTACAGAACCGTTGTCGTATTGGTGCTCTATCTGGACATACACAATCTTATCCGAAAGCGGCGTTAGTACTTTCACTTCCCATGCGCCTAATGTCGGACCGTACACAAAGTCACCAACACTCAGGCTTGTTTTGTTCTTAATTACACTCATTTTGCTTTTGTTATTATTTGGTTGATTACACTTTCCGTCCTGGCGCACCACTCTATAAGATAGCTAGCGGTGCAGGTCAGATACTCCGGACACATTCCGCATGTCATTGCCGGTCTCCTTTATTGTTATTTCTACTTCTACGGGTTCGCCCTCCCACGTTACTTTTGCGGCGAGGTCTGCGGGGATGTTGGTATCACTTAATTCAAGGTAAGTTCCACCAACCCATTTCCTTATATCTCTTACGGGTTTTGACTCATGGATGAAACACTTTTCATCCTTATCTCTTACTAACCATGCTTTCATTGTTCACCTCCTTCGTTAATTATTATAATTCCACACTCATCATCGGTCATATGCTCAACTGCTTTACGCGATTCGGGTGTGACAAACTTATCATAACACTCTTGTAAAAAATTAGGTTTACTCATACATTACCTCCTTCCGGTATTGGCATCCAATGAGTAGGCGGCTCAATCTCAAACTCGCCAAAACTACTATCTGCGTACCATGTATGATGCTTATAGTAAGCACGGAACACAAAGTAGGCTACTTCTCTCCGAACAAGAACCCAATCGCTTGTTTTAGGCAATCTCTCCTCCACGGACACCCACGGGTTCTTTGCCTTGGCGAGTTCGGCTTTGAGTTGCCTTATAACCGCATTGTCATCCTCTATTTCAGCCTTCAAACGTGCAATCTCATCATCGAGGCTATGAGCACCTGCAATATACGCATCTACTATGCTATTTGGCTCGTTTTCAACTCCTATAGTAATTGAACCGAGTTTATCATAATACTCTTCTGCATTTTGTTTGATTTGTTCTTGTGTCATATGTCTATTCTTTTTCCGAGTTTAATGATAAACACATCTTTGTCTTCTGGTGCTCCCCATTCGGGTTTTCCTTTGCCTATCCCAAGCCCCTCGTATTCCAATAGCATCGTTACGGGCGAACCTTGACCGCGATGGAACCGAACGGCATCGTAGTATCTGCTCCCATAGTCACGCAGCAGGTGCTCAGGTTTGAACCATGGTTTTGTCTGAGCGTTGGCAAATATCGTTTCCCAATATTCCTTCACTCCGAGGCTACATCCGTACAAAAGCCTGTTGGCATAGTAAGGTCGGAAGTCTCTGTATTCTTCCGTTTTCTCACCGCTGGCTATCATGTCATACCATTGGTGTTTGAGAGAAAGGTCTAAAACTCTCATAAACAATCCTCCTTTTAGTTTATCGGGGTTTTATCGGGGTTTTATCGGGGTTTGTTATACGAAATCGACTCTAAGATGTATGTATCGGCTATCTTGTTTGTCTAGTTCACTAGCTCCTTTTATCGTCACCGGCTCATACCAGGTACCATCACCCATATCAACTATCAAACGCCTGTCGCCGTTCTTAGCAATCTCTTTCGCCAAAACGCCTATCATATCACTCGCTTTCATAGCTCTTTTACCTTTTCTAACTGTTTGATGACTTGATAGCACTCGTTTAGTATCTCCTTGGTGGTCCATTTCTTGCCACAAAGAATCGATTCTGGGAGTCTAATTCCATATATTTCTACCATTCCAATATAATCTCCAACATGAGCGTAATCCCAACCAATCCAACTACATTCTTCGCTATGTGCTCGTGAATACGACCAACTTAAATTGTCAGGACAAGAAAAAGTAAGACCAAAATGACATTCAATGCCGCTTATCTCGTTGAGAGATTTTCTGTAATATGGATGCATTGGCGGAATGGAAACATAAGCACAGGGATATAGTCCGTGGGACACTATCTCAATGTTGTAGTTGCCTTTCTTTCCAAAGTAGAGAACTTCGCTCTCAAACTTATCCTTGTAAACCATTTCTTTCATAACTCTTTCCTTTCCTTAATGAGCGTTCCTCCCTCAAATAGCCGGATTTGTTTTCCGGTATGCCGGCAATACTCGTTGAAAGCATCTATAGCAATCTCTTTGTTGTCAGTACCTAGATAGTGCTTCTCGCCGATATAGATATTATACCGGGGCGCTGCGCCTTTCTTCCCGGACGTAGTGTCCTCTTCCGGAGTCTTGCGCTCTACCCACATGACCACTAGCAGGATGATGAGGATAACGACGAACTCCATCCAACCGGCAATATGTTCGAATGTTATTGTTCCCATTGTTCAAAGTCCGGGTGCGGAGCCTCAGCAACGTAGTCCTTGCATGATACATAGAGCCTAGCGTCTTGCGCGACATCATCGGCATAAGCCTCCACAATCTTTTCGTACTTCCGCAAATCTATGCCCTCTATCTTGGCTCTTGCCTCCAACACGGACTTGTAGTCAGCCATGGCTGTCAGCTGCCGGTCGTATAGCGGACGTGGACAGGTCGGTTCGAATGTTAACTCGTCGGCATCCCACTTTTCAAGCATCTGGCTTAACTTGGCGTGCCGGATACTCAGTTGCAAGTACTCGGCTGCAAAACGGCGCCTATAGTCATTGCTGCACATGTCTGCAGCGGTAAAGAGTAAATCTTTCATACGGCTATTGTTTTTGTGGCTCAGCCTCAGCTGCAGCCTCAGCATCTGATTCTGATAATATTTCTTCTATCTGCTTTTGGTCGTCGTATATTTTATCAAGCGTTCTAACCGCATCGTCAAATTTCACAGCTATCTGAATGTAATCCCAATTCTTGCATGCCAGGATAAAGCACAACAGGGATATGATAAAATACCATAGCGCCGTTTGGTAGTCACCAATCCATGCGTGGTAGATATTCAGTACCATGCATGCAACCGCTACAAGACAATCAATGGCCAATAGCATCTTTTTCCAAATACGCATGGCTCTCATATTGGCATGAAACAAAGCTCTTTTCTCCAAAATATCCATGTTCTGTTAGTTTGTTAGGTAATACGACTGATCGTTCATAGTCGGACGGTACTCCAGGTGCTTATCACGGACAAGGTGCATTAGTATGCGTGTCAGTTCGTGGCTAGCTAGCCGTCCTGTAAGTGCCTCGGTAATCTCACGTAATAGTGCACACTCCGGAGACTTGCACTCAGCCTTGCGCCGGTTGATTATCTTCCGGACGGCCTCATATACTATCGTCTCCTTCTGTGTCATGGGTTAGTTCGTTAGGTGCTGCACATCTTATCGTTCGGTTGGCAAGGTCATACTCATGGAAGTTTGCACAATGTTGGCAGGCATAACTGAATACTCTCGCAGCCTTTCCTCTAGGGCATGGCGTAAAGCATTTGCCGTTATATACCAAAAATCCAACTATCATTGTGCGCTTCCGGTTATGTGAATAGTTCCGGAGAGAGCTCCCGTTGGATTATACTATCCACTTGCTTCTCCAGGTTCTTTGCGGCACGCATCACTTCAATGCGTTCCGGGTCGTCTTTGTTCATCGAGAAGAAGCGCTTTTGGTGGCTGCGCATTTCTTCAATCAGCCTCAGCAGGCTATAGTATCGTTCGTTCTTCATATCGCTATTGGTCGGTCGGAAAAATAGCCGACCACTACTTTGTGAACGTCCGGGAACACTTCCTTTACCGCACGTTCAAATGACGGGAAATAATATTTGTCTTTGGTAAAATATTCTGCCTGAACCTTATACTCGGTCATAAGTGTGAACACACCGGTTTCATGGTTTATGTAGAATGTCCGGTAATAGTCAAATGCTTTTCTCCACGGGATATCTACCTTTTCCAGGATCTCGACGAACTTATCCACACGGCGAACGGCCTCAGCAGTCAATCTGTTCGAACTGATATACTTTCGGTCTCGTGGTATAACCCTAAAGCCGGCAGTAGCTTCTTCTCGTCCTGTGAAGTCGCGGCCGTCCTTTTCATAGATCCAAGATGGCGCAAACTGACCTATCAGACATATAGCTTCTTCTGACGGCTCGGAAGCGCCTCTGTACATGAACTGCTTTACTATCCGGATAAACTTCTCATCGCTTATCCTGTCGTCGTAGTGCCGGATTTCTTTTTCTTCTTCTTTTTCTTTAGCTCCCTTATCTTCTATAAAATTCTTCTTCTTCTTCTCTATATAAGGATTGGTAGATTCTGCTACATCGTTAGATGTAGTAGATATCTTACCAATCTCTAGAGTATTGCTAGAGCATTGCTTTGGCTCTGCTACAGCATTGCTATCATTATTTGTAGCATTGCTACGATTCCTTATGTTCTCTGCCTTCTTTTTGCCACCTAACGAGCCGGCGGCGGCACGCCTCTTGTGCGACTCTATAAGGCCGTCCATCTGGTCGCTGAATGACCTACTATAAAAGTAGTCATCGTCTAATATAAACAGGTCGTAATTCTCAATTACTCGCTTTACCTTGTCTTCTGCCACGTGGAATGTGAAAGCCAGGTCTTCATAGTCGCGCTGATAGCGGAAGTCCTTAGCCGATCCCAAAAGCTCCAATAGCGACCAAAATATACCTATTCCCTCCATTCCTTCCTTGCGCAACAGGCGTGTTATCTTGCAGTCCTGCCTCGCATTGAGATAGTGTTTGAAGTAGGGGAATTGACGATTGACTGATTGTTCTTCCATTGTGAGTTGTTTATTTATAGTTCAGTAATGTATTTGGTGTCTGTGGGTACATACATCCAACGAGAGTACTTTACGTTCATCTTCCATTGTTCCACTCCATTACGTACCACTCTCTTGGTTGCATAGGGTTTGCCGGAACATGCGCTCAGACATATCACATCGCGGCCTATTGCCGGCATGCCGTCTTCTACGTTGATCCACGGAGTTACATTCGGATTGGCATCGCACCAGCGACCCATAGTGACGAGCGCTTCTACAAACGACATGCCGCCATAGCGGACACTACTCCGGTTAGCTATCTCGCGTGCTTTCTGCAGCAATATGAGTTCTCTAGTTTCCATGCCTTATTAATTATAACACTATTACTCCGGGAGCGACCTCCTTATCTAGCCAAAACCTAATCCATGAACGTACCATCTTTGCATTTCCTTTCATCATTATGCGGAGCGCTTTTATGCGTCCTGGTGCGTGCAGCCTGGAAAACTCTCTGTAGTGGCGTTTGTACTTAGACAAATAAACTGCCTTCTCTCTTTTTATACGGGTACGTAGTTTCATTCTGAGTTAGTCTTTATTACTTAGGCTCTGCAACGGCCCTGCGACAACGAATTAAGCCAAATCATCGCGGACCGGTGCAGGTTCTGCGGCCGACGCCTCAGCCGGAGCCAGGTTATTCTTTCTTTAGTACTTCTCCGAGATCTATCTCACCACCTTTGGCGGCTTCGATAGTGAACGAAAACGAGCCGTCTCTTATCTCTATAATTCCTTTTTTGCCTTGAACACTATCTACGATACTAGCCACCTGATACAGGGGTATAGACGGAGCGTGTTCAACACCTTCTTCGTGTGCAACATTACATGCTCTTGTCATCATATAACTTGCTTCGTAAGCAGTAGTTCCCTTCAGCACGTCTGCCACTATCTTGGCACGACGGATTAATTCCTCTTTATCCATTTAATCGTCTATTATTATTCGTTTCTTGAATAGTCTTTTGTATAGCCGGTACAGAAAGCCGTGTTGCACGTGATCACTATACAACCCCAGCACCAGCTTCTCCAACTTCTTCCGGTCCTTGTCTATCAGTTCAGCCGGCACATATCCTATCAGCTTGCAGTCAGCGAAAAACATGTCTTTCGGGTCGTCCTGCCATTCGACATTATATAGCACGTATGCAGGTGCCTTGGGTTCGTTGGCGATTATCTTGATAGCTACTATCTCATAGTCAGAAAAGCGATATGGTTTCCATCCATACGCTTTTGTCCTCTGCTTGTTGAGAAATGACATAGCATCCCCCCACGCATAACTACCGAAAAATATGATTCTTTTGAGACGCGGCATGTTCAGTTGATAGGCTCTATATTCACTTCCTCAGCCTCAGCAGTACCGGCCGGATTCTTCTTGGACGCTTCTATATCGCGTAACATTTTGTTTCTAATCTCGTCCGGAATGTCTTTTGACTTACAGAATCGATTAAATCCATCGGGGTCTTTAGCAATCTCTTCTTTGATTTGGCGTTCGGTAACTTCCATTATGGATTCACTCAAGTCCTTGAAAGCATGTAGCACCATAATTGGTCCTGTAGAACCTTTCTCGGTATTAAGATAGCTAACCACATCGTTCTTTAGTTCGATAATTCTAGTCGCAAGGTCGCAACCTCTCTTTAATGATTCAAATTCTTTCATTGTGTATTGGTCTTTATTGTTTGTTATCCTTTTGTTTGCAGCAACGCTGCTTGCGCTCCAGGCGCTCACGCATGTACGTACCCTCGGTCCACCGGTCACTATGCTCTTTGATCCATGCAAGCACCGATTCCTTTAGGTAGTACTCACGGTTCTCAATGCGGTAATCCCAATGTAGGCCCCGGTCTAAGAAGTCTTTCTTCAACGCCCGGCCATCCGGAACACCGACGAATCCCATCAGTTCGGCCTTGCCTATGCAAAAGGGCCGGTCTGATAGCGGCACTTGTATTGCTTTCGTGTAGTTAGCCATATCACTCTGTGCGCGTTATAATAGTCTGATGTGACGGCGTGATGTGTACACGCCAACTTCCGCATCCAAGCTTCTTTAGTTGTGCTGCGGTTGACTTAATCGTTGCGTACTTACAGATGCGCTCACTCAAACTGCGCTCCTCATTCAAGGCCATGCTCTTTAAGTACTTGCGTACTTGAAAGCTGACTATTTCAAACTGACTCATATCTGTGTTGTTTTTTCTATTTGATTGTCCTCGTAAATATCATTTCTCCAACCTGCAGACTGTCTATAGGACACTTATCCCATAGTTCCTGTAGTGTCTCTCCGCGTGCCAACTCGATATCACGATTGAGTTCGGCATAATACTTCATAAGCGCTAACATAGTTATAATTGTTTTTAGGTTTGCCCTGTGGTTGGTAACCTCCACCAACTTGGTGTGCTAGTTATTTTCGCAGCAGAATAAATCTGTCGTTGGTTTCTTATAGCACCAATTTTACGCTATACTTTCACAGGATATATTTGCACCCGGAGCAGGATTCGAACCTGCGTAAAGGATAAGCTTTCACCTTCTCCCCGACACTAACCGCTGTGTTATCCGAGTAAAAGGGAGTGCGGGCGACTCCCCCAACCACTGTTGTTCACAATTATTTGTATGACATACACAATCTTGAATTTTTGTTCAAAAGTGTGAAATTGCCCGCATGTAGCATTGCTATACCATTGCTATTACTTTGCTTTAGCATTGCTATTACTTTGCTTTAGCATTGCTTGTTCCTCGCCTAGCTCATCTGGTTCTTTATCCTTGAACAACTCTTCTTTTAGTATAGAATAGACCTTGTAGCCATGAACTAGTTTATTATTATTTAATGCGTATAGCATTTGTGGGTAGGTAACTCCTAGACGCTTAGCTGCCGCATTAATGCTTCCGTAATATTCTGTTCTTCCTTCAAACTCCGCAGCAATCATCTTCGCTCGTGGATGTACATTAGGAGTTGTGCCGGAATGAATAACCTGCGTGAACTTTTCTTTTCTCGTAGTCTTCTTTGTCTCGGCGGTCTTTTGCTCTAATATAATGTCCGTGTCGCTTTTTTGAGTGTGAACATCTGTATCTGTTGACCGGACGGATACACAACTGTCATACGCTGCGAGGAACGCAGGCAGTTCGGATACCGGGCGGGCAGACGAAATCATAAAATCGCGTATAAACCACCTCCTATGCGCACATGTGTCATTCATGTCGCTCATGTATTTAATCTCTTCCATCTTTTATATACTTATAGTTCAGTTTCATCATCGTTGTCCTGTTCCAGGAAGCGGTCCGGGTCTTCGCTCTCCCAAAAGCGCACGGCTGCGCGCACACACTTCCGGATGTATTTCACATCGTCGTCAAAGTCAAAGGCATCGCCGTAGTAATTCGCATACCAATCGTCGCTCTCCTCGTCGTACTCCCACTTGATACGGATGGTGTAATATTCCTCCTTCTCTTTGAGGAAGCCTCCGGCATACTCAGTAAATATGTATTTCTGTGTAAAAACAAGCTCACGCTCTGGATCCTCTGTGGCCACTTCTTCAAAAGGCCAAACGGAATCCGGAGTTGATACAATAGTAGAACACCTGTCGAGATAAACTTCATTGCTGCCTACCTTTTCAACAGCTTCGTTGATGTAGGCATTTAAGCGCGCGATGCGTTTGCGATAACCGTCTAGTGCGCGCTTTGAATCGTTGGAATTGAACTTCTGCGCCATAATAATTAATGTTTTTTATAAAAATATTTCAAAAAAATTTGGTAAATCCATTTTCTTTTAGTACCTTTGCGCCAAATTTCGTTTGCTATAGCATAGCTGCGAAATCCTATGAAACTTGCACTTAAATGGGCGAGTGTGTGGTAGCCGGTAGCTGTCTTTAAGTAGGTAGTGATAATAAATTTACCAAAATCCGCTGCAAAGATAGAATAAAAATTCCAATTATCCAAATTATTTGGAAAAAAAATGCCAAAATTGTGCATTTTTATTGCTGACGGCCTGAGAATCTACATGAAAATTAGGACTATGGAAGATAAATTGAGAATACGACTGCTTGAATTTATGGCGGCGAAAGGCCTCTCGGTTAATTCGTTGTCTAAGGTTATCGGCGTGCAGACTCGCACGCTTAATAACCAGGTCAAGACAAGCACATCTATCTCTGCAGGTACTCTGTTGAAAATATTATTCCACTATAAGGATCTGTCTGCAGAATGGTTGCTGCGTGGCGTCGGTTCTATGTATATAAAAGAGAGCGAACGAGACATCTACGAGACACTTACGGGACAGATACGAGACGATAACGTGGAGTTCCTCCGGGATATGATACGCCGGCAACAACGAGAGATAGACGGTCTGTACGACCGGATAGCCGAATTAAAGGGAGAACAAAAAGAGCCGAAGCGCGCATAATCAAACTGCATAAACTATGAAGTGTTTTGTTTGGATATTGTTCTTGGCACTAGTTATACTATACTACCATCTGATATACCTTCTTATTACAAAGAGAGAAAAGATACTAGAATACATGCGGACTAAGTTTGGCACCAAGTATGAACGACTTCCGGACTACTTGTATTTTGTATTGGTAGTAGTGGTGTTTGCTTTGCTGCTTTTGTCATTCAAATATATTGGAGACATTTACGAACTAGTTATTGCCTATGCTTAGTCGGATTAAATATCTTCAGAAGTCACGACGGATCACCAACGAAATGTTAGCTAAGGAGTCCGGACTAAGTGTGTGGTCCGTGTGCAAGCAGTTGCATGGTGTGTACAAACTTAACATTGACGTCGTGTTTGCATTGCTCCGGCTCTGTCCGGATGTCTCAGCCGATTGGCTTCTATTGGGCCGTGGGGATCTCGCGCACGCGGACGCGCGCGATATTATAAATAGGATAGATATATTAGAGAGTAGAATACTATCTACTGATAGTAATATATGTGGCGAAATTCAGCCTCAGCAAGCCGGGTCCAAGAGTGGGCCGCAGTAACGCAAAAATTGCAAAAAAATTGCAAATGACTTTGAAATACTTGTAAGTTGCTCATTATCTGCATACATTCAACTGACTCTTAATCAGTGGGTCGAGAGTTCGAGCCTCTCGGGGGACACTACTGAAAATCAATGAATTAAGCATACTTTGAGCAAACAAAGTGTGCTTTTTTTGTGTTTATTAGTGTTTTTGCGTAACATGCTGATTCACAGCATTTATACCGCAAAGTGCCCGCAAAGTGCCCGCAAATAAAAATTGCAAAAAAATTGCAAATTAATTGCAAATGACTAAAACCAAATAGAACTATGGCAAAAGTATCTCTTTATTTAGACACACGCCGGAAGACTCAGGACGGCTTCCCGCTTAAAGTCCGTATCACAAACAACCAATCGGTCGCTGCACGATCCGTTGGTATCTATCTCCGCGAGCGAGATTGGGATGAAGACTACCAGCGACTGCGCAAGACTGCACCATCAGCGCGCGACAATAAT
>Ga0310786_10001519_pt1 | contig 37361 bp, 21 predicted proteins | sample AusTroGonzalo_MG_FD_203881 | JGI IMG/M metagenome (GOLD analysis project Ga0310786, IMG submission 203881) | Bovine rumen microbial communities from tropical cattle in Woodstock, Queensland, Australia - Gonzalo_03 (v2) (version 2) | ecosystem: Host-associated > Mammals > Digestive system >... | reverse complement strand
CCTCGACTTGCATGTGTTAAGCCTGCCGCTAGCGTTCATCCTGAGCCAGGATCAAACTCTTCATTGTATATTCTTATAATGCTTAGCTTGTACCCTGACGCGTTTCATAAAAGAAACTGACGCTCGTTTAAAAGTTGCTTGCTTGTACTTTTCCTTTCAGTCTTTTCAAAGATCTCTTTCTCAACCCCAAGGGGCTAAAAAATCCCGTTCTCTCTCAAACGGGACTGCAAAGGTACAACCTTTTTTGGAACTAACAAATATTTTTTACACTTTTTTTAAAAATTTTATTTCAGTCCGGAAATAAAGCCCTGCGCCTCCTTTGAACGGGGCAGAAGGCGTTTGACGGCACGAAACCAGGCATCGGCATCATTGGCCCCTACCCCGGTGAGCGGGAACTCTGCAACCACTCCGCCGCAACTTGCCTTAACTACCACAGACAGAGCCACCTGGCTCATTGAGCCGGGAGTCTCCATGCGGTCCGTAACCTCTCCGGTCACTTCCAGGAGGATGCCATCGGCACTTACGGTGTGGCCTCCATCGGCCAGCATCTGGGTAAAACGCTGCACAAGGAGGGCGGACGCATCGGCCGGAATATCCGGTGATACCTTTATATTATAATTACCGGCGTAAACGCTTGCACAGAAAAGGGCCAGGAAGGCCGACAAAATGAGCTTTTTCATAATTACCACTGTGTTATTTCAGAGTTCATCCATTCAAGGCGGGTATTGTACCACTCCTTGAAGGCGCGGATTTCTCCCTCGTATGAACCCTCTATTGTTCTGTTTATTACGTTCTGCCGGATGTCCCACTTTTCAAAGTTGTGGTCAAAACCGGCCTGATAGTATCCAACCTGCTTGTCCACCCATTCCGGAATGGTCTGGAGCATGGGATAAACCTCTGTCCACCTGGCCTTGACGGCGGCCACAAAGACGGGATCCTGGAACATGGCCGGATACCAGCCTTTACCCTTGCCGTAATAATTGCCGCTGAGGTAATAGTTGCCGCCCACTTCCTTTATGAACCAGCCGGTGGCAGAGCCATAGTAATAATGGCCGTCGTAGTAGAGGTCAGAGCAGTTGCCAAAGGCAAGGTCAAAATCCCAGACGTGGCACATCCGGAGCTTTGTTCCCGGAGCCTTTGAGAAGTAATTTGACTTGCGCAGGCAGCCGTCGATATCCTTGGAGAGCTCCTTTAATATATAATAGTCCACCATCGGCCCCATCTCCAGATTAGCCCAGACCTTGTCAAAATCCTTGTCCCTGAGGCCGGCGTCTATGTTTTCAATAATGCCGATAAGATACTCCTTCTGGGCCTGGGTGGGCGTTTCCGGGTCATTCCACCAGAACGGCATCTTGTAAACGCTTGAGGTGTAGTCTCCGTTACCGTCCTTATCCTCAACCTCAAGGTAATAGCCACCCTGCTCCGGGGCAGTCTGAGGCGTGGCAGGTTCAATGTTCACTTTCTCGCTTGCCACCTCCTTGTGCTGTACAAGAATGTAGTTTCCGCGGTACTTGCCATTCATGTAAAGTTCCACGGCCCTCACTTTTGGCGTCCAGTCAAAGCCCATCTGTCTGGAAATATGATAGCCGATGCTGTTGCGGAGCAGAATATGGTCGTTGGCGTTGGCTATAAGGTCCCAGTCACGGTTCCGGTTCATGCCAAAAACTCTGTGGGCTCCGGCCTCCTCCGTAAACTTGAGTCTGTAGGGCCTTTTGTCAAAACTGCTCCAGCTCATGTTGCCGCGGCCTCGGATGTTGGTTTTAAGACTCATTTCCTCTACAGAAGTGTACCAGCTGGCCGGGTCCTTGAAGGTGATTACAGTCTCAGTATAATTATAACGGTCCACGCTGGAAGCGCCAAGTTCTATCCATACTGAAGGAAACTCTCCAACGCCTTTGGTGCCGGTAGGGTCATCGTTTTCCGGGTCAACAACAGGGTCAGGATCTGGATCCGGATCAGGGTCCGGGTCTTGATCTTGGCCGGAGGGGTCTTTCACAGTAATGTTGCATACTGCTTTTTTGCCGCCGCAACTGGCCGTAATCTTTGCCGTTCCGGGAGCCATGGCCGACACCTGGCCGGCACCGTCAACATTTGCCACATCATAGTCTGAACTCTGCCACTGGATGTCCTTGTCAGTTGCATCCTCCGGCTGAACGCTGGCCTTAAGGGTAAGGTCTTCACCTACCAGCATCTCTGCCTTGGTCTGACTGAGGACTACCTTGGTCACGGAGACCACCTTTGAGGGAAGAATCTCCTGCTTCTGGCAAGCTGCCAAAAGAAACAACGTGACCAGTATGCAAAAACGTTTCATTAGGCTGCAAATATAGCAATTTTTCAACACATCTCAGCCACAGGTCCGCGGCGGACACAGATACCGCCCTTTTTGTTGCCATAGCTGTCCTCCAGGTCCGCCACGGACACAAAATCGGCCCTATTTGTTGCCGCAGCTGTCCTCTGCAACCGGTTCAGGTCCAGAATATGACATTTTGTCAGTGAACCGGCCGGTGGCACGGGCATTGATTAGTCATATGTCATTCTGAGCGAAGCGAAGAATCTTAGAAAGAACAATTTAAAACGCAATAGAATATGCTTAAACCTTTAGGAACAAGAGTGGTCCTGGAGCCCAAAGAGGCAGAGACCATGACCGCCGGGGGCCTCTACATCCCGGACAATGCCAAGGAAAAACCCCAGCAGGGCACGGTGGTAGCCGTCGGCCCCGGCTCAAAGGATGAGCCCATGGAGGTCAAGGCCGGAGAAACCGTCCTCTATGGCAAGTACGCAGGCACTGAGGTCACCGTAGATGGCAAGAAGTACCTTATTGTAAAGCAGTCTGATATTTTGGCAATTCTGTAGATTCTTCGGCCAAAGGCCTCAGAATGACAAATCCCTGTCATCCTGAGCAAAGCGAAGGATCTTTAACAATCACTTATTATGGCAAAAGAAATCAAATTCAATACTGACGTCCGCACCGCCATGAAGGAAGGCGCAGACGCACTTGCAAACGCAGTCAAGGTAACACTGGGCCCTAAAGGCCGTAACGTCGTTATCGCCAAGAAGTTCGGCGCCCCCCAGATCACCAAGGACGGCGTAACCGTGGCTAAGGAAGTAGAACTGGAAGACCAGTTCCAGAACATGGGCGCACAGATGGTAAAGGAAGTTGCGTCCAAGACCAACGACCAGGCCGGTGACGGCACCACAACCGCTACTGTCCTTGCACAGGCCATCATCAACGTAGGCCTTAAGAACGTAGCTGCCGGAGCCAACCCCATGGACCTGAAAAAGGGTATTGACAAGGCCGTTGCCGCCGTTGTGGCAGAGCTGAAGAAGCAGAGCCAGCCGGTAGGTGAAGACTACTCAAAGGTTGAGCAGGTTGGAACCGTGAGCGCCAACAACGACGCCCATATCGGCAAACTTATTGCCGACGCCATGGCAAAAGTTAAAAAAGACGGCGTCATCACCGTGGAAGAGGCCAAGGGCACAGAGACTGAGGTAAAGGTTGTGGAAGGCATGCAGTTTGACCGCGGCTACATCAGCCCCTACTTCATGACTAACGGTGACAAGATGGAAGCCGTCCTGGACGACGCCTACATCCTCCTCACAGACAAGAAGATTTCCAACATGGAAGACCTGATGCCGGTGCTGGAGCCGGTTGCAAGGGAAGGCCGCAGCCTCCTTATCATTGCAGAAGACGTTGAGGGCCAGGCCCTTACCACCCTTGTGGTTAACCGCCTCCGCGGCACTCTCAAGGTAGCAGCCGTCAAGGCTCCGGGCTTTGGTGACCGCCGCAAGGAAATGCTTCAGGACATTGCAACCCTCACCGGTGCAGTTGTCATCTCAGAGGAGCGCGGCTTCACTCTTCCCAACGCCAACGTCCAGATGCTTGGCAAGGCAGAGAAGGTGACCATCACCAAGGAAAACACCACTATCGTTGGTGGCGCCGGTGATGCATCGGCCATCAAGGACAGGGCCGACCAGATCCGCGCCCAGATTGCAGAGACCAAGAGCGACTATGACCGTGAGAAGCTCCAGGAGCGTCTTGGCAAACTGGCAGGCGGTGTAGCAGTCATCTATGTGGGAGCAACCACTGAGGTGGAGATGAAGGAAAAGAAGGACCGCGTGGACGACGCCCTCAATGCCACCCGCGCAGCAGTTGAGGAAGGTTACCTCCCCGGCGGCGGTGTAGCATACATCCGTGCTGCAGAGGCTCTTAAGAACCTCAAAGGTGAGAATGAAGACGAGACCACCGGCATCCGCATCATAGAGCGTGCAATTGAGGAGCCCCTGAGGCAGATTGCAGCCAACGCCGGCGTAGAAGCCTCCGTCATCATCAACAAGATCAGGGAAGGCAAGGCCGATTTTGGCTACAACGCCCGCACGGACGAGTATGTGAACATGTACGAGGCCGGTGTCATTGACCCCACCAAGGTAGCTCGCGTAGCACTGGAGAACGCTGCTTCCGTAGCAGGTATGTTCCTCACCACAGAGTGCGGCATAGTGGACATCCCGGAACCCACCCCCGCAGCCCCCGCCATGCCCGCCGGCGGCATGATGTAGCTCTTGGCGCCCAACATGCTGTTTATCAATATTTTACACACTTTAGGGTGCACCGGCAAGTGCACCCTAATTTGCATAATTTGCTGAGTGTCTGTATGTTAGATGCCAGGGCGCTTGAGCATGACTTGCAGGTCATGCCCCAAATTGTTGGATAATTTTCCAATAATTGATAACTTTACGGCCCGGAAAAGCAACCAACTATAATTATTATAATAGGTATGAAAAAACTTTATCTGATTCTTGCAGCTGTGGCAATGATTCTTGTAGCCGGCTGCCAGAAACCCGCAGCAACCACCACGGAAAAGGATGGTTACGACCCTTCACTTGATCCCAACAAGCCTACTGGCGTTGACGACCTTAGCGTTACCCCTGAAGAACAAATTGATAAAACTGCCAAAGATCTGATGGCAGCCCTTGACGTCAACAACTGGCGCAATGAGGCCGAGTTTGTCCATAAGGTTGCCAAAGCTCTCCAGAATAAAGACTGGGACAGCGAGACAGTTGAGCTTTGGGCCCAGGGCCTTGCACAGACCTGGACACAGGATCCCCGCCAGGAAGGTGACTACACCATCTATGAGATGCTTGTCCGCCTGTCAGACGCAAAAGGTCATTTTGAGGAGCAGCCTGACGGCAGCATCAAGTACACCCAGGCCAACGACCTCCAGTTCACAGTTCTTGTTGACGGAGAGAGGGTAACTGCTACATTCACCTGCGTTGACAGCACCGTTCCTGTCTTCATCAGCAGAAGAACTGACGAGCATTACGACTACGATTCTGGTAAGACTGTCGGCGAGAAGCACAATGTCCTTGTCTATGTCCCCGCCAGCGCCGTCCTCAAGATTCTCCGCGGCAGCAGCGAGTTTGCCTCTCTTGTGCTTAACATGAGCGCATCCATCCAGGATCCCAGCAACCCCAATCCCTACACTGACAGCGCTTCTATTGAGGCAGTCGCCAAGGTTGGAGTTTATACTATCGGCATCAACAGACTGGCTTACTCCCCCACCGGAGCAAATGTCAACATAAGGATTATGAACGGAAACGCCAGCCTCATTTTCATCAAGGCCGACGCCGCCTACACCCTTGACGCAGCATCCCAGAGCAATGTCCCCGTCAAAAACGGCAGCATCAATTCAGAGATTGACATCATGGGCGAGATCCAGCTGAAAGGCCAGATTCCGGATTTTGCAACATTCATGGAAAAAGGCCAGAGCCTTAACGATAACAACAAGGACGCCCAGCGCTATCCCGTATTAGTGACCGAGCTGGAAAACACCTTCTCTGCCAGCATGTACTTCAACGGTGCAGCAACTCCCCGTGCCACCCTTGGACTTGAGGCTGTCAAATCTGAAGGAAGCGATTACTGGTATTGCAACCCTGTCATCCGCTTCTCCGACGGCAGCTCCTACGGTGTTGAAGATTACTTCTCTGAAGAAAGGTTTGGCGGTCTGGTACAATACGGACAAAACTGGTTTGGCAACATCCAGCAGTATCTGAGCAATCTCTTCAGTGACCTTTAGTGGTATCCGCTAAAAAACTGTTTTTGACCTTTGCTGTGCTCCTGTTTCCTCTCACGGAAGCAGGGGCACAGATTGATTCTCTCTATGAGTCAATCGATTCAACTACAGTTATAGCCAGGCGCAAGGAAGGCCTCAGCGCCGTGTCCGGGAACTCCGTCGTGCTTGAGATGCAGCGCCTGCACTCGCTTCCCATGCTCCTTGGCAGCGCGGACCCGCTGGGCTTTGCCCACTATCTTCCAGCCATGAGCGCCCGCAGTGAGCTGGACTCCGGCATTCACATTCAGGGCAACGACCAGGCGCACAATCTTATATCGGCCGGAGGGGTACCCATTTACGGGGGGTCGCATCTTCTGGGCATTTTTTCCGTCTTCAACAGCACTCATTACTCCAAAATGCGCTTCCAGACCCTGGCCCCCGGTGTAAACAGGCTTGGAGGAGTCATTGACATGGAGCCAAGGGCCGATATTCCCGCAAAAGTGGGCGGGGACCTGTCGGCTGGACTTTTGAGCGCACAGGGAACCCTTCGCATACCTTTGGGTACAAAGGCAGGGTTGACAGTATCGGCCAGAAGATCCTACATTAATCTCCTCTACGGGCAATTCCTAAAGGTGGAAGACGTTCCTGTGCGTTATGGCTTCACGGACGTGAACCTCACAGCCTTCTGGGTTCCAGTGGACAATGACAAACTTTGGTTTGACGCCTACTGGGGGAACGATTCCATGAGCGGTCTAACCCCAATGTACGACCTGGATGCCAGCTGGAATTGGGGAAACGCCATGGCTGCAATCCATTGGAAACACAGCTTCTCAGAGGGCGGCACGCTTCACCAGAAGGCCTATATCACCGGCTATCAGACAAAACTGGACGGCATTTGGACAGACATGCGCGCCACTCTTCCGTCAAGGATTGTCACCGGAGCCTACAGGGCCGATTGGTCCCATGGAAGATGGCAGGCAGCTTTTGAAAGCGCCCTCCATGTTGCCAGGCCGCAAGATCCAAAGGTTGAAGGCGGTTACGCCATCACCTTCCAGCCACAACCCCGACAGACGGGATGGGAAAACACGCTCTGTGGCCGATACTCCCTGCCAATGGGAGAGTACCTGAGCCTGGACATGGGCCTTAAAGGGAGCCTGTACCTGAGTCCGGAGGGAAAAGTCTTTGCCGGGGCAGACCCGGACCTTGCACTAAAGGCAGACCTCCACAGAGGCGGACAGCTTGAATTAAGAGTTGGGCTCCAGCACCAATACCTTTTCCAGACGGGAATGACGGATATAGGCTTCCCCATGGAATTCTGGTTCCTGGCCGGGGAGTTAAGTCCCCCTCAGCTATCCTTTGGAGAAAGCCTTTCCTACAGTCTTGACTTTCTTGACGGGGCCTATACTCTTCAGGCCGAACTTTACCACAGGCACCTTTGGAACCAGGTGGAATACAAAGGCCACCTTTTGGATATAATAAACGGCTCCTACAGCCTTGAGAAGGCCATTCTTAAAGGCCGGGGCAGGGCTTTTGGCGTTAACGTCTCGCTTCATAAGACGGCTGGGGCTTTCACAGGCTGGATTTCCTACGCCTGGGGCCGGTCCCTGAGAAGTTTTGACAACCCTGACTATCCCGGAGAGTATCCCGCCTCCCATGAGCGCATTCACGAGGCCGACGCCGTCCTGTCCTGGAAAGTAGGCCGATGGTCCTTTGGCGCAACCGTGGTGGCAGCTTCCGGCACGCCTTATACCGCGCCGGAACACTTATATCTTATGGGACAGCAGCTTGTGGCTCAGTATGGTCCCCATAACGGCAGGAGGATGGCGCCGTATTTCAGGGTAGACTTGTCCGTAAACTTTTTCTTCAACAGGGGCCCTCGCCTGGAAAATGGCATAAATCTGTCCCTGTACAATGCAACAGGAAGCAATAACGAGCTGTATTACAGGCTGTATTACAAAAACAAAGATACGGAGAAGACATTCTCCTACGGGCCGGTAGTGATGTCACTGCGCTTCCTTCCTTCAATATGTTATTTCCACCGCTTCTGATGAAAAAGTATATCATACTCACTGTATTGTGCGTTCTTACAGCATGCACTCAGCAGGATCCGGAGACGGAGCCCCGGCTTGTTGTGGAAGGGTGGATAGAGTCTGACGGAACGCCTATAGTGCTTGTCACGACATCTGTTACGCCTACCAGGGTACCTCAGACAATTACTTCCCTTACGGACCATGTGGAGAAATGGGCCAGGGTCTCACTATGGGACGGAGACAAGGAGGTAAAACTCACCGGATTCGTATCTTCCAGATATACTCCTCCGTATTACTTTACAACGGGAAGGATGATTGGAGAAATCGGCAAGACCTACCGCATTACGGTAGATTCCAAGGGCCGGCATGCCGAGGCCGTTGCAACCATACCTGAGCCTCAGCTACTTATGAGCATAGATCCTGTTCCTTTTGGAGATGACGGAGACCAGTACCTGCTGAAAGCCAGGTTCAAAGGGGCGGCGCACTGTAAGTTTTTCACTCTCATAGAAGGAACGGACGACACTTATGTGCCGGCCATCACCAGCCTGGCAGGCAACGGGGAATCAGAAATCACTGAGGTGACAATACGTCCCGGAAACAGCCTTCACAGGGAAGAGAAAAGGCCATCTTTCCGCAGTGGAGAAAACGTACATGTCAAGTGCTGCACTATGGATGACAACATGTATTCTATATGGAAAGCCCTGGACGACCTTATTTATATGGACAGGACAGCATTTTTCACCCTGGACACAAATCTTCCCGGGAACGTTGACGGCGCTGTGGGCTATTTTGCGGGATACGGCAAGACGGAATATCTTATAACCCTGCCATAACTTCCGCTTTAACCTTAAAGAAATTGTTGGAGCCCTTTTCCAGGATGCGGTACTCTGAGTGGTTGCCCCATCCTGCCGGACGGTCTTTTATCTCCATGTCTTCTCCCGTGTCATTGGAAACGTACGGGCTTATGACCTCCTGCCACTGCTTTATACGCTTGGCCGATTCTTCCGCGTCAAAATCCCCGTCACACAGTTCTTTGAGGCAGCTTATATAATACGCCTTCCACTCAGGATTGCCAAGGATTTTGTTAAGCAGCGGGTAACTCTGGTGTCCCCATTTCAGAGGATCCTGACGGCCGGAGTCATTCTGTACACCGCACTGTGAGCTGGTGCCAAGGGTATTGTCATAGTCGTACGGAATAAAGAAGAACTTACCCTCCGGATTAAAATAGAAATAGTAGTTGTTGGAGTTGTTCCAATAGTCGTCCCACATGCCCACTGCTACGTTTACGGCATAGGTCTTAAGAAGCAGTGGCACGTCAATGTTCTCTTCTGCCCAAGTGTAGAACTCCTTGCCGTTAAGGGAGTTCAGCTTTGATATGAAGTCTTTGAGCTGCGCCCTGGCGTTTTCAAAATCTGCCGCATCAGACTTCAGCTCATACGTGTAGTCGTTCTTGTTGTCGTCTGCACCCATCCAGGCGTTTGCATCCTTGAAATCTGCGCCATAGCGGGCCTTCCACAGGTGGCCTTGGCGACCGCCGAAAAGACTGGCGCGGCGCTTGACATAATCACCCCTGATATGTTCCATGAGCTCATAGACGCCCATGTAAGTCTCCTTGCCGCCTATGGTTATCCACAGCCTGGCATACCCGGCGTTGATAGCAGTCCATACGCCGTAACGCTGGAAAAGGTCATAGCAGTACACCTCCCTGCAATACGCAGGGTCATCCTTGAACCACTTGAGATCCAGCCTGCTCTGTCCCAGCAGTTCCTGTCCCTGAGTATATTCGCTCAGGTGAAGTCCAAAGTGCACGTGATGCATTTCTCCGGGCTTGCCAGGATAGCGCCTTGAAGTGTTACCCTTGAGCCTGAGACCTGCGCCATTTACTGTCTTTGTCTGCTTGCCGTCCTTATATGTTATGTCTACAGGAATGTAGTTTTGCGTCCTGTTCTCCTTATTGAACGCGTCCAAAAGGGCCTGCCAATCCTTTTCCTTTACGGTAATGCGGACTTCCGGGACAGAACCGTCCTCCGGCAGCACGGGAATGATACGTTCCGGCATTCCAAGGGTAGTGTTACCCCCGTCAGGAATAAGTTCTATCTTGCCGCAAGAGGCCGCCAGAACCAACAACAATATGAACACTACGCGTTTCACCAGATACAAAGATAGCGGTTTTTTCATATATTTGTATTGATGAGACGGGAGACGCTCTTGTGGCGCGTGGAGGTAAGTAATTGATTATTAGTAACATCCACAAAAGTGGGTATCAAAAAACAGGCACCCACTTTTACATAATTCATTGATTATGAACATATTAACTCCACGGGCGGCCGGGAAGAATGCCGCATTGGAAGAGGAACGGGCGGCCAGGAAGAACGCCGCATGGGAAGAGGGACTGGCGGCCAGGAAGAACGCCGCATTGGCAAAGACAGTGGCGGTGTTGACTGCCGTTATTATGCTGGCAGGCTGCGGGCAGCAGGGCACAAAGACCCAGAGCCCTTCTGCAGAAGACTTTGCGCCCTACATAAAGGCATACACCGGCGGCATTGTCCCGGAAGATGCCTCTATCAGGATTGAACTGGCCCAGGATGCCACGCAGATGCCCACGGAAGGACTGTTCACTACCAGCCCCAAAACCAGCGGCACGGTGCTTTGGACCGGACCTGGCAGCGTATCATACACGCCTGACAAACTGGAAGCCGGAAAGGTTTACAGCGTGCGTTTTGCCCTTGGAAAGGTGGCAGAACACGCACCTGAAGTATTTGAGTTCAGCCTTGCGGTGAAAGGCCGCACAGAGCCCGTGCCGGAGCCGGAAGAGGAAGACAACGGCATGCCCCTGCGCATAAAGAAGGCGGCTCTTGGGAATGACCGGGTTGAGGTTACAGTCACAGGCACACCAGTGAACGCCAATGTGAAGGGTATTGTGGAACTGAAGGGTGCAGCACGCTATTACGTTCAGGTGCAGGACAGCTTGATTACAGTACACTTTGAAGGCGCCGGTAAAGAGATTGAGCTCACAATAGACCAGAGTCTTAAGGATAACAGCGGCAACTCCCTTGGAAGCACTTATACCAAATCATTCAGGCTGCAGGATGACAAACCGGCCATAGAAATACCACTGAGCGGCAACATACTTCCGGACAGGCAGGCCCTCATACTCCCCTTCCGTGCCGTCAACCTTGGCGCTGTGGAAGTGAGAGTAGTGAAAATCTATGAGAAGAACGTACTTACGTTCCTGCAGGACAACAACCTTGACGGGAACAGCGGCTTAAGGCGCAGCGGCCGCCTCATATACCACGGAGACATTCCTCTGGACGCCTCCAAGGACCTTCACAAATGGAATACCCACAGCATAGACATAAGCGGTCTGTTCCGGCAGGAGCCGGGAGCCATTTACCGCATAAGGCTCAGTTTCCGTCAGGACCAAAGCCTCTGGGGAGGAAAACAGTACATCTTCAGCCCCAGATTCACAGGCTCTCCCACGGATGAGGACAACGCGGAGTGGGACAAGGCCAGCCCGTACTACTGGGACAACGACTACGACTGGGACAGCTACAATTACAAGGAGGCCGATGACCCGGAGAAGCCGTCCTACTACATGGACAGCGACCGCTTCCCCTCAGTTCAGCTCATAGCAAGCGACCTTGGCCTTATGGCGGGCTATGCCGGCGGAGAAAACATCTGGATTGCCACAACGGACCTTATAAGCGCAAGGCCGGTTGGCGGTGCACAGGTTGAAGTATTTGACTACCAGCTCCAGCGTATAGCCAAAGGAAGCACGGACAATAACGGCCTTGCCCAGTTAAGCCTTACCCATAAGCCTTTTGCCGTAGTTGCCAAAGCCGGCGGCAGTACTGCATACCTTAAGATATCCGGTGGCAAAGAGCGTATGCTCAGCCGCTTTGACACGGGCGGAGAGACTGTTCAGCAGGGCCTTAAGGCATTCCTGTACGGAGAAAGGGGCGTATGGCGTCCGGGAGACACCCTGCACGTCAATGCAATAGTGGCAGACAAAGGCAGGAATCTTCCCCAGGGCCACCCCGCCACGCTGGAAGTATATACCCCGGAGGGAAGTTTCTACGCCCGCATCACCCGCAAAGGCACAGACAGTTTCTACAGTTTTGACATCCCCACCAAGGCCGATGACCCCACAGGCTACTGGAACGCATACCTGAAAATTGGCGGTAGTTCCTTCCATAAGACCCTCCACGTAGAGACCATCAAGCCCAACAGGCTTAAAATCACCACTTCTCTGAGCGAGGGGACACTGCTTGAGGCCGGAAAGACCGTCAAGGTGACAACCGGCGCCGCATGGCTCACGGGAAGCCCTGCAGGCGGAAACAAAGCCAGGGCTCAGATTACCCTGAAGCCGGCCAAAGGCTGCCCGTTCAAAGGTTTTGAAAAATACAGTTTCACGGATCTGTCGTCGGCCTTCCGTACGGTGGAGCAGAATCTGTATGAGACAGTCCTTGACGGTACCGGAAACGCCTCCATTAACGTTACGCTGCCTAAGGCAGAAGGCGCTCCAGGCATGCTCCAGGCCACAATCATGACCTCTGTCCAGGAAGACGGAGGAGATGAGAGTTTCACCGTTGCCACCATGCCGTTCTCCCCCTATAAGTCATACGTGGGCATAAAAGTTCCGGAAGGGGAATACCTTGAAACGGACAAGAACCATATCATAAGCCTTGCCGCAGTAGGGGCAGACGGAAAGCGCATGGCAGGCAGGAAGATAGAATACGGAGTATACAAACTCCAGTGGAACTGGTGGTGGGAGAGCCCCGGCGTAGGAGAACTGGATTCCTACGTTAACGGGGGCTCTGCAAGCCGCATAGCCGGCGGAGAGGTTACATCATCGGCAACGGCCGATGCCACCTTCTCCATAAGGGAGGACTATCCCGCATGGGGCCGATACATGATCCTGGCAAGGGACAAAGACTCCGGACATGTAAGCGGACGCATAGTCACCATTGACTGGCCGGAATACCGCGGCAGGGCTTCCAGGAAAGACCCTGACGCACTCACAAGTTTCACTTTCTCAACGGACAAGCCGTCATACACTACGGGAGAAAAGGCAACGGCCTTCATCCCTGCCGCAAAGGGCGGAAGGGCACTGGTATCATTTGAAAACGCCGCCGGTGTGCTAAGGAGAGAATGGGTGGATCTCTCAGAAAAAGATACGCCTTTCCAGTTTGATATTACCCCGGAAATGGCGCCCAACTTCTACCTCAACATAACCCTGCTGCAGCCCTACGGAGCCGTTGAGAACGACCTTCCCATAAGGCTCTACGGCGTTCAGAGGGTTACTGTGGAGAACCCTGCATCTCACCTTAAGCCCATAGTTGACATGCCCGGGACCATACACCCGGAAGAGACATTTACCGTAAAGGTGTCAGAGGAAAACGGAAAACCCATGACCTACACCCTTGCAATAGTGGACGAGGGCCTTCTTGACCTTACCGCCTTTAAGACCCCGGACCCTTGGAGCAAGATGTACAAGAGTGAAGCCCTGGGTGTGAATACCTGGGACATGTATGACAGCGTGATTGGCGCATTTGGAGGGAAGATAAGTCCCATAGCAGCCATTGGCGGAGACCAGGAGACCATCCAGAATGCCCGCAAGGACAACCGCTTCAATCCTGTTGTGCTTTGCCTGCCTCCAAGGACCATCACCAAGGGCACGGATGTACTTAAACTCAAATTGCCGATGTATGTAGGAAGCGTCCGCGTAATGCTTGTTGCAGCCCATGACGGGGCTTACGGCAATGCGGAAAAGACCGTCTCCGTACAGAATCCTCTTATGGTAGTGACTACCCTCCCCCGCCTCCTTGGCACAGGTGAGGAAGTTTCAGTTCCCGTTAACGTGTTTGCCATGGAGGACGGCGTAAAAGAGGCAAGCGTTTCAATTAAGGCCGATGGTCCCGTTTCCATCACCGGGGCTTCAAGCCAGAAGTTGAAATTCAGCGGCAAGGGTGACAAGATGGTAAGGTTCGGCATTAAAGCCACGGGAGAAGGCACTGCCCGCATAACTGTAAGCGCCTCCGGCTCCGGGCACAACGCTACGGAAACAATAGCCCTTCCTGTTGGCAATCCTTATCCGGAAGTAACCTCTGTTAAGCGCTTCACACTTGAAAAAGGCGCTTCCAGGAGCATTGAGGCAGGCTGCACGCTGGAACTTGCCGGCTTCCCCGCCCTCAACGCCGGGCAGCTCTTCCTTGATATGAAGAACTATCCCTTCAACTGCTCAGAGCAGCTGTCGGCCCGGGGCATCACAATGCTGTCTCTTCTCCCCATGCTTGGGGCCGATGAGAAGGAAAGCGCAAAGGCGCTCCTTCCCGGTATAGTGAACAGCCTGTATGCCAGGCAGAACGCCGACGGCGGTTTTGCCTACTGGCCTGGCGGCAATTCCAACGGCTGGGTGTCCTCAATGGCCGGTCTCTTCCTAACCATGGCTTCCAGAGAGACGTCTGTCAATCCTGGCGTTCTCCAGGCGTGGAAAAAGTTCCAGAAAAAGTCCAGGGAAGACAAGCTGGATGAGGCCTATTGCCTTTACACCCTGGCAATTGCAGGAGAGCCCCAGCTTGCCAGGATGAACCGTCTCAAGGAATCGGCCAAACTTCAAGACATAGCAAGATGGATGCTTGCAAGCACCTACGCCATCTGCGGCAAGGCGGCTCTTGCCGATGCAGTGCTGGAGGGTATCGGCAGGGATTTCCCTGAATACGAATCCCTTGGTATCACCTACGGAAGCTCTCTCAGGGACAGGATGATTGCACTTGAAGCGCTCTCTCTTACAGGCCGCGCAGCAGATGCCCTGGCTCTTGCGGCAGACGCCCTTCCGGAAGGAGGACTGTCCACTCAGGAATCAGCCTTTGCGGCGGTGGCATACAGGGCCCTCTGGGACAAGATTCCCGGCAGCGGCATAAGCGCAAAGCTTGGCAGTGAGGATATTACCAGCCTCAAGAGCAGCGTCCGGGCCGATGTATCCAAAGCCGTGGAAATCAGCAACACCGGAGACGGCCCGCTATACGGAACCGTCCTTACCAGTTCCCGTGAGTCCAGGAGCAAAGCAGTGGAAAACGGCATCAAACTGGAGGTAAACTACGTATCTGAGGACGGAAAGGCGCTCAATCCCGCCTCTCTGGCCCAGGGTACCCGCTTCAAGGCAGTCATTAAAGTCACCAACGCATCAAAAGGCATAGCTCTGGAGTCCATGGCGCTCAATTTTGGCATACCTTCCGGCTGGGAAATCATCAACGAAAGACTCTCCGGCGCAGCGGATGCCACCGGCGGCTACGACCACCTGGACATCAGGGACAACGGAGCGCGCTGGTTCTTCGGCCTTCCTGCAGGACGCTTCAAGACCTTCACAATTGGTCTTCGCGCCGCATACTCTGGCACTTACGTACTGCCGTCAACAGTTTGCACGGACATGTACCACCCTGCCGTAAGCGCCGCCACGGCCAACGGCAAGGCTACAGTTAAATAAGTGATGGGCCTGCGCGGCAAGAAAAGGGTTTACGGCCTGGTTTTGTGTGCAGGCCTTCTGCTTTTATGGCTACTGTGCCTTCCGCGGGACCTTTTCAAAGGAACCGTGTACAGCACTGTTGTGGAAAGCGCAGAGGGAGAACTCCTTGGCGCGCGCGTTGCCGACGACGGGCAGTGGAGGTTCCCGCCATGTGACACTGTACCTGAACGTTTTGCCACCGCCCTTATTCAGTTTGAAGACAGACGCTTTTACCGGCATCCCGGCGTAGATCCCCTTGCAATATGCAGGGCCATTATGGATAACATCAAGGCCGGGCATACCGTAAGCGGCGGCTCCACCATTACAATGCAGGTCATAAGGCTGTCACGGGGCCGGGAAAGGACTCTTTGGCAAAAGTTGACGGAGGCATTTGCGGCTACCAGACTGGAAGCGCGCTGCAGCAAACGCCACATCCTGGCACTATATGCCTCTCACGCCCCGTTTGGAGGCAATGTTGTGGGCCTGGAGGCTGCTGCATGGAGATACTTTGGCGTTCCGGCCGGGCAGCTGTCATGGGGAGAATCGGCCACACTGGCGGTGCTTCCAAACGCACCTTCAAGCCTTCACCCCGGAAAAGGGCGCGAAGAGTTGAAAGCAAAGCGTGACCGTCTGCTTGGACGGCTCCTGGAGCACGGAGACATTGACCCTGACACATACCAGGCTTCCATAGAAGAGCCACTTCCGGAGGCTCCCCTTCCCCTGCCGCAGTGGGCCGGGCACTATGTAGAGCACTGCCCGCACGGAAAGCGCAGCGTCACTTCCATACGTCTTCCCCTTCAAAAGGCCATAGAGGCCGTATGTAACCGCCGGTCAGACGACATGGCCCGCAAAGGCATTGCCGACATGGCCGCAGTAGTGATTGACAACCACAGCGGGCAGATCATCGCCTATGTGGGGAATTCAAGCACCTACCGGGTCCGGGAAGGGCGGGATGTGGATATTGCAGCGTCGGCCCGTTCAAGCGGCAGCATTCTTAAGCCAATGCTTTACGCCGCGGCACTGGAAGAGGGCATTATTCTGCCCAAGACACTTTTGCCGGACGTCCCGGTCAACATGGGCGGGTTCTCTCCCCAGAACTTTGACCGGCAGTTCTACGGCGCAGTCCCTGCCGACGAAGCCCTTGCCCGCTCCCTCAACGTTCCGGCTGTCTTTCTGTTAAGGCAGTACGGCGTGCCTAAATTCCATTCTCTGCTTCTAGAGTCCGGGCTAACCACGCTGGTTTACGAGCCATCCCACTATGGCCTCTCGCTTGTGCTTGGCGGCGCGGAGGCCCGTCTGGACCAGGTTACCGCCGCATATTCCGACATGGCCGCAGCTGCAGCGGACAGGCTGGCACTATGGTACACCATGGAGGCTCTGAAGGAGGTAAACAGGCCGGACCAGCTGGACTGGAGGCTTATCAAGAGCGTACGGAAGGCGGCATGGAAGACCGGCACAAGCTACGGCTTCAGGGACGCCTGGGCGGTAGGAATGACTCCGCAATACACAATAGGCGTATGGGCAGGAAATGCCGACGGAAAGGGCGTGCCGGGACTCACGGGCGCCACGGCCGCAGGGCCTGTCATGTTTGATATCCTGAACCTGCTGCCAGAAAGTGACAGCTGGTTCCAGCAGCCTGTTTCTGATGTATGGGCGGCAGTGTGTACGGACAGCGGCATGCTGGCTGGGCCTGAGTGTCCAAAGACGGAGATGCTTATACCAATGGCCGGACTCCAGACGGAGCCTTGTCATTACCATGAAGGCGGGGAGTTTGTACTGCCGCCGGCCATGGAGTGGTTCTACAAACAGTATCATCCGGAGTACAGCGGAGCAAAAAAGCCGCAGGGAAAGGTGATGGAGTTCATCTACCCGCAGCCCGGCAGCACCATCACCCTTCCCCGCCAGATGTCAGGGCAGGTGGAGGGCGCCGTATTCCGCGTTGCACACCACAATCCCCACCAGAGAATATGGTGGCACCTGGACGGCTCTTATATTGGAGAAACCACCGGGATTCATCAGCTGCGCCTTGCCCCCGGTAAAGGAAAACATACCCTCACCGTAGTGGACGATGAGGGCAATACTGTTTCCGTAATATTCACTGTTTTATAAGGCCTGATAGCTTGTCCAGGGAATGACGCTCCAGTTCTTTGGACGATTCGCGAACTGATTGGAACTACCGTACCAAGACCATACATTAACCCAATATGCTTCCATATCGGGGTGGCAATAGATAGCACCCGTACTTGGACTGGTACCCTGCATCCATTTATCCAGATAACCGCCTTCGCCCAATTTTGCAAAGTCAAAGTCATCCTTTGTGACTCCCGGCCCTTTCTTAGCCTTGAGGAAGATCCTGACGCGTTGGAGGTTACTGTTTCCACAATCACGGAACATACCGCTGTAGCATTCGGCAGCCGGGGTCTCGACCGGAAGATCCGGAGCATATCGAAGCGACGTGCACTTTCTGAACATACCCTTATAACACCTCCGCGTCAAGGTAGTAGCAGGGAGAAGCAAGGGGTCACTTGGATCAATATCCGTCCAGGTATTCTTAGAGCTGTTAGTGTTATCTTTATCTTTAGAAAAAGCACCATTAAAAGCCTCATCGCTCAAGGTCTGGTCCTTTAAAAGCGTCATAACATTCCCGGCAATATAGCACTTCTTGTCGGCCTCGAAGATGGGCGTATCGCTAGGACGGCCATAGGTTGGATTTCCGTCCGCCAAGGCATTCCTGTAATTCGTTCGCGATCCCTGAAAACAGACTTCATCACCTTTATTTTTCAGCAAAATACCTTCCTTCGTGAGGTAATCCGTCCAGGTTACACCACCATCCAAACTGTACTTGATTCCATCCTCGGCACTGTAATAATTACATGTCACCGTCGTTCCATTCTGGGTCGCTTTGATGCGGAACCAGTCTGTAGCAAGAGAGGAGCGCCTGACACTGTAGTAATGGTTCACTGCCAATGACAGGTCTGCAGCTAAACTCTCTCCGCATTTCAGCGCACCGGCCCAAATCCCGGCCGACTGCATATCTGCATTCTTGCTCACAGGCACCACGGCCGTGCACTGGATGGAGCCCACAGCCGACAAACCGTCCACGGGAACCCCCGTAACGGAAACTACTGGTTCAGAATCATCCGACTTCTTAATAGAGACGGTAGTAATCATTTGCTCAGACAGTTGTTTGCTAAGTTTCGTCCTGTTTACCTCCAAAGAGATCAGCAGGAACACCGACTGCTGGGTCAGGTTGTTGAAGTTCTTTGCATCGTAGGTGCTGGTGCCGGTGAAACAGCTGTATTTGCGGACCATTTCCTGAACGGTGGTGTTAGGAATAGAAGCGGGAAAATTCACAGCGGTTAAAATGGCACCGGGATCAACGGAGGGATCATCGGTCGGATTTCCGAATTGGAAGAAATCGTCGGCCGCGCCGGCGCCTACCACCGTCGCGGAGAGTAAAGTATTGTCTTCCGGAACAAAATCATCCAGGCATTTCAGTTCACCTTCGAAGCGGGCAGATCCCGTCCCGACACCTGAGACAATGTCCAGAACGCCGTAGAGTTTCAGTGTCTCCCCATCCCTATGTTCAACATACAGCTTATCACCTTCTTCAAATACATAGCGACAACCCGCGGTGAATCCGGGTTCGTCAGATCCATCACTGATTGCAACGCGGGTAAGCGGGCTATGGCTGACCATGGCCGAATAGAGAATGGTATTCGCAGGCCCAACCGCAGGATCCTCCGGCGTCTCTTTGACGCAAGAGAACAATGCCAGCGGGAAAAGACACAGCAGAAGATATTGTATATACTTACCTTTCATAAGCGTCGAATTAGATTTCACCACCGTCTATCGGGTCGGTGAGGCCTCCACTGATTACATTCATAATTGCCCGGACATACGCCGATTCCGGAGTCCCGGATTCAAGGGAGCAGGTCCCGTCGGACGCAACCCTGAAATACCATCCATTCGCCGAGCTCCAATAATTTCCTTCCGGTATAAAGAAATACTGTGAAGGATTCAACTGATCCACCATCAGTGCGCCAGGTTCTCCACCAATTGTCATGGAGACCAGCTTTGTCTTCTCGGAATTCAACAATCCTCCCCAGGCGGTCTTGGAAGGAATCAGCTTCTGCCCGTCCACCAGCGGCCGAGTATCGGATGGTGTCCCGGTCACCAGCGGAGATGATGCCCCCTCATTCACACTATACCACATATATCCGCCCACACTCACCTGGACATCGTTCCCTACACCGGACCAATTCCCCATAACCGGGAGTTGATAAGACTTGCGGGGAAGCAGCGTGGTATTCCTATAATAATGCCGGAAGTAAGTACCGTCCTTGTCTTTTACCGCAAAGTAGGTATCCGAACCCGGGGTTTCGGCTATGGTACCATAGAAATAGAATCCCTGTTCCCCGGCGACGGTGGCGGAATAACCCGTCATCCAGGCACCCTGTGCGCCGACGGAAGAGGTGACGGTTCCATCCAAGGCAATCCCGGCAAGGCCTGTGGGCGTTACCACATTGCAGGCCAGGCGCATCGTTTCGTTTTGCTCCGGAACCTTTGGTATAAAGAACTGGGCACTTTCATCGTTGGCCTTGGTCATTTGCAGCCTGGCGCCCAGCGTGGCAATGGGCTGATCAGTATCCTGGATGTAATAATCTACCTTTTCTGCTTTCAGGAAATAGGATTCTGACACGCCGGCAAAATGCCATCCCTCGGAGTATTCAGGGTGCACAATTCCCACATACGGCAGATAAACAGCCGTCAATTTCCCGGTCTGGTTCAATGAGACCTGACCATTACTGGGGGAAGAAGACCAGTCGGTTCCATCAAAGGTCATTGTCACATAGGCGCCTGTCACCCCGGAGAAAAAGACGAACACCTTGTCGCCACTCTCCCAGCCGGTCTTGATACCCTTCGTTTCTTCACGGTCGATGATGAGCGCAAAGCGCAGGGAAGACAATGCGTAGGTGCGTTCTTCCACAACCGGTGTCTCTTTCCGGCAGGAAGAAAGCGCAAGCAGCGCAGTGACAAGTATCAATAATACTCTTTTCATAATCATCCCTCCCCTGCTATAAATCTATTTCTTCATCGAAAGGAGGATCTCCCGGGAATATCGGAATTGCATAATCCTTCCTTGTCCAGCCCTTCGGAACACCGCTGGCACTATTCAGGGTCCAAGTCACGCCTGCGGGCGCCCAGAATGTTCCGGTAGCAGCCACATTATTCAGCCAATTGCTGGTGCAACTGCCCGCAGAATGATCGGTTGCCAGACAAATGACCTCATTGACGCCGCTTGCTCCACTGAACATTTCCCTATAACAACTTACCGGCAGAGTTGTAGCCGGCAGGAAAACAGGGGCCGAAGACGTCGACAGGGAGGTGCACCCCATAAACATACGGTAATAGCAAGTTGCAGCCAAGGTGGTTGCAGGAAGCTCAGGTATGGTTGTTAAGCTGGTACATCCCTGGAACATACTCTCGTAACACGAACTTGCCAGTGTGGTGGCAGGCAGTTGCGGAGTACCCGTTAAACCCGCGCAACCATTGAACATACTCTTATACGCGTTAGTCGGGCAAGTCAGCATCGGCAAAATCAGGTCTGACGCATCCGTGAGGTACGGGTGACTCGCAAAACAGAACTGGAAAGACCAGTCGGTAAGCATCGGTCCCAGCGCCTCAAAACTATCGCCCACAAGGAGCGAGGCGATGTTTCCACCAACAGAGAACCGGCCATCCCTAGCGGTCTTTTCACTACCGGGACTATAGCAGTAGAACTTGCCGCTGCCATTCAATCCCTGCGTCGTTTTGGTTGAGCGGAAGGAAACCTTATGGCCTTTCGCAAGATGGATGACGGAATTCTTACTATACGAGATCCATCCTTCTTCATCCAGGTTGTACTCCAGATTGTCCAGATTGATAACGACATTACAGCCATCGAGCGCATCATAGTCGGCCTGTACATAGAAATGTCCGGTAACGCCTTCCACATTGTCGAAGGAGGCTGAACCCTTGATGAAATACTCATTCGCCACCCAGACTGTAGTTGCGCTGGCACTGGTGTTGGACTTGAAAAAACTGGAGAAAGTTACCGTACCGTCCGTGACAGAGAGACCCTTGTATTCGTCCTCGGAAAGGGTTCTGATGTACTGGATAGTAGTCTTCCCGGCATACCCTTCCGTATCCGAGATGGAGGTGCCGGAATGAACGGGAAGATTGTTATTAGAAAGCCTGTTGTCCGGCGTAAGGGTCTGACGCTCCGGCTCCATGATGAACTCCAGGGGGAACATGGAGGAAGGCAGGCCGGAAGGAATCGTCACATTCACCACCTGACTGGCTTCCTTCTGCATCGGAATCTCCGGAATGCCGCAGGCGACACTCATCGTCTGTTTCTTCTGCAGCGTAATCTCCACCTCGCGGTAGAGGGGATACTCCTCGTGGGTATAGAGGTTTCGGCCGGTGATCTTTATTTTCTGCATTTTAGTCTCCGTTCCGGCCGCCTTGGTGTTGAAGCGGATAACCCGGAAGCCGGGCACACCGTCAATCTGCTGGGCCGACGGATAGAAGGCGTGTACCTCGTTGCCAACGTCGTCATACAGCACCAGGATGTCTTCCGACATATCCTCCATCGGCTCCAGTTCAACCGAGACGGCACCCCAGTCCACGTTGGGCTCCGAAGAATTGACGTCGTTGAAGAAACGGGCATAGAGGTAATGGTATCCGCTCTCGTTGGGCCCCGTATAGGTCTTTGCCATATAAGGCTCCACCACCAGACGCGTCTGTCCGTTGGAAATATCGGAGAGGTGACGCATGGAGACATCCGCCGAAATATCTTCCACACCGGATGAATTGGCAGCTGCTTCCGGCGTGGAGACGCCGGCCGAAGATATTCGGTTGAGCATAATGTTGTACCGGAAGTTCCTGTAGATGGGATAGTACTGGTACACGGACTCGTTGTTCACCACCTTGGATTCCATCAGGTCCAGCCGGTAGTAATAGTACTCCCCTTCTCCTCCGAAACGCCCGCGGATGATTACAAAGGTGGGCTCCAGTGTAGCGCTTGGAACGCCGCGCTCAAAGAGATAGAAGCCCTGGTCCGTATTCGCAGGATCGTATCGGAGCACCCGGCCGCCGCTGGACTCCGGATTCCTGAACATGTCGTCGGAAGGAATGATATGGTCAAACTCTACACCGGGCGCAATGTATCCGGGATAATTCAGGGTTGCATCCAGGTCACTGAAGGAGCAGCGCTCATAGCCGCTGAAGCGGTAGCTGTCTCCAGTAACGTTGAACTTGAAAGCGTCAAGGATATCGCTGGAATTGGTCCTGAAGGGGGCCACCGTTCCTTTCTTTGGATAATGGATCACGGCATAACTGTACAGCTCAAAGTCATCTCCGTCGGCCGTTGCATCCGTAACCTGAATCTTTGCATAGTTACGGATAAGCGGTACACATTCAAACTGCGCTACCGTTTTTGCATCCGGAAGATATGAACCGTTTTCAATGATTGGCTGACCATTTTTATCCTTAAGCGCACCTATAGAAACGTTTGAAACGCTCTGCCAATATGCCTGTTTCCCCTCAAAAGAGAACATTGAAGGGAGAATCTGGTATGAATATGAGCCAGTTACCAGCTGGTTCTCATCAATATTCCCCAGGAAATACACCGTTCGGTCGTCAGTATCAGAAAGCTCCAGCTCAACGGTGAATTTATATAGCTGCACCACGGTTTCTCCGTCAGCAAGGGGGTAATCCTTGATCTCCGAGACCGGCATTGGCGTTACAACCGGCTCGCCGGTATTCTCGTCGCGCACAATCTCGGCCTTTCGGATATATTTGATACTCTGCTTACCGCCGCAAACGACCACATAGAGTTTTTCCGGATCCAGATAGCGTCCTTCGGTGATCAGGCCGTCGCCGTCTTCCAGGCTTTTGGTTTCCGGGGAGGCTATTTTCACATCAGGCACTGAGAATGTTATGGTCACAGGTAGGTTTTCCAGGGAGGTGGTCTCATCCCGGACAACTTCCTGTTCCAGAACGGAAGAACAGGCACACAGCGTAAAGAACACCGTCAAATATGACAGGAACTTTCTCATCTTTCCTTATCTCCCCAAACAAAGCGGGTACGCGGATTGTGACGCGGGTCCCCTTCCAGACCGTCAATCTTGTCCCAATACCAGGAATCATAGACGCAGCGGAGAAGTGCTCTGTCAGTGTTGTCGTCTTCCACCGTTTTTCCTTTTATCCGGATAGCTCCGTTGGCCGACCAATAAGTACCGCCGTCATTGAACAGGAACTCAAAGAATCCCATTGCGGACAGCTGGGCGATGAAACCCACCTCGGCTCTGGTGGGAAGGCGCCAGCGCCCGGCCGGGAATCCGTCTTCCTGGAAGGCCGCACAACGGTACTCGGCGTAGGGCTGGGTAAGGTTGGGAGAGAACTCAATGCCGCTGAACTTGGAGGAAATCCTGTAACTAGGCGCCACCATATTCTCCGTACGCGTAGAACGCTCGGTGGGATAGTACCACTGGAGGGGCCTTGGCGATTCGCCGAACAAGGCATCGGCCGAATTGAAGCCCACCCTCTGTCCGTTAGGATAATCCTCCTGGGGACGCGAAGATTCCAACACCACCAGATCATCCCATTGCTGCTGAGGCGTACCAGTCACTTTGAAAATATACAGTCCCGCATAACGGACCTCGTCCGTAAGGTTATTCACACGGGTTGTACGCGGATCACCTATTACGTAGCCTGAGTTGGAGGGCAGTACCGTGGCGTGGATATCATAAATCTCCCGGGAGCCGCCAGTATACCACACGGTCTGCCACTGATACTCTCTTTTATTATTGTCCGTGGCCAGCTTAAAGTACCGGTCCTCATTGGCCTGGGCTCCGCTGTGGGCCTTGGTTTCGTGCCGGATATAGCGTCCTCCGTTAACGTACACATACCCCCACGGATAGTCGGTCCAGGGCTCCTCTCCGTCCGGATAACCGTGGAGTGTCATTTCTTTGGGGTCATTGGGATCTCGCTTTTGAATTTTGGTATCCGAATTCCGCAGGCTTTCAATATAGATACCGGGGCGCTGAATGATCTTTATATGCCGCTTATACTGGCTATAGGTATAGGAGTCCGGACTGTTAACCAGGTCTTCGTGGACAATGTCAAACTCTATGGTATAGACGGAATAGTCAAAGTTGGCCTTGGTGTTGTCGTTGGCCAGCGGATGATTGAGCTTGATTGATGTGGACGTGTTGGATAGCCAGTTGGACGGTTCCCATTTTTCGTTACCCGCGGGCTGGCCGGTAAACTCCAGATAGTATGTACCATCCTCTGTATTCTCCCGGATATAGCCGTGAAAATCATTATGATAGGAGCCGACGGGCTGGGCCGTGGTGATCTTGCCAAAGTAAGGACGGGTAGCCTTCACGCTGCCAGGAACCACAGTAACATTGTGGCTGGACGTAAAGGGAATGGCCAGTTGTTCAATGTTGTTGATATCCCATTCCTGCTTATCCACTTCCAGATAGCGGGCCTTGCTGATCACCGCATACTTGTTGATGGCCAGGGACTTGTTCTGCCAGTCCAGCAGGTAGCAGGTTGGCTGAAGGATGGCATTTCCTTCGTCGGTTTCCGATCCAAGGATGGATACGTCCAGATAAAAACCGTACCAGGCATTCCGCTTGAGTTCATTGAAGGGCAGATACACTTTGTAGTAGTACTTGCGCCGGTCGTAAGTATATTTGTTGACCGGCTCCCTTCGCCAGTCCATTTCCAGTTTGAAATAAGGCGGCTCGGGGGGTGCTCCCTGGGAGTAGTCGTACGCGGACTCTGAGGGATCCGGCATCACTGTATTGGTCCAGGTAGAAGGATAGGAGTACATCGGATAGGTGTTGTAGTACACTTTCCCTTCTATCGTCTCCGGGTCCAGATAAGAAGTTCCGTTGTCCCTAACGAAAGGCCGCCGGGTTTCAGTACCGCTGTAGGAGAAATAATCTTTGACGGGATCTTCCGGGGTCTCATCCGGAAGGGTGCCGTCGTGGGTGAGCAGCACCGACTTCAGGCCCCATACCAGATAGACGCGCGCCGTATGGAGGACAGGCGTCCAGGTCTCGTCGGGATACTTGTCGGGATCCTCGTGCTTCAGCACGACCTGCGGGGCGACATTGAGGGCAAACGTCAATTTCGAAGCGAAACGGGACACCGGGATTTCCGCCCGCACGTTGGGATTCATGTCGTCATAATAGGTAAGCACCGCCTTGCCGTCCATCAGGAACTGCTGCTGGAGGTAGGACTGCTCCTGTGCCGCAAAATCCGTCACCAAACGCCTTCCGACCAGGTCTTCCTGGGAAGTGTGCGACAGGTCATCGATAAAGGAGCTGTCAAAATTGACCAGGACATACACCGTCGCCTTGTTGTGGCTCTGCACCGTAAAAATCTGCCCGATGACGTCCTTCTTGACCACCAGATTGAAAGTAGCCTCCCACAAACCAGACTGCATAGGGTCTTTGGTCAGCTCCTTCCTGACGTGGTAAACGGCGTCCGTACTGGCCGAAGGATTCTCTCCGGAGTAGAAGAGGAAATCCACGGAACGGATGATATTCTCGTTGAAGGCCTGCTCCCCATCCTTTTCTACCGTATCCGCCTTGGTCTGCGATGGTTCTGCGCATCGTACCGTAATGCTGATGCCCTGTTCTTCGAGTAAAGGCACAGCTTCCCTTGCACATCCTGCGAACAGGAGCGCCAGCATAGCGATATGAAGGACTTTCCTCACTGCTGCCAATTCTTGGTAAGGATGAAGCGATAATAGTCTATGGACTCGGAGGACAAATCTATATACCGGTGGTCCGTCGTCTCCACAATAAAATGAAGGTCTATATAGTTCCCCTCCAGCTGATCGTCATAAGTGCCTTCACTGTCAACATAAGCCGGGTTGCACTGGATCCGAATGGGGATAATGCAATGTTCTATCTTGCCGTTGGGGTTGTCCGGGGCCTGGTAATTCGGGTAAATGGACGCCGACGACGGAGACACCTGCAGGGCATTCGTAAGCAGCGTACTGCCGTTGGTCCCGGGGACTGGGAGTATGTGCAGGGTTGCCCCAACCGGCGTGGCAATCACGATATCTCCTTCGATTTCGTTCGCCTGCGGTACGTTCTCCACTTCTACAGTATGCCAGAACTTCACGTCAAAGTAGCCGTCGTCCGTCTTGACCTTGTCAAACGTGGCCGGTGTGGGTTCGTAAACGGAAAAACGCCGGATGACATTGATGGAAGAAGTTGTATAATCCAGAGAATAACTTGTCCATTCCCATGGAAGCACAACCACCTTAAGCTCCAGTCTCATGGTCTGCTCTACAAAGCAGGCATACACAATCCAGGTGTGATTCCGGGAGAATACGTCTTCGCCCGACATTGAGAAGCGGGCCGAAAGAAGTCCACCATCCGGATCATTCGGATCATACGGTTCAACGCGGTAAAAGATCCTGCCGGAGATCGTCTTGTCAGTCTCGCGGAGATAAATGGGACCGACCTGGGATTCGGACGCCACGGCCGCATCCAGCCGGTTCTCGTAGGACTCGGCCGTTTCCGTCTCGTTTCCAAGCCCGCGGAAGAAAAGGGACTCCGGGTCTGCCACTATAGAAAGACTGCTGTTGGGAATCATGGCATCACCATCCGGGCCGCTGATTGTGGAGGAAAGAGCCACATATCCGGGCGCGTTCCCCAAATCAAAAGAATTGGTGGTGAAAAGGCGTTCAGTGGTTGAAATCTGGCAGTCACGCCCACCCTGGGTGCCGTCAAAAGATATCTTTACTATCTCGCAGGCGTCGTTGGCAATCTCTGCCGGCGCAGAGCCCGTAGCCGGAATACCCTGCTGGCAGAAAACAAAGCGAATCTTGGATACAGCCCTGGTGAGTTTAAGGGTACTGATGTTGAGAACCGGATAACCGCCGGTGACATCGGCTTCCTTGATAACGCCGGACATTGGAAGACCGACATCAGGCACAGACCGGGTCAGCGGCCAGTTACCGCCGATTTCCGTCACGACGAGCTGGTCCAGGGCGTTTCGGGTAGTTCCTTCTCCCGGCATCGAAGCAACGGCCGCTGCCGCATTGGCCACGGCATACACGTCCACCTTGGGACGCGGTGAAGAAGACAGCCGCGCAAACATAGCGTCGGACAGCGGGAGGCCGAAACGGGTAATGCTGGAGTTTGGCATACCGGTATTCTCCAGCCCGGGAGAATAGTACTTGTAGCTGATGAGCTCTCCGCTCTCAGACAGGAAAGCCCATATCTGAAGGGAAGTAATTTTCAATTCCTCCGTGAGCGGATTCACCATGCCTGTTTCAGCACGCGTCATCACCGCTCCCGGGATATAGAGGGATACCATAAGCTGAGCGTCCTCGCGCAGAGGAAGGGCATCCCTTCGGCAGGAAATGGCCGACAGCAGCAGAAGCGCTGCCCAACATACGATATGCTTGAATCTGAACATTCCCTGCGGTTAAAAATCAAGAATCAAGGACTGCGGCGTAAGCTGCATCCATTTCATTTCCGTAACCAAACCTATCTCCAGCTGGGGAGAATGGAGGTCCGGAACGGTGGTGTAGGCACTTCGGAGGCCGTCCACCCGGACAGAGACCCTGGTCTTGCGGTCTCTGGAGAATATGCTTTTGATAGTTTCGCCCGCAGGCTGCGCCACACTCTCTGAAGAGGGATCCAGCACGCCGGCCAGATAGAAGCGGGTCCATGGAAGGATATCTCCCTGCTGGCAGTGGCGGGTATAGCCCGTATTGTTGCGGAACTCCAGGGCAAAATGAACCGGCGCATTGTCCACGGTCTGGAGTACCAGAGTCTGTACTGAGTTTCCAGTGGTTCCAATCCTGAGATCACCGGCAACGTTGTCATAAATATACCTTGCGGCACCGGCAGAAGGCATAAAGCGGAAATCCACATCCCGCTGATCACCGATGATAATGCCGGTCAGCGGACAGCCGCTGATCAGATTGGCCGCCTCCTCGCCGGGTGTGGCGAGACTCAGCTCCAGCAGGCCGACGCCATACTGCAGTTGCTGGGATACCGCCACGCTCTGGGTAAAGGAATTCACCGTCCCGCCGTCAGTGTAGTGAACCAGGATATCGTCCCACTGCTCGTTGGACGCATTGTACTGGAGGCGCACTTTCTCGTCGTTGGAAGTCTTGACGGGGCTGTTGGCATAATACCATAGGCTTGGCGGGTAGCAGTACGTTTCCGGATCCACCAGACGGATATTCACCCCATTGATGAGCCTGATGAATTCCTTGCCGTTCCACCAAAAACCTATCGTACCTTCCGGGATGCCATAAGACATCGGGAATGTAGTTCCGGCGGCGGACAGGGCCTCGGAAAAAGCGCTCAATGCCTGAATCACCAGACGGATTTCATCCAAAAGCGCCTGACTCTCATAGGGGATGCGGATCAGCGCCGACTGGATTTCAATGCGGAGCTGGTCGAAGGTAGAATAGGAGCAGGACAGGATCTGGTTGCTATGATTGACGGAATCGTGGATACCCTTGATGGCGTCAAAGCCGGAATTTCCCATCAGGGACATAATCCCGTTCAGCTTTTCCAGCAGTCCCTCTGCAACGTCCGTCACTTCCGTCAACTCGGGCGTCTCTCCCGTAGCCAGGATGGGTTCCAGACTGAATAAGATGTCGTCCGAGGAGGAAGGGTTATCAAGGCCCTCCGGATTCAGCACGCCGAACGTGTGCTTGTCGGACTTGGACGAAGCCTCTCCCCTATCCGGCGCCCTGCCATAAACCAGCACGGTGTTCATCCCGTTGGGGACGATGGCGCTGCCGAAAAGATGGGAATTGTTGGGGACTACCAGTCCAGTCCCGGCGGCGATACCGGAGCTGCTCAGACCTACATTTCTTGTACCCAGACGATGATCCTGCGGCCCTACCTGCAAAGACTCCGTATTGAAAGGAACCACGTACATATGGTCAATCCCACGGAAGGTGCCGTCGGCCTGGGTAACATTTCCGGACATCTTGGTTGTCACCTCCTGACCGGGCAGGACGTTTTTCAAAGACAGCACCAGGGACAGAGTGCGTCCGTCACCTGCCTCCTCCGGTCCGTCCAGACGACGGCAAGCCGGCGCTGCACACAGCGAGAGTGTGAGCAGGACGACCATTTCCAAAGATGCAAGGCTTGGGCGCATAATAATAAAAGGTATGGGGACCGGGCTCACCGGCCCCCATACACAGCAAAAAACTAAAGATTAACGTCGTACGTGATACCGGGCGTCCACTTGAGGTCAACGGAGAGACCCAGGGACATCTGGGAAGCACGGAGGTCAGGAATGGAATAGTAGGCATTCTTGAGGGACTCCGCTCCAATCTTGAAGTTGGCGGTGGTCACGAAATCCTGGATGAACACGCGGGCAATCTTCTTGGAAACACCAGCATTATCCACGGGCGGAATCTGATGATCCGTCGGCCATGCAGTGCTGAGACCGCTGATCTGGGATGCGCTGGGCTTAGGAAGCTTAGCGACCAGATAGAACACGCCATTCTGGGGAATCAGATTGTCACGTCCCCAGAAAGACTCTCCGGCGTTGACAAATTCCAGCGCCACATAGACGTCATTCTGCCTGTCCGCTTCGGTTGCACCAGTGCCTGTAGAGCAATAGTTGTCGTATACGAGGGTATAGAACGAAGCCTGAGAAGTGGTTGAGGACGGAATTGCAACGGGAATATCCTTATTCTGCGCATCCTTTGCGTGGGAATGGTCATAGATCACGCCGTCAAAGAGGGAGAGGTCACCGATACCCTCCGGGTCACCGCTCGTCTCATACTTTCTGATGAACTGCCAGTTCATACGGGGGTTGACACCACCCACAAGGATACCGCGGAGCTGCAGATTGGCCGAAGCAATCGGGATGGAGCGGTCCGTGGTCTCGTCAGTCATCTTCTTACGGTTGTCAAGGAGGTTGGCAGCGCCGTAAGACACGTTGGATTTCAGCAGGGCTACGCCGTAGTTGATGGAGTTGGTAACGGCAACGGCACGCGTGGCAGAGGCAACAACACCGGGTGAAGTCCAGTCGCTCCAGTTGGCCGCGTCATTCCAATTATTTACACCGTCCGGATAGCTGGCGGCTGTAATATTACCGTCAGAGCTGGTACGGATAGGGCTGTTAACATAGTACCAGAGTTCAGCAGGGTAGAGATACTTTTTGGGCTCGAACTCTGTCATCGTCGGGTTTACAAGCGGCTGGTTGGGAAGCTTGTAGAAGAACTCATCCATGGGCTGAGACAGGTCTGCGGTCTGAGGCTTGAAACCAATCTGGGCGGCACCTTCCGGAATACCAAAATCCTCATAAGGGAAGTTATTGAGGTCCTGTGCATTGGCAAAATTGCTGTCCCAATAGGCGGAAGTAACAATATCGGCAGACTGGAGCTCGGAGATTTCCTTGAAATTACCGTTCGTCAAATCAAAGTACTTTCCGGCATTGGTGATAATCTGCGTTGCCAAACGCTTGGCATTTGCTTCATGGTCATTGGTAGCTTCGGCTTCCTTGGCGGCATTGATGATTTTGTACATATCAATCAACATCGACTTGATAGCGCGGGAAGAGCCGGAGCGGTATTCCTCATGGTGACGTTTGGTGGGGTTGGCTTCTGCCCATTCCTTCCACTCATCGGAACCGAAGGTCATACCGGCCGGAAGCTCAGCAGGCTCAAGGTAAGTGAAAAGGTAATAGCACTTACCAAGCACTTCCTCAAGGCCGGTTACCGGATGTCCAACACCCTGAGATGCTTGATACCTGTTGGTTGTACCGGAATAGTTGTCAATCTCGTACTGGTGGCCAAGCTGAGCCCAGGACAGTGCGGGAAGAGAAGTGTAAGGGTAGGATCCAATCGTACCAGCGTGATTAATAGCGATGATGTTAGTTCCCAGAACGTCATTGATGAGGTAAATCATCAGGTCGCCCGTCTCATCATACGCCGTTCTGTTAGTCTCGTTCAGAATCTTCTTGGCTTTGATAACGGTATTCTTGGGAGTACCGGAGATAACCGTTCCAGTGGTTGGATCGGTATTGGATGCGCCAAAATCAGAATCCTTCACGCCGGAAGCCTTGATGGCCTTGCCGTAGAAGAGGACAGCGTCCGTTCCCACGGGAATGGAGAGCTGGAGGACACGCTTGGAAGCGGTGGCGTTGTCACCGGTCTGGTTGTTGGTGCCGGTGTTGTCAAGGCCGGTTTCGGCAAAGAAGAACGGGAATTCAAAGGTCTTGTCAGCCGCCGTCTCCGGATCAAGAACATACGGAGTGGCAGAGGCGACATCAATCCCGGTCTTGTAGGTGTAGATAACACCGTCCTGGATGCCGCGGAAATTGTTGTTCATCTGAACAGCGTCCGTGGACATCTTGGTCTTGGGAGCAGCCGTAACATTGAGGACGAACTGAGTGGTGACTTCGTTCACTCCGTTTACGGGAGTCTCGGAGTCCGTCAGCTGTTCTTTCTGACAGGCCGCGGCCGCGAGAATCATTGTTCCCGCAAGAGCCAGATTAAATAATTTTTTCATAAACATAATGTTTGGATTAATATTGAGTTAAACATTAAAATTCTATATCCCAGCCGGGGCGCTCATTCCATTGCAGGCAAACGCTTGCGCCCACATAAGCTTCCCGGGGAACAACACTGCCGTCTGCCTCAACCTTCGCCCGGATAAGCTTGAACTGACCCGCGCGGAGGGGCAGTTTGACGCCCAGAACCGTTTCGGTGACGCTGCCGTCGGCGAGGGTGGCATAAATCATATACTGCCACAGCGCTTCTTCGGCCACGTCCGACACATAAGGGTCATCCGTGTCTATGACGGTCTTGGTGCTTTCCACATCCCTTGACGGGAAGTTAACGGTGCAGAAGCACACAAAGCGGCCGTCGGCCACATTCACCTCTTTTGCTGACACCTGGGGGTTGAACTTGTAGTAGTAGGTGCTGTCGGCCAGGTTGAAGCCATTGGCGTAGCCTGAGGAGTAAACCTCAATTGACTTGATGCCGCTTCCAAGGGTGTCAAGCGCTACGGCGCTGGCGCAGTTTACCATGTACAGTTTCACGTCAAACTGCTGGTCAATGCCCTCCTTGATGTCCATTGGCAGGCGGGCGCTGAAAATGCCGGTTGTATGTGAAGGTATCACGTTCTGGACATTGTTCACAGGCTGCTCTAAATGGGAGGTATGACACTTTTCATCTCCCAGAAGGAACACTTCCCTGGGGGCGGGTGTGCCGTCCGGATTGGTAGGCTGAAGATTTGCCACGGCAACGTGCATGTATCTCCTTACGGGGATGTAGAGAGTATAGCTGGACTGGTTTGCGTCCATTATATGCTCCTCTTTGTGAAGGATGACGGAATCTTCCTTAACGTCGTAAAAAGAGAGGTCCACGTCGTGTGCATAATCTGTGAAAACTTTCTTGAGATGGTCCTGAAGTGCCGTTGCAACTGGGGTGAGTTCCATCTGAGTGGACAGCTGGGTCTGAAGCTCTGTTGTCATGTTAGTGATAAGACGGAGCTCGTAGTCAATGTGGCAGTCCCTATCACAGTCCCGCATATCATCATCCACCAGGCAGCAACCTGTTACGGCCGCCGCCAGGATAGCGATAATCCAATATGTGAGACTGCTCCGTTTCATCACTCCTGTGTCATTGCTTTCTGCCACGCCCTGTATTCCTTAAGGGCGGGGCCGTATATCTTCATGCCGTCAAGGTTTTGTGAGGCGCATTCTGACCCGTTACGGGCAGCTTTACGCACAAGTTCCTCGGCTTCAGTTTCCTTCTGTGCATCTTCATTGTCAAGGGAGGTGAACCAAAGGGCCATACCGTAGGCATTTGCTGCCTCTGCGTCGGCCTTTGCACGCTCCTTAAGGGCTGGATCTGCGTCAAACACGCGAACTGCGTCGTGATAACGCTTTGCCTTCAAAAGCGGCAGCACTTCCCTGTTGTATTTTTCTGTTACGGGATCCGGAGCGTTGCTGTAATAAACGCGGATGTATCCGGAGTTGCGCTGGTCTGCAAGGAGATTGTCCTTTACAGCCTGGTAAAGCTTTTTATCGGCCTTTATCCGGCGTTCCCTTATGTCTGCATCCGGCTCACCGTCAACAATTTCCAGGAGTTTTTCCAGATTTTCCCGGCTCAGGCCTTCCGGGGAGGCATTTATCTGCGCCCTGAACCAGTCCCAGGCTTCTCCCTTGCCTATTGTCTCAAAGTTTCTCCTTGAAAGGCCTGTTTCCCCGGCCAGATATTCCGCCACAACCTTTGCGCGGTTCACGGAAAGGGTGTCGTTCCTCTGCTGGGGGCCTTCTATAGAGGCCAGACCCACTATGGAGATGAGAATCTCGTCGGCACGTTCATCGGCCTTGATCAGATTCACCACCTTCACCATCTTGTCCAGAACCTGTGCATTAGGGGTAATGTCACGCCTGAGTTCCCAGCTGTCAAGAGGGAAACGCACGTACATCACGCTGTCCCTGCCGGGGCGGGTGAGATAATCCAAAGGGCGATATTTGTCTATGCTTATTACCCATGGCTCTTTCCTGGAGATGCTGTCCCCTGCTGTCTGGGGGGCCTCCACGTCCTTCAGGTGTACCACAAAGGCCACTGGAGGAGTCATAACTGTGATTGTATCCGTTCCGGAAACCACGTAATTGGATATGCCCTTGGGCTTGCGGTCCTTTTTGGCAACGGTATTGTACGCAACGTTTACGGCAAGCTTGGGGACAACGGCAGCTTTGCGCTCATCTGAGAGCTTAGTGCCGCAGTGTGCGCAGTCATATTTTCCGTATGCAGCAAGGCCGACTGCCGCGCCTGCCTCAAGTTCAAAGCGCCAGTGCTCCCAGGGCCACCAGGCATAGCCGGCAAAGAGGCCACCGGCCCAGAAAGCGCCCTGCTCCCTGTTATTCTCTACCTCCGGGTACATACCAAAGGGGAATTTTAGAGCACCTACGTTGAAGTGAGTGTAAATGGCGTCTGCCCCAAAGAAGAAACCCTGGTAGACCTGATCCAGATAGTAACGCACCTCTGGGACAACGGCAAAGTTGCGCCAGTGTGACGGATTCTCCGTATTCCAGTCCCATGCCAGGTAGCGGGGCCATGCCTTAAGAGCAAGGTTTCCGCCTATTGACCAATTGTCACTCAACGGGAACTCCACTCCAATGTTAGGCTCTGACGCAGCAATATCCCAAAGCAGGTTGGTGCGGATTGACATATCCACCTGGGCAACGCACGGCAACTTGGCCATGAGAAGCAGGGCAATTATTGATATGAGCAGATTGCGCTTTATCATTATTCATACGCACACACGTATATGTGTGTATTTTAGTCAGCAAATTTAGACCTTTTGCCTTAAAAGGATGTCTCGTTGCGCTGTTTCATTGTTTCAAAATTCAAAAAAATTGCCTGTTTTAAAAAATTTTTATTAATTTTGAAACATATTAGAATGACAACCAATGAATACCACCTATATTCTGTTTTTAATAACAACTACGGTTGAAGCTACCGCCTGCCTGTTGTGCGCACGCATACTCTGGAGGCTGCGCCGTGAGGGCAGGGACCGTTCACGGCGGCTCCTTGCACTGGGATCCCTGTGCAGCGGACTGTTGGCCACCTTTGTGGTTGTTGCCAATATAATCTTTCCGTTTGATGCGCAGGAAGGGGCTCCGGTGCTCTCTCCATGGATAGGTTTTGTGTACATGTCAATGCATATTATCATGACACTTTACCCTATCACCGTGGTAGACCCCAAATGGTTTAATAGGCGGAGGGCGTTTTTCTTTTTCCTTCCTGTAGCTGTATATTTTGTTATATTCCATGTGTTCTCTATGTACGACGCCTGGACTGCGCTTGACTCCCCGGCTTCAATATGGGCAAATGTATGGAAACCGGATGTGTTTTTCAGGCTTGCATCACTGTTCACAATGATTCCATATTGCGTCATCCTTATGTTCCTGCCTTACAACTACAGGCACAGCAGCGCATCACTATGGTGGAATATCAACTACTGCTTTGGGCTCACGGTAATATGCTGTGCTCATATTGTTTTCATGCTTACACTCTGGCTTTTGCTGGTTATCCTGATTCCTGTCCTTGCAGCTGTATTCTACCTGCTCTCCACGGAATATGAGCTGGAAGACCGTCTGATACCGGAAGAGGTAGAATATTATACGGAAGAGCCTTCTGCGGTTGTAGCAGAGCCTGTTCTTGGAGATCTGGAACTGTGGGGCCGCATATGCATCATAATGGATAAGGAGGAAGCATGGAGAGATCCTGATATCTCACTCAAGACACTGGCACAAAAGTGCGCCACAAACATAACATATCTTAACCGGGAGATTCAGGAAAAGACCGGCGGCGGTTTCAAGGAAATGGTAAATTCCAAAAGAGTTGACTCCGTGGTAAATCAATTGCGTATCAACCCAAGCCTGGACATCCAGACCGCCTTCTTCAACGCAGGCTTCCGTTCACGCGCCACAGCCTGGCGCAATTTCAAGGATAAAATGGGGGTCACTCCAACGGAGTTCAAGCAGTCTTTGAATAACTAAACCAACCTTAGAGCAACCCAATGCCGGCAATTGTAAGAGCAGAATCATAAAAATACTGAATAGTGAGCAACTTTTTCAATAAAGCCATCATTTTTTTTGAAAAGTACTTGTTATATTCAGAATAATCACTAACTTTGCAGTCCCAAATTTCGGGCGGTTAGCTCAGCTGGTTCAGAGCACCTGCCTTACAAGCAGGGGGTCACTGGTTCGAATCCAGTACCGCCCACCCTACAAGAGGGCCTTTCCGCCCCACACCATAACCTCCCCACCGGGAGGCATTTTTGTATTATGGCCCCATCATCCCCCGGCCTTTTCGCCTTTCCAACTTTGCTCCGCAAAGTCACGGCCCGGCCGCCCGCCTGTAGGCGGGGTCGCTTCGCTCCGAAGCCCAGGGTGCACAAAGACATAAGTAAGCGGCCTGTATGAAGCCATTACGCCCCAAAACAACTCACTATATGCTTCCGGCGCTATGCTTAGCGGCGGTTTTCTTTTTTCTGTTACTCAGTTACTTCGATATAATAGACATTTTCGGTTGGTAAATCCTTTGTAATTTGCTGATTTATTGACTTTTATGCAAATTTTCCCTTCACTGTTACAGGTTACATCACATAATGTTGCAGGTCATCCAATAGTACGTCGCAGGTCTGTAAAAAACACTGGACCTGCGACGCTATACGCTCTGTATGGCCGATTTGCGTCGCAGGTGACGCCAAAAACGCAGACCTGCGACACTACTACGCGGGACCTGCGACACAAAGTTGCCAGACCTGCTACGTTTGGCGGCAAGACCTGCTGCGTTGTGATGCTGGACCTGCTGCATTTTAAGACTAGACCTGCCACGCCCCCAGCGGCACCAACTCTGAATCGGAGGGATAAGTCTCATTAAGTAACGGGGTTGAGGGGTTCAGGCGTAAGCCGGGCACTGAGATATATGTGCCCCCCCTCATGGCTGTGGTGGGGGATAACGCCCGAAACCAACGGTACAAGGCGTCGGCATAAGATTTCCAAAACGAGCTCCGAGGGTTTTGACAGCCCTCTACAGCCTGCAGGGCAGCGGGCTGGAAAAATCCAGAGCAACTACCTACGAGCCGTCAGGCGAAGTGCCCCTGCTTCAAGCTACCATAAAGCACCAAGGCACCACAAAGCACTACCGTTCCGCAATGTTCCAAGATCTCACATGGCCCTTGGGCCAAAGAATACTCC
>Ga0310786_10001518_pt1 | contig 37372 bp, 36 predicted proteins | sample AusTroGonzalo_MG_FD_203881 | JGI IMG/M metagenome (GOLD analysis project Ga0310786, IMG submission 203881) | Bovine rumen microbial communities from tropical cattle in Woodstock, Queensland, Australia - Gonzalo_03 (v2) (version 2) | ecosystem: Host-associated > Mammals > Digestive system >... | reverse complement strand
AAAGTCCTGAAAAGAATAAAGAAATAATCTTATCTTTGACAACAGATGTTAGGACACCAGAACAAGCATCAGGACTTTAGTTCGAAAAGTCTATTATAATCTGTCAACAAAAATCAGGACGGGTCACCCGCGAAGCGGGGACGCAGTAGATTGTGGGAGGGGCCGGAGGGAGCGAAGCGACCGGAGTCCCCCCGGAGGGAGTTTTCCCCTTTCCGGCGCGGGCCGGGAGTTCTCCGGCAGTGCCTCTTCCCTTCCAGCGTTTGCCGCGTTGACAAACAGAATGCACAGGAGGCCGATTTTGTGTCGACGCGGCAAGGAAAATGGCCAAAATGGGCAAAAACGTTGCCGCGTTGACAGACAGAACGCACAGAATGGCGATTTTGCGTCAACGCGGCAAAAGAGATGCCCGGTCGGGGCCGGGCCGGGGCGGCTAGAGGGCGTCTTCGACGGGGAGGACGTAGGCGCGGAGGCCGAGGTCGGGGTTGGCGGCGTCGGTGGAGTGGAGGGCGGCCATCACTTTGGGGGCGAGGGCGTCGTCCATGACGCTCAGCAGGGCGTGGTTCTGGGTGGGCCAGGCGTGGTTGCCCAGATGGGGCTCGCCGCTGACAGAGCCGCGGCCGCCGATTTCTTCCCACGCGGTATAACCGCGCTGTCCCAGGGACTCCAGGAGGTCTACAATTTCCTGATTGTAGGCCTGGTTATATGCTACAAAAATTGCTTTCATTTCATGAAATTCAATATAAACGTTACCCCCACCCGAAACCCCTCCCCTCGGGGGAGGGACTTGGAGGGGACTCATCACTTTCTGCGGGCACGGCGTTTCTCCCGGTGCTCACAGAGGCCGCAGTAGACGACCGGAATGATCACGAGGGTAATGAGGGTGGAGACGGACAGACCCCAGGCCACGGTGGTACCCAGGCCGTTCCACATCTCGGAACCTTCGCCACGGCCGAGAGCCATGGGCAGCATACCCAGGACGGTGGTGAGGGTGGTCATGAGGATCGGGCGCAGACGGGCCTTGGCGGCAGCCACGGAAGCTTCGCGCACGGACTTGCCACGCTCCTGCAACAGAATTGTGTAGTCAATGAGCACGATACCGTTCTTCACCACGATACCCAGCAGGATGATGATACCCACAGCCGACATCATACCCACGGCCAGATTGGCGGCCATGTTGCCCAGTGCCACGCCCACGAAGGCGAACGGGATGGAGAACATGATCACGAAGGGGCCGAGGAAGCTTTCGAACTGGGAAGCCATCACCATGTACACCATGATAATGATGAGCAGGGCCAGCAGAATCATGCTGCCGAACATTTCCTGCTGCTGTTCGTAGTCACCGCCGATCTGCCAGGAGAGGCCCTGCGGCAGCGGGTTGGCATCCAGGGAGGCCTGGACAAACTCGACACCGTCGCTCAGGGTCTTGCCCTTGGCCATGATACCATTGACAGAAATGTAGCGGTCGCGGTTCTTACGCTGGATGGTCGGGGGAACCTTGGATTCCACAATGCGGCCCAGATCCTTCACCTTGAGAGCGCGGCCCTGGCTATTGGTAATCACAATGTTCTCCATATCCTCGATGCTGGTGCGGAATTCGGGCGCGTAACGTACGCGGATGTTGTATTCCTCACCGTCCTCACGGTAGTAGGAAGCCACCGAACCGGACATGGCGGCCGACACGGCTGCGGCGGCGGTCACGGAGTTCAGGCCGTTCAGGGCCAGTTTCTCGCGGTCGAAGTCTACCTCGTATTCCGGGGTGTACTGGTCGCGGGAGAGGATGGCCTGGGCGAAGACGCCGCTTTCCATCATGCGGGCGCGCAGCTCACGGGCGGCCTGCTCGGTCTCGCCGAAGTCGTAGCCGTAGATTTCCACCTGCACGGAGGCGCGGCCGCCCATACCCATACCCTCGGACACGTTGAAACGGTTGAGCTCGGGGAAGAGTTTTAAATCGGCCCTTATAACATCGGACAGCTCGGATACCGAGCGTTTACGGTTCTCCATGGAGCCGACGTTGATGTTCATCGAGATGAGGTAGGTGCCGTTCTGCTGCATGGAGGCGAAGGCGTTCTCGGAGTCGGCCTGGCCGAAGCTGTAGCTCAGCGTCTCGATCTCGGGGATATCGGCCACCAGCTTCTCGTAGATGCGGGCGGCGACCTCGCGGGTCACGTCCTGCGACGTGCCGATGGGCAGCTCGATGGTGGCGCGGATACGGCCGGCGTCGGAGTTCGGGAAGAATTCCGTCTTCATGCGGGGCACGTAGATACCCATCACCACGGCGAAGATGACAACGGCGCTGACAACGATGAGCTTCTTGCGGTTCATGCACCAGGCGATCATGCGGGAATAACCGGCAGAGATGCCGTCCAGCACTTTGTTCACCCGGCTGAACACAGCCACGTACAGCTTGTTGGTGGTGGGCTTGTTGTTCATCAGCAGGGCGCACAGCATGGGAACCAGGGTGAGGGCAGCCGTCGTGGACACAATCATGATGATGGACACGATGAAGCCCAGCTGGCGGAACATGATGCCGGCCATGCCGCTCATCATGGTGAGAGGCAGGAACACGCACAGCATGGTGAGCGTAGAGGCGATAACGGAGATACCTACCTCAGCGGTGCCATGGATGGCGGCTTCGGTGGGTTTCTCACCGCGCTCGATGTGCGATGTTACGTTCTCCAACACCACGATGGCATCGTCCACCACCATACCGATAGCAATGGACAGGGCGCTCATGGAGATGATATTCAGGGTATTGCCTGTGGCGAACAGATACATCAGGGAAGCCAGCAGGGCAATAGGAATGGACAGGACAACGATGAGGGTACCCTTCAGACGGCCCAGGAAGAGGAACACCACCAGCATAACCACCAGGAAGGTGATGAGGATGGTCTCTTTCAGGGAGTTGATGGTCATGAGGATGTTGCTGGAGTTATCCACCACCGTGGTGATCTGTATGTCGGCGGGGAGGTCGCGCTCCAGCTTAGCCAGGGTGGCCTTCACCTTCTCAATAACCTGCACGGTGTTGTAACCGGACTGCTTCTGGATGATGATCTGGGCACCGCGGACGCCGTTGGTGTAGGACTCCTGGGACTTCTCCTCAACGGTATCGGTGATGCGGGCAACGTCGCGCAGGTACACCGTACCGCCGTTGTAGCTGCCCAGGACCACGTCCAGGAGCTCGGAGGGATCGGTGAACTCCTTCTTGATGCGAAGGGTGTAGGTTTCCGAGCCGATGTCGATGCTGCCGGAAGGGACGTTGCGGTTCTCGGCGGCGATGATGGAGGAGATGGCGCTGATGCTCAGGTTGTAGGCCTCCAGACGGGACGGGTCTACGTAGACCTGAATCTCACGCTTGGGGGCGCCGGTGACCGAGACCGTACCCACACCCGTCACGCGGGCCAGGGGCGTCGCGACGCGCTCGTCCAGGATCTTGTCGAGGGCGCTCACGCTTTGGTCGGCCGTGGCCGATAGAATCATAATGGGGAGGTCGTCGGCGCTGAACTTGAAGAGGAAGGGGGCCGATGCGCCGTCAGGCAGCGCCTGGCTCACCATATCCAGCTTGTCGCGCACGTCGTTCGTGGCCTCAGCGATATCGGTACCGTATTCGAATTCCAGCGTGAGGACAGAGATGTTCTCACGGGAGTTGGAAGTGATGTTCTTCAGGTTGGGAACACCGTTCAGGGAGTTCTCCAGCACCTTGGTGAGGTTGGTCTCCACATCCTCGGCCGATGCGCCGGGATAGGAGCTCATCACCATGATGGTGTTGGACTCAATATCCGGGAGGTTGTCCACCGGGAGCTGCACCAGGGAGAAGATACCCAGGATGGCCAGCGCCAGGAATACCAGCGCGGTGGTTACCGGATGTTCAACTGATGATCTGTAAATGCTCATAGTACGTTCACCTTAACACCGTCTTTCAACAGACTCTGACCCTTCACAACCACGGTGTCGCCTTCCTCCAGACCGGACAGGACTTCGTATTCCATGCCGATATGGCGGCCCACGGTGACGGGAACATATTTCACAGTATTATCGGCCTGCAGCACATAGATGAAGCGGGTGCCGGTGCCTTCCTGCTTGACGAGGGCGCGGTCCGGGACGATGACGCTGTGCTGCGTGCCGAAGTTCACGGTGACGCGGGCGTACATGCCGGGGCGGAGGATTTTATCGGCATTGGCCACGGCCACTTCGGCCTTGAAGGTGTGCGTAGCGGCGTCGATGGTGGGGTACAGGCGCTCCACCTTGCCGGTGAAGGTCTGGCCGGGGAGGGCGTCGACGGTAATCTTCACGCTGTCGCCTTTGCTCACCTTGGTGTATTCGCTCTCGCTGATGCCCACGAGCAGTTTCACGGGCACCACCTGCTGCACAATGAACAGCGGGGCGCTCATGGCGAACATGTCGCCGGCGTCGAAATTGCGGGCGGTTACATAACCGGTGATAGGGCTGCGGAGGATGGTGTTCTCCTTGAGATTGTCGTAATTGGTCTTGCGCACTTTGTAGGCCAGTTCGGCGGTCTCGAAGTCACTCTGGGACACGCCGCCTTCGGCATACAGGCTCTTCAGACGCTCGAACTCCAGTTCGTCGTTCTGGATCTGGAGCTCCAGCTGGTCCAGCTGCAGGCGGTCCATCTCGGCCAGGATCTGGCCTTTCTGCACATAGTCACCTACTTCCACATTGATTTTGCGGATGCGGCCACCCTGCTGGGGCATGATATTGTTGACGGCGTAGGCCTGGACGGTGGAAGCATAAGTGTTTTCCTGGGGAACGTCGCGGGCTACGGCCTGGCTAACCTCTACGTTGGGAGTCGTTTCGGCGGGGGCTGCGCCGGTATTCTGGCTGTTGCTGCCGCAGGAAACGGCAAGCAGGGCCAGGGCGGCAATCGTTACAAATTCGGTCGTTTTCATATCTCTTTTATTATTCTTCAGTAAAATCGTAGCCCAGGGTCTGTTCCAGGGAAGCCTTTGCCACTACGAAGCTGTAGATGGCCTGGGCGGCCTGCAGGCGGGTCTGGGTGAGGGTAAGCTCGGTGTTGTTCAGGTCCGTGAGGGTGCTCTTCCCTACCTCGAAGCTCTTGGAGGCGATGTCGTAGGCTTTCTCGGCGCTCTTGACGGCCGATGCGGCGGCATCGTAGGTCTTCATGGCCGTGTCCATGCTGGACAGGCTCTGACGGATGCCGATACGCAGCTGGCGCTCGGCGTTCTGGCGCTGGAGGGCCAGTTCATCGGCCTGCACGCGGGTCTGCTTCACGGCGTGGTAACGCTGGCCGCCCGAGAAGATGGGGATGCTCAGGGAGAAGACCAGGGTGCTGGAAGGCAGCCATTTCCACTGACTCAGGTTGAACTTGTCGCTCTGGGTGTAGTAGTTGTAGCTCAGCTGCATGGCCAGAGAGGGAAGGCTGGCGTACTGCTGCATGCGAATCTGCTTGGCCAGCATCTCGGCCTGGGTGGCCAGCTGGCGCAACTGGGAGTTGCGGTCCAGGGAAGCTTCGGCACCTTCGTTCAGGTCGTAGAACATGTGGGAGGCGTAGTCTTCGAGCTTACCCTGCACGTCGATGGGACAGTCCAGATCCAGGCCCATGACGGCTTTCAGCTGCCACAGTCCCAGGAAGATGGAGTTCTCTGCGTTGTACAGGTTGGGGATGGCGGCGGCCACGGCGCTCTGGGCGCGGGCCAGGTCCATCTCGGATGCCTTCTTCACGTTGTAACGGCTCTCGGTGAGCTTGCAGTTCTGAACAGCGTTCTCGTACACGGCGTTGTACACATTGTAGGAAGCCTTGGCCATGAGCACGGCGAAGTAGGCCTGCTTCACGGAAGCCACGGTTCCCAGACGGGACTCGCGGGCCTGCTCAACGGCCAGTTCCACCTGGTCGCCGGTGAGGCGGAGGCTCTCCCACAGCTGGAAGTTCACCAGCGGCATGGAAGCGGTCAGGCCCAGCTGCACCTGGTTGCGGCGGCCCATTTCGATGGGGTCGCTGGAGGAGCTGCTTTCACTGGGATCCGGCGTGGGCGCCACATACGGAACGAAGGGCGTACCCGTAGCGGCGTAGAGCTGCTGAATGTAATACATGATGGGCTCGAAAGCGCTTGTAAACATGGAAGCCATGCCACCGCCGGAGGAACTGCCACTGTCATCGTCGGAGCCGAAGAACACCTTCTGCTTCTGGATGGCGTAGCTGTACATACCGGAGGCGCTGATCTGGGGGAACAATGCGCTGTAGGAACCTTTCTGCGCGTACTTGGTACGCTGAATTTCCATATCGGCCACTTTCACGGAAGTATTCTCCGAAAGGGCGATTTTGAGAGCGTCATCCAGGCTGATCACCAGCGTGGAGTCTGTCTGAGGACGCTCCTCTCCTTGAAACTGCGCCCAGGCAGCTGACGGTAGCAGCAACGTGAGCGCAATAAGCACGTTTTTAATACTCATATAAACCAACTAATATAAGACGCGGCAGTACTACAAGAATCGCGCCATTTGTTGGTTTATTTTTCGACGGGATGAGCGAAATGAGTGGACTCCTTCTTGGAATTACGGGCGGGGGTTTCCGGCAGTACAGCGTATGCAGGACGCTTATTTACAAGGGCATAGACCAGGAAACCGACACCGATGAGGATGAAGGGAATACTGAGCAACTGACCCTGGTTCAAAAGCATGTCTGCCTCGAACTCGACTTGATCATTTTTGACAAATTCGATGAGGAAACGGCTGCCGAAACATACGACGAGGAAGATGCCCACGAAGGTGCCGCGGTAGACTTTCTCCAGCTTCTTCCAGTACAGGATCATGAGCACGATACCCAGCAGCAGATAGGCGCCTGCCTCGTAGAGCTGCGTGGGGTGTGCGGGAAGGGTTTCCCCGTTGCGCTGGAAGACAAAACCCCAGGGAAGGTCGGTGGGGATGCCGTAGATTTCACTGTTGAAAAGGTTGCCCAGACGGATGAAGCAGGCGGCAAAGGACACGGGGATTACCAGATGGTCCAGCACCCACACAAAGTCGAAGTGGTTCTTGGGGCCGTACTTCCTGGCATACCACCAGATTCCCAGGAACAGGGCGATGGTGCCGCCGTGACTGGCCAGGCCGCCCTTCCAGGGCATGAAAATCTCCAGGAACCCCTGCCAGCTGCCGAAGTAATAATCCGGCTGATAGAAGATGACGTGACCCAGGCGGGCACCCACGATGGTGCAGATGAGAAGCATGTACAGCATGGGATCCAGCAGGTCCTCGCCGATCTTCTCCCGACGGAAGAAGGACCGCATGATGAACCATCCCAGGATGAAACCGCTCACAAACAGCAGCGAATACCACCTGAGTTCAAACCCGCCGAGATGCAAAATCGCGGGATCCACATTCCAATTGACAGCCAAAAGTTCCATAAAAAAATAGCCGGGCCATTAAGACCCGGCTACAAATATAGCAATAAAATTTTAGTCCTGGATGGCAGCGATGCCGGGGAGGATCTTGCCTTCGATAGCCTCGAGCATGGCACCACCACCGGTGGAAACGTAGCTCACTTTGTCGGCGTAACCCATCTGGGTAACAGCGGCCACGGAGTCACCGCCACCCACGAGGGTGTAGGCGCCGTTCTTGGTGGCCTCGGCCAGGTCTTCAGCGATCTGGAGGGTACCCTTGGCGAAGTTAGGCAGCTCGAACACACCCACGGGACCGTTCCAGAGGATGGTCTTGGAGCTGAGGATGATCTTCTTCCAGTTCTCGAGGGAAGCGGGAGCGGCGTCCATGCCTTCCCACTCGGGGTCGATGTTGTTGGTGGGGAAGATGCGCTGGGGCGTGTCATTGTCGAACTTCTGGCCGGCAACGGTCTCGATGGACAGGGAAACGTTCACACCCTTCTCCTTGGCGGTCTGGAGGATCTCGAGTGCATCCGGGATGAGCTCGTCCTCGTGCAGGGACAGGCCGATCTGGCCACCCTGAGCCTTGATGAAGGTGTAACCCATACCACCGCCGATGATGAGGTTGTCTACCTTACCGACGAGGTTCTTCAGAACAGCCAGCTTGGAGCTCACCTTGGAACCGCCGATGATAGCGGTGAGGGGGCGCTGAGCGTTCTTGAGCACGTTATCGATAGCCTTGATCTCGCCTTCCATGAGGTAACCGAACATCTTGTCGTTCGGGAAATATTCGGCGATGAGGGCGGTTGAACCGTGAGCACGGTGTGCGGTACCGAAAGCATCGTTGATGTAGCAGTCGGCGTAGCTGGCGAGGGTTTTGACGAACTCCTTCTGGGAGGCCTTCACGGCAGCCTTGGCGGCCTTCTTTTCCTCGTCGGAAGCATCCTCGGCCAGGCCGCGGGGTTTGCCTTCCTCTTCAGCGTAGAAACGCAGGTTCTCCAGGAGGAGCACCTCGCCGGGCTTCAGGGCATCGGCCTGAGCCTTTGCCTTCTGGCAATCCTCGGCGAACTGGACGGGTACGCCCAGGCACTCGCTTACGCGGGCCACGATGTGCTTGAGGCTGAACTTGGGATCTACCTTCTTCGGACGTCCGAGGTGGGACATGATGATGAGGGAACCGCCTTCGGCCAGCACCTTCTTGAGGGTGGGCATGGCGCGGACGATACGGGTGTCGTCCGTGATCTCGAAGTTCTCGTTCAGGGGAACGTTGAAGTCTACGCGCACGATGGCTTTTTTGCCTTTGAAGTCGTACTTGTCAATGAATTGTTGCATAATACTATTGTATGTTTGATTTGTTTCGAGCCCACAAAGTTAACAATTATTTCCGTATCTTTGCAGAAAATCAAATGCTATGGCAGTCGAATTCCCCGCAAGTAATTGGAAAGACTATGAGCTTCTGGACTCCGGAAACGGCGAAAAACTGGAGCGTTTTGGCAAGTATGTGCTGCGCAGGCCGGAACCCAAGGCCCTGTGGACGCCGTCTATGTCTGAGGCCGATTGGAAACGCCTCCTGCATGTAACCTTCCAGCCCGGCGCGGGCTTCGGCAAGGCCGGTAAGGAAGACAGCGGCACCTGGAACAAGTCCAAGAAGATGGACGACCAGTGGAGCATCGTCTACAACGGAGACCCGGACCCCGAGACGCATGCCGCCAGCGACCTGCACATCGCCCTCCGTCTCGGCCTCACTTCCTTCAAGCACGTGGGCGTGTTCCCCGAACAGGCCCCGAACTGGGAATTCATCTATAAGGAAACCTCCCGCCTGGCCCGTATCCATAAGGCCAACGGACTGCCCGCCCCCAAAGTGCTGAACCTCTTCGCCTATACGGGCGCCGCCTCCCTCGCCGCCAAGTGTGCCGGGGCCGATGTAACCCATCTGGACTCGGTGCGTCAGGTAGTTACCTGGGCCCGCGAGAATATGGAACGCAGTGGCCTGGACGGCGTTCGCTGGGTGGTGGAAGACGCCCTCAAGTTCGCCAAGCGCGAAGCCAAGCGCGGCAACAAATACGACGGCATCATTCTGGACCCGCCGGCCTACGGCCACGGCCCGGACGGTGAAAAGTGGAAACTGGACGAGCTTCTCTTCGGCCTGCTCCAGAACGTCGCTGCCATCCTTGGCGAGCGGGACGCCTTCGTGGTGCTGAACCTCTATTCCAACGGCTACAGCGCCGCCCTCGGCGAAACCGTCGTGCGCGAAGCCTTCAAGGGAAAGTTCACGGAAATGACTTCCGGGGAACTGGCCTTCAATGACTCCTATGGCAAAATCCTGCCACTGAGTATTTTCGTCCGATTGAAGCGCTAACTAGAGAATTTTCCAGCCCATCCTGCCAGCCAGTTGCTCCAAAAGGGCCTTATCGGGAAGAGGAACTGACAGCAACACCTGGCACTTGTTCCCATAGGAACTCTCCGGCTCTGCCAAAGCACGCGCAACAGCCTGAGTGCTCGACTGGCCGTATCCGGAAACCAAGCCGGATACTCCTTTCGTCTTCCGATTCTTTGCGATATTGTATTCTTTCTGCATCTTGAGCCAGAACTCCGCCGAAATCCCATCCAACACCTTTGCAATCTTTTCCGCAACAGGCTGCGTAACGTTTCTGGTCCCATGAATAATAGCACTCACATGCGTCGCCTGCATACCGGCCATTTGAGCGAACTCCTTGCCGCTGATACCACGTGCCGTCAGCTCCTCTCCCAGTATTTCACCGGGATGTACCGGAAAGACTGGTCTGACACCATTAGCCGAATACATCATTTGATCATTTGTTTCCATAGTGCGTGTCATCTATTTCTATCAACTGTACTTCTATTCCATCTTCCTTCTCAACAAAAATGAGTCTGTGAACGAATGAATTTGCCAGCCGGACTGACGAATACCCGGCGTATCCGTATTTTAACTTCTCATAATGCAGCCAGCTGAAAGCCTTAAGTTCATCTGTATTGTTTACCTCCATCATCGTACTGACAGCCCGAACGTACCCTTTCAACAGAACCGGGTTTCTGGCGACGTCCCTGTAACGACTACTCTTTCCCTCGGTATACAACACCAACAAATCACCGGTCATTGTTACTTTCATCGTTCCTGGTTCTTTTTGCAAAGATAAACATCATTCCGGAATTATCAAAACTATTATCATAATTTACGATGTGAACTCTCACAGAGTGTTTTCATTAAAACGCTATTTATCAACCAAATACAAAATCTCCTCCCTTCCGCAACGGAGAGAGGAGATTTCATAATCGTCTAATTGCCAGGTGTTTAACAAAAACAGTGGGCTAGCAACAAAGGCTATAGCGCCTACTTCAGGGCCTTTTCGATCTGGGTGGCGAGAGAGTGCCAGTGCGCAACGGTGGCCGGGTCGGAGCCGGGCATGACGTTATTTCACCACTTCCAGCGAGTCGTCGCGCTCGATGCCGTAGCGGGAGCCGGTGGCGGCGTGGAGGAAGGCCTCCAGAGAGTCGATCATGGCGTTGCCAAGGTCTTTGTCACCGTACTGCTTGCAGACATCGGCCATATAAAGGAGGACGCGGCTGGCGGTCTCGAATTCGGCCTGGCCCAGGGAGCCCCACTCCAGGAAGAAGCGTGCGGTCTTCAGCAGTTCCTCGCCCATGCGGGTGGAGAGTTCGCGGGCCTTCTGCGTTTCGCCCAGGTAGTAGTAGTTTTCGGCCATCTGGGCTACCATGTAGTCGTTGCCGGAGAAGCCCAGCGGAATGCTTTCCAGCGGGAAATTCTGCTCCGGGAACACCTCCTGGCACATATCCATGATTTCCACGGCCTTTTCGGCCTCGCCGGCGTCGATGAGGGCGTTGGCCACCGTCACGAACATCTGGCGCTGGGACAGCACACCCAGGAAGGTGTACATGTTCTGGTAGTCTACAAAGTAATCCGTGCGCTTGATGGCGTCGAACTTATAGTCCTTCTTCATGCGCTCGTACAGCGCGAGGGCGTCCACCTTGCCGGCATCCGTAGAGGAAATCTTGTTGCGGATGGGCGTGAAGCGGTAGGAGAAGCCGTCGTACATCAGGTAGTCCTTGATGCCCACGTTCAGGTCTCCGCCCATGTTCAGCACGCTCAGCGGGCGATCCCACTGGTAGTTGGACAGCAGATCCAGCATGAACAGCTCCGGCTTGGAGACATAGTTCTTGTCCTTGGGCATGGAGAGCATGATGGAATCCGGAATCTCGGAGGCGTATTTCTCGGGAACAATACCGTACTTGATGCAGTTCTCCTTGTTCACCGGAATCACGAAGTTGCGGGCGCAGATGAAATCCAGCTTCTGGCCATTTTCCAGCGTCACTTTCATCTTCGGATCCTTGAACACATCCATTACGTCGGAGAGCAGCATGGGAGAGCCGTCGTCGTAGGCGATGTATACGAACTCATTGGTGCCGTAAAGGTACTGGGAGGCAGGCACGGTGAGCGGGAGCGGTTTGCTCTCGTTGCAGGCCCACTTCATCTGGTCAATGTACCAGTCGGTACCCAGCAGGGAGGTATTCACCACACGCACGTCCGTGCGCACGCCACCAATCTCCTGTGCATACCACAGCGGGAAGGTATCGTTGTCTCCGTGCGTTACGAGGAGGCCGTTCGGCCCTACGGAATTCAGGTAGTTGTAGGCCATCTCCGGCGCCGTATAACGGTGGGAGCGGTCATGGTCGTCCCAGTTCTGGGCGGCCATCAGGGCCGGAACACCCAGGCACAGGACGGAAACGCCCGTAGCCACTGCCTTTGCAGGCACCTTGGCCATGAACTTAGCCTCTGACAGCCACTCGTAGAGCGCCGCCACACCCAGGCCAATCCAGATGGCGAACATGTAGAACGAACCCGCATAGGCGTAGTCGCGTTCACGCACCTGGTAAGGCGGCTGGTTCAGGTACAGCACAATGGCGATACCCGTCATGAAGAACATCAGGAACACCAGCCAGCTGCCGCGCTTGTCTTTTTCAAACTGGAACACCAGGCCCAGCAGACCCAGCAGCAGCGGCAGGAAGAAGTAATGGTTCTTGCCCTTGTTGCCGGCGAGCACATCCGGGGCGTCCGACTGGTCTCCCAGACGGATCGCATCCAGGAAGCCGATACCGCTTTCCCAGTTGCCGTAGAACACATTGCCCGGCAGCGGGGAATGAACGTCGTTCTGACGGCCCACGAAGTTCCACATGAAGTAACGCCAGTACATCCAGTTCAGCTGGTAGTCGAAGAAGTAGGCCATGTTGGCACCGAAAGTGGGCTTGCGGTGCTTGGCGCCCTTCACGCGCGTACCCTTACCCTGCGTGTACTGCTCGTAGAAGTCGATGTAGCGAGGGTCGGCCGATGACCACATGCGCGGGAAGAGCATTTTTCCTTCGGGCCGATAAGACGCGTCGGCGGGAGCCTCCGCGCGGACGTACTTGCCATTCAGCGGAGCCCAGTACTTGTCCTGCGTGAGGTCGTAGGGTGCGTCGTAGTACTGACCGTAGACCAGCGGCGTGGAACCGTACTGCTCACGGCTGAGGTAACGCACCAGCGTATAGGGGTTATCGGGCTGATACTCGTTGGTAGGCGTTTTCACGCTGGAGCGGATGATCACGATGGAGAAGAGCGAGAAGCCGATTACCAGGGTGGTCACGCACAGCGTTACCGTATTCCAGAAGACCTTCCCCTTCTTCAGCGTGGCAAACAGAGCCCAGAAGCACAGGACCAGCAGGGCCACCAGGAAGAAGAGCGCGCCCGTATTGTAAGGCAGGCCGAAGCCGTTCACGAAGATGCGGTCGAAGAAGGCCGCCAGCTTCGGAAGGTAAGGAATGAACATGTACACCAGCAGGAACTCGATAACCACGCCGATGGCAAAAATGCCCGCCAGCTTCCCGAAGGAAAGCTTCTTGTCCTCGTTCATGCGGTAGTAGTACATGAACACGAAGGCCGGAATGGTAAGGAGGTTCAGCAGGTGAACGCCGATAGAAAGACCCATGAGGAACGCGATGAGCACAATCCAGCGGTTGGCGTGCGGCTCATCGGCCGTCTCGTACCACCGGCACATGGCCCAGAAGACCAGCGCCGTGAACAGCGAAGACATGGCATACACCTCTCCCTCAACTGCACTGAACCAGAACGTGTCGCTGAAGCAATAGGCCAGCGCGCCGATGGCGCCGGAAGCCAGGATGGCGATTGCCCTGGGGCAGGAGATCTCTCCACTCGCTTCGCTCGGTCGAGATGACAAGAGTCTCTTGGCGAAAAAGACGATGGTGAAGTACAGGAAGAAGATGGTGAGCGCGCTCAGGAGGGCGTTCATCGCATTCACGGCCACAGCCGCATGCTCCGCGCTCACCGGGATGGTGAAGAAGCGGGCAATGAGCTGGAACACGGGGTTTCCCGGAGGGTGACCCACTTCCAGCTTGTAGGACGAGGCAATGAATTCTCCGCAATCCCAGAACGACGCGGTAGGTTCAATGGTGGAAAGATAGGTGGCCGATGAAATGACCAGCACGGCCAGGGCCACAATCCAGTTCCACTTATTAAAGGTCTTTTTATCCATAGTTTACAAAGATAAGCAATTTCCTGTAATTGCTTATTGTGCATTCAGGACCGCGTCACACACCTGGCCCACCGTGACGGGAGCCGGGGCGCCGTCCGGGAAGTGCATCCCGAACTTTTCCTCGGCCGCCAGGGAGAGCAGCAGCATGGTGAGCGAGTCAATCCCCAGTTCGCGGACCAGTTCGGTCTCGAAGCTTACGTTACTGAGGTCTGTGTTGGGGCGGATTACTGCAATAATCTCTTTGAGCCCATTGAATACTTCTTCTCTTGTCATACGCGTGCTACTTTCATGCTGCCGGTGCGCTTGAAATCTTCGGTGCGCACCGTTACTTTACGAATCTGATGGGTGCTGGGCAGGGTGGCGTTGATCTTGGCCACCAGCTGGTTCATATAGGCCACGACATCCTCCCAGGGCTTGCCGTCGAAGGCAGGCATCAGGGGCAGGATTTCCACGGCGATGACCGGGCTGCCGTTAAGCTCGTCCTCCTTCACCATGGCGTCGCGCACGCAAGGATCGGCGTAGAAAGGCTCCTCCAGGCTCTCCGGGCTCACATTCTCGCCGTTGGAGAGGATGATGAGGTTCTTGATGCGACCGGTGATGTAGAGATAGCCGTCTTCGTCGAAGCGAACAAGGTCGCCGGTGCGCAGCCAGCCGTCCGGTGTAAGGGCCTCGGCCGTCTTCTCGGGATCCTTGTAGTAGCCGGAGAAGAGGTTGTCGCCCTTCACCCACAGCTCGCCGTCCACGACCTTCGTCTCCTGGCCGGGATAGATGCGGCCGATGGAAGTGGGCCGATTGACGGCGTCGGCGTTGGCCGACGTGAGGTTGGCTGTCTCCGTGAGGCCGTAGCCGAAGCAGAACTCCACGCCCAGCTTGGTGAAGATGTCTACCAGGCGCGGCGGCACGTTGGCAGCGCCGGAAATGATCATGCGCAGCTCGCCGCCCAGGAACTGGGGGCCGTACATCTTAACGAGGCCGCTGAGGATGTCGCAGATGCCGGGCACGATAACGAGGATGGTGGGCTTGAGCATAGGCAGCTTGCCGATGGTAGCCTTCATATCCTCGCAGGTGTAGATGAGGTTACCGGTATAGAAGCAGCCCATGGTGCCGGCGATAAGGCCGAACACGTGGCTCAGGGGCAGCAGCGCAAGATAGCGGTGCACGCCGATGACCTTGCCGGGCTTGAAAATGGCGTTGTAGTTGCCGCGCATGAGGGCGCGGTGGTTCAGGACAGCACCCTTGGGCTGGCCGGTGGTGCCACCCGTGAAGAAGATGGCGGCCGGCGTATCCGGGTCGATGTCGGCGGCGGGCGCCTCAACGTCGGCGATGCTGGCGGCCGGCAGGACCTTCACGCCCTGGAGCTTAGCCGTCAGGGGCATGAACTCCTCGCGGACGAAGATGGCCGATATGTCAAACTTCATGCAGGAGCCGATGACAGCCATCTCCGGCAGGGAGGCCGGGAAGTTCATGGCCACATAGCCGGCGCTGGTAACGGCCAGGAACAGCTCGATGGCATCCTGGCTGTTGCGGTCGAAGATGGCGATGTGTGCGCCCTTCGGAAGGCCCAGGCTATTGATGAAGGCGCGGCGGCGGGCCACACGCTGGCCCAGTTCCTTATAGGTATAGGTGTTCACCGTGTCGGACAGGGCCGGCTTGTCGGCGTACTCCTTGGTAAACCAGTCTACGAACGCTCCCATCGTGGGGAGGTAAGGGATTCTTTCAAACTCCTCCTTGGGGAGCATGTTGAAAAAGTACTCTTGATTCGTCATTGTAAAAGGGGTTTAGATTTCTTTCACGTAAGAACGCCGCCGCTGGTAAGGCTGCGGGTTATAATCTCCGAAGAGTGTCTGCACTTTATGGTTGTCTTCCAGCTGGGGATTCAGCAGCATGCGCTTGATACCCAGACGGATAAAGTTCTCGTGGAGGTATTTGAACATGAGCAGGGCAGCGCCCTTGGCCTGGTACTCCGGCAGCACGCCGATGAGCAGGCCTTCCGCCATGTGGTTCTTCCTGGGATTGAGCAGGGGCAGGATGTGCAGCCAGCCGAAGGGGAAGATACGGCCCTTGGCCTTGCGCACGCCGGCGCTGATGTGCGGCATGGTGATGGTGAAGGCCACCAGTTTGTCTTCCTCGTTCACAACGAGCGCCACCATGTCCTTGTGCAGCACGGGAACGTACTGTTTCACGTAGCCGTCAATCTGGTCCTCGGAGAGCTGGCTGTACTCGTACAGGCCGGCGAAGGCGTCGTTCAGCACGTGGAACATCTCCCGGCCGCGGCGGGCCATTTTCCGGAGGCTGTCGGCCCTGTAAATGCGCAGGCCGTAGCGTTTTTCCACAAGGCCGGCATATTGGAACATGGCCGGCAGGGTGTCGGAGAACTCAACGAAACGCTGGGTCCAGTCGGCGTCCTTGGTGAAGCCCATGCGCTCCAGGTATTCGCCGTAGTAGGGATAGTTGTAGATAACGGTGAAGGGGCTTTCGTTCTCGAAGCCTTCCACCAGCAGGCCTTCGCGGTCCATGTCGGTGAAGCCCAGGGGGCCCTTGATTTTCTTGGCGCCGCGGGCTTTACCCCATTCTACAACCGTGTCGATGAGGGTTTTGGCCACCTCGAAGTCCTCCACGAAGTCAATCCAGCCGAAGCGGACCGTATTCTCGTTCCACTTCCTGTTGGCGTTGTGATTGATGATGGCGGCTACGCGGCCTACTATTTTACTGCCACGGAAAGCCAGGAACAGTTCCCGCTCGCAGAACGCGAGGGAAGGGTTGTCGGGGCCAAGAGATTTATATTCATCGTCCTCTAAAGCGGGGACCCAGTTTTTACAGTCTTTGTACAGGTCCAGGGGAAACTGAATAAACTGCTTCAGCATGCGCTTCCCCTCGATAGGAACAATCTTCAAATCTTGCATCTGTCAGGTTTTAGTGGTGTAAAGATACTACTTTTCCCCGACATACATTCTACATAGACCCAAAGTAAAGCTTTTAAAGTGGACATTTCGGAAACCTGCGTCGGCCAGCATAGCGCAGAAACGGCCCGGCGAAGGGAATGCATGCACGGAGGCAGGCAGGTATTTGTAGGCGGCTTTGTCGCCGGAAACAAGCCCGCCGATCCAGGGCAGGATGTGCATGAAATAGAGGTCGTAGAACCAGCGGATGACTTTGTTCTGCGGCACGGAAAGTTCCAGGATGACGGCCTTGCCACCTTCTTTGAGCACGCGGCGAAACTCTTCCAGGCCCTTTTCCTTGTGCTCGAAGTTGCGGATGCCGAAGGCGCAGGTTACGCGGTGGAAAGTGCCTTCCTCGAAAGGCAGGTTTTCACCATCGGCCACCTGCAGGCGAATGCGGTCGTGCACGCCGGCCCTCGCGGCCTTCTCCATTACGAGGGCCATCATGCCCTCGGAGATATCGGCCCCGATCACGCGCGACCCGGGGTTCGCGGCGGCGGCGATGGAGATGGTGCTGTCCCCTGTTCCGCAGGCAACGTCCAGGATCTGTTGGGGCGTGCCGTCGACAATCTCTTTCAGCGCGTGCTTACGCCAGAGTTTGTCCACGTTCAGGGACATGACGTGGTTGAGTTTATCGTAAGACGGCGCGATGCCGTCGAACATTTGCTTGATGTTATCTTTCTTAGGCATTACGGAACAGGATCGTAGCCGGAGCCGCCCCAGGGGTGGCAGCGGAGTAAACGTCTGACGGTAAGGTACAGGCCCTTGAAGGGACCGTGCTTGCGGAAGGCTTCCAGCGCGTACTGCGAGCACGTAGGCGTGAACCGGCAGGACGGCGGCGTGAAAGGACTGATGCAAAGCTGGTAAAACTTAATGAGCAGTACCGCCGGTGCAATGAGGATATTTTTAAGCGCGGGATGCATCGGCAATGGCATTGAGGACGGCGGTCATGTCGGCGTAGACGGCCTCGTAAGGAAGGACTTCCTTCAAGGTATAGATGAACAGCACGTCCACACCGGGGCCCAGCAGGGCTTTCTGCCTGCGGTAGCTCTCACGGATGCGGCGCTTGAGAAGGTTGCGCTTGACGGCGCGCTTGAAGTTGCGTTTGGGAACGGACACAACGATGCGGGAAAGCTCCTCGGAGCCTTCATGCACCAGATATTTGCAGCGGAGACAGCCTGCCGTTACGCCCTTGCCATGCTCGAACACTTCTGCGACGGATGTTGCACCGCAGAGACGTTCGCTTTTGGACAAGGTTTCATCGGCCATTTATTAAAGGCTTTCCAGATACAGTTCGATAGCGCGGGCCACGGACGGAGCCTCCGGTGAGGGGGCCTTTACGTCAATGCGCAGACCGGCTTCCTCCATGGCCTTCACGATGGAACGGCCGTAGGAAACCATTTTAATGTCTCCCTGCTGGAAGTCCGGGAAGTTCTCCTGGAGGGACTTTACGTCGGCAGGGTTGTAGAAGACAATCATGTCAAAGTCCTTGGGCTTAATCTCGGAGAGGTCGTTGCTCACGGGCTTGACGAAGACGCCGGTGGAGTATTCGAGCTTACGCTCGTCGAAGAGCTTGGCCAGGGCGTCTACGGAGGAGCCTTCCGTCATGGTGATGAGGAATTTCTCTCCCTTGTGCTTGGGGCCGATGAGCTCTACCACGCTTTCGGGGGTACCGTTGCCGAAGAAAATCTTGCGCTTGCGGTACACGATGTGCTTCTGCAGGTACATGGCCACCACTTCGGTGGTGCAGAAGTACTTCATGGTCTCGGGGATCTTGACACGCAGCTCCTCCGCCAGGGAAAAGAAGGCGTCAATAACGTGACGAGAGGAGAAAACGATGGCCGTATACTCCAGGAAATTGATGCGCTGGGCGCGGAATTCGCGGGAAGTCAGGGGTTCAATCCGGAAGAAAGGAGTGAACTGAAACTGGGCACCGAACTTCTCCGTGACAGTCTGATATTGTGTAAGAACGCGCGGAGCGCTCTGGGAAACCAAAATCTTTTGGATGCTCATTTTTACAAACTTCTTCTCTCTACAGTAAGATTGCCGAAACTACTAACGCCCCTACAGGCAAAATTTCAAGCGCGCAAAGATACAAAAAAGTTCGGAAAGGATTGCAAGATAATGCTAAAATTTGTGCACGGCGAGCGAAAAAGATGGCGTACACGAAGCCTGATTCAAGAAGGAGCACTTTCTTGATAATCAGCGCATCACAACCGAATAATGCTAAAACGCCGGCCGTTAGCAGAGCAATTAAAACGAGCAGGATAAAGTAGGTGTAGGCTGTGCGGCGGGACAGGCGGTAAAAGTCCACTTTGCGGCGCGGTTTGAACAGCGCATACATGGCCAGCCGGAACAGAAAAAACACACAAAACACCCCGATGATGCACACGAGGCGCCATCCGTTGGACATTTCGTGCAGGAAGGCGGCGTCCCAGAGTTCGTACTGGTATACCAGCAGCGAAGCGGGGATGAGGCACACCGTAGCCAGGAGGCGGCGGTCGTTGCTGTAACGCACGCTGTTTTCCAGGGAAACGCTGCCGCGGGCGCGGAAGAGGCTGTCGAACAGCAGCGGCGCCAGGCTCAGAAAGCGCGGCAGAAAGAGGAAAGCGGCCAGGACAAAGACCACGGCCAGCACGGTAAACAGAACAGGAACGCTCTCTGCGAGTACAGGAGCGTTATCCGAGGGAGTATTTTCCAAGAGTAAGCGGCCGCTTACGAAAGGCCCTTCCAACAACATTAATTTCCTCTTTTGGCGTTGTAGCCCAATCCCTGCAAAATAGATACCACTTTATCCCGGAAATCGCCCTGGACGGTGATTTCTCCGTCTTTTGCGCTGCCGCCAACGCCCAGCCTCGTCTTGAGGACGCGGCTGAGTTCCTTGAGGTCGTCGGCGGTACCCACGAAACCGGTGATGAGGGTTACCTGTTTGCCGCCGCGGTTGCGCCGGTCGATGCCCACAATGAGGCGCTGCCGGGCAGGAGGAAGCGTTTCGGCTTCCTCTTCCTGCTGGGTCTGGTAATTATAGTCGGGGTTGGTGGAGTAAACTACTCCGAGTCTTGCTTTCCAGTCGTTTTCCATTTTCATCTTAATGATTGCGGGAGGCGGCGCCGACCAGCGTGCGCAGGTGGGCGTTCAGGGTATCATCGGCCTCCAAAGATTCCAGCGTGCAGTGCATGCGGTAGCGCCAGTAGTGACGCGGGATGGCGGGAATGTTGATGCGTTCGTCGGCGGGGTCTCCCTGGTAGCGCACGTCTGAGTCAGTGGCCAGCCAGTCCTGAAGCGGCAGGATGGCGAGCATGGCGGGCGAATGCATGTGCTGGGCCACGATTAAATCGGCCACCCAGGGCTCGCAGAAGTAGGGCGCGTCGCCGTCGCAGCCCAGCATCTCGTTGTAGTAGCGCTGGGTGAGCGCGCGGTCCTCTTCCCACCAGGCGCGCAGCGGCGAAGTGTCGTGCGTGCCGGTGGAGCAGACGCTCCAGTAAGGGTATCGGCCCGGATGGCCGAAGCTCGCGAACGCTTCCTTGGGCATGCGCTGGATTTCCAGGCCCAGGATGTTCAGCTGTTCCATCACGGAGGGCACGCAACCGGGGATCATGCCCAGGTCTTCGCCGCAGGCCAGCATGTCCGTGGAGCGCAGCAGGGCCGGGAGCTTACGCAGGGCGCTTTCCCGCCAGAAATCGTCGTGGCGGTGCCAGAAGAAGTCTTCCGACAGGCGCAGGTACAGGCTCTTCTTTTCCTCGGGGAGGGCAGCGAACTGCGCCGTCTTTTCCCCGGAGATGCGCGGGTGCCAGTAGTCTTCGCGGCGAGGGTCCTCCACGAAGAGGACGTCGGTCCCTTCTCCGGCGCCGGGCGTGAAGCCCAGGGCGCGAAGCTCGTCCCCCGGATAAGGCAGGGCGGGGCTGAAATGCCCCATGAGCCCGCTTTTGAAGGCCGATGGAATCTCCCAGATACGGAAGAAGCCCAGGATATGGTCTATGCGGAAGGCGTCGAAGTACTGCGCCATCTTGCCCATGCGGGCACGCCACCAGGCGTAGTTGTCTTCGGCCATCTTGTCCCAGTTGTAGGTGGGGAAGCCCCAGTTCTGGCCGTCTTCGGCGAAGGCGTCCGGCGGGGCGCCGGCGCTGCTGTCCATGTGGAAGAGCTCCGGGTGCTGCCAGGCGTCCACGCTGGTGCGGGACACGCCGATGGGAAGGTCTCCCTTGAGGGCGACGCCCCTTTCATGGGCATACTGGACCGCCTCTTTGAGCTGGGCGTCCAGCAGGTACTGCAGGAAGCAGTAGAAGCCCACTTTCTCCGGGTTTTCGGCCGCGAAGGAGGCGGCTTTGCGGGGGCTGTACACGGCCCACTTGCCCCAGGTTTCGAATTCGGGCGTGCCATTGATGTCTCTCAGCACACTGAAGACGGCATACGGCAGCAGCCACTGGTGGTTGGCTTCGGCGAAGGCTTTGTAGGCGGCCGAGCCCATGGTTTTCTTGCCTTCGGGGCTCTGGTAGAGCTGTTTCAGGAGGGTGCGCTTGGCGGCGTTCACGGCTTCGTAGTCCAGGGCGGGCAGTTCCTCCAGCTGGGCCTTTTTTGCCTTGTAGGCGGCATCCTCGGGGACGCCGGCCGCGGGCAGATGCAGGTACTGCGGGTGCAGCGCGAAGGAGCTGACGGCGTTGTACGGGTAGGAGTCCTGCCAGGTGTGCGTGAGGGTGGTGTCGTTGATGGGCAGCAGCTGCACGACGCTCTGGCCGGCTTTCACGGCCCAGTCTACCAGGCGCTTGATGTCGTTGAATTCGCCCACGCCGAAGCTGTCCTTCGAGCGCAGCGAGAAGACCGGCACAGCCACGCCCGCTCCCCGCCACGGCTCCGTGGCGAAGCGGGGGTGTAAATCGGCCATCATTACCTGCGTGTCCTTCGGGGGGACCTCGGCGAAGAAGTGGTTCGGCCCTTCTTCCCAGTGCTTGATGGCGAGGGTCTTCGTATCTACGATGACGAACTTATACTCAATGGGTTCCTGCACGTCCATGGTGATGAACCACCAGGGGAAGAGGTGGTCTGACATCAGGTGCACGCGGTCCCAGTTGCCCAGCTTGTCCCCGCAGCCCACCAGGGCGACGGATTCCCCGCTGCGCACCTCCGGGACGGCCACCTGCATGCTGACGTTGCCGCGCTCGCCGGCCTCCTGCTGGGGATGCCGGAAAGACGCGCCGCTGGGCCGCCGGAAGATGACGTCGCTGAAGGCCGATGCATAAAAGGCCGAATTGGATGGCCTGTCCATCCAGCTGGAGCGGACGATGATATTTTTGCCGGAAGTGGGTGATTTATAATGATGTTCGCGCCATTCGCGCTTGACAACCTTGCCGTCGCGGACAAGTTCGAAGGTGAAGGAATCTCCGTCGTGGATGTCCCGCCCGGTAAGCATGATCTGCCAGAGGCCGCCGAAGGAATACTCCATGGGAATGCGGCGTTTCCCCACTCGCAGCTGTATGGTTTCTCCCCATTGGGTGATATACTGCAGTTGGATAATGGTAGTCATAGTCCAGGTTTTTACAAAGATAACGAATTAATTCGTATTTTTGTATCCACTAAAACCATTTCGATGAAAAGATTTCTGCTCCTTGTTTCCCTGCTGGCCGGCTGCCTTGCAGCCCGGGCCCAGGACGGTTATCAATATACGGATGCAGCCGCTTTTCCGCTCTACGGAAAGGCGCACCAGGAGGAAGGTCCCCGCTACCGCCGCCTGCCCGAAAGGCTGAACGGCGTGGTCCGGGAGCCTGTCTGGCGGCTGGGCACCAATTCGGCCGGCCTGTACATCCGTTTCCGCAGCAACGCACCCACCCTCTACGTCAAATGGACCAACACCGCCTACCACATGCCTCACATGACAGACTGCGGCGTGGGCGGCCTGGACCTCTACACCTGGCTGGACGGCAAGTGGTGCTTTGTGGGTTCCGGTTTTGACTGGACCGCCGGCAAGACCGAACACTCCCGGAAGATTGTGGCCAACATGGAGCCGGCCGAGCGTGAGTACATGCTGTACCTGGGCCTCTACGACGAAATCAAGTCCCTGGAACTGGGCGTTCCCGAAGGCTATACCCTGGAGCAGCCCATCCTGAACAAGCCCCGGAACGACGCTCCCATTGTGATGTACGGCACTTCCATCCTGCAGGGAGGCTGCGCTTCCCGTCCGGGCATGGCCCACACCAACATCCTGGCCCGCATGCTGGACCGTACGGTGATTAACCTGGGCTTCAGCGGCAATGCCTTCCTGGACTACGAGATTGCCGCCCTGATGGCCGAGGTGGAGAATCCCTCCATCTATGTGCTGGACTATGTGCCCAACGCCATGCCGGACCGCATCAACGAAAGAGGCGAAAACTTTTACCGCATCCTGCGGGAGAAGCATCCCGCTACGCCCATCGTGTTTGTGGAGGACCCGCTGTTCCCCCACTCCGTCGTGGACCAGAAGATTGCCGACGAAGTCACTTCCAAGAACGCTGCGCAGAAAGCCCTGTTCGAGAAACTGCAGGCTGCTGGAGAGAAAAATATCTACTACATCCCGGCCCCGGGCATGACAGACCCCGAAGACTTTGTGGACGCCATCCACTTCACAGACCGCGGCATGACCCATTACGCCGAACACATTGCTCCCCTGCTGGAGTCCCTCTTGTAGCATGCAGGCAACCGTTGTCAAAAACGCAGGCAGTCACTACCTGCTGTCGGAACTTCCCAAATGGGAGGTGTTCCCGGCTGTGCTGCGCGGTAAAATCCGCCTCAAGGGCAGCGCCATCACCAACCCCATTGCGGTTGGAGACAAGGTGGAGTATGAATGGGAAGGAGATTCGGCCGTTATTACGGACATTCTGCCCCGCAGCAATTACGTAATCCGCCGCAGCACCAACCTGTCGCGGCAGGCGCATATCATCGCCGCCAACGTAGACCGGGCCTACCTGGTGGTGTCCCTCTATTTCCCGGAAGTAAAGCTGCCATTCCTGGACCGCATCCTGGTCACCTGCGAGCTGTACGGCATCCCCGCCACCATCGTCCTGTCCAAGACGGACATGTACCGGGAGTTGGGGGCCGACGAAATCGCCCACTTCAAGGACATCTACGAAAGCGCCGGCTACCCGGTCATTGAGACTTCGGTGCGCACCGGAGAAGGCATCGAGGCCATCCGCGAGGCCTGCAAGGGCTGCGTAAACCTCTTCTCCGGGGAATCGGGCGTGGGCAAGTCCTCCCTTATCAAGGCGCTGGACCCGGCCCTGGATCCGAAGATCGGCGCCATTTCGACCGCCCATCTGCAGGGCAAGCACACCACTTCCCTTTACGAGATGTATCCGCTCTCTTCCGGCGGCTATGTCATCGACTCCCCCGGCATCCGCGGCTTCGGCCTGGTAGATGTGGAGAAGGAAGAGATTGCCCGTTACTTCCCCGAAATGCTCAAGGCGGCGGCCGACTGCCGTTTCACGCCCTGCACCCATACCCACGAGCCCGGCTGCGCCGTCAAGGCGGCCGTGGACGAAGGCATCATCTCTCCCGAGCGCTACAACTCCTATCTGGGGATGTTGGAAGAGGATAAAAAGTTCCGATGAAACTCAACCGGGAAATACTGCGCCTGGCGGTTCCCAGCATCCTGGCCAATGTCACCCTGCCGCTGGTGGGGATGGTAGACATTGCGGTGGTGGGGCATCTGCCCGGGGCGGCATCGGCCACCCTTATCGGCGGTATTTCCATCGGCACCATGCTCTTCGACCTGCTTTATTGGAACTTCGGGTTCCTGCGGGCGGGGACGGGCGGGCTCACGGCCCAGGCCTTTGGTGCGGGGCACGCGGTGCCCGGCCGGGACGGGGTGTCCCCCATTCTGCGGAAGGCGCTGCGGGTAGCCATCCTGTCTGGTATCGGCCTTATTCTTCTGCAGTGGGCGGTGGTCTGGCTGGCTTTTCTGGTGGTGGACTGCTCGCCGGAGGTGCGGGTGCTCGCCACGCGCTATTTCCACATTCGCATCTGGGCGGCACCGGCCACCCTTTCGCTCTTTGCTTTCAAGGGCTGGTTTATCGGCCTGCAGGACTCTGTGCGGCCGATGCTGGCCGATCTGCTGGTGAACGGGGTGAACATCCTGCTTTCCATCGGGCTGGGCTTCGGGATTGGCCCGCTGCCTTCGCTCGGCTTTGTGGGCGTTGCGCTGGGCACGGCCATCGCGCAGTGGACGGGGTTCGTTTATTGCCTGGTGGTGTCCTGGAGGCGGTATGGGTTTAGGATGTTCGGCTCCGACGATTCCGTCATGCCCGGCTCCGACCGGGCATCTGTCAGCTTTTTCACCCTGAACCGGGACCTCTTCCTCCGGAGCGTGGGGATGATTGCCGTGTACATCGGCTTCACCATTCTGAGCGCGCGGTACGGAGACCTGATGCTCGCCGTCAGCGCCATCCTCATGAAGCTCCTGATGATCTTCAGCTACTTCACGGACGGCTTTGCCTATGCCGGAGAGGCGCTCACGGGGCGTTTCATCGGAGAGGGTTCGGCCGACGGCGTGCGCTCCACGGTGCGCCAGACCTTCGCCTGGAGCTGGGGCGTGGCGGCGCTGTTCATGCTGGTTTACGGCGTGGGCGGCGTAGCGCTCTTCCGAGTGATGACTTCCGATGTTTCCGTGATTGAGGCCGGGCGCGAGTTCCTGCCCTGGCTGCTGCTGATGCCGCTGATCGGCTGCCCCGCCTTCACCTGGGACGGCATTTTCATCGGCGCCACCGCCTCGAAGGACCTGCGCAACAGCACCCTCCTGTGCGCCGTGGGCTTCTTCGCTTTCTGGTTTGCGGGGAACCTTGTCATCGGCCATCCTTCCCCCGAAACCGCCATCCACCTGCTCATGGCTGCCTACTTCGTGCACCTGGCCATCCGCACCTTCTACCTCACCGCCCGCCGCCGGGTAGTATTTCTTTAGGGCAGGCACAAAGAATTGCCCCGCTCGCGAATTGTCTCAATTGGCGGCGGGGCGTATGGTAAGGTATCAATATTTATGTCTGATACCCCTTTATTCCAATACCGTGCCAAATCAATGTTTGTGCCTCTTTTTTTCGTTCCAGAGGCCGTAGACCTCACTCACGTTGCCCGCAGTGATGAAGCCGTGGATGTCGTTTGCCTTGAGGAAATTCATCAGATTGGCGAATTCGTCCTGGGTGAGCAGGGCCTGAATCTCCATGGACTTCTGGCCGCTGTAGCCGCCGGTGACTTCGTACAGGGAGCAGCCGCGCACGAGATCCTCGATGATGTATTTGCGGATTTGCTCGTAGTCCTTGGAGATGATGCACACGCGCTTGCGGCGGTTGAGGCCGGCGGTGAAGTAATCCAGCGCGAGACCGTTGATCCAGGTACCGATAAGGCCGATGACAACCAGCCGGAAGGGGTTCACGGCGAAAGCGGTGCAGCAGATGATGGCGCCGGCCACGGTGACGGACGTGCCGATATCCAGGTGGAAGTACTTATTGACAATCTTGGCCAGGATATCCAGGCCGCCGGTAGAAGCGTTGATGTGGAAGAGGATGGTCTGCGAGGCACTGAGCACCAGCACAAAGCAGAGCAGGTCGAACCAGGGATCTCCCATGACGGAAGTGGCACCGGGCTCCATGATGCGCTGCACAGGCAGCACTTTATCCCAAAACTCAATGAAAGGACCCAGGATGAGGGCGGTGTACACTGTCTTGGCGCCGAACTCCTGGCCAATCATCAGCCAGGCCATAATCAGCAGGATGGCATTGATGATGGTAACCACCACGGAGACTTTCACCGTGATACCCACCGCACCGAAAAGGCTGGAAATCACCATGGACAGACCGGTGATGGAGCCCATGATCAGGTTGCTGGGCATAAGGAAGTAATAAACAGCAGCCGCTGCGATGAGCATAGCTACTGTCATAATAATGAGTTCCTTCCAGAACTTCCAGGTCCTGAGGGTTTGCAGGAGTTCTTTCATTTTGTTTCAAATTGGGTACGTAAAGGTAATGATTTTTTTCAGTAACTTTGCATTCGGTTATGATAAAAGCAATTGTATTTGATATCGGAGGCGTGCTCATCGGACTGGACATGGGCCGCTGCATCCAGACTTTCCGGGACGTTCTGGGATTTGAACGCATCACCGAACTGCTGGACCCTTACCACCAGAAAGGAATTTACGGAGATATGGAAGCCGGCATCCTCAGCGCCGACGAATTCCGTGCCCAGGTCCTGGCCGAATCCCGTCCCGGCTGCAAGCCGGAGGACGTGGACCGCTGCATGTGCTCCCTGCTCACCGGCATGGAGCCCGACACCGTAGAGACGGTGAAGGAGCTCTCGGGCCGATATCCCCTGTATCTGCTTTCCAACAACAACCCCATCGCCATGAAGTACATCCTGGAGATGTTCCGCGAGAACGGGTTGGACCCCGAGACCACTTTCAAGGACCAGTTCATCTCCAGCGAGATGAAACTCCTGAAGCCTTCCCGTGAGATTTACCAGGAGTCTGTGCGCCGTACGGGTCTCCCGGCTGGGGAAGTGCTGTTCATCGACGACAACGAGACCAACGTGCTGGCCGCCCGTAAAGCCGGCCTGCAGGCCCGTCTGTACCTTCCCGGCACCAAGCTGTCGCTTCTTTTGGCCGACTGTTAGCCATGCACTCCCCGTACGCCTTCTTCCGCATCAGCAAACCCCGCGCAGAGAAAGTTCCCGCAGCGGAGGTGGAAGGTACGTACAAACGGCTGCGCACCCGCACCTTCTGGGGCGTAACGGCCGCCTATACCCTTTACTATGTCTGCCGCATGACCCTGGGCGTGGTGAAACAGCCCCTCATCGACGGAGGTGTCCTTACCGCGGGGCAGCTGGGTATCATCGGATCGGCCTTCTACTTTGTCTACGCCGTGGGCAAGTTCATGAACGGCTTCATCGCCGACTACTGCAACATCCGCCGGTTTATGGCGGCGGGTATCGGCATATCGGCCCTTGTGAACCTCATTCTGGGACTGCTCGGCCTGCTGAAGAGCCCGCTGGGGTTCGGCTCCATGCTGCTTTTCGCGTTTTTCGCGGTGCTGTGGGGCGTGAACGGCTGGGTGCAGTCCATGGGGTCGCCGCCCGGCACCATTTCCCTGTCGCGCTGGTTTCCGCTGGCGCGGCGCGGCACCATGTACAGCGTTTTCAGCTCCACGCCGCAGCTGGGGAAGTCCGTCTCAATGATCCTGATCGGCGTCATCGTGGCTACAGCGGGCTGGCAGTGGGGGTTCCTCGCGGCGGCTGCAGCGGGGGTCATCGGCCTTCTTATCTCGATTCTATTTATTTCTGATACGCCTGAAAGCGAGGGACTTCCCTCTGTAGAGGAGCTCTCCGGCGAGCCTGCGCAGGAGAAAAAGTCTACCTCGGAGCTGCAGAAATGGGTTTTCCGGCATCCCGGCATCTGGGTGATTGCCATTTCCACTGCATTCCTTTATATCACGCAGCATGCCGTGAGCGACTGGGGTGTGCTGTTCCTGCAGAAGCAGAAGGACTTTTCGCTGGAGCGGGCTACGCAGATTATCGGCCTGGCCGAAATCTTCGGCGTGGCGGGCAACCTGGCGGCCGGCTGGCTGTCGGACGTGCTCTTCCGCGGGAAACGCGTGCCGCCTGTGGTGATTGCCGGCGTCATGGCCGTGCTTTCCCTGGCGGGTTTCCTCTTCCTGGGCGGCGGCTTTGCCCTGAACATGGCCTTCGTGGCGGTGTTCAGCTGCTCGTTCTCGGTGGTGTTCTGCATTGTAGCCGGCCTCATGGCCCTGGACTTTGTGCCGCGTAAGGCCACCGGCGCCGCGCTGGGCATTGTGGGTATCTCCAGCTACGCCGCGGCCGGCCTGCAATCCGTGGCGAGCGGCCTGCTCATCGACAGCAATGCCGCCGACGGGCTCTACAATTTCCTGCCCGTCTCCATTTTCTGGATCGCGGCCTGCCTGCTGGCTTTCTCCCTGCCGGTAATCGGCTGGAAATATTTACGGAAGTAAGAATTAGTCCTGGGACTGACCACCGGCGAGATCGAGGATTTCGGCGGTGATTTTTTGCTGACGGCCCTTGTTGTACTGGAGGGTGAGCTCCTGGAGAAGGTTCTCGCCGTTGTCCGTGGCGGTTTGCATGGCTACGGTGCGGGCGGCGTGCTCAGCAGCGGCGCTGTCAAGGAGCGTAGCGTAGAGCTTGAGCTTGAGGACCTTGGGAAGGAGGATTTCCCGGAGGGCCGATACAGAAGGTTCGATGATGAAATCGCACTCCGGGGCGGGAGATACACTCGCTTCGCTCGGTATGACAGGAGCGTCGTCCATTTTCAGGAGGCTATCCACGGTGGGAACCTGCTTGGCCGTAGAGACGAAGTGGTTGTAGATGAGCAGGACGTCGGAGTAGACGCCGGCCTGGACATCGGCCATCAATTTGTCGGCGAGGGCGGCAGCGGCGGCGTATTCCGGATGCTCGGCCAGGCGGGAGTAGTCCTCCGGCGAAGGGAAGCCTTCCTTGCGCATGGCGTCGGCCATTTTACGGCCGATGGAATAGACGACGTCGCCGGCTTTACGCTCGGCGCGGACCTTATTGATGACGTTGGTATTGAAGCCGCCGCAGAGGGAGGAGTTGGACGCGATGGCGATGATGGCGCGAGATGCCCGGTCGGAGCCGGGCATGACGGAAGCGTCGGAGCCGGGCATGACGGCATTGGCGCCGCCCACCGCCGAGAGCATACGCTGGAGCTGCTGCTCGTACGGACGCATGGCCTCGGTGGCCTTCTGGGCCTTGCGCAGCTTGGCCGACGACACCAGCTTCATGGCCGATGTAATCTTCAGCGTACTTTTGACCGAGCCGATGCGGCCCTTTATTTCCTTCAGAGTAGGCATTACTTCATGGACAGGATCACCGATGCGGCGGTGTCCGTAAGGATCTTTTCAATTTCGGGGGTGAGCTTGCCCTCGCCCAGCGGGGTAATCACGTCGTCCTGATTGGCGGCGCGAAGACGGTCCAGGAAAGCGGTCTGGAAAGCCTGTACGTCGGCAATGGCGATGTCTCTCATGAGGGCATGGGTGCCGCAGTAGAGGATGGCCACCTGCTCGCCCACGGACATCGGGCTGTACTGGGGCTGGATGAGCAGCTGGTTGTTCTTGCGGCCCTTGTCCAGGGCCAGCTCCGTGACCTTGTCCATGTCGGAGGAGAACTTGGAGAAAGCCTCCAGCTCCGTCCACTGGGCCTGGTCGATCTTCAGGGTACCGGCCACCTTCTTCATGGACTTGACCTGGGCGCTGCCGCCCACACGGGACACGGAGATACCCACGTTGATGGCGGGACGCACGCCCTGGTTGAACAGGGCCTGCTCCAGGTAAATCTGACCGTCAGTGATGGAAATCACGTTGGTAGGGATGTAGGCCGATACGTCGCCGGCCTGCGTCTCGATGATGGGCAGGGCGGTAAGGGAACCGCCACCCTTGACTTTGTCTTTCAGGGCAGCCGGGAGGTCGTTCATGGCCTCGGCCACCTCCTGCTGGTTGATGATGCGCGCGGCACGCTCCAGCAGACGGCTGTGCAGGTAGAAGATGTCGCCCGGATAGGCTTCGCGGCCGGAAGGACGCTTCAGGATCAGGGACACCTCACGGTAGGCCACAGCCTGCTTGGAGAGGTCGTCGTACACCACCAGGGCGTGACGGCCGGTGTCGCGGAAATACTCGCCGATGGCCGCTCCGGCGAAAGGAGCGTAGTACTGCAGGGCAGCCGGGTCGGCGGCCGTAGCGGCTACCACCACGGTGTAGTCCATGGCGCCGTGCTCGCGCAGGGTCTTCACGATGGAAGCCACCGTGGAGCCTTTCTGGCCGATAGCTACGTAGATACAGAACACGGGCTTGCCGGCCTCGTATTCCTTGCGCTGGTTGATGATGGTATCGATGGCGATAGCGGTCTTACCGGTCTGGCGGTCTCCGATGATGAGCTCACGCTGACCACGGCCGATAGGAATCATGGCGTCAATGGCCTTGAGACCCGTCTGCAGGGGCTCGGACACCGGCTGGCGGTAGATAACGCCCGGGGCTTTGCGCTCCAGGGGCATGTCGACCAGCTCGCCGTCAATGGGGCCCAGACCGTCCAGCGGGTTACCCAGCGGGTCTACCACGCGGCCCAGCAGCTGGTCGCAGACACCGATGGAAGCGATACGGCCCGTGCGGCGCACCACCATGCCTTCCTTCACCTGGTCCGTGGGACCCATGAGCACTGCGCCCACGTTGTCCAACTCCAGGTTCATCACTACGGCCATGATCCCGTTACCGCAGTCCAGCAGTTCGCCGGCCTCTGCGTGGTCCAGTCCGTATACGCGCACCACACCGTCGCTCACCTGCAAGGCTTTGCCGATCTCCTCGAACTGGAGATCGTTCTTCATGTCTTTGAGCTGTCCCAGCAGGATGTCGCTCACTTCCGAGGGTTTCAAGCTTGTTGCCATCGTTAGATTATTCTTCTGTTATTCTCTATAAACTGTTCACGGATCAGGTCCAGCTGCCGTTTTACGCTGGCATCCATCATGTAGGTGTCAATGTCAAAGACAAAGCCGCCCACGATGGAAGGATCCACTTCCACTTCAATGATTACATCGTCTCCGGTTTTCTGCTTCACCAGGTCTTTGAGGCGCTGCAGCAGGCGCTCCGACGGCTCGTTCACCGTGGTCAGATGCGCCTTGCGGATGCCCGCACTGCGGCGGTACATGTCCACGAAATCACGGAGGATATCCTCTACGTAGGCCATGCGGCCGTTCTTGTTAAGCAGGGTAAGGAAGCGGCTGAGCTCCGGGGAGACTTTGTTCCCCAGGGCACTCTGCAGGAGCTTCTTCTTTTCGAAGGGGCTCACTACATCGTCGGCTGCACTCATCATGCGGCGAAGCTCCGGAATCCCGAAGAGGGCATTCTCCAGGGTCTCGGCTTCGGAGCATATGATGGCTCCCTGCCCACTTTCAAGGGCATATTTTACCAGCGCGGTGGCGTAGCGGGAAACGATGATGCTGCGGTTCATGAGCGGATTTCTGCCTTAGCGGCTTCGTCGACCAGCTGGTCGATGAAAGCCCGGTCATTGCCTTCTTCCTGCAGCTCGTGGCGGAGCACTTTTTCGGCCACCTGGACGCTCAGCAGGGCCACTTCCTTCCGCACGTCGCGGAGGGCGCTCTCCTTTTCGGCTGCGATCTGCAGCTTGGCATCAGAGAGCATCTTGTCGGCCTCGGCCTTGGCGGCCTCTTTGGCATCGGCAATAATCTTGGCCTTGGTCTCGGTGGCTTCCCGCAGGATGGCGGACTGCTCCTTGCGGACGTCCTCCAGCATCTGCGCGTGTTCCTTTTTCCAACTTTCCATGCGCGCCTGGATTTCGTCGGCGTCCTTCAGGGACTGGGCAATCTTGGCACTGCGCTTGTCCACCATGTCGGTGATGATCGGGAAACCGAACTTCGCCAGGAGGAAAAACACGATGCCGAAGATTACGACCATCCAGAACAGGAGGCCGAATTCAGGCGTTACGAGATTCATAATTACTTGATCAGGATGGCCAGCAGGGCGACGATGATGGCGAACAGGGCAGCGCCTTCCACCATACCGGCGGCGATAATCATGGACGTACGTAGGTTACCGGCGCTCTCCGGCTGACGAGCGATGGCTTCCATGGTAGATTTGCCGATTTTACCGATACCGAAAGCGGCAGCGATAGCAGCAATAGCAGCACCCAGTGCAGCACCGGCCTTGCCGAGCATTGCACCGGCGGCAGCCTGAAGAAGGATTGCGGAAAGAATCATAATATCTAAAGATTTAAAAGTTATTCTTCATGTGCTCTTGCCAGTCCGATATAGATGGAGCTGAGCATGGTAAATACGTAGGCCTGGATAAAGGCCACCAGGCACTCCAGCGCATCCAGGAAGACGCCGAAGAGGACCGAAACCACCGTCATGCTGCCTGTCATGAGCGGACCGTACTTGGCCACGATGAAGATGATGCACACCATGGACAGGATCATGATATGGCCGGCCAGCATGTTGGCGAAAAGACGGATGGTCAGGGACACCGGTTTCATCAGGGCGCTGAACACCTCGATCACCGGCATGATGGGTTTGAGGAAGCCCGGAACATCCGGGACGAAAATCTCCTTGTAATAGTGCTTGGTGCCGTGCAGGTTCACCGTAAAGAAGGTGCACAGGGCCAGCACCAGGGTAATGGCAATGTTGCCGGTGAGGTTGGCGCCTCCCGGGAAGAAGGGCAGGATGCCCAGGAAGTTATTCAGCAGGATCCAGAGGAAGACCATGCACAGATACGGCGAGAAACGGCGGAAGTCCTTTTCGCCGATATTCTCACGCGCCATGTCGTGAACCATCATCACCAGCGGTTCCACGCAGGCGGCAAGGCCCGTGGGGGCCTCCTTCAGGGCATCGTGCTTTTTATACCAGCCGGCCGTATACAGGATGATGAAAAGCAGCAGCAGGGTGCTCATCATCACGGCCAGAACGTTCTTCGTAATGGAGAAATCCAGCGGACGCTCCCCTGTGAGGGCATTCACCAGCTTTCCGTCTTCGTTGAAGGTGTAACCGTGCTCCTCTGCGTGATGGGCCGTAAAGAAACGCAGCCCGCCGTCGAAGACGATGCACGGCAGCGGAATGGCGATGGGTTTTCCCTTCCACTCGGTGATGTGCCACTCGTATTCGTCGCCGATGTGCTCGAAGATGATTTCCGCGACGTTCAGTTCCCCGTCATGAGATACGCTCGCGTCGCTCGGTATGACAGTGGGAGCGTCGCTCGGTATGACGGTATTTGTCATACCGAGGCCTGAAAGGCCGAGTGTATCTCCTTGCAATAGGAGCAACGATATGAGAAGGGCGATAATCATAGCTCCACGCAGACATTTACCTGATTATCGCGGACTTCGGCGAAGCCCTCCTTAATCTGCATACGTTTCTCGGCCCCATTTTCCACGTAACGGACATGGCCGGCCTCGAGGGCGGTGACCAGCGCAGCGTGACCCGGCAGCACCGTGAACGGTGCCAGCAGGCCCGGCAGCGTCACCAGTTCCACTGTCGTTTTTACCAGCGTCCCTTCGGGACTGAGAATATGCAACTTGATACTGTCCATTATTTAGCGGCGGCCAGGATGGCTTCTCCCTTGGCGATGGCATCCTCGATGGTGCCCACGTTCAGGAAGGCCTGTTCCGGCAGGTAGTCTACCTCGCCGTCCAGAATCATGTTAAAGCCCTTGATGGTGTCTTCGATGGAAACCATCACACCCTTTACGCCGGTGAACTGTTCTGCCACGAAGAAAGGCTGGGACAGAAAACGCTGCACACGACGGGCGCGGTTCACCGTGGTCTTGTCTTCTTCGGAGAGCTCGTCCATACCCAGGATGGCGATGATGTCCTGCAGCTCCTGGTTGCGCTGAAGGATTTGCTTCACGCGCTGAGCCGTGTCGTAGTGGGCCTGGCCGACAATGTTCGGATCCAGGATGCGGGAGGTGGACTCCAGCGGGTCTACGGCCGGGTAGATACCCAGGGCGGTAATCTTACGGCTGAGCACCGTAGTGGCATCCAGGTGGGAGAAAGTGGTGGCAGGAGCCGGGTCCGTGAGGTCATCGGCCGGCACATAAACGGCCTGCACCGAAGTGATGGAACCGTTCTTAGTGGAGGTGATGCGCTCCTGCATCTTACCCATTTCCGTGGCCAGGGTGGGCTGATAGCCCACGGCGGAAGGCATACGTCCCAGCAGGGCCGATACCTCCGAACCCGCCTGGGTGAAACGGAAGATGTTGTCGATGAAGAAGAGGATGTCGCGCGGGCCGGCCCCGGTGTCGGAGTCGCGGAAGGACTCGGCCAGGGTGAGGCCGCTCAGGGCCACGCTCTGACGGGCTCCCGGGGGTTCGTTCATCTGGCCGAAGACCATGGACACCTGGCTTTTCTCCAGTTCCTTGGGGTCTACCAGAGAGAGGTCCCACTTGCCCTCTTCCATGGCTTTATTGAAAGCTTCTCCGTAACGGATAACGTTGGATTCGATCATTTCGCGCAGGAGGTCGTTACCTTCACGGGTACGCTCACCTACACCGGCGAACACGGAGAAACCGTTGTGTGCTTTTGCAATGTTGTTGATAAGCTCCTTGATGAGCACCGTCTTACCCACGCCGGCGCCACCGAACAGACCAATCTTACCACCCTTCAGATAGGGCTCCAGCAGGTCGATCACCTTGATACCGGTGAAAAGCACTTCCTGGCTGGTGGTGAGGTCTTCGAACTTGGGCGGATCCCGGTGGATGGGCAGGGAGTTCTCGCGGGCGAGTTCCTGCATGCCGTCGATCACGTCACCGGTGACATTCATCACGCGGCCGCGGATCTGGGAACCCACAGGCATGGAGATGGGGCGGAAAGTATTCTCCACTTCCAGGCCGCGGCTGAGGCCGTCGGTGGAGTCCATGGCCACGCAGCGGACGGTGTCTTCACCGATGTGCTGCTGAACCTCCAGCACCACCCGCTTTCCGTCCGGGCGTTTGACGGTAAGGGCGTCGTCGATACGGGGCAATTCCGTCTCTGCACTGCGCGCCGATATATCAAAATGCACATCGACAACGGGTCCCACGACCTGTGCGATGTGTCCTAATGCATGTGCCATACGAGTTAGTTTTCAAAAAGATTTACAAATATACACATTTATTTGCAGATACAGAAATAAAATGCCCCCGAACAACAGCGTTCGAGGGCATTTTTTAGCACTTTTTTTAGCGTTTATTTTTTAAACGTAAGATAGTCGATGTAATTGTGACCATTTTGGTTATAAACATACTTCAGCGTGAGCTCCAGAAGGCCGGCGTGCTCGATGTTGTAGAGGTCGGAACCATCGAAGTAGTGAAGGATGAGTTTGTTACCGTCTACGAGCCAGGTGCCATTCTCGGTAGTACCTGCCGAGCCGTTCAAGGCCTGCTTGGTCGATACAAAAGTACCGTCAGAGGCGAAGTTATAGAAAACGCGGTAACCATCGGTGGTCGGATACCAGGTACCGGCGAAAGAGCCGTCGACGAAAGTCTCAGTCTTCGTGTGTTCCCAGCTGCCGGAGATGGCGATGGAGTTCATGGTAGTTTTGCTGCAGGCGGCCAGGGAGAAAACGGCCAGCACCATTACGATAAAACGAATAGCTTTTTTCATATCTTTTGACTGTTATTTACAAAATTAGCAGACGCAAAGATACACATTATTTTTATATACAAAAAACCGGCCCCGGAATGGGGTCGGTTTTATAGGATATTCCTCGACAGAAGGAATTAGTCGGAGAGGGAGAAGCGCTTGAATCCAAGAACTTTGGCCTCGGCGTCGACAGCCTTGAGGGCGGCGGCTACAGTAGCCTTGTCCTCGGACAGCTGGTACTCCTGCTCCATCAGGGTGTTCTCCTTCAGGAACTTCTGGATACGGCCGTTCACGATACCGTTAATCATCTGCTCCTTCTGAGCGAGGGAAGCGAGGGTCTCTTCGCTTACCTTGGCGATGATCTCACGGGCCTGCTGAGCCTGCTCGGGAGTGAGCCAGCCCTTGGCAGTGTTGGATTCGATGTGGTCTTCGCTGTCCACGTGGGCGGGGTTGATACCGGCCTTCTTGAGGGCGTTGTCAACAGCCTTCTGAACCTGCTCGTCCTTGGTCTTCTGGATGGCGACGGTCTTCTCAGACTCAATCACCTCAGCGGGAACGGAAGCGGGATCTACGGCCACGGGGTTCATGGAAGCCACCTGCATGGCAATACCGCGGGCAATCTCGGCGGACACGGCCTTGTTGAAGGACACGATGGCGCCCAGTTTGCCGTTGAAGTGCACATATTCGCTCACGAAGGGAGCCTCGAGGGCGCCGTAGAAAGCGAGGACGTGCTTCTCACCGGTCTTACCGGCCTGGTTGGTGATGTCTTCCTCGATGGAGTAACCATCTGCAAGTTTCACAGCCTTCAGGGCCTCTACATCGGCCGGGAAAGCGGCGATGGCGGCGTCGGCGATGTTGCCGGCGAGGGTCTTGAAGTCGGGGGTGGCAGCTACGAAGTCGGTTTCGCAGCCCAGGCAAACGAGAATAGCTTTTCCACCGTTGATGCGGCTGAGGACGGCACCCTGAGTGGTCTCGTTCTCACCACGCTTGGCAAGGGTAGATTTACCTTTCTCACGAAGGATTTCAACAGCACGCTTGAAGTCGCCTTCAGCTTCTTCGAGGGCCTTCTTGCAATCCATCATGCCGGCGCTGGTCATGTCACGCAGCTTCTTGATATCTGCTAATGCGATAGCCATAGTTGTTTACTTGCTTTTAATGGTTAATTACTCTGCAGCGGGAGTTTCGGCCTGGGCGGGAGCAGCCTCTTCGGCGGCTTCAGCCTTGGGGGTGCGGCGAGCGCGGAGTTTCTTGGCAGGAGCCTCGGCGGCGGCCTCAGCGGCCTCGGCCTCGGGAGCTTCCTTTTCCTTCTCCAGCTTGCGCTCTTCCAGACCCTCGTTGATGGCCTGGCACATCACATCCATGATGAGCTCGATGGACTTCGTGGCGTCGTCGTTGGCGGGAATCACGTAAT
>Ga0310786_10001517_pt1 | contig 37379 bp, 25 predicted proteins | sample AusTroGonzalo_MG_FD_203881 | JGI IMG/M metagenome (GOLD analysis project Ga0310786, IMG submission 203881) | Bovine rumen microbial communities from tropical cattle in Woodstock, Queensland, Australia - Gonzalo_03 (v2) (version 2) | ecosystem: Host-associated > Mammals > Digestive system >... | reverse complement strand
ATCGCAAAACTACAAAAAAGCCCCCGAAAAGCAATCGCTTCAGGGGGGCATTTTAATTTTACCACAAAGGGTTAATCAAATTTTGCCCGAAGGGGGCAACGTCGCTTGCCCTCGGGGGTCAAATGCTCGCGGCTTTTCCAACATGAAAGAATTAGTATTTCAACAAAAGGCTGTACGAAAGCACATCGTTATTCGACTAGCGAAGCGGCACAGTCCTTACACCGCCAATTTGCATAAATTCATTTAAATCTTCGTTCGAAATAGCAGTGGATAAATATATTTTCACTATATTTGCAGCCAGAAATAAAAGATGGTTATGAAAGCGCTGAAGTACTTTTTCGGAACAATGCTGATGGCGTGCATCCCGTTTTCAGCAGACGCAACGGCGAGCAGCCAGTCGAAACGTATTAACCTCAACGGAACCTGGCAGTTTGCCTTGGACCGCCATCACACCGTCAAGCCGGGCGACAAGCTGGAAGATACGGTGACCTTGCCAGGAACGACGGACACCAACAGGAAAGGCGATGCTGTCGAAACGAGCGACGAGACCACCCACCTGACGCGCCGCTATTCCTACAAGGGGCGTGCGTGGTATCAGCGCGAGGTGGAAATACCTGTCAACTGGAAAGGCCGGCACATCTATCTGTTCTTAGAGCGTACCAAGTCGTCAGAGGTGTATGTTGACGGCCGACTCATGGGCAGCAGCAACGACATCTCGACGCCCCAGGTGTTCGACTTGTCGAAAGCGCTTAAGCCCGGGCATCACACCCTCGCCATCATGGTGGACAACGGCAGCGGCGTGCCCGAACAACTCTATGCCAGCAGCCATGCCTATACGGAGGACACGCAGACAAACTGGAACGGAATCATTGGCGACATTTCTCTTAGGCAGGACAATCCTCACCCTCTCACCTTCTCACCCTCTCACTTCCCCACCTCCTCACCTTCTCACCCTCACTTCCGCGATTTCCACATCAAGGGACAACACTTCTATGCCAACGGCCACAAGATATTCCTGCGCGGCAAACATGATGCCTGCGTATGGCCGCTGACAGGTCATGTGGCGATGGATAAGGATGCATGGAAGGACTACTTGGGCAAGTGTGCCGACTACGGCCTGAACCACGTACGCTTCCACTCCTGGTGCCCGCCCGAGGCCGCCTTTGCTGCTGCCGACGAACTCGGCATCATCCTACAGCCCGAACTCCCCTTCTGGGGCAGCTTCGACGACAAGGACTCGCTGCTGATGGCGTTCCTGCATAAAGAGGGCGAGAACATCCTGCGCTGGTATGGTCACCACCCCTCGTTCCGGATGTTCGCGCTGGGCAATGAGCTATGGGGCAGTATTGACAAGATGGCGGAGTTCATAGCCGACTTCCGCAAGATAGCCCCAGACAAGGTCTATACCTTCGGCAGCAACTACTATCTTGGCTATCAGGGTGTGAAGCCTGGCATGGACTACTTCACCACCTGCCGCGTGGGCGGCGAGGGCTGGGGAGGCTACGGCACCCACACGCGCGGCTCGTTCTCGTTTGCCGATGCCGCCGACGGGGGTATGATCAACCATTTCTATCCCAACACACAGATGAACTTCTTAGAGGGTTGCCGACTGACGACTGTTCCCATCATCTCGCACGAGACGGGACAGTTCCAGATCTATCCTGACTACGACGAAATCCAGAAATACACGGGCACGCTCTACCCCTATAACCTGGAGGTGTTCCGCTCACGCTTAGAAAAGGCCGGCATGGCGGACCAGGCGAAAGACTTCCACAAAGCCAGCGGACTATGGGCGCTCCAGCTCTACAAGCAGGACATTGAGATGGACCTGCGGACGCCGAACATGGCGGGGTTCCAGCTGCTCGACTTGCAGGACTATCCAGGACAGGGCTCGGCCTACGTGGGCATCCTCGATGCCTTCATGCAGACCAAGGGCCTCTGTACTGAGCAAGAATGGAGGGGATGGTGCAGCGAGGTGGTGCCCCTGCTCTACGCACCGTCGTTTTGCTTCAACAACGTTGACGGCATCCACGCCAGGATACAGGTGGCCAACTACGGCGGCGGCTCGCTGAAAGGCAAGACGCTCTCGTGGAAACTCGGCAACCAGCAAGGCAAATTGCTGCTGCCCGACGGCGAAGGGCTCATTGATGCCGGTAGCCTCGACATCGGCCTCGAAGCCTGGCAGCAGCCCGCAAAGCTGCAATTAGTGCTGCAGATAGAAGGAACGGAATACCGCAACAGCTACGACCTGTGGGTTTATCCCGCCTGGAGCGACCTGAGTAAACTGGAACAGGAAGTCATCGTGACCGACGTGCTGACAGAGAAGATTGCCAAGGAGCTCAATGATGGCAAGCGCGTGCTGCTGATGCCCGACTCGACGAAACTCTGCGTAGGCGGACTCTTCCAGACTGACTACTGGAACTACCGTATGTTCAAGACCATCTCGGAAAACAACAAAAAGCCTGTCTCACCCGGCACCCTCGGCATCCTGACAGACCCGCAACACCCCATCTTCAGGGGGTTCCCCACAGAGATGCACACCAACTGGCAATGGTTCCCCATCATCAAGAGCAGTTATCCGATGATGCTCGACAACACGGGTAAGGACTACCGGCCCATCGTTCAGGTGATTGACAATATTGAGCGCAACCACAAACTCGGCCTCATCTTTGAGTTCCAGATTGGCAAGGGCAGACTGCTCGTGTGTATGGCTGATTTGGAGAACGCCTCAGCCTATCCCGAAGGCCGCGCTTTCTACCGCAGCGTGCTGGAATACATGACTTCGGATGACTTTACCCCGAGGACCAGCATTACCCTCGACGATTTCCACAAACTGATGACTACTGACGTTGTGGAGGGCAAGATCGGCGAACTGAATAATATCTCACCATACTGAAAACCACCAGGGCCAGGAGCAGTATCCCGCCCACACAGGCAACGATCAGGAGCCGCGAGAAACGGGCCTGGCTGTTTTTGCAGACTGCTTCCATGACATTCGCCACATAACGCACCTGATAGTTTCGCAGCTGGGGCGAGAAGGCCGTGTTGCATTTCTCGCAGAAACGCATATAACGATAGGCCCGCTCATAGTCGCCGTCGTCACTCAACCGCTCTGCCAGCATGAAGAGCGACGCCTGGTCGAAGACGGCACACCGGATGTCGTTGAGGGCAGAGGTGCCCAGCCAGTAGCGCAGCATGTGGCCGTTGTCCAGTTTGTCATAGACCACCGAGCGGTAGAAGGCGGCCCAGGCTTTCTCATGAGTGCCGTCGGCTACCATGCCGAGCCAGTTGTCGCTGACGGCGAGCGCCTCCTGATACAGCTGTCGCGCACAGAGCACATCCATCTTCAGGTGGAGGTACTCCTCGCTGCCCTCATCCGCCACCGCAAGCACCGAGTCGCGATAGCTGTCCTGCAGGGCAAAGTAGCGCCAACGCTCTTCCTCCTGCTGGGAGTAGGAACCAATCTCACCGCAAACGTGCATCCACGCTGCATAGTATTTTGTCAGTCCCTCGCGGTCGAGTGCCCGTTTGTCAACCTTCTTCAACAGGTCGAGTGACTGCACGTACATGCCGGCATTAGAGCACTGATGGGCCTTCCGCGAGAGATAGAGTCCCACCATGTCCTTCCGCTGCAGCGAGTCGGCCAGTGCGATGCACAGGTCGGCCAGATAGAGTGCCGAGTCGTTCTTGTAGGGCTTATAGAGCGCAAAGAGCCTTTCGGCCAGGGCGAACTTCTTCTCCAAGTTGCCTTCGGAGCGAAGCATCTTGCGCGTATCGGCTATCTCGCCGAGCCGACGGGCGACATACTTCGGCGACTGGTCGATGGCCTCGTCGAGCTGCTGGTAAAGCGTCTCTAAGTCCGTCTCCTTGTCGGCACTCTGCGCCGACAAGGAGGAACCAGTTCCGATGATGGTCAGTAATAGGAATAAAAATACTGTTCTCTTCATTTTGATGTGATAGTGGTTACCGGCTGAAATCAGGCAGTTCCAGCCACTTGGTGTAGCAGAAGTCCTGACGGTGAGGCAGGTTCTTGTTCTTTGGATACATACGGACGGCACTCCTGTACTGACCGAACTCCTGAGGAGCCAGCGTTGCCTCGAAGGTATAGTTGTTGCCCTCGTGGCCCGTCATCTTCAGAGGCTCTACGGAGAAAATTCTCTCCTCGCCGTTCTTGTCGGTGAAGATATCGACTTTCTCCAGTCCGACGGCATCGTCGAGACCCTGCTCGTTGATGACATACTTCAGGTGGTACTTCTGCCCAGTCTCGCCACCTGTTGAGGGGAAGTCCCACTCAGAGCTGACCACGCTGATGGCATCCCAGCGCTCTGCGACGGTCTCCTTCCACTGGGCAATCTCCTTGGCCAGACGGTTGTTGTCCTTCGACAGTTCCTTGAAGCGCTTGGCCTCCTTCTCGTAGAACTTGCTGTAGTAGTCGTCAAGCTGGCGCTTCATCGTATAGTGCGGGGCAATCTGGGCGATGGAGTTCTTGATGACCTTGATCCAGCCCTTCGAGATGCCCTTCTTGTCCGTATTATAATAAAGCGGTATGATCTCATTCTCGAGCAGGCCGTAGATGGTGGCAGCGTCGAGCTGATCCTGATAGCCCTGATTCTGGTAGGTGCGCTTCTCGGTGAGTGCCCATCCGGCACCCTCGCGATAGCCCTCCAGCCACCAGCCGTCCTTCACGCTGAGGTTCACGACACCGTTCATCTCAGCCTTCTCGCCGGAGGTACCTGATGCCTCTAACGGACGTGTCGGCGTGTTCATCCAGATATCGACACCCGAAACGAGGCGGCGGGCCAGCAGGAAGTCGTAGTCCTCAACGAAGATGACCTTGCCCTGGAACTCCTGACGCTGTGAGATCTCGAAGATGCGCTTGATGAGCCCCTGACCTGCACCGTCGGCGGGGTGGGCCTTGCCTGCGAACAGGAACACGACGGGCCGCTCGGGATTGTTCACGATACGGCTCAGACGGTCGAGGTCAGTAAACAGCAGGTGGGCACGCTTGTAGGTGGCAAAGCGTCGGCAGAACCCGATCACCAGTGAATTGGGGTTGAAATGCTCTGCCAGTTTGGTGATTCGTGAGGGGTCGTTCTGGTTCTTCAGCCACGTTGCACGGAACTGCTTCTCGATGTAGAAGAACAGGTTGCGCTTCATGATCAGACGCTCCTTCCAGAGCACCTCGTCAGGACAATTGTAGATGCCCTGCCACCGGGCCTCATTCGACTGGTCGGTCATATACTCAGGATCGAGGTATTTCTCGTAGATGTTCGTCAGCCAGCCCGTTGCCACCCAGGTGGGCAGGTGGACGCCGTTGGTCACATAGCCCACGTGGTTCTCCTCGGGGAAATAGCCAGCCCAGATCTTGGAAAACATCTTCTGCGATACCCAGCCGTGAAGCATCGACACGCCGTTGACCTCCTGGCAGGTATTGCAGGCAAAAGTGCTCATGCAGAACTTCTCGCCCTTATCGTCAGGATTCGTACGACCCATACCGATAAACTCATCCCAGGTGATGCCCAGCTTGGCGGGATAGGCCCCCATGTACTTGCCGAACAGGCCCTCGTCGAAGTAGTCGTGACCGGCAGGAACGGGTGTATGAACGGTGTAGAGACCGCTGGCGCGCACCAGTTCCATGGCCTGATTGAACGTCAGACCCTCCTCAATGTAGTCGCACAGACGCTGCAGGTTGCAGAGGGCGGCATGTCCCTCGTTGCAATGATAGATGTCTTTCTTGATGCCCAGCTTCTTCAGCAGCAGCATACCGCCGATACCCAACAGGATCTCCTGCTTCAGACGGTTCTCCCAGTCGCCGCCATAGAGGGCGTGGGTGATGGATTTGTCGAAGTCGGAGTTCAACTCGTTGTCGGTATCGAGCAGGTAAAGCTTCACGCGACCAACGTTCACGCGCCACACGTAGGCATGGACCATATAGTCGATATAGGGCACGTCGATCACCAAGGGATTGCCGTCCTTGTCGAGCTGACGCTCAATGGGCAGCGACCCGAAGTCCTGACTCTCGTAGTTAGCAATCTGCTGACCGTCCATCGAGAGGCTCTGCGTGAAGTAGCCGAAGCGATAGAGGAAGCCGACGGCACACATATCGACGTTCGAGTCGGAAGCCTCCTTCACGTAGTCGCCAGCCAGCATACCCAGGCCGCCGCTATAGATCTTCAGGGCCGAGTGGATGCCATACTCCATGCAGAAATAGGCCACCGAGGGACGCGACCTGTCGGGCTCCACATCCATATACTTGCGGAACTTGGCATAGACATCCTTGACGCGCTTCATCAGCGCCTTGTCCTTCAGGATCTCCTCCTTGCGGGCATACGTGAGTTCCTCGAGCAGACTGACGGGATTGTGTCTCACCTTGTGATAGATCTTCACGTCGAGTTCACGGAACAGGTCACGAGCCTCGTGGTTCCATACCCACCACATATTGTGGGCAATCTCGTCCAGACACTTCAGTTCTTCCGGCAATGTAGCCTTAACGGTCAGCATTCTCCACTGGGGAGTATTTGCATAGTCAACTTTAATCTTCATAATCTTTTGGGTTCTTGTGTTATTTATTATTTGTTGATTTTCAGAACGGGGGCGATGGCGTTCGTGGGCTTCGGAAGGTTGACCACTAAGCCTTCGGTGGTCTGGCGGGCTTTGAGTTTACCATAGCCGAGGAGGGTCACGCTTGAGATGCTCTTCTTCAGGTCTGGATTACCTTTCGCCAGCGACTTGACGACGAGACGACTATCCTCAGGCCAGCCCATCGCCGTCACGTAGAGGTGCTTCTTGGTCTGGTTGAAGCGGATGTCGCGATAGTCCATATTGGAGTACTGGCCGTCGTTGAAGCCCTGGGCATTGAGCTTGATGGCCTTCTCGGCCACAGGACCTTCGCCGAACCTGACCCACGGACGGGTGCCGAAGATGCTCTCGCCGTTGACGGTCATCCAGGCCTCGAGGTCGTCGAGGATCTTAGCTTCCTTCTCGTCGTAGGTGCCATCGGCACGCAGGGGGATGGAGAGCAGCAGGTTACCGTTCTTCGAGACGATATCCACGAGTTGCTTGACGACGGTGGCGGCACTCTTGTAATGGCCACGCTCGTAGATACCGGTATCGTAATGCCATCCGCCGATGCAGTTGCAGGTCTGCCACGGCTCAGCGATGATCTCGTTGGGGGCGCCGCGCTCCACGTCCCACGTGAGGGCCTTGCGCTGATCGTCGCTGAGGATCTTGCCGAAGACGATGCCACGCGGATTCTTGTTATACATGTGGGTGGCGATCCTCAGGCCGCAGTCGCTGACGGGATAGAAGGGCAGCACGGTGACATCGAAGTAGATGAGGTCGGGCTGGTAGCGGTTGATGGCGTCGAGGGTACGGTCGTAGAAGTTGGTGACGAACTCTTTCGACGGCGGACAGGCACCGTTGCCCCACCCCCACTGGCTGTGGATGGCGCCATTGTCCCACGAGCCCTTGCTCATGGGGTGATGCTGCTGGTAGAGCATCTGGGGGTCGAGACCTTCCCACCACTTGCCCTTGCCGTCTTCCTTCGTCAGGTTGCCGTCGTAGTAGATGCCGGCCTTCGGGCCTTCGAGGTCGTAGCGCTGCGAGGGTTCGTACCACGTCCAGGCATGGTCGGCATGGAACGAGATGCCCAACGGCAGCCCCGCCTTCTTGGCGGCCTTGGCCCAGCCGTCGAGGATGTCCTTCTTAGGACCGATGTTCTTGGAGTTCCAGGGCTGGTACTTCGAGTCCCAAAGGTCGTAGTTGTCGTGGTGGTTGCCCAACACGAAGAAGTACTGCGCGCCGCAACGCTTGTATTTCTCGACGAGGGCCTCGGGATCCCACTTCTCGGCCTTGAACAGGGGCAGGATGTCCTTGAAACCTACCTCCGAGGGGTGGCCGTAGTGCTCCACGTGCCATTTGTACTCGCGTGAGCCTTCCATATAGAGCGAGCGGGCCATCCAGTCGCCGGAGCCTTCGACGCACTGCGGCCCCCAGTGGGCCCAGATGCCGAACTTCGCGTCGCGGAACCACTCAGGGGTCTGGTGGGTCTCCAACGATTCCCACGTGGGTTGATACTTGCCCGTCATCATCTGCTCGTGCTGTTCTGATACAGGCACCTGATACGTCTGCGCCATCACTGCCGTCATTCCGCAGCACACGGCCATGGTCAAAAACATCCTCTTCATATCAATTCTCAATTTTCAATTTTCAATAAAGGTAGAACATCCGTTCCATCATCTTCCATTTCTGATCAGAAGTACTGCCGGGCTGACAGTCCTGGAACATGGCAACATAGTCCTCCCACTCAGCCTGCCTCGGCAGCGCGGCAAGACGGGCCATCGCACTCTCCCAGTCGAAGTCAACGGGCGTCTCTACAATCATGAAAAGACGGTTGCCGGAGATATAGATTTCCATTTCAAGGATGCCTACGGAGCGGATGCCCTCGCGGATCTCCGGCCACGAGTGATAGCGGTCATGGGCTTCCACATACCTGGCTATCAGCTGCGGGTCATCTTTCAACTCCAGTGTCTGGCAATACCGCTTGATGGGCATGCCGTATGACTTACACAGATAGCCGGATGTGAGATTGTCTTTGTCAGCCATATTGGTATAGTTTGATAAGTTTGGATGCAAAGATACGAAAAAAAGTGAAAAGTAAAAAAGGAAAAGCGAAAAAATCCTCTTTTTTTCATTCTTTCATTTATAATTTGTAACTTTGCAACCGAAATGAACCGAATAACTAAAAAGTGCTTCCCGAAGTTGTACCGCAAGACGTGCGGTGCTGTCTGTGCCTTCTTGCTGACAATGGTCGGTACTCTGGCTCCAGTATATGCCCAGCCTGCTCCCTGCGGCCCTGCGCCTACAGAAAACCAGCTGCGGTGGCAGGACATGGAGATGTATGCTTTTATCCACTACTCGCTGAACACGTACACGGATCAGGAGTGGGGCTTCGGGAATGAAGACCCGCAGCTGTTTAACCCATGTGATCTCGACTGCCGGCAGTGGGCACGTGTCTGTAAACAGGCTGGTATGCGTGGCATCATCTTCACGGCCAAGCACCACTGCGGTTTCTGTTTATGGCCTTCGAAATACACAGAGTACTCCGTCAGGAACTCGCCGTGGAAGAACGGTAAGGGTGATGTGGTGCGTGAACTGGCTGATGCCTGCCGTGAGGAGGGTCTGAAGTTCGCCGTCTATCTCTCGCCCTGGGACAGAAACCACGCTGAATACGGACGCCCCGCATACGTCACCTACTTCCGCAACCAATTGCGCGAACTGCTGACGAACTACGGCGATATCTTCGAAGTATGGTTCGACGGTGCCAATGGTGGCGATGGCTGGTATGGTGGTGCCAATGAGACGCGCAAGATAGACCGTACGACTTATTACGAGTGGCCAGAGACCTACAAGATGATCCGTGAATTGCAGCCCAACTGCCTCATCTGGAACGACGGCAGCGACAGAGGTGATCTACGCTGGGTGGGTACTGAGGCAGGCAACGTAGGCGAGACCAACTGGAGCCTGCTTAACCACGACGGAGAAGTGACGTGGCCCATGCTGCACTACGGACTGGAGGACGGCGACTCATGGGTGCCTGGCGAGACGAACACCAGCATACGCCCAGGGTGGTTCTACCACGAGACGGAGAACGAGCACGTAAAAAGCCTCTCGAAGCTAATGGATACCTATTATAAGAGTGTAGGCCGCAACTCCACACTCCTGCTCAACTTCCCCATTGCGCCAAATGGCCGTATCCATCCCACGGACTCGCTGCGAGGCATCGCGTTCAACAAGATGATTCATGAGGTGTTTAAGAACGACCTCACCAAGACGGCACTGCAAAGCCCCCTGAACATCCCTAAGAGGCAGGGAGAAGATGCCGCAGTTCACGAAATAATTTGGGGTAGTGGGAGGCTCATTGACTTCTTGAAGCCCACAACCTTCAACCGCTTTGTGGTTGAGGAGGATATCCGCTACGGACAGCGCGTGAAGAAGTTCTCGTTAGAGGCTGAGGTTAACGGTCAATGGATTCCCCTGAAGGATGAACTCGTGGAGAATGGCGAAAGGCTACGGGTAGGCGAGCAAAGCTCGGGAATCGGTCTGACCACCATCGGCCATCGCCGCATCATCTGCTTCCCCACCGTCACTGCCACACGTCTGCGCTTCATTGTTACTGAGGCTAAGTGCGACCCTATCATCAAGCGCATTTCCGTATATCTCGCCCCAGAATTGACGGCAGACATCCCTGATAGTGGTGAAAAGCGTAGCAGCAACCTCCACTACTTCTTCAGCAATCCCAAGCAGATGATGATTGACTGGGACACAGAACAAACCATTACCACGTTCCGCTATCTGCCGCCACAAATCACCCGCGAGGGCACCATCACCCACTACACGCTCTGGGCCTCTACCGATTGGGCGAACTGGACGAAGGTGGCCTCGGGAGAGTTCTCAAACATCGTCAACAACCCCATCTGGCAGACCATCAAGTTCGAGCCCGTCAAGGCCAAAATCCTCCGTCTCGATGCGGACCGCCTCGCCGAAGGCGACCGCATGGCGTTCGGTGATATAGAAGTCGTAACTCAATAAACCAATAAAAAACAAAATGAAACAAATCGCTATTCTCTCTTTGGTCATCTGTGCATGGATAGGTACTAAGGCCCAATCAACAGCAACGCTCTTCGACAGCGGATGGCAGTTCACACGTGAGGGAAAGACCACGAAGGTGGACTTGCCCCACGACTGGGACATCTACGAGGCACCCGATCCTGCGACAGGTGCCACGAAAGAAGGCGGTGGCTGGTATCCAGGCGGCAAGGGCGAATACCGTAAGACGTTCAAGGCTGCGATTGAGCGAGAGCAGAGCGATGCTCGCATCAGCTCTGCCAAGCGTGAGCAGGCTCGAACGAAGGTCAAGACGCCCAATGCCGAAATCGTAAAACTCCACTTCGAGGGTGTTTACCAGAAGGCGGAGGTATTTATCAATGGCCAGAAGGCAGGACAACATGCATACGGTTACACACCCTTCACAGTCGATATCACGCCCTATCTTTCGAAGGCAGGAGAGAACGAGGTGCTTGTCAAGGTGAACAACAGCGAGCAGCCCAACAGCCGCTGGTACTCCGGCTCTGGCATCTACCGCCACGTGTGGCTGGAGACGATGCCATCCCTTCACATTGCCGAGAACGGCGTGTTTGTCACCACCCGTGAAATCTCGGAAGACAGGGCGATGGTAAGGGTCGATGTGACGGTGGCCAACGAATCTGACCGCGATAGGAACGCTACGGTTGGAGTGGGCAACGGTATGCTGATGGTTGCCGTTCCTGCCCATCAGACGAAGACCGTCACGACCACCTATGCCGTACGTAACCCCAAATTATGGTCGCCCGATGATCCTTACCTCTACGAAACGAAGGTAGAGCTGAAGGAGAAGGGACAGGTCATCGACGAACAACGTGTCCGCTTCGGCATCCGCTCGTTTACGTACGATGCCGAACGGGGCTTTGTGCTTAATGGAAAACCGCTGCTCATCAACGGTGCCTGCCTGCACCACGATGACGGCGTGCTGGGGGCAATGGCCTTCGACGCGGCCGAGATCCGCAAGGTCAGGCTGATGAAAGAGGCTGGCTTCAACCTTATCCGCACGGCGCATAATCCCACGACCCGCGCTTTCCTCGATGCCTGCGACTCCATCGGTATGCTTGTCATCGGCGAAGCCTTCGACGGCTGGCGCACGGCAAAGAACCCCTACGACTACTCCACCCTCATCGACTCATGCTATCGTGAGGACATCCACGCGATGGTGCTGCGCGACCGTAATCACCCCAGTGTGATCTGCTGGAGCATCGGCAACGAGGTCATCGAGCGCAAGGACATCCGCGTCATCACCACCGCCCGGAAGCTGAAACAGGCTATTCTGGAAATGGACGACACGCGCCCAGTAACGGAGGCACTCTGTGCTTGGGACAGCGACTGGGAGATCTACGACCCACACTTTGATGTGCTCGACATCGGTGGTTACAACTATATGATCCACAAGCACGCCAGCGACCATCAGCGCGACCCCAAGCGCGTGATGTGGCAGACGGAGAGCTATCCGCGCGATGCCTTCAAGAACTGGGCGCTGGTACAAGAGTATCCCTATATCATCGGCGATATCGTATGGACGGGTCTCGACTACCTCGGTGAGTCTGGCATCGGCCGCTATTATTACGAAAGGCTACGGGTAGGCGACAGTTTGTCGGGAATGGGTGAACGGCCTGGCGAGCATTACGTCACAGGTGGACAACCCGATTGGCACGGTGCCTATTGTGGCGACGTTGACATCACCGGCTGGCGGAAGCCTATCAGCCATTATAGGGAAATGCTTTGGGCTTCCCCCAAAGCCACACTGTATATGGCTGTCAAAGAGCCCGATGGCTATCGCGGAAAGATACGCGAAACTGCCTGGAGCGTTTGGCCCACGTGGGAAAGTTGGAACTGGTCTGGCTGGGAAGGCAAGCCCATCGAAGTGGAGGTCTATACGAAAGCACCTGAGGTGAAGCTTTATCTCAATGATAAGCTTATTGGCACCAAGGCCGTCAGTCGCGACACAGAATACAAGGCCGTCTTTATTGTCCCCTACGAGCCAGGCACACTCCGTGCAGTCAGTTCTCCCCTCCCATTGGAGGGGCAGGGGGAGACTCTACTTTCTACCGCAGGAGAGCCCGTTGCCCTGCGCCTTACGCCTGATCGCCGTGTCATCACTGCCGATGGCCAGGACTTGGCATTCATCACCGTCGAAGTCGTCGACCGTGAGGGGCGTGTCTGTCCTGATGCCGCCATCCCCTGTGAAGCCGTCGTCAAGGGTCAGGGGCAACTCTTGGCCTTTGCCTCAGCCGACCTCAAAGACCGCGAACCCTACACCTCGCCACGCGTCACCACCTGGAAGGGCCGTGCCCTGCTCGTTGTGCGCAGCACCATGAAGAAGGGAAATGCACAAATCAGCATCAAGAGCAATCTGCCAACATCAACCATTCAATTGAAGAATGAAATAATGAAGTAATGAAATAATGAAAAGAATTCTCATCATCTTAGCCTCTTGGCTGACCATCACAGCACAGGCACAGCCCCACGACTGGGAGAACCCGCATGTACTGGGTATCAACAAACTGCCGTATCATGCGACGCTACAACTACCGTCGAAAGAGAAGGAGTGCAATGAAATCATCTCGCTCGACGGACAATGGCTGTTCCACTGGAGCCCCAAGCCGGAGTCACGACCTGCCGATTTCTACCGTGAGGACTACGACGTGAGCCAGTGGGACAAAATCACCGTGCCTGGCAACTGGCAGTTGCAGGGATTCGGTACACCTATCTATACCAATATCAGCTATCCCTTCCAACGGAACAGACCCAGCGTGACGAGTGAGCCGCCACGCGACTGGACGGCCTACGAGAACCGCAACCCTGTGGGCTCGTATGTGACGTATATTGATGTATCGAAGGAGATGCTCGCAAACAATCTGATCCTGCACTTCGGGGGTGTCCACTCGGCGATGTACCTTTGGGTGAACGGTCAGAAGGTGGGCTACAGCCAGAACTCAATGTCACCCGCAGAGTTCGATGTGACGAAATACATGCGTGAGGGCAAGAACCGCCTCGCCGTGGAAGTGTATCGCTGGTGCGACGGCAGTTATCTGGAAGATCAGGACATGTGGCGCCTCTCAGGCATCTTCCGCGAGGTGCAGCTGTGGGTGCGTCCGCTGGTACATATCGCCGACTATAAGGTGGAGGCTGTGCCCAATCAGGACTTCTCAAAGTTTACTGTCAAGGCCAAGGTCTCCGTCTGCAATACTGGCAAGAAGACGGCCAAAGATCTGTTGGCCCAGCTGCAGATAGCTTGTCCAGAACTTCATGGCGTCAACACCAATCCCAAACATCATAATGTCACCAACTACCGTATCCCCAAACTTCGTGCTGGCGATACGATAACCGTCGAACTCAGCTTCCCCTACGAGAGTGCCCCACGCCTATGGTCGGCTGAAAAGCCCTGGCTCTATCCCTACACCTTGCAACTGCTGGGTAGTAAGGACTGCAAGGATGACGAGCATTTCGAAAACCACTTCGGCGTGAAGCGCGTGGAGTGCGTGGGCGAAGTGTTCAAGATCAACGGCAAGAACGTGAAACTGCGTGGTGTGAACCGTCACGACCACCATCCTTTGACGGGCCGCTACGTCGATGATGCCACCTACGAACAGGACATCACGCTGATGAAGCAGGCCAACATCAACTTCCTGCGCACCTCACACTATCCTGACCGCGAATACCTCTACGAGCTCTGCGACTGTTGGGGCATCTATGTCATGGACGAAGCCAATCAGGAGAGTCACGGCTATGGCTATGCCAATAAGGTGATGGGAGAAGACCCAGACTGGCGCGAGGCCCATGTCGATCGTGCCGAGTCGCTTGTCAAGCGCGACTTCAACCATCCCAGCATCATTCTCTGGAGTCTTGGCAACGAGGGTGCCGTCGGGCCTAACATCGAGGCGATGTACAACAAGGTGCTCGAGCTCGACACCACCCGACCGCCATTCTACGACAGCGACCGCCGTTACAGTTGTATCTGGGATGACAGCTATCTCTATCCCGAAGACCTGCGCAAGAATGCCCAGAAGGTCACCGACAAGCCCTTCATGATGCGCGAATATGCCCACGCTATGGGCAACTCCTGTGGTAACCTGCAGGAATACTGGGATGTCATCTATGCCGACTCCAGCATCTGTGGTGCCGCCATCTGGGACTGGGTGGACCAAGGGATTGCTGCAATAATTGACAATGGACAATTGACAATTGACAATTCAGCTGCGCATAAGTTGGCGGATGCCAATAATTATCAATTGTCAATTATCCGCTCGGCTTTGCCGCTTGGCTCGTCCAAGAATTATCAATTCGCTTACGGTGGCGATTTCGGGGATAAGCCGAACGACGGGGCATTCTGCATCAATGGAATTGTTGCGCCCGACCGCAAGCCGCATCCGCATTATTATGAGGTGCAGTACGTCTATCAGCCGTTGCAGTTTGTGAAGGAAGGCGACGACATCCGCATCATCAACCGCAACTGGTTTACCGACATCGACGAATACGAATACTACTGCGAGGTCTATCACAATGGCGAACTGGTGACGGGCGAACTCGCCAGGGTACAGAATGGGCGATTCGAGATTCCCTACCCCTATTTCCCCTACGACGATCCTGAGCTGATCCTGAACGTCTATGCCCGTCTGCGTCAAGCCACGACCTGGGCAGAAGAGGGCTTTGTCGTGGCACGCGAGCAGTTCATCCTGAAGCCTGAGGAATTCTGGTCTGCCTTCGGGGGCGAATCGGCAAGTTCGTCACGAAAGACAGCAGAAGGCATCGTCGTGACAACCGACAACGGCTCTGTCACCATTTCCAATACAGGTGGCCTCAGCAGTTGGATCGTCGATGGCAAGCAGCTGATCCAGACGCCTCTCGAGCCTTACTTCTGGAAGCCTGAGAACGATAACCAGCACGCCGCCCGCTTTGCCAATCGAACTGCCGTTTGGAAGGATGCCGCCAACCAGCGAGAAGTAAAGTCCATCCGCACTGAGAAAGGCGAAGATGGCCTGAAGGTTATCGCTGAGATGTCGCTGGCCGTGGGTGCCGACCTCACGATGACCTATACCATCAAGGCCGACGGTCGCATCATGGTGGATATGGACTACCGTCCCACGGCCACCAACCTCCCCGTGATGCCGAAGTTTGGTATGCGAGTGCGCCTGCCAGCTGACTATACACAGATAAGATACTATGGCCGAGGGCCTTGGGAGAACTATCCCGACCGCAAGCGTAGTGCTTTCCTTGGAATCTATGAGATGCCGCTCAGCGAGTATGAGACGGAGTACGTCCACCCGCAGGATAACGGCAATCGCTGTGACATCCGTTGGTTCGAACTCACCTCTACTGCCTCTCCCACCATCCGTATCGACGGCCTTCAGCCACTCTGCATCCGTGCCTGGGACTATGGCGAGGAAGACCTTGAAGGTGTGCGCCATCCAAACGAAATAAACCGTGGACGCTTTGTCAATCTGAACATCGACCTTAACGTCCACGGCGTAGGTGGTGCTGATACCTGGGGTAAGCGTACGCTACCCGAGTACACGATACCAGCCAACCAGCCTTATCACTACGGCTTTATCCTGAGTCCGCGCTCTTGATCAGAGGGGGTAGTCCTCGAAGGCGTAGAGCACGGTAGAGAGGTAACGCTCGCCTGTGTCGGGCAGCAGCACCACGATCTTCTTGCCCTTGTTCTCCGGACGCTTGGCCACCTGGATGGCAGCGAAGAGGGCAGCACCTGCGGAGATACCAACCAGCAGGCCTTCTGACTGGGCCACCTCACGACCAGTGCGGATGGCGTCGTCGTTCTCTACGTCGAACACCTCGTCGATCACGTCGGCATCGTAGGTCTTGGGGATGAAGCCGGCACCGATACCCTGGATCTTGTGGGGACCGCTCTGACCACCGTTCAGCACAGGACTTGCCTTCGGCTCTACGGCGATGATCTTCACGTTGGGGTTCTGCTCCTTCAGGAACTTACCCGTACCAGAGATCGTGCCACCCGTACCTACACCACCAATGAAGATGTCAACCTGTCCGTCAGTGTCACGCCAGATCTCAGGACCTGTGGTGGCATAGTGCTTGGCGGGGTTGGCAGCGTTCTCGAACTGCTGCAGGATCACGGCACCAGGAATAGAGTTGCGCAGTTCCTCGGCGGCGCGGATGGCACCTGGCATGCCGTCTTTACCAGAGGTGAGACGTACCTCGGCACCGTAGGCTTTCACAAGGTTACGACGCTCTACGCTCATGGTCTCGGGCATGGTTAGGATAAGACGGTAGCCCTTCACGGCTGATACCAGTGCCAGTCCTACGCCAGTGTTTCCCGATGTGGGTTCGATGATGGTGGCGCCGGGCTTCAAGATGCCCTTGGCCTCTGCATCCTCGATCATCGCCAGCGCGATACGATCCTTCACGCTACCGCCGGGGTTGAAAAACTCTACTTTGGCAATTACCGGGGTCTCCAGACCCTTTGCCTGTGAATACTTGTTGAGCTCTAAAAGTGGGGTGTTGCCGACGAGCTCGGTCAGCTGCTTTGCAATCTTTGTCATAAGTCTTATCCTTTTAAAATTAATAATGTATAATGTTCAATCATCAATGTTCAATGAATCACGGTGCAAAGGTACGGCGATTTCCGCATACCCACAATCGCCTATTTATGTCATTCTATATACCACGAATATGGTATATCACCGTAAATCGTGGTTTGTCATGGCGCAGACACAGGAGTCAGACCATACATTTTCTGCCGTTTCCACCATATCTATGATGGTATAGATAGGCAGGATGATGCCAAGAATGGCGACAGGTGCGCCGATGCCCGACATCAGCGAGAGCGTCAGGAAGAAACAGCCCATGGGTACACCCGCATTGCCGATAGCGGAGATGACGGAGATAAGTATCCACAGCAGGATGGTGCCAAACGTGAGGGGCGTGCCACCGTTCTGCATCACGAAGAGCGAGGTGACGAGGATGAAGGCAGCGCAGCCGTTCATATTAATCGTTGTGCAGATGGGCAGTACAAAGCGGGCGATATCCTTGCGCACCCCCAACCGTTGCTCTGCCGACTCCATCGTGACGGGCAAAGTGGCAGCACTGCTCTTGGTGAAAAGAGCCATCAGCACGGCGGGCATCATACGGCCCAACACATGGATAGGGTTCAGACCACGCGCCAAAAGGAACAGCGGTAGGATGATGAAGAACTGAATGACGTTGCCGCCCAGCACTACGAGGACATACTTGCCTATTGAATCGGCCACGACACCTGCGCTGACCTGTGCCGACAGCTGTGCCGAGAAAGCAAGGATGCCAAGGGGCAATGTCCAGATCAGGCCGCGAATCAACAGGAAGAGCAGATCCTGCAAGCCCAACAATCCCTTCACAACGACAGCCTTGTTCTCACTCTCAGGCAGTTTCGACAGTCCGATGCCGACGGCAAAAGCCAGCAACAACAACGACAGCACATTGCCTTCGAGGATGGGCTTGACGATATTGTTTGGGATTACACCGAGGATGTGAAGCCCCCACTTAGTCTCCCCCGACTGGGGGAGGAGTTTTTGAGCCTCCTCAGGCAACATCTCTGCGACATTTGCCTCCCCCAGGGGGGGGAGGTTGGAGGGAGCCACCACCACATAGAGCAACGCCCCCACGACTGCTGCGGCAAACGTCGTCAATAATGTATATATTAAGGTACGCCCAAAGATGCGGCCAGAGCCCTTCGAACCGAAGGTGGCAAAGGTGGTGATGACCGCCAGCACAATCGTCGGCACAGCCAACAACTGGAACAGCCGTGTATAGACCGTCGCCAGGAAATCCATCAGGCCATTGAGCCAATCCAGCCCCAGCAGCCCTAATATCGCACCAACCACGAGTGCGCCAATCCATAATATAGTCTTCTTCATATCGGGTGCAAAGGTACGAAGTTTTGCGGGTACTGGAAATACCATTTATGCGGTATTTTGTGAAAAAGAGCCGATATACTGCTGCTATATTCGGAAAAAAGCAGTACCTTTGCAGCCGTGAAACTGTTGATGATATTAATCCTGCCATTGATCACCACTTCTACTGTTGCCCAAGTAACAGAGAGGGGAGACTCGTCGAACGTAAAGACGCTCGACGGGAAAAAGCTGTCGGAAGTGACGGTTACCGCCCATCAGTCGGGCAGGATAAAGGCCAGTACCATTGGCAATACAGAGTTGATCAGCTCCAAGGAACTGTTGCGTGCGGCCTGCTGTAATCTCGGTGAGAGTTTCACTACCAACCCTTCCGTCGATGTCAACTATGCCGATGCTGCCACAGGAGCCAGACAGATCAAGTTGCTTGGACTCTCAGGCATATACGTTCAGATGCTGACGGAGAACATCCCCAATTACCGCGGACTGGCAGCACCGTTCTCGCTGAGTTATATTCCTGGCCCATGGATGCAGAGCATACAGGTGTCGAAGGGAGCCTCATCGGTGAAGAACGGCTATGAGAGCATCACTGGTCAGATCAATGTGGAGTTCAAGAAACCTCAGGCAACACCTTTCGCGGACGCAAACCTCTATTATAATACAAAGGGGAAGCTGGAAGCCAACCTCGGAGCCAATCTGCAATTATCCAAACGATGGAGCACGGCCTTGCTGGGACATTATGAGATACTCGACAAGGCCCATGATGAAAACGACGATGGCTTCGTGGATATGCCAAAGGTACGACAAGGCTCATTACAGAGCCGTTGGGCATGGATGGGCGAAAACTACATCTTCCAAGCCTCTGTCAAAGGACTGAAAGAGCATCGCGAAGGAGGACAATTAAGTGAAGAGTATATCATCGACATCACCAACGAGCGTTACGAGGCCTTTGTCAAGAATGCCTATATCCTGAATGCGGAGCATGGTACAAACATCGCACTGATACTCTCTGGTTCTCTGCACCACGAAAATGCGCTATACGGTCACAACCTTTATAATGCTGATCAACGTAACGGCTATGCCTCACTGATGTATGAAAGTGACTTCGGCGAACATCACAGTCTCTCGACAGGCCTCAGCCTTAATCATGACTACCTTGATTTCGACGAGACCGTTCCTGGTATTTACGCCCAATACACCTATAAGCTCGGCGAGCAGTTGACGGTGATGGGCGGCCTGCGATGGGATCATAGCAATATCTACGGCAGTTTCGTCACACCCAGAATGCACCTGAAGTATTCACCTCTCGACATGATCACTTTCCGAGGCTCCATCGGCAAGGGCTATCGCACCAGCCATGTGCTGGCAGAAAACAACTACCTGTTGGCCAGCGGCAGGGAGATTATCATCGACAGCCATCTCGATCAGGAAGAGGCGTGGAACTATGGCATCAGTGCAGCCTTCAGCATCCCCGTCGGTGCCAAGAAACTGGAATTGAATGCGGAGTATTACTACACGAACTTCCTGCACCAGACGGTGATGGATCTCGACAGCAATCCCCATGCCGTTCACTTTACCAACCTCGATGGCGACAGCTATTCCCATACGTGGCAGGTAGAAGCCACCTATCCGCTTTTTGATGGATTGACGATGACGGCTACTTATCGTCGCACGGATGTGAAATGTACCTACGACGGGGTGCTTCGCGAAAAGCCGCTCACCAATTCATATAAGAGCCTGCTGACAGCCTCGTATGCCCCTGGCCTCGGCAAGTGGCAGTTCGACGTAACCCTGCAGTTGAATGGTGGCGGACGGATGCCCACATCCTATATCAATTCCGATGGCCGGCCCTCTTGGGATGAACGCTACAAGGGCTATGAGCAGTTGAGTGCGCAGGTAACCCGTTTCTTCCGCTACTGGAGTATCTATGCCGGCGGCGAGAATATGACGGGCTTCAAGCAGAAGAATCCCATCATCGGAGCCGACAACCCCTGGAGCAGCCACTTCGACTCCACCATGATCTGGGGCCCCATCCATGGTGCCATCTATTACATTGGCGTACGCCTGAATTGGAACCAAATATAATGAAATAATAAAAAAAGAAAGATTAAAGTTATGAGAACAAAAGTATTATTCGCAGCACTGGCTATGGCAGCCATCTGCAACGCCAAGGACATCAAGACTGTCGTCCTGAAGACTCAGCCCGAGATGCATTGTGCTAATTGTGAGAAGAAGATCAAGGAGAACATCCGTTTCGAGAAAGGTATCAAGGACATTCGTACCAACCTCGACGACAAGACTGTCACCATCGAGTATGATGCCGACAAGACCAACGTGCAGAACATCATCGATGGCTTCAAGAAAATCAACTACGAGGCCTCAGAGGTCGAGACCAAGTGTGATCCTGCCAAAAAGAAAGAAGGAGAATGCTCCTGCTGCCATAAGGACACTTCTGCTGCCGTAGAGAAGTAATATGGCGATAGAACAAGCTATCTTCCGCAGGTCGGAGCTACTGTTGGGCGACGAGGCGATGAACCGCATCGCTGGAAAGCGTGTGATTATTTTCGGCGTGGGCGGTGTCGGCTCGTGGTGCGCTGAGAGTCTGGTGCGATCAGGCATCAGACATCTCACCATTGTCGACTCCGACCGTGTCTGCATCACCAACATCAACCGTCAGCTGATGGCCACCTCAAAGACCGTGGGGCAGGTGAAGGTCGAGGCCTTGCGTGAGCGTCTGCTCAGCATCAACCCCTCTGCCGAGATTACCGCTCTCCAACAAATCTTCACTGCTGAGACCGCCGACAGCTTTAATATCGGCAGTTACGACTACATCATCGATGCCATCGACTCATTGAAAGACAAGACCCTGTTGATACTGATGGCAACAAGTCTTCCCTCCCTTCGGGGGGATAAGAGGGGGGTGCAGTTTTTCTCATCGATGGGTGCAGCCCTGAAGCTCGATCCTACGCGTATCAAGACCGCTGAGTTCTGGAAAGTACAGGGCGACCCCTTGGCCCGTGCCCTCCGCAAGCGCTTCAAGCGTGACGGACAGTATCCCAAGCGTAAGTTCCTGTGCGTCTATTCTGATGAATTGTTGGAGAACAAAGGCCACAACGCCACTTGTGGAACGGAGCAGTGTATGTGTCCCAAAGCCAAGAATGGCCCAGGCGACCCCACTCTGCTGAATCATGAATGGTGCTCGTCGAAAGCCCAGATTAACGGTACCTTGGCCCATATCACTGCCATCTTCGGATTCATGTTGGCAGGACTGGTTATTCAGGATGCCGTGAAATAACTAATAAGGGGCAGCCTCATCGCCGCCCCTTATTATTTTACTTGTGCGTCTGACGCCAAGTGTGTATATAATCCACTATCTTACGTAAAATCTCCTGGTCCACATCATTTGGCACTGAGTCGTCGGCTCCGAAAATGAAGTTGGCTGGTGCGTCCTTCAGGATTTCGTCCACTTCGGCCTTCAATTCATTGAGGTTTCCGTCTTTGAGTGCCTGACTACGGTTGTTCAGTCCGCCCAACACAGGACGGCTGAACAGTTTGCTGATCTCCTTCAGGCTAAGTCCCTTATCCTGCCAGTTGTGCAACGGCGGATTGATGACGCTGCCTGGATAGTCCAGATAATCATTGAGTGTTGATGCCGTGAAGTGGCCGCCACTCTCGCAGATATGCAGGATGTTGAAAGGAGCAATCTCGGCAGCGAGTTTCGACAATTGAATATCGTAGGGCTTGATGATTTCATTGAACACGCTTCCACCAAACTCTTCCAAGTCATCACCTTGTGAAGATATATAGAAGCCGTCGGCACCAGCCTTCCGAGCCTCGCGGATATAGTAGAGCAGACTTTGGGTAACGGCATCAAGTGCAGGTTTGATGGCCTTCGGATCCTGTTTGATGATTTCCACGAAATGACGACGTCCTTCCCTGTCGCTCGACAACTGCGAGCCAGCCGTCTGGATCAGCACGCGGAGGGGCGAAAACACTGTAGGAATGATAAGTGCCTCGTTTCCCAGTTCACGCTTCAGTTGGCGAATCACGTTCAACTGTTCTTCCCAAGTCTCTGGTGCGAATGGCTTGATATTCTTCCAGTCTTTCGTACTTTTGACGGCCTGAATCTCTGGGAAGTACTCATACTTCACATTGACAAAATCCACATGCGTCGTGCGCAACCAGTCGATATGCGACTGCACGGCCTTCTGGCCTTCCTTGTCCTTGAAGTGAATGTTGAAGAACACGGGTATATAGTCGTTGGCACGGCTTTGATCCAACACTTGCCACAGCAGTTCGCGCTTGTTATAGTCTGCATACGTCTGGGCCTGAACGGCGGTGCTGAGCACTGCCAAAGCAATAATTGCTAAACTTGATTTCAATGTCTGTTTCATAATCTTATCTTTTTTATTTCTTAATTTTCAATTCTCAATTTTCAATTTTACATTACTCCCATCCCAAGGCTGCATAGGGGTCGCCTGTTGTCTCACCAGCATAGCCCCAATTCTGTTCCAGTTTCGGATTGAGCACAATCTGATCTTCTGGCACAGGAAGATAATAGTTTCTGGTAGAGACGTTCTTGTATTTCAGATCGTCGGCAGGCACCTTCTCCTTGATGGTCTTCACTAAGATGTGCCAGCGTTTCAGGTCGAACCAGCGATTACCCTCAGTAACAAACTCACGATAGCGCTCATCCTGTATGGCTTTGCGGAACTGCTCCTTGCTAAGACCAGACAGTTCGACAGGCGTACCGTCAGCAGGATGGTTCTGACTGTTGGTGTATGGATCCCAGTAGGCACGGCGACGGATGGCATTCAGTGCCTCATAGGCTGCTGCCGTAGGACCGTTCAACTCGTTCTCTGCCTCGGCTTTGACCAGCAACACCTCAGCGTAGCGCAGTACTGACGAACTGGTATTCTGACCAGAAATGTAAGGAGCACTCTCATTGGCCATATAGAGGGTGTCGATGTACTTACGGAAACGCAGGCGGTCGAAGTCGAAATCCTTACCTGTAGCAGGGTCGTACAAACGCAGTGTTACCGAGGCATCACGACGCTGGTCGTGGGCATCAAACTCGTTGTAGAGGTTGTTGTTGATAGCTGCGATCACGGGCAACTTCTCGTTAGTGAAACCTGTAGAGAACACGCAGTGGCCTGTAATGTTCCTGTTGACACCAAACTTGTGCTCAACGGTAAATATCAGTTCAGGACCCTCTTTCTTGTCGAGTGACCAGTTGTCGATGAACTTCTCGACCAACTGATACTTACCAGATGAGATAACCTTATTGGCAGCCTCTACGGCTTTCTGGTACAGTTCTGACTGATGTGCCTTTGAATATTCCGAGTCTGTCTGTGCCCAGGTGATATAGACCTTAGAGAGCAGTCCTGATGCAGCCTGCGACGAAGCTTCGCTGGTCAGTGTTGCGAAATCGGCAGTGATACCTTCAGCCTCTGTCAGGTCGGCAACAATCTGCTCATACACCAGATCCTTGGAGGTTCGCGGCTCACCCTCTCCTTCGCCATCGTGTATCACCAGGGGTACATCACCAAACAGTCGTACCAGGTCGAAATAGTAGAGTCCACGCAAGAACTTGGCTGCACGCACATAGTTGTTGCGCACCTTTTCTGCCAAACTGCTATTCTCACTGACCTTGTCAATCAGGATGTTGGAACGGTTGATGGCTGTGTAGCGATATAACCATGCCGTCTGTACGAAAGCATTGTTAGGCGTGATGGCAAAGTTGCCTATCTCTGTGATGGCTGCACTATTGGCTGTACCACGGCGTGCATACTCGCTTTGCAGATCATTCAGGAATATCAGCTCGTCATTCCAGGGGGCGTTCATGCCACCATCAGTCAATGTCTGATAAATACCGTTCAGGGCAACTTTTACATCCGACTCATTCTGATAGAAATCATCCTTGTCGATAGAACTGATGGATGTCTGGTCCAAATCGGCGCAACTGCTAAGCAGCAATCCTGCCGAGAGGATATATGTGGAAATACTTTTTTTCATAACTCTCAATTATCAATTATCAATTGTCAATTCTTATAACGTTACGTTAATACCGAATAATACTGTTTTTGCTGTGGGATAGGTGGCCATGTCAATACCCTGATAGAGCGCGCTCTGCTCATTGGCACCATTGCGGCCTCCCTCAGGATCATAGCCTGAGTAATCGGTGATGGTGAAGAAGTTCTGTAGTGATGCATACAAGCGCAGACGGGCATCCTTGGTGATCTGTGGTACGGCAAACGTGTAGCCCAACTGTATGTTCTTTACGCGCAGATAGCTGGCATCTTCCACATAACGGCTATCAGATACGACCGTCAGGTCGTTACTGGCCTTTTGGACGGTATTGCTGGGATTAGTGGGTGTCCAGCGGTCGGCCACTACAGCCAGACTGTTATAATAGGTTGAACCTTTCGTAAGACGGGTGGCAAGACCATTGTAGAGCTTGTTGCCATACGATCCGGCAATATTGACAAACAAATCCCACTGTTTGTATTTAAGAGATGAATTCAGACCGTAAGTGAATTTTGGCTGTGAGTTACCCAAAGTAGTCTGGTCTTCGGTATTCACGACACCATCGCCATTCACATCCTCGTAATATGGATTACCTGGCTCCAGTTTGTTGATGGTCTGGGGTGTCAGCGTGGCAGCCTGTTCCTCTGACTGTACGATACCCTTGAACTTGTAGCCATAGAAGGTGCCGAGAGGCTCGCCAACAGCCACGATAAGCGGTGAGATATAACCCAGCGTGGCTCCGCTGATGCTGGGGATGATGGATGAGGCCCGTCCAAGGCTGGTAACCTCGTTCTTGTTATGGGCTATGTTGCCATTTACATTCCACTTCCAGTTTTTGTTCTCAATCAGGATACCACCAATCTCGAGTTCTATACCCTGGTTGGTAACAGCTCCGATATTACGAAGTGAAGTAGCATAACCAGTCACACCCTCGACAGGAACCTGCAACAAGAGGTCGGTGGTCTTCTTGTAATACACATCAAGGGTTACGTTCAGGCGATTCTGGAAGAAACCAGAACTGATACCAGCATTATACGATGCCGTCTTTTCCCATTTCAGGTCGGGATTGGCCTTGTTCACAATGTAGTAGGCAACGGTTTCCTCGCCGTTATAGATAAACGGTGTGGCTGTGGGTGATACGTTGGCTCCAAACTGATAATCGCCAATTTCCTGGTTACCTACGATACCTGCCGAGAGGCGCAACTGCAGATAGTCAACATTTTTGCCAAAGTGTACGAATTTCTCTTTGTCGATATTCCATGAGATACCGGCAGAGGGGAACCATCCCCATTTGTGATTCTGGGCAAAACGGCTACTTCCATCAGCACGGAGCGTGAGCGAGGCGTTGTAACGTGAATCGTAGGAATAGTTGAGACGTCCCAGTACCGACTGCAACGTACTGATTGTAGCGTTGCTGGTGGAACGGTACAGATCGCTTCCTGCTGAAAGGTTGTTGTAGCCTGTGGCATCGTTGGCGAAGTTACGTACTGTCGTGGCAAATCCGCTACGGTCTGTACGTTGTGTGGTATAACCACCCAACAGGTTTACATGATGCAGATTCTTGAATGTGTTATCGTAGGTCGCAGTGAACTCCGCCTGCCAGACGTTGGTACGGTTTTCGCCCACAGAGGCAACGCCGTGATGTTCAAGACCTGTAGTTGTATATGATGGAGAATAGTTGTTCTCCTTGGTATTCGAGAGGTCGGCACCCAAGTTAACCTTCAGTTTGAGGTTCTTTATGGCTTCCCACTCAGCGTATGCATTGGCTATCAGACGAGTATTGCTGGTAGAGGTCTGGATGTCATTCAAATCTGAAATAGGATTTCCAACTACCGTCTGTCCGTCTCTGATAAACACATCCTGACTGATTGGGGTCTGGGAATAGTTATATGAGCCATCAGCATTATAGATGGGCTGTGTGGATGGAGTGATGAGTGCCGACATCCAACTGTTGGCCGCCCACTTGGCAGTCTGACCAGAATTGCCATGATCCACATTGCGCAGGCCGCTCAGGTTGCTATAGGCACCAGAAGCATTGATACCTACCAACAGATTCTTGATGATATTGCGCTCATAGTTGATGCGACCTGTGTAGCGCTTCAGATCGGTGCCAATAATAATACCCTGCTGACTCTTGTATCCTCCACTGATGCTGTAACGCGAAACCTCGTCACCACCAGTAAAACTAATCTGATGCTCTTGTGAGAAAGCCTGACGCAGAGCAGCATTCTGCCAGTCGTAATTACCTGTGGGGGCAGAGAGTGGAGTGCTTGGATTCAGTTCATTGTACAACTCGGTAAACTGCTGGGCATTCAGGAAATCCAGTGTCTTGGCAGCCTTGCTCCAACCAAAGGTTCCTGTGTAGTTGATGTTATTCCGGCCATGCGAGCCCTTTTTGGTGGTGATGATGATCACACCATTAGCACCACGCGTACCATAGATGGCCGTCGCAGAAACATCCTTCAACACCTCGACACTCTCGATATCGGCTGGATTCAGGAATGCCAAAGGATCCAAGGCAGCGTCACCACCAGCAGCATCAGTCTTGGTTGAGGCAACATCGTTATATACAATCAGTCCGTCGATGACATAGAGAGGCTCATTACCGCCAGTAATGGAGTTGCCACCGCGGATGCGGATATTGCTAACTGCGCCAGGCTGACCGGAACTTGTTGACACATTCAGACCTGCCACAGCTCCTTGCAGGGCATTTTCTACGGATGTATTCGACTGGCGGAGGACATCTTCGCCTACTGAAGAGATGCTGCTCGTCAGTTCCAGACGTTTCTGGGCGCCATATCCAACTATCACCACCTCGTTAAGACGGCTAGCATTATCAATCAGTGCTATCTCCACGGGCTCCTCGAAGTCATAGACATCCACATCGAGGGCGCGATAACCTACATATTCTACACGGAGGGTCAGTGGAGCCTCTACCTTTGTCTCAAGTGAGAAATTGCCGTCGTAGTCTGTCACCACGCCCTGACCCTTTTCTGACTTAACTATCACGGAAGCACCTATCAGGGGTTCGCCAGTGCGAACGTCGGTGATATGACCTGTAATCAGATTCTGTGCTACAGCCCACAGTGGAGCTAATATTAATCCTAAAATAAACAATCCTTTCTTCATAATTACTTTAGTTTTTGTGTGCATGGTCCGGGTAGGGACGGCCTTCCCAGGCCGCCCGAACCATGCAAATGAAACTTTCTTAACTAATTATACCTACTCTATTTTTGTGCGGTTAGATTCAACAATCCATATTCGTGGTTAAACTTTATGCCTGATGTCAGCACCCACTGCAGGAACCGGTTCACTGCGTTGTCGGCCTCGTTATAGCTCACGCCGATTCTCTCGACGGCGACTTCAGAGACCTTGCCATTCTCGAGGGCGTTGATCACCTCGTCGAGGGTAGCCTTGTCTGAAAAGCTCTCCTCAAGATTCTTCTTCACATCGATGCCGATGATGGTGAGGTCGCTCTTGATGTGACGGCTCTGCAGGTCGAAGATGTTCGGCAGGGCATTGAACGATACACCTAACGGATCTTTCGACAGGGCAGTGTTCAGGAACAGATCATCGCCTGAAATGCGCTTGCCGCGGAAGTTGCTGCTCTCCTCGCCGAAGTTGTGGGCGAACGACGAGGCAACCGACGAGGCATTGCTGCCGCTATAGATGACGAGTTTTTCAAATTGCTTGTTCTTTTTTACATCCTCGTCGAAGTCGTCGTTGAGGAAATAAAGCTGCTTCAGCTTCTTCGAGTTCAGGTGCTTACCTTCCAGCACTTTCGCGGCTTCACTGCCGCTGGCTGTGATAGGCAGCACGGCGAACTCTCCGAAATAAACGATTTTATGGCTAAAGACTTTTGTATCGGTCTCTTTTGAATGATTATCCTGATTGTCGAATACGACATTCAAATCTATATTACCCTGATTCTGATTACCCTTGACGATCTGGAACACTACGCCGGGCTGTGTTTTTGCATATTCAGATATCCACTTCTCTACCAGTGGACGGGCGAATCGCGGTGCCTTCACATAGCGCACGCTGCTCGCATTGGTAGATGTTTCCTCAGCCCAAATGTTGCTGATGTTGATACTCAATAATACTGCTATTGTTAATGCTATTCGTTTCATACTGTTTCCTTTTTGTTTGATTAATACCTATTATATATATACTCCCTTTCATTGCCATCATACAGCAACAACACTCTTGCATTCGCATTCGATTCATTGTCTTCATAACTTTTTTTTTTTTGAATTTATAACTTTAATCATTTTCTGGGTGCAAAGGTACGGCGATTTCCGCATACCCACAATCCCGACTTCTTGGCATTTCATATACCACACGTATGGTATAAGGCTCGTTTTAGGAGAATAACGAGCAGTATTCTCGAGGCATCGATGCTGGAACACCCACCCCAACACTCAACCACACACCCACCCCGACATACACCCCAAGAGCACTCAGAACCACGCTGTGAATTGTGTTAAAACGCAAAATAAATCCAGGAAATTCGCAAAGAAAATTTGGAGACGTGAGAAAAATGATGTAACTTTGCACCTTGAAAGGCATGACGCTGTGAGAAACACTTACAAGCCAATCTCGCGCTGAACAGCATCATTATCCGCGCCAAGCGCGAGCAGATCTGTGAGTCAGGCTCTCCCAAGGCTGACATCGTGGAGCTGGTCCAGTCGGATGAGGTGGAGTCGTTCAATCCCATTGGCGACTATCTGGAACACCTGCCTCAGTGGGATGGTCAGAATCATGTGGCTCGTCTCTTCGGATGTCTGCCTGGTGTGAGTACAGAGCAGTTGGATTTCCTCTCAGTCTGGCTTCGCTCGGCTGTGGCCCACTGGCTTCAGATGGACACGCTTCATGGCAACGAGTGTGTGCCCACGCTGATTGGAGCTCAGGGTTGTGGAAAGACCACTTTCGTGGCCCGACTGCTGCCTCCAGAGCTTCGTGAGTATTTCCTGGATCATCTGAACCTCTCAAACAAGTTCGACAAGGAGATGGCGCTGACCAACAATCTCATTGTGAACCTCGATGAACTCGATGCCATCCGTCCCTCTCAACATGCAGCTCTATGCGCAGGTGCTCCATGAGATTCGTGAGCTGAAGTCACCCTATTGGTTCAATAATGAGCAGGTGGCGCGTATTCAGGAGTTGAATCTCATCTGCGACGTGAAATTCATGCCGCAAAGGTAAGCATTATTTTCCAAACCGCTGTGTTCTACAACGCGGTTTTGACCACTTCTGGGGGCTAACTGGCTGAAAATCAAACGTAATTTTTTTCAAAAAAGTTCAAAGTGTCAAAGTTGGGTTAAGAGGACAAACCAACGCAATTGGTATTATGCAGAAAAAGGATTATTTTATCATTCGTATTAAGCTCTTCTTTTTTTGGATACAAAGAAGCACTGTTGCAGGCAATCGAAATTGCTCCTGATCTTTGGGATATGATACAAACATATATCATACCTATGTTCTGAACTGCCTTTCAAGCCACATGGGTTATGAGGCAATATTCTATCAGCCGGTTAACACTATGTTAATCGGCTGCAGAACTATCGTCGGAACTTCATCCAAAATCACTTGAAAAACCAGTCTTTTGTTCAAAGACTTCATTTTTTATTACCCGTTTTGAGGTCAAGCGTAAAGGTGTCCCCAGTTTTCAAATCCCTGTACGTTAATGTATTCCTAGAAACGCCCTCAACAAAACGTCCAAAAGCCTTGCTGTTTATGCCATCTGTCGAATAACTAACGGCATAACTCGACAAGTTTCCCTTTTTGTTTTGAACCCAAATGTTCCCAAAAGTATAATCGCTGATGTGTTCAGAAAGGAAGTAATAACCGCCGCCAATAATTTTAAGATAAAAACCCTTAGATGTCATAACAACATAACAGTAATTACGGCCATTGTGGAGGCAGAATGCCTTACTTTCAGAGCGATGACTTTCTGTAAGCGTTTCAAAATACTGGCCTGTGGATTGACCACTCTTAGGCTCCTCCAAGTTTTGTTTTTCTTTTACATCAGTATTATTCTTCTCTACAATGTTCATAAAATCATGAAATTGTTTATGAGATGAGTATTTCGATGTGCAGCCATATGGGACAATGAGTTTGCATTTATTCTTATTGAAACCTTCGAAAGCTTCTTCATCAATATCAAGTTCGTCTGGTTCTTTGTTATTGAAAGTCAATTCTATTAAATTTTCGCAACCATTCAAAATATTACTTTCCAATGAAGTAATAGAATCTGGGAATGATAGAGACGTTAAGTTGGAATCTTCAAAGGCAAAACAAGATATATGTGTCACGCCCTCGTAAACCTCATATTTTTCATCTGTTCTGTCTGACGGATAAATTACAAGTTCTGTTTCATAAAATGTATAAAGTATACCGTCAATATCTACGTAATCGAGATTTGACGAATCAACATCCATTTGGCATGTAAACGCACTTGGGCCTATATATTTAACCGAGTAAGGAATAACAACTTCTGATAATTGAGTTCCTTTGAATGCGTCATATCCAATAGAGTTAAGCCCTTCATTCAATACAATATCGGTAATGTTTCCACAATTCGAAAATGCCATGTCACCAATTTCCTCTAAAGATTCAGGCAAGACAACACTTTCTATGTCTGTTTTATCCTTAAAGGCTTCTTTTCCGATTTTTATAACCCCATCTGGAATTACAATGTCCTCACAAACCTCATCGTCGCATCCTAAAATCTCAGTTCCTTTGTCATCATACAACAGACAGCGACTTCCCTCAATGGCTGTGATATACTTAAAGTCCTTAAACCGTTTATCTTTCTTATATGCGGATAACGCTTCGAAAGGAACACGAAGTGAGCAGTTTTCTACTTCAAACCCTTTGAATGTTTCATTGTCCATCTTTATCGCCACTGGTAATGATGACTGAAAGGTAATCGTCCTTAGATTTTGGCATCCAGAAAACAAATTTCCTTGTAGTTCTTGTATTCCTTCTGGAATTACAATTTCATTTGCCACATTCCTCTCAAATGCGTATGATTCTATACAAGTGACATCCTCAGGAACTTCTATTTGTTCTTCATGCACTCTTGGTGGATATAGAATCAACGATGTTTCATCTGCGCTGAAGAGGACGCCATTTATATCAGAATAAAAATGCTCGTTCAGATAGTGAACATTCATTTTGCATTCAAATGGGGTCCAATCAAGGAATTCAACCGTATATGGCAAATCAACGCTTTCAAGGTCTGTATGGATGAAAGCCTCCACCCCAATACTGGTTAGACCATCGTTAAGCTTTATTTCCTTTAAGTTCTTGCAGCCCCAGAAAGCATGTTTGCCTATTTCACGTAGAGACTCAGGACACTCAATGCCAGTGATTTTGATGTTATCCTTAAATGCTTCATCTTCAATCTTTTCAATGCCATCAGGGATTACAATGTCACCAGATACCTCACTGGCGATACCTGTAATCGTTTTGCCATCATCACTAAAGAAGAACATCTGCTGCTCAATCATTTCAGATTCCTGCTCAGCCTCATTAGGATTAATCCTTTCAACAGACTTCATGTATTCAACAACGATTGGATCAACCATAATGTCGTCTTTGGTTATTCTCGATGTCAAGGTTAGCCCATTCAAAGAGCGGCAACGGCTCAAAGCAACATACACCTGTCCTGCTGCAAATGATTTTCTTGCATCAACAATCACCTTACTAAAGGTCATTCCCTGGCTTTTATGGATTGTGACGGCCCAAGCCAACTTTATGGGGTATTGTTTAAACGACGCGACAACAACAGGAACAATAGTTTTTGTTTCATTCTCAAAAACATAATCATACAATTCCCACGTTGAACGTTCAACACTTATCAAATCACCTTCGTCTGTCTTAACTCTTATTATCCCGTCATATATGCTCACAATGACTCCCTGAGTTCCATTGACATATTTTAGGCCATCATTGTCGTTGCGTAGCAACATAACTCTTGCACCGACTTTAAGAAGTAACGGATTATCTGTAGGGTATAGACTTTGGGGGAATTTACCTTCAATATATGCACCATACGATTCTTGTTTGCTTGGCAATTCTTCCAACTTTCCTATATTATGTCCCCACACTTTACTCTTGTTTGTTCGAAGAAACACAGCGGGTTCCTGTTCTGAAGGTCTATAGCCGCTCTTTAATCTTCTGTTGAGCACATTCCTGTCAGATTCCAAAAAATCTCCTTCTCGTATATGGTTCAGTATGTTTACAAATTTCTTATCTTCTTGTTGCCTGTAAACAGTCTCTAACTCTAATACTGGAAAGGGATGCTTTGATATAACATCAGAAGAAAAGAAATACGGATTTCCTTTTTTATAATAGGAGTAAAGAAGCTCCTTTTCTTTTTTTTTGTCATTCACAACAGGGGGCAGTTGGAATAAGTCGCCAAATAAGATGACTTGAATACCGCCAAAAGGTTTCTTATTTCTTTTATAGTGTTGTAGAGTAAGGTCTACCATGTCCAGTACGTCACATCTCACCATGCTTATTTCATCAATGATGAGTATGTCTAACTTTTTGATTACATTCACTCTTGCGTTATCCATAGTATTATACCATCTCTGTATCTTACCAGGAATAAAAACGATTGTTTTCAATCCAAGAAGTGAATGCAACGTTTGTCCTTCGGCATTCTTTGCGGCAACACCTGTTGGGGCAGAAACGGCGATATTCTTACCACGAGCGCGACACTCTTTGACAATCTCCTTTAGGAGCGTTGTTTTACCTGTTCCAGCCTTGCCCGTTATAAAGAAACTACGGCCAAGCCGGACTAACTCAAGTGCTTTAAGTGTGTATGCGTCATGAATGAACACTTCCATAGGGGTCACCAATCTTCATTGGACTTTGAATCACCATTTATGATACGATTTATTAGATCGTTGAAATATTCTTCAAGCGTTATTACAACTTGACGCTTCTTAGGCTTTTTGCTTAAAACACCGTTTTTGTCGAAAATGCTTGCAGCTGCAAATAATCTATGTAATGATGAATAATAATAAGCCCCTTCCATATCTGATAAAATTGGCACCTCTATTCTGATTTTGCCGTCTTTGAACTGAAATTTTAGAGAATAATGAAATGAAAGGATAAACGGCGATATCCCCCAATTAAAACTGACACAATTAGATGCATACCCATAAATACTAATAATCTTTTCATTTACATTACTTTCAACATCTTTTGGCGAGCGATAAATCAATGCCACATTTTTTTTCACTTTATCAAATAACTCTATGGCGTTTTTACCTTCAAACACTGCCACATCATAGTCTTTACCCTCTTGAGTAGTAAAGTTCCCATCAAAGTTCATCTTCAAATGTGACACGTATTGTGCGTTTGACATACACGACACTAATACAAGTAGGAGAGTAACCAATATCTTTCTCATAAGTCAAACCCTAAATCCGTGTCGGGCACAACCTTTATTTGATAGTCTTTATTTATTATCTCTTTGGCAAGAAAGAAGCGTGAACCTCCATATCCTGTCCTGAGGCCGTAGGAAAAGCCCAAATGCCAGATAAGTTCAGCCCACGCTATCGCGCAAGCATTCATCTTATCTCTCTTAGCATTTATCCTTGAAATTTCCTACGTTTCAGGAGCAAAGGATGAGATAGCGAACGCTATTATTCATTGCCACGATGTCCTTAGAAACCGCACAAGGCAGAATCTGTGTGCAAATATACGCAATTTTATCGACTATGGAGCAGAATTTGAGAAGAATTTATGTGCCAGGCATGAATTTTTGCTCAATAGAGGCCAAAATGTGCAGGAAAAAATGTAATTTTGCCAGCGAGATCTGACTACAGAGCAGTTTAAACTAGAACAGATAATTATGACAGAAGTATGTGAAGCATATTGTAGCAAGAAGTTAAGTGACAGGCTCTTTAATGACGGTTATCATGGTGACAACGTCAATGGCCTTCATATACCAGGTGATGAATACGACATCAACGGGTATTACATCTCTTTGGCTTGTGCCATGCGTTGGCTCAGGGAAGAAAAGGGAGTGTATATCAACATACGTATGACATTTCATAAGCATGAGTTCACTCCGGCTCCCAAGTTGCACTTTGTGGCTGACCTCTGTGACATAAACACTGAGCAATGGCTTGACAATGACATCTGGGAAGAGACATACGAGAAGTGTGTAGAAACCGCCATCAACTATTATTACGACGATAACGAGTCAAAAACGGAAACGTAATGATAAATCCGAAAAAGAACGAAGCCGCCGATGTCCGATGAATGGATGTCGGCGGCTATTTTCAATGTTTAATAATAGACGTTTGAATCAGAAGATAGCCGCAATGCGGCGAATCTGTTTGAGTTTCTCCATAAACGAGTCGTTGCGCTCGGCCATCAGCATGTCATATTCGTTCTGCATGGCCAGCAGGGGGGCGGCTTCCACACCGAGGGCGGCTTCCATCATCATGGCCAGTTCGGGACTGAGCGACCGCTTACCGTTCAGCATCTCGTTGAAGGCTGAATAGGATATGCCTATCTCCTTAGCCAGTCCGCGCTGCGAAATACCACGGTATTCCAGTTCGTCCTTCAGCACCTCGCCGGGATGGGTGGGCTGAAAGGGCTTCAGATTGTTTGCTATCATCTGCGGGTTTACTCCTTCAAGTGTCCTCATGTCTCGTCCTCCTAATTATTTATAATGGTTCGACAAATCTGTGATGTTACAAATAGTGGCAATCTGCTTGCCCGCTTCCATGCCTTCAGTGAACTCGATGCGGTACTGGTCGTTCTTGCCTTGCAAGCGTCCTTCGGCCGAGCGGACGCGGACGGACGAAATGCCTTCCTTGTCGCCGTGCAGCTTCTCGTAGTGCAGGGAGCCGTACTTGGTCAGTCCCAGAACATTCTCCAGCTGTTTCATCAGGTTGATGACCTTGATGTACTTGCCCACAATCTGGGGCTGGAACCTGTGTTTCTTATCACTGGCCTTGCCCTCCGTGTAGAGTTCCTGTAGGTATGTCTGCTCGAATGTAACTATCATCGGGTGCAAAGGTACAAAAAGTTTTCCGTGTTCGCAAATTTATGAACGATTATTTTCGAGATATTAAGAAATCACAATGCCGCTTTCTCTTTATCTCAATTTTACAGGATATAGTGGAGCGTGACGCAGAGAACCATTATGGTAGCAGGTTCTATCCTTCATTGAGCCGTGACTTGAAGGATGCCCTTCAAACGGATGGTTTTTCAGAACGAAACCTGCGCTACATGAAAAGTCAGGAGCTATTACTGCAGGCTGTGTGGCGGATGGCATGTTCAAAATTCTACACGATAGGCGATGTTCGGGAAGGTCAGCGAGGTGTATTTGTCCACGATCTCGTGTGTGCTGAGGTCGAAGGTCTGCCCTTGGAATGTACGCATCTGCAGATACTCCAGGATGAAGTGATGCGAGGTGTGCTTCTTGTTGATGGTGTACTTCACGGAGAAGGCATAGCCAACGTTCATACCCATCTGGGCGCTGTAAGGATCAAGACCGTCGGCCTCTGGTATCGACTTGTCGGCACGCTTGGCGACATCCTCGAAGGTGATGCCCTCAGGGATAGGAGTATAGCGGTCGCCGCCCATCAGCGTGAGTCGGCCATTGACTCCAAGAACATTTCTCCTGCTCCTGCCCACCATCCATTCCTTACCGCCCAGGATATTCGTGATGTAGCCCCGATCGTGACGTGAGTGGTGCCACTCGCCCTGGGCATCGCGATACTCTGACTTGAAGAGCGTCGCCGTCAGCATGACATAGAAGCCGTCTTTCAGATAACGTTCGAGAGTGAGATCGATACCGTAGTTACGGCCAGCACCCTTGTTTACCAATGCACGATCTTGGAAGAAGTTGCGGTGGTTGATAATGGAATAGGTGGTTCCCTCCTCTACAGGCACATCGAAGATCCACTGCCAATAGGGCTCGATCTTCAGCATGGCATTCTCTCCCAGACGCTGGGCAAAGGAGGCTGAGATATGGTGCGAGCGCGTGAGGCCGAGGTCTTCATTGGGGTTCTTACCATCCATCACGACAAAGTAGGTATCTGTACTTTCCTTACGGCTGTTCAGGGCATAGGCCAAAGAGAGGGTGCTCGACGGGGATGTCTTGTACTGGAAACTGACACGAGGCTCCACAAGCCACTGGTTGTTGAGGTTGAACCACATCACGTTGACGCCTGCCACGGTGGAGAGCCTGTTGCTCAATGCCAGCTTATGACTGCTATAGAGACGCGTCAGGCCTGTGTTGCCCTTCGACTCATAGACGCGATACAAAGGACCGCCCACCTCATGGATCCAGTCGAGCCAGGTGTTGAAAGCCAGATGGCGGTGTTCGAAGCCATTCTGCATCGTGTAGCGCGACGATATTTTTTTCTGGTGCTGGGCGCTGATGATGACGTTCCAGTCTGCATCGCGCCCGTCCATGCCAGGTGTCTTTGTCATCTGTTCGTCGTAGTTGCTGACACCCAGTTTCCGATAGGCACCTGTGAAAGCCACGCTGGAGTGGAGCGTGCCGCCTGTCTTGAAACGATAGGTATGTGTGAGACCCACGGCACAATTGCTTTGGCGCGACCATGAGTCGTTCATATCCCACAGCGTCTCCCATTCCGACACGTCAGGCACCTCGTTCTCGTAGTGGTCGATTAGGCCCGTGAACCACACGGCAAAAGTACCGGCCTTCGTGGTGGGCATGTTCAGTTTGAAGCTGAGGTCCTGATAGTCGAGCGTCTCCTTCTCCATGTTGATGGCGTGCAACTTCTTGGCAATCTCAAGGAAGCTATAGCGGTAGTTCACAAGGTACGAGGCTTTGGTGTCTTT
>Ga0310786_10001516_pt1 | contig 37387 bp, 61 predicted proteins | sample AusTroGonzalo_MG_FD_203881 | JGI IMG/M metagenome (GOLD analysis project Ga0310786, IMG submission 203881) | Bovine rumen microbial communities from tropical cattle in Woodstock, Queensland, Australia - Gonzalo_03 (v2) (version 2) | ecosystem: Host-associated > Mammals > Digestive system >... | reverse complement strand
CATAATTGTTGTACCCAAGATGGACAAATATACCATGTACTATTTCATGGCAAAGTGTCTCATCTTTGCTTGCCTGTGACATATCTTTGTTGATTCTGATTTCGCAGGCTTTATAATCTATCTGACCAAAGTGGGTGTCAATATTAAAGTTATCCTCACATTCAATTACTTTGTGTGGTATTCCACATATATTAACAATCATTTCTTATTCCTCACTTTCTGCCTTGTACTTGTCGATAATCTGCAATACATCGCTTTCCTTAATAAGCCTATCCGACCACTCAACCAGCCCCATGCCACCACGCTCTTTGCTTATTGAGTAGCGTGATGTTAATTGTTCTATCTTGGCTCTTATCTTGTCAAGAATAGGCTCTTGCGCTAATGCTTTGATTGCCATGTCGAGTGCTTCATCCGCTAAATTATCTGGAACAAATTTCCAATGCTTCAAGTTCGTCAAATATCCTTTTGCTTCTTCTCTTGTCATTCCTGCACCTCCATTCTTAGGCCGCAATTTGGGCAATAGTCGCTGAAGTAATCTTCTCCGAAGCCGTTCTTTGCACAAGGTTTCTCACATTCAGAACATGCCCACCACCATGAAATTGATCCGTCCCTGTTTTCTGCTGTGACTTTTTCCCACCGCCCCGTCCTCTGCTTCGGCTGTACAGGCGGCAGGTCGCTCAATGCGTTATATACTTCATTCCAAGTTGGAAGTCGCTCACATTTCAATTCAAGCACTAATAAATCAGATATCCTTGAAACAGCTTGCCTTCGGCTTATGCAGTCCCCGCACTCCCCGACATTATTGTCAGGAACATCCTCTGCAATACTGTCTATATACTGGTCTACTCCGTCCCGTTCTTTCTGTGTAGCTTCTCGCATCATTTGTCTACGCATTGGTGCAAGCGCCCATCTCCATTCTTCCTCTGTCATTCTTCATCCCCCTTTAATTCCGCTAACCGCTTGTCTACAAATCCTAACGCTATTTTTATTCCGTCATTCTTATAAGCAACCCATTTTTCCTCACTAAACGCATAGAATTCTATCTGCTTCTCAATGTCTGCTTTTATTTCTTCAATAACCGCTATAACGCTATCTCGCCCACGCTGATACGCTCTTTCATATTCGCCCAATAATGCTATATCCCGCTTTGCATCGTTATGTCCTTTTGCATAAATACTTCGGAATATCTCAACCTGCATTTCCCATTCATCCTTACATCTTTGATATAATTCTGTATCTGTCATTCCTCCACCTCACTTTCTACATTCTCTATCAATTCTGCCGTGTATAATCTTCCGCTAATAATTGTGTTTAATAATGTGCGGTATTGCAAAGACATAAGAACCGACCTATGTTTTGTTCTGCCGTTCCACTTATACCAAAGGCTTTCACAAGAATCGAACTCCGATATTGACTGTATCTGCTTGCCTTTTTTATATCGTGCTTTGCTCATACTACCCACCCTCCTTTTTACTTAAAATCCTCAATGCGATACTGTTTCGGCGCGATCTCACGCGCATAATCGGTAAAGCGGATTTTGCTGTAATAAACGCCTTTCCCGCTCCTGCCCTTTTCGGGCAGTTTTTTGGAAACCTCTGCAAAAAATCGCTTGCTGCTCATTTCCCACTCATTATTCTGCTTGGCCCACTGCCGGTAAACGTAAAACAGATCGGATGCCATAACCCGCTCACAGGTTACATAATCAATCATCACACACTGCTCAACAAAGCCTGCAACAAGATCCATTTCATTGCGGTAATCCTTGGTTGCATCTGATACGCACATAGGCTCATCAAGGCCCTCTGCCTGCCACATGATACAGCCCTCAACCGCCCATGCAAGGATCTGCGGAAACTCATCGCGGAGCTTGTATTTAAGGTTTTTGTCCACCTTTTCCTTTGGGATGTTTACTTCCAGAGGCAGAAGCTTTATGCGCCGCCAAATGCCGAAATCGGTGCCTCTGATAACCGGCTTGTGGTTTGTGGCACACCATATCTTGAATTCCGGCGTAAACTCAAACTCATCCCCATACAGATGCCTTGCCGTAACCTTGCTGCCGCCTGTGAGCTGTTTAAGCAGACCCTCGTTTAAGCGCATGCCCTCTGTGGGCTCCTCGCATGTGATAAAACGGGCAGATTTAAGGCGTGCGATATCGCTATTTGCACCGCCGCCTGCACTCCCGAGCCTGCTTTGGAGCATGAGTGTATCGGGCTGTACGTTCATCGCATAACCACCGAGCATGTCCGCTATGGTGTCCAAAAAAGTGGACTTACCGTTATTCCCCATCCCGTACAGAAAATACGCACATTGCTCTGCATTGCTGCCGGATATGGAATACCCGATGCTTTTTTGGATATACCGGATCATTTCGGGATCGCCGCTCGTGATATCGGCAAGGAATGCAAGCCACTTTTCGGGCCGTTTGTGTTCCACATCATACTCACAATCGCATATCTTGCTCATCATAAAATTAGGATCGTGCGGCATAAGTTCCCCATTCCGCAGATTAACGATACCATTTTGCACATTGAGGTAATTTGGGTATGCATCAAAATCATCCGGTGCCGCAGGGATACCACGCAGGTGCTGGCATTCCTTAACCATGGCCTCTTTTCGTGTTGTATTGGCTGTTGCCCTGGCAAACTTAAATGCAGCCTCCTGCATATCATCATCCTGTATCTGCCAAGCCTCGCGCTTGAGATCCTCGCAGATATCATCCGCAAGTTTTTTAACCTCGCCCATTTCATCAAGGATCCACTGCTTGCCTGTCCAGAAGTACCACTTTTTGCGGTTATAGCTGTACCGGATCTGCCTGCCGAATCGATCAAAAAGGCGCTGTGCATTGCCCGTATCGGTCATATCGTAAGAGTGGGCCGTGTTACTGCTCGCCTGCACCGCGCCATTTTGAAAAAAAGCTATTGCCAAACTTGCATCATCGCCGTACTTGCTCGGCTCGTATACATCTGTGCAGGATGCGCAGGCCTTGCCGATTGTGATGGCCCCGTAAGTCATTGCCCCGCGCTTACTGTCCCATTTTGGCCGCATAAGACCACTTGCGCGGAATATACGATCCATCTGCACATCATTGCGGCCCGTCCAAAAGGCAAGGATATTGCAAAATGCCTGGTCTGCCTCGGATTGTGATGGATATACGCCCTGCCAGTTGCCCTCGTACAGCAGACCAAACAGCATGCCGTTTTTGCTGTTTCGGGCCTTGTCTATGATTTCCGAATCATCCAGGTTAATCTCCACAGGCGTGCGCATGGCCACTTGCGGCACGTTTGTTGGCAGATACTTGGAGTGCAGTATCTTGATACTCTCGGTGCAATCGTTTATTGTGGTATAGGCAGGATTATATACGTTACCTGTGCAGATAAAGTACCGACCCTCGGAATACATTTCCACACCACCCCGCCTGCGGGCACCATCCGGAAGGGTACCTTTGCAGATAATGTGGATGCCGTTGCCACTCTTACTGATCTCGGCATAACTTTGCAATGTTTCCACAAACTCATCGCAAAAATCCACGTTATCAATACAGTGATCGAGGTCAACCCCAAAATACGGAGGTGCAAACATAAAGCCAATTCCATCAAAATTATACTTTTCACAAGCTGCGCAGGCCTCGGCAAAAGTACCCCATGTGCTCGGATTGTTGCTCTGTGCATTGTTCCCCGTATAGGGATTTTTTGGTATCTTGTCGGCCCCCACCCAGCATACAAACTGCTTAACAGTTTTAAGCTCGGAGGGAAACGATTTATAACGATTCTCTGTTTTCGCCATTATTATCTCCTCTCAAATAAAAATCCTGCGGTGGATTGCAGTGCGAGTGCAAGTCCACGCAGGACAATGGATGCAGTATGATTTTGATGCAGTATCTCGCACATACCGCACCCAAATTACATTATATCACATTCTAACTTTTTGTAAACCGATAATCTCTTTTTGTACCAATTACGATACATTCCGAAATCATCCAAAAAGTCGATCACGGTGCCACAATCCTTGCCCTCTGCCTTGCGGCCAACACGGCCTGCTGCCTGTGTAACCGTGGTTTCGTTTTGTTCCGGTGTCGCAAACACCACATAGCGCAGGTTAGGAACATCAAGCCCCTCGGCTGCGAGCTGATATGTGGCAAATATGCAATCAATTTCGCCATTTTGTAGCGCCGCAAGCGCCTGCCTGCGCTCCTCCTTGGCCTTTTTGCTCTGTCCTTTACCGGAAAGACACACAGCCTTGAGCGTGTCGCAGTATGCGTGCAGATCCTTGAGATACTGCACACGATTTGCAAGCACGATCGTGGGGCCCGCCTTGGCTACCTCGCATATTTTATCACCGATCAGCTCCAAGCGCTCCCTGTTGCCGATCATGTTATCGATGAGCCTGTTGTAATCAATGGTGCCATCGCCCTGCAATATGGCATCATACTCGGGAAAATACCCCGTTTCGATGGTCTGCACCCGTATGGGGCATGTGTTATGGGCTACCTGCTCCCGCGTAACCTCGTGGAGCTTGTGACCGAGCAGTGCATATATGGAGGCCTGCAAACCATCGGCACGCTTTGGCGTGGCTGTGAGGCCGATCTTGTACCATGCGGCAAGGCTTGATACAACCTTGTAAAATTGTGATACTCGTGTGGGGGATCCTGCACAGTGCTGTGCCTCATCCACAATCACACAGCCCCACATATCGCGGTAGGCGGTCAAATCGAGCTTTGCAAGCGTTTGCACCGTGGCAAAAGTGATATGTGTACCAATGTTGACCTTGCCAGCCGTGATCGTGCCAAGCGCTCCCGTGGGCAGATTTAAGCAGGATTTTGCACGCTCCATGCTCTGCGTAAGCAGATCATGCGTGTGAGTAAGCCACAAAGTACGTACTCCCAGGCGGGATATGATTTCCAGGCCGCATTGTGTCTTGCCGGAACCGCACGGCATCACAAGCACCCCGTTTTTGCCGCGCAGCGTGGCCGTAACGGCCTTCTCTTGATACGGATATAGATTTATGCCGCTTTTATACTGCACAGCCTCCGCGGGGCAAATCTCGGGCTTATATGCACTCTTATCGGGCAGGATATGCCACACATCACGCAGGCACCCAAAAGGCAGGGCAATCGCGTGCGGCAGAACCTCATACAAAGCAATGTGCTTTTCCGTGGATCCTGTCCACTTGCCCAGGCGCTCTTTTTTGACATAATCGGGATTTTCCAAAATCAGATTATCAGCACAGTACTTTTTTACCGCATCATAACAGGCATCTGTATCATGTATGATTATCTTAGCCCCTATTTCGATCATATCCCGCCTCTCTTATGCCTTTGTTATGTTTTGCAGCTCTTTCGCTGCACTCGTAACATGTAAGCATGTTATCCCTTGCCGGATTACGGCAGCATATGGAGCAGAGGCCTGCTGCTCTTGCGCGTTCTCTCCGCGCCTTTTGGCACCTGCGCATTGCCTCCCTGCGGTACTCGGCATAATCCTCAACTGTCCAATCATGTTTCACCGGCTACCCCTCCTTACTTTTCCTTTTTTGCGGGTTGCTCCCGCACAAATACCATAGGCTCCTTTTCATTCTGCATTATAACAACACGCTTTACTGCATCATAATGCCTTGTATATACCACAAGCGTGCCATCCGGCATGATATCAACAACCTTCTGCCCTGCTTTCATTTCGTTACCTCCTTAAACCCGCCAAGCACAACCTCGCCATCCCTGTGGATTGTTTTAAGTTTTGGATCCTGCGCTACAAAACGCCTGCCATTGATCTCGATTACCGGCTTTGCAGCGGGCATGCTTAGTATCCAGTTAATAAGCCTTGGCTGGCTGTAGTCCACCTCCTCCTGCGTGATTTCGGCATTTTCAAGCGCCTTTTCAACGCTTTTGCAAAGAGAATCGATTAAATCCTGCCGGTTTATCAAATCATCATCCATACATATCCTCCTTTTTCTTCCATTCCTGGCAATCCTTATCGCCAGGGAAAGCATCACACCACCCCGCCTTGCAATCCTCGCACATATCATACTCCTGCGGTATATCATCAATGCCATCAAGCACGGCTCTGAATATAAAATGCAGGATAATAACTCCAAGCAGAAGGAAACAAGCAAATAATATCATTTATCATCATCCCCCTTGTTAATAATCTCAAGGATTATAAGTATAATGCCGCCGATCACGTTACAAATACTAAAAATTGCAAGGCATATTGTGGCTATCGTTATATTACTCATCCTGCTCATGCACCCGCCTGTTTACAGATTCCACAAGGCCCATGCCTGCGCACTCGATAAAACGCTGCACAGCTCCATCATGGTACTTGGCATACAGCCCCTTAAAGCACTCATTGTATGGCTTGGCATTATATGTGGTGACAGATGCCCTGTAAGCCTGCCATAGTACCGTTATACAATCATGCAGAGCCTTATCAAGAGCTTCGCCATGTAATTTATCATCATCCATCATAACTTATCCTCATATCTTTTGTTGTATTCCCTCTTGCGGGACTTGTATGCAGCAACATTTTCGGGATGGTCTGCAAGCCATGCTTTAATATACGCATTACGTTCCTGCCGCTTTTCTGCGCTCATGCTGTGGTAATGCCTGCGCATACGCCTGTTTTCGGCCTCGGCACATGCACCGCATCTTGTACGCCCATCGGCAGCAGGCAGGCCACAACGCACACACAGGCCCTTTTCTCGGCGATCATGGTATATTTTAGTATATGCGCTCATAATTCCTCCCAACAGAAATAATGGCCACCATGCTGATATGCCGGAGTGCCGTAAGGCAGATACCCGTCATTGTTAAACCAATAAATATCATAATCCAGGCGCTCGTACATTTCCATCTCAACGGCATCCATGCAATCCTGTGTCCAGATGCCTGCGGACTTGTGATACTGCCCGCTCTGATAGACCACACCGGATATTGTATTGGGAAAGCGTTCGTTATCCTTACGGTTCATAATCGTGTCCACGATAAGCCTTTTACCGAGCATATCCTGGTTATTTCCCTCGGAGTAAACCACGCAGGCAAGCAGCTCCTTTTCGTATTGCTTTAGCGGGGTTTCGATCTGCCGTGGCAGAACCTTGACCACCTCAACTACTTTTGGCTCGCTCGGCACCTCAACGCGCTGTGTGACCACACGCTCCTGCACCTCTGTTACCGTTACCGGCTCTGCCGCCTCGGCCTGCTGTGCTATTGTGCCTGCGGCAAATCCGCAGATATACATGCCAAGGCCTAGCCCCATAACTGCAATAATGTTAAATATGATCCTCGATTTCAAGATTGATGCTCTCCTCTCTCTGCAACCGGATATATGGTATCAGATACACATTATCCTGGTATTTAACGGCCACCTGCGGCATCATATTGCCGCATTTTATCCACTTTTCAAATGCTGTGATTTGGTTAGGTTCAAGGCGCTTTATGCTAAATCTGCTTTTAGCCGAGGTCTTGCAATCAATGGCGAGTGCAGTGCCATCCTTGACCGCGATCACATCAAACGGCTGCCCGCCATTGGCGGCAGGAGTGATAAAATGTACCCACCACCCCTTTGCCGCCATCAGCTCGCAAAACTCGCGCTCAAATGCTGTGCCAAGCCTTTTATTATTCACGGAAACGGCACCACATCATCCAGCCCCGCAAATCCTGCGGTATTGGCTGCGCCTGCGCCAAGCACCGCATTAGCACCGTTTTCCGGCTCTTTCCAGGGCGGTAAGCTCGCCTGCTTATCCTTTGCAATAAAGTAATCCACGCGGGCCTGTGTCTTGCCATTGTATTCCTCGTGCTTTACCGAGCAGGCACCCACCTTGCCGGTCCAGTTCGCAAGGACAAAATCGCCCTCGGCAATATCAGCAAAGCTGTCAAAAAACTGCGTAAGGTTGCGGTTCGTGATCTCGGGCCTGTCCGGCAGGAATACGATATTGTGAAACAGCTTGCCATTCTGCCCGCTCACATCAAACTTGAGCGTGAGCATCTGCTTTCCCGTGCTTGCCGTAGCCTTTTCTGCGCTCACAATGCGGATGCGGTGCACCCCGGGCGGGATGATTGTAAACCCGCCCTTGCTCTCATCCCTCTTATAATTCCAATCCATCTTACTCATCCTCCTTTTCGATATACTCTGCCTTGATGTAAATCCGAGCCATGCGAGGCTTGCCATCATTATCCTCATCAAACGCCTGCATTTTGGAAAAGATAATCTTTGCAAAATGTTCTGCCTCTTGTGCGCTGTCAAACTCAAACGGGATATCATAACAGCTTACATTGATAGTTACAATCCACTTAAACATATTACTTGCCCTCCTTTTCATTGTTAAAATCCGCAAAATCGCTTACCTTGCAGGCCTTGCGGTTGTCCACCTGATTCTTAGCATAAATATTCTGCGTTGCCTCCATCAGCACCATGTGCTCGCCATCCTTGTTAACGCCGATCCATCCAACCACATCACACAGGCCACAGATGTTGTCCACGATCTTAGTGCTGATCTTGGGCATGAGCCTGCTATACTGCGAGCCAGCCGGATGCGTAAACTGCTCCACGCTTTCCCATGCTGTCCACACAACATTGATTCCCCAGGATTTCATGTGGCGCAGGGAATTAACCAAGTTGAACTGCATATATTGGTAATCGGCCATGGCCGGTACGCCCTTGTTTTTCCCCTGCGCCCCGAGGTCTGCAAGGATACAGCGCTCAAGTTCGCTGATATTATCCACGGCCACGGTTGTGATATTGTTCGCCTTGATAAAATCTGGAGTGATCTCGTGCAGGGTGTCCGTCCATGCGACAAATGTGCCCTTTATGCCTGCGGCATCATTCCTGCCCCTGTTTTCGATCTGCTCCACAAAAACCCTGCTCGTATCCTTTACGATCTCGCCCTTTGCAAGCGTGCGCATAATCGTGCGGTCAACATCAAGCACGAGCGTATTGCCTGCACTCTTTTCTGCGATAACCCCAATGGCCGTGGATTTCCCCACACCAGGCTTGCAGTACAGCAGGGCCGTAAACGGCAGATCATTGGCTGTAATCCTTTTCATGTTCATGGCTACCCTCCTTTTATTCCTTTTTGGTAAATTCGATGTATTCCTGCTCCGGATCATAATGCAGGCAGATGCTTGAGTATTCGCAGCGCCTGCCCCAGGCATTGCAATGCATGGTATTTTTGTGGCACATGATGGATCCATTTTTGCATTCCTCCATCTCGGCGCAGATGCACTCAAATTCCCGTTCAAACTGTTCAACCTCCGCATCCGTGCGCTCGATTACCATGAGCCGGATTTTGTTGTTGGTATCCTCATCATACCATGCAAGCATGCGCTCATAGAATTCCTGCTCGGTTTCATCCTTTTTGATGCGGATCGTTGGCTTTTTGCAGACCGTGTAATATACTTTCCGCGCCCCTGTAAGGCTCATGTATGCAAGTATCTGCTCATCCCACAACAGATTATATTCATACTCGCCACCCTCTGCGATATCGTTGCCGGTGGTCTTATGCTCCACAATACTGCCATCCTCGGCAATGCCATCCACGAAACCATGCAGGGTATGCTCCCCGATCTGCTTTTCAAACTCCTTTTCCGTTTCCACAACCTTGATCTGCGGCAGGATGTACTTTTCCCAGGCCTTTGCCATTGCGCATGCTTTGCTTGTATCCTCCTCGATACTTTCCCCACGCTCAAGCTGTTCCAAAAACTCGTGGTAATTCTTTCCGGTTTCCAAAGGCTCCGCAACATGTACGGGCACAAGCCCTTCCTTGTAGTTAAGTTCCCAGGCCCTGCGGCAGGCCTTAAAGGTCTTAATCTGTGTTATTGATGCTTTCAACTGGTTCCCTCCTTTCCATTGCTAATCTGATCTTGGCCTCTGTGAGCTTGGCGGTCTGCTCGCCTTTTTCCGCAGTGCGCCAGGTAACGATACCCACACCGGCGATCTCTGCGGCCTTTTCCTGCGTAAGGTTATGCTCGGCCCGATATCGTATCATAAGTTCCGGCAATGTCATTTTTCCACCTCCTTTCCGTGCATTATTATATAACATAACTGCATTGATTGCAAGCTATATTTATATATATTTATATATATTTATATATATTTATTCTTTTAATGTGTAGTATTGTGTAGCAATGTAGTATAATATAAAAAAGTAGTATAATATAAAAGTTGTATAGTGGGGTATAGGGATGTGGCCTATTTTCGTTCACACGTTCACGCCCATACCTCCATATCCACATAATCACATGCAATACCCTGGGCAGTTAATTCCTCAACCTTATTTTCCGCATCAAGCAGGCTGCCGGTCTTATAAAGCTTATTATCGAAATCAATCTCGCCATTATCATCCAGGGCACATACAACATAGCCGTTAAAATGATTTTTCATGCCTGCTCCTCCTTCTTAATGTAATACGAGATATTGGTGTATCGCGTGGTGTCATATCTCGGAGTAATCAGCACATAACCGGTGCCAAACTTGCCATTATATTCCTCAATATGGCCCTTCCCCTTGCGGCTTTCGTAGCCAACTCTCTTGGCTGTGTGATGCAGATAATACTCATCGCTGTTTACTAATTCGTCAATCGTAATATTTGTCATATCCTTGCCCTCCTTTGTGGTTGTTTCCCTTTGTTGATATCAATATACCACCTATTTTTGTCTATGTCAACACTTTTTTATTGATTTTTGTCGATTATTTTGCAAAAAAATCGCCCCCGACACGAGCAGCGCCCATGCCGAGGGGTAAGCATATAAGGTGGGTAGCCCAAACCGCTTACACAGCAATTATAGCCCGACTATATTTAATTGTCAAAGATTTTGCGCATAACTCCCGCGTACAGCCTTGGATTTAACACCTGAAAGGTACTCATCAACTCATCTATTATAGGCATGATATCATCAATGCGCATTCCACGAATCGCCTGCCCAAACTCTGTATCGCTCTCATATTCCGCTGTATACTCTTTCGGTGCGGCCTGTGAGTAAAACACAGGCTCGCCCATCTGTTCCTTTGGAAACAAATGGTCTTTTATCGTATAAAATGCGGCTAATTTTATGCAGGTGCTCGCGTTTGGTTTACGCTCTCCCTCGCAGGCGGCAATGGCCTCCTGCAAATCTTGTTCTGTTATCACAGGAGGCCACCTCCTTACATTTCGTTGAGCATCGCCTGTATCTTGTGCCTCATGTTGTCGTTAGGCGCACTTTGCATGATCTCCTGCAATTCCATGCGGAAATCATCCTCTGCTCGGGAATAGCCGCGGGCATACGAGCCGCCATCGGCGTATGATCCACCATCAGCATACGAGCCACCACGGCTTGCATATCTGCCCATTGAATCACGTTTGGCATTGGATCCACGGCCTCTTGCATACGATCTGCGGTATGCTCTGTTGCTCATACCATCATCGCCGTAATACTCGCCGCTGTATCCCTCGCTTTCCTTGGCCTCGATAATCTTATCGATGTTTTTGATGGCGTGTGCGAGCTTATCCACAACCTCAAGGCTCCCCACATCCATCTTGCCCTTTGAGCCGTATTCCTCAAGCTCCTTGCAGAGCATTTCCTTTAATTCGTACAGCTTATCCATTTTTTCACCTCCTTATGCAATGCGATCAATCACGAGATTGCTATTTGCAACGGTAACCGTAGGCGTGGGATCCACAGTAGGATCGGCAACCGTTGCATCCACATACCTCACGGAAAGCGAGAAACAGCACCCGCGCGGCACGGTTACGATGGACGTGGTCGTGAGATTTCCAAACTCATCCACGGCCTGCGGCGTAAAGATCGCCGTGCTACTCGGCCGAGCCTCGCCATTTACTGTGAGTGCCAAAGCCACAGGCGTTACGGCACCGCCATCGGGGATGGCAATATTGCCGTTGTATGTCACGCGATACCTCGCAAAGCAATTGTTAGTGATACCTTTGAGAATAAAAATCCCTGTTTCATCCTCGTGGTAAATATAGCCCTTGGTACACGGGATAGAAGCCGTAAAGATCACAGGCGCATTGAGTGCAACGGCCTGCTCTGCCACCGCTAAATATTCTGCCGCCATGGTATCACCTCCGATCACATACCGCATCCGCAACCATTGTACTGTGTGCAACAGTTGGGGTTAGCCACGATATAAGCGGGCCGAGGAGTAGGCAAAACATACTGTTCCACCTCATTCGCAAGCGCTCTCTGTCCTGCCTGTATTGCCGCGGTCTGTACATCCTGCGATGCCTGCCCACGCGCATACATCAGCTCGGATCTAAGCTGTGCAATAATATCATTTTTCTGCTCGATCTTATCGGCGCAGAGCTGATCGAGGATGCGCTGTGTGCTCGCTGTCTGCGATGCGATGATATCGCGCACGCCATCTGATACCGCCGCGCGATCTGCGCAATTTTCCGTGGCAACCGTATACTTGAGATCCGCAATGTTTGCGCGATTTTCACAGCAACAATTCTGCAAAGCGCTCTGCACTCCGAAAATGCTCTGCATATTAGCCATCTGCCGAGCGTTTGCGCCCTGCTCCACACCGGCAAAGCCGTTTGCGAGCGCCATCTGAGTATCCGAGCAACAATTGCAAAGCTGTGTGGATAAGCCCGTGATGCCATCGCGGATGCCTGCAATGCCATCGTTAATCATCGCATCACGGAAACCGTTGTTTGTGTTGGCAATGATGTTCTGCTGTCCGTTGGCAAGCCAAGGATAATCCCCACCAAATCCTCCGTTGGCAAAGCCACCATTCCCGTTGTTGCCCCATCCAAGGAGCAGGAGCAGGATGATCCAAGCCCAATCGCCACCGAAACCATTGCCGAATCCGTTACCGCCTCCACCATACATCGGAGCCACCGGCATAACCATTCCATTGCCATTTTCGCCATCTGTCAAAGCCATTGTTTTTACCTCCTATGATTTTTTTATTTATGTTGCAACCTTGCGCAAGGCGTGCTACACTAAAAAAGATAACAGTGCACAAGCTGTTTTCCCATTTGATCTAATGAGATATCCCGTGCCCGCGGGATATTTCATTTTCCAAACATTCTGCGCAATTCCTCGGCACGTTTTACGGCCCTATCATAATCCGCCTGCGTGATCTTTCCGGAATTAAGCAAATCCTGTATATGCTTGTTGGGATCCCCGCCAAGGCGCTGTTTAAGCTGTGCAATCTGTTGGAAAATGTTGTTACCATTCATTTGCTGATAAAGGTTATTCATCATCATCCGCCTCCCGCTTGTCGCGCCGTTTGATTGTTATCTTGTCAAGCTGTTTCTGTATCTTTTCCTCAAAGGCCGTGAGCTCGGATTTTGTCACATACTCGGGCACATCATCATGCATCAATGTGGGCATTGTCTGCCCCTGCTGTGCCTGCTCGCGGATGGTATAATCCAATATTTTCATTGTGGGCATCCCGCTTGCATCGGCTGATTTCAAATAAATGGTTTGCGCCTCGCTATCCCACAACTGCACTGTTGTATTCGGAGCCACGAGATAAGCCTTTGCTCCTGCCTCACCGCTAACCCAAATCAGCGAGTTGTTTGTGGCCTGCTGTGCGGGCTGTACGGGCTGTACCGTTGGTTGTGGTTGTGCCATATATTGCGAATAAACAGGCTGATACGTTACGGGAAAACCATTACCATAAGCCATTGAAATCACTCCTTTCTATACCACACATAAATCGGGATTTCGCGGGAACTATCCCAGGAATCGTATAAGTTACCATCAACAACTGTTGCAACATGGCCACCCATACCAAGTACAAAAACACCACGGGGATTATCAATGCAAAAATCACGCACGGTATAGCACTCTGGGCAGGAATTAGGTATTGATTTTCTATAAAAGCCCTCCTGCCGCAATACAGCGCCCCACACGCTATCACCGCTCGGCATATCACCCATATCAAAGCCTGCCTTGCAAATCAGCAGATATGCCGATTCCCAATCAATTTTCAACGCCTTGGCCACAGCTCGTACCGCGCAATCGCCAACCATTCTGCCTGTTGGATTTGGATTATACGGGATCCACATTGCCTCTCCTCCTGTATCAAGAATATAAAAAAAGCATCGCATACGCTATGCTGTAAAAGTGCGGTTTTGGTGCAAAAGAAAACAGGGATGTTGGAGCATCCCTGTTTCCTTGAAAGGAGAACCAATTCTATGGCAAGTAGGCAAATAGTTTATCCTGCGCCTTGTATACGATCTGCTTTACCTGTCTAACCGACAAATCAAATTCTTCGGCCAATGGCTCAAAACAGATGCCATCGATGAGCCTGCGTTTTAGTATTGCACGGTCACGCTCGGAATGTATAACCTCATCAATGGCGCGGCGTATTTCGCTGTTGGTGTAATCTTTCACTTTTTGTTCGCGCCACGGCCCACATTTTTTACACGGCCTGTGCCGTTGCAGTTAGGGCAGGTATGTGTGCCTGTTCCCTTTTTACGCCTGCCACTAATTGTCTGCTTGGCCTTGCCCATCAATCGTTACCTCCCCTGTTCCGTTTAATACGATATCACCGCTTTCGTTTTCTGCCTCCTGCGTGATCGTATAACTCTCATACTGTGCCTCATATAATATCCATGCAAGGTTACTTACAACAAGCAGACCTGCAAGCATCATTATCGTTATCCATAATCGCCTGTTTATGCGCTCAAATCGGGCCATAGCGCCCTCATAAGCAATATATGGTATATTTGTATGCTCTGCCATTTAAGCCTCCAATTTGGCCCGTGTAGCAGGCCCCACAATGCCATCCACAGCAAGCGGTGGATTATCTGCCTGAAAAGCCCGCACCGCTTCATCCGTTTTAGGCCCGAAAATTCCATCAATATCAACATGATAACCATGGTTAACAAGCATGTACTGTATCCACCTCACACCATTGCCACTGTTACCCTTGCGCAGGTTATATGTGGGCATAGCATACGGGCATCCAGCAACACTGTCCGATAAAAACAGATCATGCTCCCACCGTCTGCGCCGCACAAGGCCTGGAAGCGTATTTCCTGCCGCGTCTTTCACGTACAGAAGCATAGCGTCTGCGATCTGCTGCAGGTTGCGGTTCTTTATCAGGCGCTGCAAATTACCAGGTCCGCAGTTATAGGCAAACGATACAAGCGCATCAAACTGATTTTGTGAGAGTGCAAGCCCAGTACCCGTCACATACCCTTCAAACCTTCCTATGTCAACCTTAAAAAATTCATGCGCCTGCTCTTTTGTAATCGTCATATTAGGCGTTACATCAGGGCCGTGGTGTCCATAACCAATCGTGTAGTACTGCTCCGCAGCTACGGGCTTGTATGCGTGAAGGACACAGCCTTCAAACTCTTCAATCTTCCGCAGTGTCTGATCCGTTGTTCTCATGCTTCACGTCCTCGTTAATGTCAATCGTCTTGTGTGCGCCGTCCACGTAAGCTTCGCAGGCCGCATAGATAGCGGCAGACAACACACCACAGACCATTCCCGTTATCGTGATCCATTTTTCATCTGTAACGATACCGGCTATGGAAGCGGCGATAGATCCGAGAAAAGCAGCAACAGAGATCCAAAATTTACGGCTCGTCAATTTGTTCCGCATTTTTATTATCATCCTCCTTTAGCTTAAAAATTTTTATCAAAGCGCAGGAAAGTATCTCTCCGCCGAAGCACGAAAATACACACGTACAAAGCGTGGATTTCTCGATACCCGTGATGGTGCTTGTCACAAATTCCGCTACCGTGAATAACAGCAGGATCGTAAGACTGAAAATAACGTATTTATCAAGCCCCGATAGCTTTTTTGATATTTTCAACCTCTACCTCCAGCTTGGTTATGCGGTCTGCGAAACTGTTGTGTTTCCGCACTTCGTCAGCAAGTGCCGTAATCTTCATGTCAAGGTTACGGATCTGCGTATCTTCCACCGCCTGCGCCGTAATAAGATTGGACTCTATCTTTTTGTTGGATGATATATTAGAAAACATCACACCAAGAAAAGATAGCCCGCCCGTAATCAATGCTACAATAACATTCTCCATCATTTAATCCCTCCGGCTTAATCATAGCATATCGCCATAAGCCGCGCAAGTTATTCCTCATCCTCATACGGCTCGCCGCAGATTTCCTCGTACTCCTCCGGCGTGATCGCTCCCAGCTCCACATACCGCCGCAGCTGGTCAATGGTCACGTACCCCTTGTCATAACGGGATTTGATCGTTGCATACTTTTTGCTGTGTGTTTTAGCCATTTCTTATTCCTCCTTTGCTAATTCAAGTTCCATAACTCTGATATCAAGATCTGTTATTTCCTGCTCCGCTTCGAGCATTGCAAGATCGCCCTCTGTAATGGTCTGCTCTGCTTCAAGCATTGCCAGGTCATTCTCGGTTATTTCCTGCTCCGTGGCAATAATCCCAGGCGTAAACTTATCAGTATAGCGGTAATGATTACTGATAGCATACCACGCATACTTATTCCCCTCGGAATCCTCGGCATACTTTACCTGCCTGTCCACATAAAAGCCATCCGTGATAATCTGATCCTCGTACTTACGCTCAATTATACACTGCCCCTCAAATAATGTCACGTTATCGGGATCCTTTACCTTTACTGTTTCGCCATATCTCTGCGAGTAGCCAAAAACATATTCCATTTTGCACCTCCTTTAACTATTTGGCGGCAGTATCATAAGCCGGCAACCAACAGCACCACCAGATCCGCTTGAACTCATATTTAAATATATAGAAAATGCACCATTATCCTGTATAGAATTATAATGGCCGCCTACATACGTAGCAACGCCAGATGATGAAAAGATACATTTATCTGTTATATACGTAGTCGAATTCCCGTTTGCGGCTGATGGAAATAAAGCATACTCAAAGCCAGAAGCAGTAGGCTCCGTCCAACTACTGATAAAACCGTTCAGATTATAATTTATACTACCAAGAGATGTCCCGCCGGAAGAATCAGCAAAATTAGCAGGATTTTTAATGCCGTACATATTCCCGCTGTATAAATACACACCATCACACCAATCTCGCACATTACCCCACCAATCCTCAATGTACCGATATTGACACCCAAAGCCGTATGCTGCTCGGCTTGTTTGCACTGTACCTGTATGGTAAGTCATGCTGTCAGTTTTACCCGTATATGATGCACCACCATCATCTCCACCACCATATCCGATTTTTGATTGAGCGTTCCAATTCGCAAACTCTACCAGATACAACATGTTAACCGTCCACCACATTGCATAATCCATTTGCCAAATATTAGAACCAAGATTATGTATGCCGGATCTTGCTGTTGCTCTTGATATTTGATTTTTAGGAATAACGCCACTTGCGCTTGTATAATTACTTGATGAACAATGATAGCGACCAACATAAACAAAATCACGCTCCCCTACACCATCCCCACGGTCTGCATGGGCAGGTGAAACGTGCCATCCTGTTCCTGTTTGCTCAACAGGCGAAATCTGCAATTTCATGGAGCTTCCACTTCTCGTCCACTTGTACCAAAATTTGGGGATCTTAACAATCTTACCAGCACTAGCGTTTGAGATTACTTCCATGTCTTTCCACGGCGAGATAGTATCAAACGGGCTACTTCCCGTAGTCCATGAGTTACCGCTTTTCATCTGCGGCACAGGATCTGTAAATCCTGCGGCATCATCCGTGCGTGTCCATGCAGACGAGCTGCTGCCGTCCCACTGCACGCCATAAATTCTTTCTGGAGACAAATGAACTGTTACCGCAATCGTTTACGTTATTGCATAATAGTTTTGTGACGCTGCAACACTTACTGTGATAGTTGCTGTTCCGTCAATATCGCCAGCGGCCTCTATAGAAATCTTGTTGGGAATGTCATCATATACTATACATACAGACGTATCGGATGAGGTTGCTGTTACTGTTCCAGTTGCCCCGCTATATGATACGAATGTGCTGTATATTTCATTTTCAAGCGTTACACTATTGGCTGAAAGAGTAATACTTCCTGGTGCCTTCGATATGCTCCATGTTCCCGTTATGTCGGACGTTGTACCATCTGACCATTCGGTGTTATCCGTATCATTTAAGCTAATATAAGCAGTATACGTTCCTGCATTTACGGCAGAAGTATCGCCACTTGTGGTCATGTAATTTGGATTGTAATTCCGCAGCAGGCAGTATATTGTCGATCCTGTATACTGATTTGCGGGCGGTGTGGAAATGCTTGCCTTAGTTAAAGACAGCTTCGATATCGTCCACATTCTTGAAAGCTGTGCAGTTGTTCCGTCACTCCATTCTGTATCGCTCGTATCAATCAGATCAATATCCAATGTATATATCCCTGCATTAGTGCCGGAAGTCTGCCCGGATAATGTCATATACGTAGCATTATAATTTTCAAGTGTGGGGCTTTTTGATGTGCCATCATAAGTAATGGTTCCGCTTGCTATAGTAGGCTTTGTCAGCTGCAATTTTGCAATCGTCCATACTACTGATTTAACACCAGTTGTTCCATCTGTCCATTCCAAATTACCGCTTGCAAGCGTAAATCTAACAGTATACGAACCTGCTGCTGTTGCGGAGGTCGTGCCGCCCACGGTTATCTGATTGGCGTCATACGTACCGATTGTTACACTAATACTGTTACCACTATATGTGTATCCCGTGGTTATAACCGTAGGAACAGCCACACGCTCCGCGCCGATGCTCCATGTGCCGAATTTCTGCGTGATCGTGTTATCAGTCCATGATGTGTTGTCCGTATCCACAAGGTCAAAATATACCGTATACGTACCGGCAGCGCTCGCAGATGCGGTTCCCGATTGCGTAATATCATTTGCATCAAATGCGCTTATCACAGCGCTCTTTGATGTACCATCATAGGTGTAACTGCCTGATACTGTTGGGATCGTAATTGTACGCTTTGCGATGCTCCACGTTACGCTTTTTGCCCCGGTGGTTGTATCCCACCACTCATACCCAGGTTTGGGCGTAAAAAGTGCGGTGTATGTGCCTGCATTTGTCGCAGATATATTGGATGCAGTAAGCTCGTTGGTGTTATAGTTGGTAAACTGCATGGTCTGCTCACTGCCGTTATAAGTAAGCGAGGACACAGGTACGGGCAGCTGTGATATAACGCCACGGGCCACAGTAACATTTAATGATGTACCGTATGTTACAATGTTATCCGTGGATATAGGAAAAAGGCGGTAATAATACGTATCGCCATAATTTAAGTCCTCATCCGTGTATCCATAAGTGCTGTACTGATTACGCACATTATTGGTAACGAGCAGGGTACCGTCTGTTATACCAGTAGGAGCGGATCCCAACTTACGCACAAGCAACGTGCATTTCCATGTGGCTATCGTTTCCCCGCCAACAATAACATCCTGCGGATCGCTCCACTTAACCACAACATTACGTGTGCCACCGATAATCACGGCAGATGCGCCCGATACATCCGGCAGGCGCACAACACCCGTACCACTCACAGCATGGATTGTTCCGTCCGGATCAATCATAATTGTTTCCCCGTCCGGCTTAACCTTGCCCACAAGCTCCTGTGTGGCAATCGGCACCTTAACAGCCTCGATTGCACGGGTAACGGCCCTGTTTTCCACAGGCTTATGGCTTGTATTGGACAGCTCGGCATCAACCTCGGTCTTACCGTCCACATATGCTTTGATACCGCGACTTGTTACAGGCTTATCACTGTTTATAGTCGGTGTCTCGTCAAATATAAGCTCATCCTGCTTTCCGGCAACGCGCAGAAACAGATCATTGACACCCTCGATTATTTCATCAACGGCCCGTTTCGCTTCTGCATCCACATTCTGGATAGCGTTATCCATCTGGTTAAGATTGCTTGCATTTATAGGAGTGGCGGTACTCGGCTCATTTTCCCAACCCACACCATTAGTATACTGTCTTGTGTATGCCATAATATCCTCCTATCGGGAAACTATCTTGGCCCTTAGATCCTGTATGCCGGTTATTGTCTGTGTCAATATCGGCGTAACTATTGTATCATGCTGCGCTCTCAAAAACAATGTATCGCCTATTTCAATATTTGGTAATGCACGCATAGTTATATCACTTGAATAATAGCGGAATTTACGCAGCATGGCAACAAGGCCTGTTATAAGGTCAGTAAGCGCACTCTCTGTGTATCTGCCGCCGCTAATCATGCTGTTGCTTGATATATTATAATAAGGCATATCGGGGTTATCATCATCCGGATCAAACAGCACACGATATTCTGCATCATTGCCATCACTGTCTTTATATGCCGCATATATGCCTTTATAATAGAATACGCCCTCATCCCATTTTGCTGTGATAAATTCGCCTGTGCCGATATTTGCACTGTTGACCTCACTACAAGGATACAAGGTATCGCTCGGATATATCTCCTCACTCGGAAAAAGAAACGTGCCATCAAGCAGCTTGTATTCCCGAAACGTACCATCACGGCCCAGGCCTCCGAATTTTCCTTGCAACTCAAGCATATCCTGCATGGATGCCTTTACCGCGATATCCGAGATCGGCACAGCCGGAGAATACCGTGTGCTTGTGCCAATCTTAACCTGCTGTGTTACAATGGTTGACGGATACGAGTGGCTTGATAATATTGCTATTGTTAGCGGTTCATAAAAATATTTTTTAATCAGGCCATCCGGTTCCCATATCTCAGTATTAAAATCTGCATTTCCCGCTGGCGATTCCACGCGTACATGCATCATAAACGGCAGCGCTACCGTTTCCCCGTTACTCATAACATAAGAGTTAAGAGGTGCAAATCGGTAGGAATCAGCAAGCACATAATCATCATCCGTATTCTGGAAAGCAGGATTGGTCTTATTATTGGCTGCATAATACCATTGAATAAAGAATATGCAGGAATATATATGATGTATGCGCTCTTTTAACCGTTTCCAACTGCGCCTGCTATCGTAAGTTTTGCCAACATCATATTTTGATTCAAAAAAGTTGATAAATGATCTTTCCTCGTAAGCAGCATCCTCCATGTAATAATCCGGAGCCTTAAAATAAACCATATTACAAGCCTCAAATATGGTATTGGATGATGCCGGTAATGTTTCAATGTTGTATGTAAGATCATATATAATTTCAATCGCATCCTCGTTACCTGTTCTTTTGTTGTAAAAGCGTACCGTGCGCCGGTCTGAAAACTCATAATATGGCGTTGTTGCAACATCCGTATTAACGCCACCGGTTATATCGGGATCAAACATATCCTGCCCCTGCAATATCACATAGCTTGCGTTATTCCAAAACAGCGCAGTTTTTGAGGAGCTGTATGTATAATAAAACATCTTTCGTCTGTCATACTCACACAGACCGTCCATCTGTATCACATACTCGCCGCTGCCGGACAATCCATAAGATGTGCCGATTACCTTGCGCAGATTTAATGCACTGTCCCTCTCGCAGCTTGTCACGATAAACGTGCCATAATGCAGCACATAATAAACAAACGGCACATCTGTGCTTGTCTGCCCATACTGTGCCCGCTCCTCTGCTAATAAACTCGATATATCAATCTCCATCTGCACATGGATTATCTTGCGCTTGATATTCTCGATGCCCACGCACTGAAAAGTGATAACATTGGCCTCACACAGACCAAACTTTACAGGCACTCGGCTCACAAGCGATTCATCAAATTTCATACTTTCCTTTATGAGCTGATCGTTTACGATATCATCACGATCTCCATTGGGGAAAGTAACACGGAAATTTTTAAGCACATTATCCTGCTTGAGCAGGCGCTTGATGCTGTCTGGTATAGTAATCATTATCGCTCCTCAATCGTCAAAACAACGCTAAAAAACACTTTTTGATAATTAAAAGCCTTGGTTGCAATAGCAGGTGTTGTGCTTAACGTAACATAAGCATCCACTGTGCGCATCTCGTTTGCGTTGTTAACGTACAGCAAAACGCTGTGGCTGCCCTCTGCGCTCTCATGTGATTTAAGATGGTCAATAAGCTGTGTATATGTGTACGGGTTAAGCGCAAGGGTTACAGTTCCTGCAACACGCTTGCGCACAACCGTGCGGTGTTTTCTCCACCATCCATCCACGTAATCCGTGCCGCCATACTCCGGAGCCTCGCTCATATTATATGTTCCTGCTGCAATATAATCATCACAGGCCCAATTATCAATAGCAATCAGCATATCACACCTCCGTCATGGAAAGGCGGTTATATCCGCTTGCGTTGGTAAATACGCGGTTCTGATTTTCCACCACTCGGAAAATATCAGCAGCATCGCCCTCAAGCGAGATATCAAGCCCTCTGTCCACAATCTCCTGTAACAAGTCTACCATTTTTCTGACATAAAATCCATCACTTGTTACTGCCGCATCATTGGTCCTGGCGCTGCTCACATTAACCTTGTACTCCGGCACATCGATTAAATTCTTGAAATCGAACGCATCACGCACAGCATCGGTAACGATATCGGCGTTTTCTGTTACACCCTCGGCAAATAATTCCATCATATCCGGTGCGAACGTGTGGAATTTTGAAAGCGGCCCCTCTTTTGGCTCGGAAAAGCCGATAAAATCGGCAATTTTATCGCCCATCTGTCCCAGACCGTCTTTAAGGCTGCCCCAGCCATCCTTTATGCCCTGCACAAAGTTGGCAATCAGATCCTTGCCCCACTCAAGTGCCTCTGTAATGCGAAATGCTCCCTTAATGCTTTCCCACACGTTTTCAAAAAACTGCCCGATTGTACTAAAAGCGGCTTCGATATTCTTTTTGGCCTCGGAAAACTTTTCCTTAAACCATGTACCAACCTTGGCAAACACATCCTTGATGGCCTGCCAAACCTTGCTCATGTTGTCCTTTACTTTATCAAACTGCTCCTTGATATTGTTTTTGACGGTTTCAAAGATGCTCTTAAACCACTCTCCTGCGCCCTTAAACGCATCCTCAACTCTTACCCATGCATCCCCGAATATCTGCCCGATACCGTCCACCACGGGGCTAAATGCGCCCAAAATCGCCACAATAATCTGCGGTATCGCTTCAATCAATGCCATACATATTTCCGGCAGGTGCTGTGCAAGTGCCATTACCAGGGTAACCGCGCCCTGTATAAGCACAGGCGTGCAGGCGATCATTGCATTAACAATAGCCTCCATAATCTGCGGCAGTACAACAATAATTGCATCGATAATATCCGGCAGATTCTGCGCGATCATTTCAATCATTGCCACGATGCCATTTATTACAATCGGCAGGTTTGTGGCTATATCGTCTGCGATAATCTGTATCAGTTCCGGTAAAGCCTCGCCTATTGCAAGGATAAGGTTAGGCAGCTCGGTTATGATGCCATTTACAAGCTCCAAAATCCCGCTCATGATAACAGGAGCGCTTGCAGTAATCGCACCAACAAGCCCCTTAATAACCTGCGGTATCATTTTTACGAGCTTTGGCAGGCCCTTTATGATGCCATTGCCGATTGTAACCGCAAGATTTACGCCCGCTGTGACAATCTTTTTAATGCCGCTCGGATCAGATAACTTTTTCCCCAGGCTATCAAACAGCTGCAAGCCTGCATCAAGTATAACGGGCAGAGCCTGCGTGAGTGCATCTGCGATTGATACCACAATATCCGGCACCTTTGCCACAATCTTATCAACAAGAGGCGGCAATGCACCTGCAAGGCCATCAAACAGGATGCCCGCAAGGTTAAGCAGCACATCAAGCGCACCATCAAGGTTATCCGCTATCCCGTCCACAATGGATGTGAGCAGATCGGTGCCAAAACTTACCACCTCCGGCAGGCTGTCCGTTAAAACGCCCACAATGGATGGCACCACCTGCTTGAGCATACCCACAACCTTGCCCGATATATCGCCAACCTTTTCTAGCATGGAGGAAAAGCCCTCTGAAAACTTTTCCGGCCCGCCCTCTTCGCCTGCAAGCAGGGCCGTAAAGCCCTCCATGATAAGGTTTAGGCTCGGCAGCAGTTCGCTTGTAAGGCCGCGCTGTATGCCGCTTACTGCGGTCTGTAAATCCTGCAAGTTATCCTTAAACTGTGCAGATGCTTTAACCGCCTCATCCGACATAACGCCGCCAAGCTCATGCACACGATCACGCATGGCCTGCGTTTCCTCTGCCGACTGGTTAAGCAGGGCACCAAGTTCTTTTGCGGATCCACCAAGCAGCTTATTTGCAAGCACTGTGCGCTCTGTGCCTGCCTCCATGCTCTGCAAGCCCTCAATGGTTCGTGCAAACAAATCCTCCTGCGAGAGTGTAGCAAGCTCCTCCTCGGATATGCCGAGCTGTTTGAAAGCATCGCTGTCATCCTCCGCTGCCTTGGCCAAAGTTGTCATACCGCGTTTCATGGAATCGATGCTTGTGCCTGCGTGCTGCATAACGGCATCCCACTCCTGGTAAGCCTCGGCGCTCATGCCCAGCTTTTGGCTCATTTTGTCGATATTATCGCCGTATGATGCCGCCTCCTGCGCACCACTCACAAGCGCACCCGTGACAGCCGTAGCAGCCCCCACAGCGGCCACGCCAACCTTGGCCACCGTAGCAAAGCCTGCGCCGATTGCCTTTCCGGCAGAAGCAAATTTTGTACCAAAATCAGAGGCCTTGCTTTCGGCCCCTGTTAAACCCTTATCATATTCCGATGTATCGAGGGAAAGTTTAGCAAACAGATCAAATACATCCATACAGCCTATCCTCCAAACGATAATCCCGCTTTTTGGATGATATCCATGGCGATATCATCGCCCGTGCGGGTATCCTCTTCAACAGGATACCATATATCCTGCAATGTTTTCGCCACAATCTTATTCTGCGGAGCGTAATACAGGCTGTTGGCTATATATAAGCGGTATATCGTGGCTCGTTGCTCGTCCTCAAGCCGCGCCAAAATATACCGCACATAATTTTTTAAGCTCTTTCTGTTGCCTTGGTATTCGCCGTAACAGCGCCAAAATACGCGCTCTCCGTCTACTCCTGCTCCGCAGATACGAAAAAACCGCGCAACTCCTCATTATTCATGATTTCAAGGATCACGCCCACAAGGCGTGTTACGATATTAAGGCCATCAAGCGGAGTGGGATCAATGCGCAGCATAATCTCCATGGCATCCTGCTTGTGGTCTGCAAGGATACTCTTGGCGATGTCAATGGGCTTTTTTGTATTGACCACCTTTTTTGTTTTCTCATCGCCCAGGATGCGGGCCATGGGGCCTATCAAATCGCCCCACAGCTCCAGCGCCTCCTCATCCTTGTAATCAGTAAGTTTTTTCATTTTGGCTACCCTCCTTTGGTTGATTATTCGTTTGTTACGGTTACAACGCATGTATCTCTAAACGTCTGCCCGTCAACTGTAATGCTCGCGGTAATCGTGCTGGTTCCTGCTGCCACGCCATTTACCACACCGCCGCTTGTAACGGTTGCAACAGAATTATTTGAGCTTGCCCATGTTACAACAGCCGCCGCAGGACTTGTGGTCGCGGTAAGCGTTTCGCTCGCATTCTTTACGATACTCGTGGTTGACTTGTTGAGCGTAATGCTGCCTGCCGGTGCGCCCTCTTTTACATAGATTTCATAGGGCACGGTATCCTGTGATGCCATGCTGTAATGGCCTTCAAAATTGAAAGCAAACTTGCCCTTTTCCTTGTCTGTACTCTGAATCTGAAAGCCTCCGGTGTTCAGCGCGTTCATCAAGTGAATCGCCATAAAGCCCGCATTTGAGCCGGTGTTCTGATCGGAGTAGTCTCCAATCCACCAAACGTCTGAAAAGTCTGCCGCGATCACATCATTACGCGGTACGATATGGGTGGCATCGGATCCATCCACATCCGCAGCACCAACGAGCATCTTTGCAATCGCCGCAGTAACGGTAACAAAGGTGCCGCTCATGGTAACTGCGTGATTGTCGAGCTTTTTAAGCTCCATCATATTCTTGGGGCAGGAATCAACATCTTCGCCCATATCCTTAAACGTCATGGCATCCGTAAACTGCACGCCGCCAGACGTTGCGCCAATGAGGTTACCGATGGTTCCTGTCGCGGGCGTAAAATCATCCACAAGGATACCCGCATTCATTTGAAGTTGTTTGAAAGTGTTAGCAGGAATCTGCGTAAATTTCATTGTTTTTCCCTCCTTTTAGGTTAAATATTCGACCTCTATATTTAAGACGATACGCCGCACCATGTTATCGCTTGGCTCATCCATCCTCTGCGCCCATGGCTGGCCTCGTTTTATCCAAATGGCGCCATCATCACACGCCACCTGCCTGCCTCCTCTGCCGATAAACTCGGCAATCTGCTGCTCCTTGGCTGTTATATCTGCCCAGGATGCAGACCGATACCACAGGGATGCGCTCTGTGCAAGTGTTGCGCCAAAAAAATCCTTGGATGCCTCATAAGTGATATACGGCAGCGCCGCATCATCCGGCACCGTGTTTTCGTCATACGCGGGCAGACCAAAGCTGCTCCAAAACGCCTGTAATGCCTGTAATGCCGTCATGTTGGTAAGCTCCATTCCTCGGCAGACACCTGCCGCATGTTGAGCGTGGAGCTTGCCGGTGTGCGCTTATCATCGCCATCAGACGTTACGCGGAATATTTTGCCATCACGATCACGCTTGAAAACATCATGGTACTGTAAGTTAAGCGCCTTGCTTGTGGTCACGGTATAAAGCCCCGTAACGCCCTGCTGCTGCGCCACACGGGCCTGCATGGAGTTATCAAGCACGATTGCCGCATCAAACTCTGCACCCTCCACATACTGCGTGATATAGCCGCCATAGCCATCTGCAACGGTCTGCTTGTCAAGCATTATGCACTTTTCCATCGCCTCGCTTAACAGGCTCATATCACTCTGATCCTCCGGTACTGATTTAACCTTGATGCAAATGCGCTCTGCCAATCGGCGCCAGCGCTTGATGATCCGTTATTGCTGCCGCCGCTCTTGGAGTAAGAATACCCGCCAAAACTCTCACTGTTATAAGGAGACATTGCAGGGCTGTCAAGGTTTCCGTTTTTCTCCTGCCAAGCTGCAATCTCTTCTGCAAGTGCAAGGAAATCGGCAGGCGGGGACATGATCCAGATGCCGCCGTGGAAATCCTCATCCACAAGCTCAAATTCGCCATCCTTGTTACGCTTATGCACGCCATCATTGCGCCTGCTGCCAACGATCCGGATATAATCCGTTGGAATAACAAGAGCAGGCGAGATAGCGCCATCAACTATGCTCCAATCGCCTATATTTATATCTACGGCGTATGTAAAGTAGTTTTTAATGCTTGCGCAAATCTCGCCTAACATATTATCTCTCCTGTTTCTTTCGGCCCCTCTTGGGAGCAGGTGCCGCAGCCTTTTCCTCCACCTCCGGCGCGTTCATAATTTCCACATCATCCGCAGGCTCCTCGGGTTTCGGCTCCTCCTGCGCGGCAGTGGCATAGGCTTTAGCCTCCACCCAACCGCTTGAGAGAAATGCCGCTATATGGTTATCATTCGTAAGTTCCATTGTTGCGCCATCTTTTGTAACGATCATATCATCACTCCTCGTTTACCGTTAAGCCGGTAAGCCCATAGATACGGCTGTACGATTCGCCATCCTTTGTTGCTGTAACCTTGATTTTCTGCGTATCCTTATCCGCGATGCGGAAAATGTTGATACCATCCGGATCAAGCGTTACAGGGCCGTGGAATCCGTTTACAACCTCAACCGTAAGTACGGCATCTGCTACATCACAGGCAAAGTGCAGTGCAAGATAATTGCCGCTTGCCTCATCCCCGCTAAACGCGCTGGAATAATCTGCAATGTATTTCAAGGTACCCGTGATCTCATCGCCCACGATTGCGATATCACTCTGCAAATCTGCTACAAACTTTCCGAACAAATCCTCACTTGCAGAGATTTCGGTATCTGCTTCGACACTGGTAAGGTCAGTGTCGATTAAAAAGTTCCGAACAGAGTGGCGATAGCCTTGGGTCTCGTAACCTTTGCGCCATACACATGCAGGCCTCTTACTGCATCGCTAAAGGATGCCTCGGGCCGCAGGGCCTCGGTCTTTATGATCTGCTCCGCATAGGTGGTTGCATCACTGATCTGTGCCGTGATGCTGTAAACAGGAGTGTCCGCAGAAGTCTTAACCACATTGTTGCTCATGTAGATGTCAAAGCCTGCCACACGGCCCACAAGACCATTTACGATGGTACCCTGTGCCACGCCGGCAACAGAGGTAAAGCGTGCATCCTGCAAAAGCAGTGCATAAGCCTCGGGCGGGATCACAAGCGTGCGCCCCTGTGTGGGTACGTTCTGCTTGTCCAGCTTTGTGCGCAGAGCCACGATATTCGCATAAATGTTTGCCGTGGTCAGAGCGATAGGCGATCCGGAAGATCCCACATAGTTATCGCTTGAGCCTCCTGCTGCGATCTTCCCAAGCAGGAAAGCATCGGATACATCTGCAAGCGAATAGGATGCGCGGCCCATAGCCGTATCCATGATATCGCCTGCTGCCTGCGCCTTATCCACATCATCAAGGTTAAAAGCAAAGTACTTCTGCTGATCGATAACCAGTGTCTGATCGCTTGTGGACAGTGCATCATAAGTCAGATCGGTGCCCTGTGTATAGGTACGCACCTCAACATCGCCGATGGTGTTGATGTGCACGGTATCGCCCGCGTTCTTGATCTCGCCCTCGTAATTCCGGTTAACGAGGTTGGTAGCGACATGATTCTTTTCCAGGTTATACAAGAGCCTTGCGTTCCAAAGCTCGGGGATAAAACTTGTAACAGCCATCCTTTTATTCCTCCTTAAATCTGATTGTTATTGAGGGATGTTTTAATATCATCCCAGTTTTTATTGATCTCTTCCGGTGTCATACCCTTGATATCTTCTCGGGTAAAGGCTTTGGTCGGTGTTGCTGCCGGAGGCGTCGGGGTTTTGGCACCCTGCTTGCCCTCGGTTACAACAAAATCAGCCCACTCACTCTTGATGCTTTCCACAACAGCTTTTGCATCCTTGATCTTGCCATCCTTGTCAAGCTCGATCTTGGACATATCGGATACGCGGATGATCGCATCATATCGCTTGTCGGATACACCTGCCTGCTTGAGCAGTTCACGAAAAGCCCTTTCCTTGGCACTCTGTGTCGCCTTGGCATCCACATCTGCCTTGTACTCATCATACTCGGTCTGCAATGCCTTGAGCTTTTCTGCGGTCTTTTCTGCCTCCTCAAGTTTGGCCTGCGCCTTAACAAGATCCTTTTCCACAGTCCCTAAACGCTCGGCCTCTGCCTTGTACTTGTCGGCATCTGCCTTGTAAGTATCCCGCTCCTTGGCAATCTCATCAATAACAGCCTGGTGTGCATCGATAATCTGTGATACCTTGTCCTCGTCCAGCTCCATTGCTTTAAGCATTTTTCTAGTAAGTGCCATTTTACCTATCTCCTTTGCTCCGGTGGCCATGCTCGGCCATTTGATTGGTTTTAAGCGGCTGTACCTCGCCCCTTTGGGTATAAAATACCACACACGACATCTTGTGTCAATACAGATACAACACCACAATATCTTGTGTAGCTGTGAACGAGTTTAGGCTCTCCCCCTATAACCTTCTTATATACTTTTATTTCTTATATACTTTTTTATTTTACACGAAAATACTACACGAAAAAAATATAATATAAATATAATAAATATATATATAATAGATATTATAAGGGTTTGGTTATGTAAAATAGAACAAATGTTCGATAAATTATCCTACACATCCTACACGATACTTTCCGACAGAAAACAACAAAATATGGACGGTTGTTATACAACAAACCGCCCACGTGTAACATGAAAACTGTGTAGGATCATGCACAAAATTTTAGGTTTTAAGAGCTGCCTCCATGATCGCACTGTAATGCTCGCTGTGATTTGTGGCGGCATCCCGCAGAAAATGATTTTTGCCTGTGATATGCTTATATTCCCCATATTCTACATAAGGCGCATACTCCACGTTGGTGCCGATATATACGGCATCCTCATTATCTACAACCTCGTGCGTGATACTATTGCGCAGCCTGCCGGTATCCACTGGGCACTCATCCTTGGCGTATCCCTCGGCCTCCTGCCCGATGGCCTCAAGTGCTAACGCCACCTGCTCACGCATCGCGGCAAGCACCTCCGGCGCTTTACTTGTTATCTGCACGCTTGCGATCTTTGCCATAATATCACCTCATTTGTTTTATATTCGTAATCAGATGCTTTCCGTAAAGTATCATATTACTTTCGTCAATATCAAGCAAAACCTCTTTAGCATCATGTGGTATGTGGAGATCCTTTAATTTGTAACTCTCATCTCCTATTCTTTCCGTATATTTTCTTAAAATTTTATCCTGCTCAATGGTAATTATCATAATTATATTCCCCCGTCAATAATTTATAAACTGTTGTTGAAATCTCTCTTGGATTGTCGCTTGTCATATATTCACATACGGATTCTGCAACAAACTCATCAACATTTCGCAAACCGTAATATGATAAAACCTCTCCTGCTTGTTTTATTTTATCCATATCCTCATCGCTACCTTGCCATTTTTCAACACCAAGATCCTTTTTTGTTTTTTCAAAAAGATCCTGTAATTTTGTGCTTTTATATTCACTCGGAACATACGGTGCAAGGCCCTTTTGTACTGCGTGGCCTAATTCGTGTGATAATACCGTTTCAGCTTCTCCCGTAACCCACCATCCAATCTCTTTTTGCTCGATTGCCATTTTCGTTGTTTTTTTCACGGCATTGGTGGATGATACATCACGCTTTTTTAGTAAAATTGATTTTGCGGCGGGCTGATATCCTGCAACTGCTGATAATTTAGGAACAATGCGCACTTCATCGAGCACGCCCATTTTATGAAGATCTCCAAATTTGTTGTAATAATCTGTTATCGTTTTATTTAACATGTTAGCATACTCAATATTTACAAACTCAAAATCAGAGCACGATAATCCTAACACCTTTTCCAAATACTCGCGCGCCTCCTCGATTGTTTTTGCAGGCGTAAACTCGATGCCTTTTTGTGGCTTTTCTGCCTCCTGCGGCTTTTCTTTCGGTTCCATACCTCGCGCCGCCTGCTCTGCCGCTATCTGCTTATCATGCATGGTAGTATCACGCTCGTGGCCTACATACGATATCGAGCCATCTGCGCGGCGAAATCCCACGATCCTATCCCGCATCGAGCAGCGGCAGTTCCAGATTTCGCTCCCGTCCTCGCACTCCGGATCTGCTGGATACCGGCATCCATTGCTAAACGTATCATCAATATCAATTTCCTCGCCATCGATTTCCAAGTGGCTTGCCCTTGTGCGATCATCCGGTGTCGCAATCCATACCTTTTTCTGCACCACTCCCTGCTCCGCAAGCTCCTCGTAACTATCCTGCCTGCCAAGGTTTTCTGCGGCTGTGGTCATGGTGCGTGCATTGCGAACCGCAGAATCCTTGTTATATCCGACTACATCAAGCAGGCGCGTGGCAATAGCGGGGATGGAATCACCATTTAGGATACCTTGCAAAAGTCTACTCGCAAACTGTTTGGTATTCCATGGTATGTCCTTATCCGGATCCAGCTCCTTGTGTGGTAGTTTAATATCGCCATCTCGTTGCAGGCGCTCAACTGTGTGCTTATCCACCATATCAAAGCTGTATTGATCGGTATCGAAATCATCAGTATTAGCCGCGATATATCTTTCCCTGTATTTACGCTTATCCTCTGCCATTTACTCGCATCCCCACTCTCCTGCACTCATCGGCCACGTTGTTATAGCTTACCGCATATACCTCTGCCATGGAGCCGTTTACCACATCAAGCGCCTTTTGGTTTACCTCTGCCAAAACCTTGGTAAAATCCTTGATGATCGCATTGTATTCCTTGGAGCCGAGTGTTTTTTCGCGCACCGCATCCTCATATGCCTTGCGGGCATCCTCATCCATTGGATGCGCTTTACGCTCCTCGTATAGCTCCTGCGTATCCTTGCGCACGCCATCGAGGTATTTTGCAAGCCTTTTCTGTATTTTAACAAGGGCAGGATCCGTATTGTAAATCCTGCCCATGGTTTTCTCGGTCTGCCCGAGGATTTTATCAGCCTGCGTTCTGCCCCTGTCCTGTATCGCCGCCATTCTGCTCATCCTCCTCATCATCCGGAGCCTGTGCGAGTGCCGCAAACCGGTCTGCCTCCTCGGCATCCTTGCGTTTCATAATTTCGTCTATTTCGTCAATATTGAGGAACGGCAGATGCTTGAGTATCGTTTCATCATCCAAATACTGACCAGCAGCAAGTACCATGTTGGTAACCTCCGGCTGATTGGTGGTCTTGCGCCGGTGGTATGTGGGGCTGTCCTCAATCCCAAGCAGCGCAAGCAAACCTTTGATCGCCTCTGTAACACAGTACTCGTACCCGTCACATTTAAGCTCAAGATTTTCATAAGCTGCATTGATCGCGGTGGCCGTTACATTGCCTGCGGATATCTTATCCGTATCAAGCGCCATTGCATCGCGGTACAGGCTGTCTCGCAGATCGGATAGCACAACCTGGGTGGCCTGATACGGAACCTCCATGGTATGGCTCTCTGCCTTTGCGCCATCATCATCCACCGCAACTGCATGTATAGTGCGAGTTCGCTCAATAAACTGCGCCAAATCAACATCATCCATACCGCCTGCGTTATTGATAGTCCAGTATATCAGGCTCGCCTCGTCAATGGTATTGCACATGCCGCTCTGTATCAGATCATATCCATCAATTTTCTCGCGCAGCCCCGTAAGCTCGGATTGATGCTCTTTGTTTGCCCACAGCGGCACAATCGGAAAGCCCTCGTAATTTTCCCCGTCCACAATCTCAACGCCGTCTGCCTCGGTTGCCTCGGTGTTGAGCTTGTATGTGGTCTTTTCGCGGATGATCTGCGCTTTTCCCTCTGCAAAACGCATTTCCGTGTATCCGTCCTCCTCGTAAAGCGTGGCCCGCAGCGGCTTGTTCTTAGCCACCTGCCAAAAGCGGATACCGGCATGGAGCGCACCGTCCTCCTCGCCGAAAAGAGGCACAAACTCCGTGGCTTTGAATACCTCCACATGGTCAAGGTTTAAGAACAGATAAGACACCGCCCCCCACAGTGCATACTCTCCTGCGGTAAACAGATCGGTGTCGAAATCATCCCCGCCAAGCGCATCCTTGGTGGAATCATCATTAAACGTCACACCATCCCCGAGCAGGTAACTGTTTTCCTGCTTAACAAAGATCGGGAAAAATGCGTTGCAAAATTTGTAGTTTGCAGAGAAGTTATCCGGCACAGCCTCGCCGCTAATGGTATAAAGCAGCTTTTTGTATGCAAGTATTGTGGTATTCCGGCGCTTGAAATACTCGTATGCAGTAAGAGCCTCGGAAAACATAAGGCTTGCGCGGTAATCATCAATCGCGCCCTGCACAAATGATAACAGGCTTGGCCCACCGCCTGCTGCCAACAGATCCTCGTAAAATTTCATAGCGTATCCTCCTTAATCTCATCATTGAGGCCTATGTTTACAGTTATTTTCGCTTTCTTATACAGTTTTCGGGCAAGTGATGCTGCGCTGTCGGGACAATCATCATGCTCGGCATCCTCGGTATAATCAAGGATTTGGTTTATATACTCATCATCAGTGCCCGCCACAAATATAACATACTGCCAAATTGCTTTCAAGTAGGCTGAAATCTTGATATGCTTGTTCATACTCTCATGGTATGTAACCATCCGCAGGCCGTACTTGCGTTTGAGATCGCGGGCAATCATACCCTTGTCGGCATTTGTCTCGTTTAGGCACTTACCAAGCGCAAGCCTGCTGTAATCCTTGACGATATCCGGATAACAGTTCTCGATATGCTTTTGCCAACAACGCCCGTATATGTAAAAATGCCCGTCTTTCCACGCCATTGCCGTAAAGGCTGTGTAATCCTCGCCACCGTATGCGGCATCAATCTGACACATGGCACCAATGATATTCGCAGGATCTGCACCGATTGGCCGCTCCGGAAAGAGCAGGTTTTCGTCTGCGATTATTTTTAGTTCATAGTTACATGAAAACAGGCTCGGGGTCATGCTCGCCTTGATGTGGGCAAGCTCATCCTCTGATATGATCTTGCGTACCTCTTCATGGTAGCAGTTATACTTGACAAGGTTAGGCATGAGCGTGCTTGCATCATCCTTGTGCCACATTGTGAGCGTGTTTATGATGCGCCCATCACGGTTTTTTATGTTTTGGAGCTCCTGGTATATGAGCTTGGTCTGCTCGCGCTCGGCCTTTGATATGCGATCCTTGATATTTATAATATCATCCGTAAATATAAAATCGAAATGCTTACCAGTAAGCGATGCGCCTGCGCCAACGCCCACGAGCTGTGATGTGCCCTTAATATCAGCGGATAGGTTTGTGGATATTTCCGTGGCGCTGTCCACTGTCAAGCGCAGGTTTACGCCGTAAATGCTCTGCACAAGGTAAAGCGTGTGTGGATCCTTGATTATTTTGGATACTTGCTTTATGATTTCCTTGATATCACTTTCCGTTTTACGCATAAACATTGTGCGCTTGCTCGGTAGCAGGATGATGATAAGCGCCAAGGCAATCGATACGCAGGTGGTTTTATATGTGCCACGGGATGCGGCAATGCTTGTATCGTCTTTCCCGCGCAACATGGTTGTAAGCCACTCATTATGCAAAGGCCCGAGTTTATCAAACCCGAGCATATGGCCAAATTTATCGGGCTTGCATTTTAGAAAATCAATCGCCTGTTTCTGTGTTATCATCATCAAGCACCATTTTTTCAACATCCGCGATCACATCCTGCTCAACCTCGGCAATCATAACCTTTTCCACAGGTTTCTGCCCCACGGTATCACGCAGGGTTTCAAAAGCCTTTACATTCCCGCTCATGGCCTGCTGAAACAGCTTTGCCGTAATCGCCTCGGCACCGGAAACGATATTGCCATCCTTATCCTTGAAATCCTTTTCGAGCAACATTTCAAGGGCGTTGCGCAGATCACGCTTGCGCCTGCGGGCCTCCGCAGATTTCTGCCCGCCCTTCGAGGCTTCTTCGTGGGTAAACTTATGGATATCATCGCCTTTTAACAGGTTCTGTTCATTCGCCATTTAACAACACCGCCTTTCTAAATATTACAACCATGGAGGGAAACGGCGCACGGTCAATTATTTTTCCACCGCCAAATTTTAATCTTCCACGAATAAAACGAATTTCAGCTTTATTGTAAATATAATCGTGAAATGCGTTTGTGTCCGTCCGAGCCGGTATTAACATAACCACAATGTCCGCATTGCATGTCGCACACTTTACGATCCAATCTGCCGTTGATTTTCTTCCATAAGGGGGATTGCAATAAACCCTTTCGCCGGTCAAATCAGCATTAAATCCGCTGTTTTCTTTTGTGTACCACTTATCGCATAAATGATTATCGTTATCCGCACATAAATCAACTGTAAAATGAAATTCGGCATTTAATTCGTCAAATAATTCTTTTGGTGTACGCCAATCATCTTTTTCCGATGATAACATCAAACTGTTCTTCCATTCACTCATTTTTGATTGCCTTTCCTCCCGTCAAATTTTCCCATCTCTGTATGATTACATCACAATAATGCGGATCTAACTCACACATAAAACATTTGCGCTTTGTTTGTTCGCAGGCAATCAACGTACTGCCAGAACCGCCAAACACATCAATTACGTTTGCGCCCTCATCGGTAAAGTCCTGCAAAATCTCACCAAGCATTTTTACAGGTTTTTGCGTAGGATGCACACGTTTTTCATGCTCACCTTCGCGGATCATGCCGTTCCATAATTGATGATAAATACGCACAGGCGTATGGAAACTGCACCAAGCCATTTCCCCATCTGCGAAATTGTTGCGCATTCCGCTTTCGCCACGCTTATCCCAGATAACCCATCCATCAGATGCAGGCAGGAAATCAAGAAAATAATTACCGCCCCAAATAATCAACTTTGTGCATACCTGCGATAACGCCTCATAAGCCTTTTGCGCTGTTTCCGTTGTATTATCGCCAACAATCGGAGCGTATTTGCCCCTTTTCGCCAGATGCTTTTTGCCATAGCCGATAACTGTTCCTTCGTTGTTTACCACGCCAATGCCATACGGCGGATCTGTAAGCACAATATATGCTTTCTCGCCATTTAACAGGAGATCAATCACATCCTTGTCCGTACTATCGCCACAAATCAGCCGATGATCGCCCAACTTCCAGATATCGCCCAACTTACAGCGCGTTTCAACCTCATCTGGTGCTTCGTCCTCGCCACCCTGCGCAGGTACATCATCATCTTCCAGATCGATGCCCCAATCGATATCATAATCGGTAAAATCAAGCTCCGGTATCTGATCTGCAAGCAAATCAAAATCCCATTCGGATTCGTTCAGCTTGTTATCAAGCAGGCGCAGTTTCTGGGCCTGCTCCTCTGTCAAATCCTCAAGGCGTACCACAGGCACCTCTTTCATTTTAAGGCGCTTGCATGCTGTCAAGCGGCAATGCCCGATAATGAGCACATTATCCTTGTCAACCACAAGCGGCTGTACAATGCCGAAATCCTTAATGGATTGCATAACATTTTTAATCTGCGTTTCCGGATGCTTTTTTGCATTCCCTGCGTATGGCTTTATATCAGACAACTTTATTAATTCTGTTTTCATACCTCGCTCCATTCTGCAACTATTTTAGCATATTCGTGGTCAATGTGTCTATTATCAGCCATATTATACCCTCCATTTCTCAAGATCTGCGATAATGCAGGCATATGCATCGGCAAGGCCCTTGTTGTATGCAGAAATCACATCCCCGCCCTCATACCGGAGCTCTGCCTCGCGCCGCCTGCGCTCGTAATTGTCTTTTGTGATATCAAAAGCGGTTTGCAGGGCATCAAACCTGCGGGCCTTTTCATCCTCGGTTAAATGTAACATTATTCCTCCACCTCCATCTTTGCTCCGCAATTAGGGCAGTAATTGCTTTTTGAATGTTTACATCCGCAACCATCGCAATTATATGTTCCGTTTTGATTGTTTACCCAGTGCCCGATCTTCATTGACGGATTATCATTTTTATCCTCGCTTTCTGCCTGTGGCTGTTCTTCAATATCTCTTACTTTTTCCTTTTCAATAACTCCAACGATATTCTGACATCCACAATGTGGACAATCAAAAGCATTATAGTAAACCGTACATTCTGTTAAACAATTAAGCCCAACAGGTCTTTTAACCACTTCATATCTATTCTTTGCAAGAAGTCGAAACCTCCTACCGCATACATTACATTTTCTCATTTATTATTCCTCACTTTCTGCCTTAATGTTGAATCCTTGATATATTGCATTTCCTAAAGCCTGTACTAACTGCTCGTCCTG
>Ga0310786_10001513_pt1 | contig 37399 bp, 27 predicted proteins | sample AusTroGonzalo_MG_FD_203881 | JGI IMG/M metagenome (GOLD analysis project Ga0310786, IMG submission 203881) | Bovine rumen microbial communities from tropical cattle in Woodstock, Queensland, Australia - Gonzalo_03 (v2) (version 2) | ecosystem: Host-associated > Mammals > Digestive system >... | reverse complement strand
AGCGCGAGATAGCGACCGGCGGGCTTGTCCCACTGGAGCATCCTGTAGTCGGTTACGATCTTGAGGAGCGCCGGTATCGCCGCAGTGCCCTGGCCGGCCTCCACCTGGGAGACGGCCTTGTCGAAGGCGGCGGGCTTGGGGATGTCCAGCGCCGTCACGTCGGCAAGCTTGAACTCCTTCGTGACCTTGCCCTTCTCTATCACGTATTTCTTGTCGCGGGGATGCCATTTCACGTCCCCGGAGAACGACTCCGTCTCGGTGGAGACGGTGCCCTGCAGCGCGAAGGCGTTTGCCGCCGCCGCCACAGCCATTGCCACGATCAGTTTCTTCATTCTGCTTACCTTTCTAAATGTTTGCCCTTAAAGTCCGCCAAGGTCACTTCGACTCCCCCGCCCCCGCCGGCAGGTCCGCTTTGGCCTGGTTCATGCAGTTGCCGATTTCCGTGCGGGCCTTTCCGTTCGGGAAGAGGTCAAGATACTCCTGGCCGAACTTCATCACGCGGTCGGCCTGCTCCGCGCCCATCTTTGCAAAGAGGGGAACCATCGTTGCATACGCGCGCTCGAGGTTGCGCACGGCTCCTGGCTCCATCTTGTCGAAAGGCACCGCTTCCGTCGGGCCGTGGGCCTGGAGGAACACCTGAAAGACCGCCGCCGCCTTTCCGCACGTCTCGAGCGCCGCCTCCTTGAGGTCCATCGCCTCCTCGGCCTTCATGCGATCGACGAGCACGTCGCCCGAAAGAAGGTCAAGCTCGTCCTGCTCCCACTGGGGCTTCGTCTTCCAATACTGGCGGACCTTCTTGAGCGCGGCAATCGCGGCCCCGAAGTTCTTCCCGCGCATCGTGGCGTCCTTCTCCGTGCGGCCCTGGTCCGACGCCACGGCGACGAGCATGAAGTTCGCGTCGGCGGCGATTGCCATCTTGGCCATCTTCGGATCGGAGAGGAACTGGTCGAGGGCCTCGCGAGCCTCGGGAAGCGACCCCTGCTTCCAGGCGCACTTCGCCTCGCCAAGGCGGGCCTTGGCGACGATTGTCGTGGAATTCGTCGAGGCGAGCCTTATGGCCTTTTCAAACGCCTGGTTTGCAAGATCCCAGCTCTTGGCCTCGATAAGGGCCTCGCCGGCGTTCAGGAACTGTGAAGCCGTGTAGGAGCCGTCCGTGCGGAGCATTTCCGCATAGATCTCCGTGCCTTCCCTCTTCATTCCCATCTCGATCAGGTTCTTCGCAAGGCGCGGCTTCGCGTTCTTTGCCTCGTCGGAATCGGGGAACTTCTTGGAGAGGCGGTCGAGGGCCTCCTTTGACTTCTCCATCTCGCCCATCGCAGTGTAGATGGTGCCGAGCTTGACATAGCCGCCCTTGGCCCATTTGCCCTCCGGATATGCCGAAAGATACGCCTCGTAGCCCTTGGTGGCGCGGTCGCGGTAAAGCGGGAGGTTCTTCTCCGGCCTCTTCATGCGGCTCCAGCACTCGCCCACCATGAACATCGCGGCTTCCTTGAGGGTCTTGTACTTCTCCGTGTCCTCCTTGTTGGTGGAAGGATCCTTCAAGGCCTCGTCCGCGGCGGCCGAAAAGCCGGAGAACTGCTTGATGGCGCGCACGATCTGCGCCGTACCACGCTTTTCCTCGGCCTCGACGGCCTCCGGAGTGGAGTTCGTGTCGGCGGAGGCGAGGATGTCGAGCCCGTCGTTCTGGTAGAGCTGCGCCAGCTGGAACTGGGCCTGCAGACGGCGGATCTTGACGGTCTCGACGGCAAGATACTTGTTTTTCCACGCGATTTCCGCCGCACGGTCGCCAAGCTTCCCGAAGCACTCCGACATCTTGGCGAGTGAAACGGCATAGACGGACGAATTGGTGTAGTTCTCCGCGATTATGCGCCAGAACTTCATCGAGTCTTCATAGCGCTCGGCCTTCTGCAACTCGGCTGCGCGGGAAGCCGCCATGTTCGCCGCCGAAGGATGGCGACGGTAGTTGAGGCAGAAGTCGGTGTAGAGCCTGTCAGCCCGCGCAAAGTTCTTGTATTCCGTCTCCTTTGCGGCGAGCCTCATCACGGCGTCGCCCGCGGCGGTCATGACGACCTTGTCCTTGAAGCCGGAGAACCGCTCCGCAAGATAGCCCTCCACGGCGTCGGCGTTGATGCGGTATTCGTCGCGGAGCTTTTCGTCCTTCGTCTGGAGGGTGAGGTCGACGTAGGCCGAGGCCACGTGTTCGACGGCCGTCACCGACTCCGGAAGCTCCGGATACCTTGCGAGAACCGCAAGATACGCCTCGATCGCCTCCTCGTAGCGGTCTTCCGCGAACTTGACCGCCGCCTCCCTGAACTGCGCCGCGCGGACCTTCGCGATCTGCTCAGGCGTTATCTTGGCGCGCACCACGGTCTTGCCGTTGCCGTATGTCGAGTTGACGAAGTTCGCGATGTCCTGCGCAAGGTCGCCTGCATTGGGGGCCCAGGAGGACGTGTCGTACTTGAGGAAGACCGTGTTCGCCATCACGAACGCGCCCTTCGAGGTGTCGCGCTTCCCGCCTTCCTTCGGCTTGGGGCCGAGAAGGAGCTCGAGGATGCGGTTCTTGTCCTTCTTCGGCTTCTTGAACTCGGCCTGTGACTCGTCCCAAAGCATCTTCGCCTGGAGATAGAGGCACTCCGGAAGCGGCGACTGCTTGAGGAAGCCGCCGTTTGCCTCCGGGTCCCTGGCGACCGCATCGAGGATCTGGTCGTGGATCTCCTGAAGCTGCGGCTTGTATTCGTCGATGATCTCCCCTGCCTTTGCGATGTCGCCGTTCATCTGGGCGATATGGGCCTTCATCGAAACGCCGCGGCCGAAAAACAGCGGCTGCGTCTCGTTGAGCCAAAGGAGCTTGTCGACTATCTTCTCGGCGGCGGCGAGCTTGGCCGCCCGCGGCTTCTTGGCCTTCACCGGGTCGAGGCCGTCCACGACCTTGAGGTAGAGGCCCACGATCTCGCACGCAAGGTCGCACCACTGGACTTCGCCCTGCTTTAGCTGCGGCAGCAGGGACTCGTAGCGGGGAATCGCCTTTTCGTACTGCTTGTCCTGGGCGAGGAGCTGCCCGTAGGTGTAGCAGGCCTCCATGTAGAACTTGCGGATCTCCGCCGGCGGCTTCTCAAACACCTTGAAGAACTCGTCGTATATCTTCATGCACTCCGGCTTCTGGCCGCGGCCGAAGTAGCTTAGGGCGACTTCGAGGCGCGCCGCCCAGTACTTCGTGGACTTGCGGTCGGGCAGGGCCGCGATCTTCTTCTCGGCCTCGGCGAACTGGCCGAGGGAGAGCATGCTGCGGATTTCGATTGCGAAGAACCTCGCCTCCGACTGAGGCCACTTCTTCTTCGTCGCCTCTATTACAGGGCCCGCGAGGTCTGGATACGCGTGGTCGACCAGCGCCTCCACGAACGCGATTTCGCCCTCAAGCTCCGGATCTTCAGCCGGCTGGTCCGGAGCCTGCGCGCCTTCCTGCGCGAAAACCGGCGACGCTACAAGTGCCGCCAGCGAAAGAACTGTAGCTACCTTCAAACTCATGATAGTCGTAATTATACTAAAGACTTTGACGAAATGCAACCCCTACCGTCTGCCGAACTTCACGACATCAGATTCCGCCAAGAATCTACATGACGTACCAGAAAACGCAGAAGAAGTGGCTGACAGTCCCTGCGAGGACGAAGAGGTGCCAGACCATGTGCGAGTAGGGAAGCGACTTCCAAAGATAAAACACGCATCCGAGGGTGTAGAGCCCGCCGCCAAGGGAAAGCCACATGGTGCCGAGCCCGGTCAGCGACCGGACAAGCGGGACGATTGCGCACAGGGCGACCCAGCCCATTACCACGTATGCGCTCGTGGAAAGATAGCGGAAGCGCCCCGTGGTGCGAAGCTTGAAGAATATCCCCGCGAACGCCGCGCCCCATTCCATGCCGAAGATCGTCCAGGCGAGGCCGGGATGCTCGGGCCGCAGCGTGACGAGGCAGAACGGGGTGTAGGTCCCCGCGATGAGAAAGTAGATCGCCATGTGGTCCATCACATGCAGGACCCTCTTGGCCGGCGGATGGACTACGGCGTGGTAGGCCGACGACACCGCGTAGAGGAGAATCGTGGACGCCCCGAATATTGCCGCGCTCGTCGTCTTCCATGCGACGTCAACCCCGCTCTCCGCCCCCTGCCAGACGAGAAGCGCGAGCATGGCCGCGCCAAGGTGCGACCCGACGACATGCGTCACCGCGTTCGCGACCTCCTCGCCGCTCGTGTACTTTTGCAATGTCCGCTTCATCTCGCTGCAACGCCTATTTTACTATAGCGGCAGCGAAGATGTCAATGGCGCGGCGGTTCAAATCGAAGGCCTCTTCGTCCTTCAGGCACTCCCAAGGCGCCATGAGGAAGCCTAGGAGACGCTCCGGCGCGATGACCTCGCGGCACGTCTTGACGAGCTTGCCCATCACGTCGTCCGCGCCGATCTTGAGATTGCGCCGCCCTTCTCCGGCCCAGTTCGTTCCGCACGGAATCTGGTCGAAGCCGGCCTTCTCGAGGTCCCAGAACTGCACAAGGCGCTCCAGGTCGCTCGTCTTGTTCGTCTTCGGGTCGAAGCCGCCGTACCATTCGTCGTAGTACCAGTTTGACATCACGACGCTCTTCGGGCTGCGCTTCAAGAATTCCGGATGACGCCACCCGTAGTCGCTCCAGCACCACGGCCTTGCGCCAAGCTTCTCCACCGTGCGGACGAGATGCAGGTAGTCGTGCATCCAGAACTCGTGCGTGCGGGCGACGATGTAGTAATAGTGGAGGATGTCTATCTGGTGGCTTGCGGATTCCTCGTCGCAGCCGATGTGGATGAAGCGCGGACGGTCAAATACCTCGTAGACGTCGCGCAGCACGTCCTCGCAGACCTTGTAGTAAGTCGGCGTGGAAACCATGCGGCGATACTGCTTGAGCCAGCCATTGTGCGATGTCGAGAAGTTGAGTTTCGGTATCGCCTCCACGCCCATGGCCCTGAGGCGGCGCACCTCCGCACGCAGCTTGTCGGGGCTCCACGATCCGTCGATCGCCAGCTCAGGGTGACTCGGATAGACCAGCCCCTCTCCGACGTCGATCACAATCATGTTAACGCCATTCTTCACGGCGTAGTTGGTTGTCTTCAGCCAGAGGTCGTCCTTGTTCCTGAGCACGGTGTCGGGCAGGTTCTTGACTCCGGTCGTTTCGATGTCCGCCGGGAACCAGTCGCACCACATATTATGTCCGAGGTGCAGAAGGAGAGCGCGGATATCGCCCAGCTTCGGCAATGGCACGGCGGCCATCCGTGCGCCGCCTGAAACGCACCCCGCCTCCACCGCGGCGGCGGCGTAGGCAGACATCTTAAGAAACGACCTTCTATCTATTTTATCCACTCTGCCCTCCTGAATCCTTTGTGTACCTTTGTGTTCTTTGTGGCTAAAAGTCATTTGACCACGAGATGGCCTTTCGCCATTGCCGGCAATGTAATGACGGCGATGCGACGCGCGGCATCGTACGTGAATGCAAGCTTCTTGTCACCCAGCGTAGCGGAAGCGAACGGGCCGACGCGCGTCAGGACCAGTCGCGATTCCATATCGGGCCACGCTTCGACATGGCACAAAAGCACTTTGCCCCTCCGCTCAAGCCTTGTCGCGTCACCCGCCATGTGCAGGAGAACGGGCGACGCCCCGGGGAACGCCCTGAGCGCGTAGTACGGCGACGCAAGCATCTCCGCAAGGTTCTCCTGCACGTCGCCCGGGTTGATCGGCGCCGGATTGCGCGTCTGCGCCTCGATAAAGATAGAGTCGGGCAAAAGCCCCTGCCGATCCGGTTCGCTTGTCGGATACGTCTGATGCACGCCGGAGGCGACAATGCCGTCCGCAATCTTCCTCCACAATGCGGCCTCGTCCCGTCCGCAGAGCCTGAGATAGTCGTAGAGCGCGGCAGAATAGACGAGTCCGCACCACTGCACGGGGCGCCCCATCCAACTGACAAGGTCCCAGTTCGTCGCGCCCATCACGCCGCAGGTGGCGTAGCAGCCGAAGGGATCCACGCCTTCAGGGAACGAAAACGGAGGTCTCAGGAGATATACCATCGAAAGCCCCGTGTACGCCCAGTAGCGCGCAGCCTTCAGGTACTTGGCGTCCGGTTTCAGCAAATACCCCAACGCACAGCAACGCACCATCAGCCCGGACGCGATGATGTCCGGCGTATGGAGCGGCATCTCCCACGGCTGTGCCCCGCGCGGCACCGTGCCCTCATAGCGGGCGAGCGCCTTGTCGAGCGCGGCGATTGCGCTTGCGATCTCCGCCTCGTCGCCGCTCCATGTGGCGTCGATCAGCATCTCCTCCATCGCCATCGCAGTGTAGCCGTTGCAGTCCTTGGCGCCAAGCGTCTCGCCGAGGTCCTTGCCGTTGACGGGCTTATGCCATTCGCGGAACCCGTTCGAGAGCGCCTTGGTGCCCTTCGCAAGGCGATCCGCCCGCGCACGGAGCCATGCATCGATGTCCCCTGCCAGAAGCGGCGACACCGGACGCTGGATGTGCGAGACGCACGCCATGCCGATCTCCTTCGGATCGACGGCGGCAAACATGGCCGACGCCGTTTCGCGAAGGCGCTTCACAAGCGCCGCGTCGGGATTGGGCCGCCTCTCCAGCTGCGCGGCGAGCCAGAGCATAAGCGCCGGGGCGTCCGACGCCTGCTGAAGCGCAAACCCGGGCAGCGCTGCATGGCGCACTTTCGTGCCTTCGCGCAGCTTCGAGTCAAGCCATCCGCGGGAAAGGAGCGTGAGCGCATCAACGACATCGAATCTGTCGCGGGACGGCAGATTGTCGCGGCTGACGAGCGACGACAGCGCATCGGCGACAGTCGCGCCGTCACCAGCCTGGAGAAACACCGCATGGAAGCCCCCGGTATAACGCTCCGCCTCGTAGATGCCAAGCTCGGACTCCGGCCGCGCGGCGCCTACCGCCGGGAACCAGAACGCAAGAAGGTGTCCGCCCGAGTTGAACTGGCGGTCGGGCGTGTCGAACACGACAGAGTACTGCCGTTTGCGCGGCACCATCCATTTCGCCGCAAGCCAGGCCTTCTCGTCAGTGAGCGCGGCGATAGGAGCGCAGATGCGCTGGATCGCCGGGATGAGCCTGTTGGACTCCGGCATGCGTATTTCCTTCGTGCTGGAGGACGGCTCGTCGTCGAGATACTCAAGACCTGCGAGCATCGCCTGGTGCTTGCGTCCATTCGACGAACGCTCGGCGAAGAGAGTGAGATAGGGCACGTGCAAGGCCCTTGTCTCGTCGCACTCGTACTTCGTGAGGATGGAGAGCCGAGAGCGGTCTTTCTCGGACCTTGCGAAAGACCGGGACATGCGCCACCTGCGTCCCTCTGGATCGCGCGCCTCGGCGGACATCGTAAAGCCGCCCTTGTCATTTTTCATGGATGGCCTGACGGTCGACCAATCGACAATGCAGGGAGTTCCGTCCTTGCCGAGCACGACGCACGGCTCCCCCGGATTTCCCTCCACGGTCTTTCCATGGGACTCGAAGCGGAACGCGCCCATGCGCGATGGATCGTGGCGGAGGCGCCATCCGTCGCCCTCGAGGACAATGGCGTTGCCAGGAAGGACCAGTTCCTGCGGCGTGTCGGGGCGGTAGGTCCAGAGTGGCTTCAGTATCTCGACGGTGAACGACTTTACCGTAAACCGATCGCCAACCGCCGCCGGGGGATCGATGCGGAAGCTGCCGGCTACGGATGAAAACCCCTTCACCGGCATGTCGACGGAAAAGCGCGTGTATGGCTCATGCCCGCAGGCGCGCAGGGCGAACTTTTTCCGCTCGGCGTAGCCCTTCCCATCGAGGTTGTGGTATATCTCCCACGCCCCGCCGCAGGCCGTCGGTTCGCATGTGATCGTGAAGCGCACCTTTGTCGCGCCCTCAGGCGCGGCAGGGATGGATATCTCCGGACCGAGGAACCACGGATCGTTGTCCGTCACCGTGAAGGACGTTCCCGCCGCCGAAACCGCAACGTCCTTGACGTGATTCGCCGCGCGCCATCCGTTGTCGCCCCTCGTGAAGTCGCCCAATACGATCTCCCGCGCCAATGCCGGCGACGCGAAAGAGCACACGGCGGCAAGCGCGAGGCAAAGTGGAACTCGATTCATTTCGCCTTCCCCAAGTGTCCTAATTCTACTTCGGGCCGAGAGCGGCGTCGCGGGTGAGAAGGAACTGGCGCTTGACGCCTATGTCCTGCATCCAGCACTTCACGTAGTTCGTGAGCCACGGGCCGGAGCCGTAGCCCCTCCCGGCATGGTTGTTGTCCCAGAGCCACTGCGGCGTCGGCCACACGCAAATTTCCGGGTTAACCGCCTCGTAGAAGTTCTTGTTCGCGCCGTTCTGCCCGTGGTGCGAGAGGAAGACGACGTCGCTCTTGATCTTCTCCTTCGGCACGGTCGCCAAGATCTTGTCGGCCATCGGCCAGCCAATGTCGCCCGTCACGAATATCGACTTGCCGCCGTTCGTCACGCGGTAGCAGATGCTGGAGTTGTTGATCGAATTGCCCTTCATCGTAAGGTCGTAGTCGTTCAGGCACTCGAACGCAAGGCCCTCGCCGAAGTTCCAGACCTGGCCGACCTTTGGAGTCTCGACCTTCAACTTGTTCGCCTTGAGGTTCTTCAAGAACGGCGTCACGTACTGGAGACTGGACTTCTCAGTCTCGGCGATGAAGTCGAGCGGCAGGAACTTGTGGATGACCTTCTTGATCTTCAGACCTTCCATCTTCGGCCTCGCGAGGATGTCCGCGAGCGCGCCGTAGTGGTCGCAGTGCGCATGGGTGAGGAACCATGCATCGACCGTGCCGCCAAGCTCCTTCAGCGCGGGAACGAGGAAATCGGCGTCCTTCGGCCAGCCTCCGTCTATCATCACCACCTTGCCGGACGGCGACTTAAAGAGCGTCGAGAGCATCACGTTGTTGCCGCGGTCGGCGAACATGTACATCGTCCAGCCGCCGTTGAAGTACGGCGTGACATAGGTCTTAAGCCCCTCGCGTCCGGACGTTGTGGATTGCTCGTCTCCTCTCCCCAGACCGCCCGGCATCTTTGGCATGGGCGCCAGAGAAGTTGCATTCGCCTTGGCCTCCGTCGTCTTGACGAAGGAGGCCGCCAATGCCGCCGCGAGAAATCCGCGCCGGCTCAAGTTGCCATTCGAAGTTTTCATGGTCGAATCCTTCCTCATTAGTTGCATCGTCTTCAAGCCGTCTTCCATACCGGCGACTTATCCTTGCCGGGCTTGCTCTGGAAAGCCTTCGACTCAATCGGCTTTCCAGGCACGCCAAAGCAGTTGCGCGGATATACGCGGAACCTGTATTTCCCCGTCTCTGGCAATGCCATCGCGTTGAACAGGAAGTTCTGCCGGGACGGCTCGTCTCGCTCAAGTCTGTAGAATGCGGGAGCGAGGAACCTCTTCACAACGGCGACGGAGCCATCCTCCATCTCGACGCGCACCTCGTAGTCGTACACTCGGCCATTGCGCGCATGCGCCGACGGGAACTCCAGGCGCATCATGATCGCCCAGTGCCCGTCGCGGTCTTCCGTATTGCACACGCTGGCGTCGACTTTCGCACCCCGCGGGAACTCCGGCACAGGCGTGCGTTTCTTCGTGTTCGCAAATGCATAGCGGCTCTCGGCCGCTGCTCCAAGCGGCACGATCCAGGCCGGCGCGGCCTCGACGCCTTCCGTGAAGTCGCGACGCTCCACCTCCATGTGGTCGTCGAACACGGAGACGAGATAGCCTTGCGCCTCACGAAACTCCGGACGCGCCGGAAGTTTTGCCATCGACGCCTTCGGATTTCCCCTGCGCGAGTCGCTGCCGTTCTCGTAGCCGCCGGGGATGGTGGTGTAGGACATCGAAGGCACCGCGATCGCGGTGTAGTCCCCCTGCCAAATCGAACGCTCGTCGTTGAGCGTCCAGTGGCAGTGGCCGGAGAACGTCACGGCGTTGGAGTACTTCTTAAAGAGATCGCCGCAGTAGGCATCGCCGCCGCCGCTGCACGAGGTCGTGTTCCTGAACGGGTAATGCGTCAGGACGAAGAACGGCTTCTTCGGGTCGAGCGTCTTCCCGTTCGCGGCAAACCACGCTTCGGCCTCCTTGAAGCCGTCCTTGCCCTCCTTCCACTCGGAGCTGATGAAATCGTACCCTTTCACCGTGCGACGGCGCACTTGCTCGAACGGTTCGTGGAACGCCTCCTCCCAGCACTTCTTCATGCCAAGTTTTACGAGCGCCTCTTCCTCCGAGTAGCCCTGCACGTGCATGTCGAGCGTCATGTCGCCGTACCAGTAGCCGTCGTAGTCGTGGTTTCCGGTGCAGAATATCTTCTCCACCTTCCTGCCGTCAGGCGCACGGTCATTGGGAAACACATCGTACCACGTGTCGGCCACGTGTTTAAGCCCGCTCCTAAGCCCCCAGTCGCTGAGGTCGCCGGTGACGACGACAGCATCCACACCCCTGTCGCGAAAATACGCGAGCGCACGGCGGAATGTCGCAGTCGACTCCGGCGTTGTAATGTGGAGGTCGCTGATTACGCCAAATGTCAAGTTTGGCTCGGGGCCGAAAATCCCAAGAGAGCGGCAGCCTCCCGCCGCGCCGGACGCCAATGCCGCCGCTATAAATCCGCGGCGGCTCAAGTCAAGGCCTGCATGCCTCATTTGTCCTCCCTCATCTCGATATGCACATCGTTCATGGTCGTCGAATCAGGCCCGACGTAGATGGTGAACGCACCAGGCTCGACGACGCGCCTAAGGTCCTTGTCGTAGAGGGCAAAGGCGTTGTCGTCGAGAACGAACTCGACGGTCTTCTCCTCGCTCGGTTCTAGCCAGACCGAAGAGAACTCCTTCAATTCGCGTTCGCGCGGCAGAACGCTCGCCACTTCGTCCCGCACATACAGCTGCACGATCTCGCGTCCGGCGACCTTGCCAGTGTTCTTCACGGGCACGCGAACGCGCACCTTCTCGCCGATCTTGTACGCCGCCTTGTCCGTCGTCGGCTTGCCGTAGGAGAACGTGGTGTAGCTCAGGCCATAGCCGAACGGGAACAGCGGCTTGGAAGGGATGTCGGCGTATGAGCACGTGATGAACGTGCGCTTCTCGCGGTAGGAGAGCGGAATCTGCCCGACGTCGTACGGGATGTGCTGCGAGAGCTTGCCCGAGGGATTCACCTCCCCGCTCAGCACTTCGGCGATGGCCTGCCCGCCCATTGCGCCAGGATACCACGCAAGGATCACCGCGTCCGAAATCCATACAATCTCGTTCATGATGAAGGGACGCCCCGCGAAGACGACCGAGACGATCTTCTTTCCGGCGCGCTTCAGCACACGGAGGTTCTCAAGCTCCGAGGCCGGCAGTTCGATACGGGCGCGACCCCTGCGCTCGCCCGTGTAGTCTGTCGGTTCGCCGATTGCAAGAACCACTGTATCCGCGCGAGGCATTCCGCCGCCCAGACCGCGCGCCACGTCGAACATGTTTATCGGCTCATAGTCGAGGTTATTGCCCCAGCGCTTCTTCATTGCCGTCTTGAGCGTGTCGATCTTCGTGTACATGCCAAGATCGATATCGGTGCTCACGCCGTTCATCATGTCCCGATCCATGTCGCCGCGCAGGATATCCATGTCATCCGCCCAGGTTCCCGTAAGCCCGACGCGCTTCGAAGTGTCCAAGGGCAGGATGCCGTCGTTCTTGAGAAGGACAAGCGTTTCGCGCGTAAGCGCAAGGACGTCGGCCTTGTTGCGCTCCGTCATCAGCGCTTCGCGGGCCTTCTTCTCGTCGCAGAACCGATATGGATCGTCGAAAAGCCCCATGAGATACTTGAGCGCAAGCGAACGGACGACGGCGACGTCAACATCCGCCTCGCTGACCTTGCCCTCCCTGACGAGCTTCGGCAGGGCGAGAAACGCGCGGCTGATCATGTCCATGTCGACGCCGGCCTCAAGGCCGCGCTTTGCCGCGTCATCGATGTCAGTTGCCGCGCCTTCGTCGATGGAGAAGGTCAGCGTCGTCCAGTCCGTGATCAACTGCCCGCGGAAGCCCCACTGGTCGCGAAGGATGTCCTTGAGCAGGTTGCGATTGAAGTTGCAGGGGACGCCCTCGCAGGCGGTGTAGGCGTTCATCATGGAAAGCGCACCGGCATCGACAGCCGCCTTGAACGGCGGCAGATGCGTCTCAAGAAGTTCGCGACGCGAAAAATCCTTGTGCCGGTAGTCCTTTCCGCCCTGGAGCGACGAGTAGCCGACGAAGTGCTTGGGGCAGGCGATGATATGTTCGCCGTCCGTGAGCTCTTCGAGCGTGCGACCCTGGAATCCGCGCACGCGCGCCGCGCCGACGCGGGCGGAGAGATACGGGTCTTCGCCGTGCGTGCCGCCGATCCGCCCCCAGCGAGGATCGTCAGAGACGTCGCACTGCGGGGCATAGGTGAGCTGGATGCCGATTGCGGCGGCCTCACACGCCGAAACGGCCTCGGCCTTCTCGATGGCCGCATCGTCCCAGCTGCACGCTATTGCGATCTCAATCGGAAGCGTCGTCACCCAGCCATGCGTGATGTCCTCGTGGATCATGAGCGGGATGCCGAGACGCGAGTTCTTCATCTTGAACTCCTGCATCCGGCGAGTGTCCTTCGCGCTCATGACGCGCATCATCGCGCCGATCTCGTTGCGGCACACCATGTTGGTGTAGATGCGCCAGCAGTCCTTTCCGAGATCCCGGTAGTCGTAGACCATCAGTTCGCCGGCCTTTTCCTCCAGCGTCATGCGCGCGCACAGCTCGCGCGCACGCGCCTCTGCGCGGTCTAGGGCGCCTTCTGCCCGAAGCGACGCAGCCGCCGCAATCGTACCAAGAAGCAGAAAGGCATGGTTCAGTCGTCTGTTCTTCATGCCGTGTCCTATTGCCAAAACAGCCTGTCTTTTACGTCGATGCCCCGCTTTTCTATATCGGGCCGAGTGCGGCGTCTCGCGTCAGGAGGAACTGGCGCTTGACGCCAATGTCCTGCATCCAGCACTTCACGTAGTTCGTGAGCCAGGGGCCGGAACCGTAGCCCTGCCCGCCGCTGTTGTTGTCCCATAGCCACTGCACTGTCGGCCAAACGCATATCTCGGGATTCACGACCTCGTAGAAGTTCTTGTTTGCGCCGTTCTGACCGTGGTGGGAGAGGAACACGACATCGCTCTTGATCTTTTCGTGCGGCACCGTCTCGAGCATCTTGTCGGCCATCGGCCAGCCGATGTCGCCCGTAACGAGGATCGACTTGCCGCCGTTCGTCACGCGATAGCAGATGCTGGAGTTGTTGACCGAATTGCCGCGCATGGAGAGGTCATAGTCGTTCAGGCACTCGAACGCAAGACCCTCGCCGAAGTCCCAGACCTGGCCTACTGCCGGCGTCTCGACATTCAGCCCGCGCTGCGCGAGATTTTCCAGAAAAGGCGTGAGGGATGGAATGCTGTCGCTCTCCGTCTCCGCGATGAAGTCAAGAGGCAGGAACTTGTGGATTACCTTCTTGATCTGCAAACCGCCGCAGTCCGTGGTTTTTATGATGTCGGCAAGCGCGCCGTAGTGGTCGTCGTGCGCATGCGTGAGGAACCATGCGTCAACCACGCCTCCCAGCGACTTCAACGCCGGAAGTAGAAATTCGCCGTCCTTCGGCCAGCCGCCGTCGATCATCACCAGCTTTCCGGACGGCGACTGGAACAGCGTGGACAGCATCACGTTGTTGCAGCGGTCCGCGAACATGTACATCGTCCAGCCACCGCTAAAATACGGCGTGACAGGGATATTCAACTTTGCTATTTCCGCCGTCTCCCCGCTGTTAGGCAAACCCGCCACTATGCCTGCCGCCGCGCCCATCGCCATGAAATCGCGACGGCTGCAACCACATTTAACGCGTCCAGCCATTTTCAACCAGCCTTTCCCTCAACGCACAACTATCACAGTCCCGAGCAGCCGCTTGAACTCAAGCGACCTGCCGTCGGCGCTGATGCGGAACGTCCAGTTGTTCCAGCCGTTCGATGTCGAAACGACCGTGCCGTCCTTGAGCGCGAACACGACATCTGGCAGCGCGTCGATTTCATTCTCGAACGTCGCAACGACATGCCACTTGCCCTGCCATTGCGAGTCGTCCAGGTCCTCCGCGCCAACGACGCGAATCACCTTGCCCGCTCCCATGCCAAGAGACGGGGCCTCGACGAACGGATGCTCGGCACAGTCCATAAGGGCCTCGGCGGTGAACTCGATGTCGGTGTCGGGACGTCCGCCGCGTCCACTCGCATCTCCCTTGTCGGCGAACTTCAGCGTTCCGCCGTCAAGACGCGTCGGCCCGTTGTAGGTGCTGGTCTTCGTCATCGTCAGCGTTCCCGAGCCGCTCTTTGTCAGGCCACCGTCCGTCTCGCCCCCGCCAACTCCGGAAACAAGCGGGACGTTGACCTTCGGAGAGTAGCCGTCCGTGTTGAACTTCGCGCCACCCGCAAGGACGCGCACTATGACGTTGCCCCACTTCGACGAGCCGTCGCCAATGAAATTGTTGCGGTAAATGCCCGCATCTGCCTCGGAAACGGTGCTGCTCTCGTACGCGACGACCGTACCTCCGTTCAGGTTTACGGTTCCCGAACAGCCAGTTGCAGACATCATAAGATACGCCGTCCGCAGGACGCCTCCAGTATTGACATTTATTTCGTTAGCGGCATCGCTCTGCGAAACGCGGACCCTGAAGCACTCGAAAAGGCCGCCGTTCTCAACGGTCAGCTTCGCCGGCCCTCCGCCCAGTCCGTTAAGGTACTCGGCGTAGTCGGCCATCGCGCTGATCGTGCCGCCATTTACAACGACCTGCGCATATTTGTTCGCATTGAAGTAGCGACCGCCCTCAATTACCAACTTGCCGCCCGAAACCGTCAGCCTACCTGCACTGTCAGAGTAAGCTTCGGCGTTGCCGGCAATGTAGATGGGTCCGCTGTCGCCAGTACCATTGGAAGGACTGCGCACGACAGTCGTACCGCTCGCGATCTCCAACTGTTTGAGAACCTGAACCCTGTCGAGCCGATTCGTGCGTCCATCGCCGGTGTCCAGCACGACAAGTCCATCCCATCCGCCGAATTTCACAATCGTATTCGTTTGGCAACCCTCTCCATCGGGAACCGTGATCTCGCCCCCGATCCTAAAGCCCGTGCCGCCACTGTTCGCGCCAATCGTCACAGTCTTCCCTGCGTCAATTGCGATGTTGCGGTTGCGATGCAGGGTGTATTGGTCGCTTCCGTTGCCACCGAATATCGTGACGTTCCCCTTGATGAAGATGTTGGTGGTCGGTGAAGAAGGTGTCGCGCCGAATGCGCCGTCAGACCCGGAGAAGTTCTGAAGCGTCATGTCACCCTCAAGCCAAGTCCCGCCCTTGAACGTGTTGTTTGCACTGCTTAACCTTACAGTCTTGGTGCTGATGAAATGCAGTCCGCCATCAGGTTCGTTTTCGCCAGTTCCGCTCAGGAATGGATGGGCAAGGACAATCGTTCCCACATCGTTGACGAGATGGAAACCGCCCTCGCCCACGTACGACTTCACGTAGGCAGTACTGATATCGTAGAAAGAGTCTGCCGCTGTAGCGTAGAGCCGACCGCCGTTATACCTGATAAAACCGTAACGGTCGCCGGACACCCAAATCGTGTCTGTATATATCTTGCCACCGGGATTCAGCACTACGCCTATTTTGTCTGCCAGACTCGCAGTACCAGTCTGGCTGACGCGAAGCTTTCTTGCCTTGAACACGCCTTCGTCCTGGACAATCAACTTGCAGGAAGGCGACGAGGAACCAACATAAAAGGCATTCAGGAATTCTCGCCCGTCCCCAGAGCCGCCTGTCAGGTCGAACACGCCGTTCGTCACCATGAGGTCGCCACCTTCGCTAAGCGAATAGCTAGTACCGTTCACGTTCACCGTCGCTCCGCCCTCGATGATTGTCGTGCCGCCCTGTTGCGCGAACGTGGCACTGCTTGCACTCGTTCCGCCGCCACCCGTGATGGTCGTCGTGCCGCCGTTTATCTTGAGCGTTCCGGCGCTCGTCTGCAATCCCACAAGCGAATTGTTGCCGGAAAGGACAAGCGTGCCATCGCCAGACTTTATGGTGCGCGAACTTTCCGTAAGGCCGGAATGCGTCTCGGTCTCGCCGGACGCGACATTGTACGTATCGGCACAGAGCGACAGCGCAAGCGTCGCTGCGCAACCGCACAAGACGAACGCAACGCCGACTCTTTCTTTGCAGGTTGAACTGTTCATGGTGGTGTCCTTTCTTGGCTTTAGGGTTTCAGTCCAAATGGAAAACGGGCTTTAGGTCGTGCGAGACAGGGGAGTTGTCGGGATTTACGGCCATGAGCGGCGCCATGTAGTCCCACCACTTGCGGCAGATGGCCGTACCGGCGCTTGCCGCCCACTTCGCCTCGTCTTCGATCTCAATATAGCCGACGAGCGCGTTCGTCTCCTGGTCAAGGAAGATGGAATAGTTTCGCCCGCCATGTGCGCGGATCATGTCGCACATCTCAGGCCATAGCTCTTCGTGCCGCCTCCGGTATTCCTCCGCCATGCCCTGGCGAAGTTCCATTTTAAACGCCTTTCGAATCATCCATTCCCCGCTTTCGCCCCGTATGATACCAAAAACCTCCATTGCCCGCAATGGAGTAATGATGCTTTTCTGGCAAGAAAAACATGACTTAATTCACAATGAACTTGACTTTGACAGTGACTTATAGGATAATTAACAATCCAATGAAAAAAGCAAACGACAGAATCTACAGAATCTGGGTGTATCTGCGCCTTTCATACGCCTCTGGCCGCGACATTCTCTACGGAATCTCGCGCTATGCGCGGACCAATGCGCACTGGAACATTCGCCTCCTCCCCTTCTCCGGCGAGGAACACAAGCTTTCATTCCCGTTGCCGACGGAGGCAGACGGCATAATAACCAGCGAGCCGCTTGCCGCAGACGCCGCCTCGTCGCCCATACCGCTTGTCGTAATCGGCACGCGCGAGAAATGGCTTGGGCGGCGCATGCGGTCGCTTGCATTCGTGCGGAACGACGACGCGGCAATCGGGCGCTTCGGCGCGGACTTTCTGAAGTCGCTTGGAGCATTCCGTTCCTTTGGCTTCGTGCCGACAAATACGCCGTACTACTGCTCAATCCTGCGCAGCGAAGGATTCCACGCGGCGTTGAAAAAAGGAAGAAGCTCCGCCGATGTAAGGCAATATCGCGCCGGCGGAATAGAGGACGGAACCGATAGCGACATAGCGGCCCTTGGGAAATGGCTTGCCAATCTGCCCAAACCGTCCGCCGTCATGGCCGTCCACGACCTACGCGCAACGCACGTACTTGAAGCTGCCAACCTGATGAAAATCAAGGTGCCCGAGCAGATGGCCGTCATCGGCGTCGACAACGACGAGCTTCTCTGCGACTTCACGTCCCCGCAGCTCACCAGCATCTACCCAGACCACGTCAAGGAAGGAGAACTCGCCGCCGCCACGCTCAAGACTCTGCTGATGAAGAACGAGTTGCGCCACACCCGCACGTTTCGCTCCAACGCAAAGTCCATTGTCGAGCGCGAATCGACGCGCAACATCTCTCCCGCGACCCACATTGCGGAAACGGCAATGTCGTTCATACAGCGTAACGCGCTCAAAGGCATCGGCGCGGCGGATGTCGCCAAGTACCTCCGCGTCTCGCGGCGGCTCTGCGACCTGCGGTTCAAGGCATGCCACGGCGAAACTGTTCTCGAGGCCATTCTGCGCATCCGCTTCACGGAGCTGAAGAGGCGGCTGTCTTCATCCGGCGCATCGATAGGGAAGATTACCGCCGCCTGCGGCTTCAAGTGCGAGAGCCACGCAAAGAGAATGTTCAAGAAGCGCTTCGGGATATCGATGCGCGAATGGCGAACGCGAAGTAAAGTACCGTATAGCCGACCGAAGCCCTCATGAACCGATGTGGCGCGCGTATGGCGACAACAACCATTGCAACCAGTATCGCCGCCGCCAAGACCCAGAACATGGGAGAGCAGCGCTTTGTCCCCTTCGTCCCATCAGTCCCGTTCGTCCCGCCATCGCCCACAGCCTCCTCCTCGGCAAGTTCTGCGATTCGAACCTCGACCGCATCGACATCGCGGCGGATATCCTCGGGGACAGGCTTCCCCGCCCCGCAAAGCCACGCAAAGGCAACATAGGCGGCTCCCGCGAGAAGGAACGTCGGCAGGAACAGGAAGAACGGATGCATCCAGCCGCACTTGAGCGCCACGACGACGAACACCGCCGAGACGAGCCACGCCGCCAGCGCCGCAGGGTTCACCTTGCGTCCGCGGTAGAGGTTCCAGTATCGGACGAACCCGATGCGCGGGAAGAGCCAATGCTCGACAAGGCATATCGCGCCGACGGACGGCAAAACCAGCACGACGGCGTTCACAAGCTTGTCGATGCGCATCATCGCCGGGAAGCATGCGCATACCGCGATCACAACGCCGACGGCGAACGACAGCTTGCGGAGCGAGGCCTTCGGCGCGAACGTCGCGAACGAGAGCGCGGCGCGGTAGATGTTCGGCGTGGCAGTGGTCCAGCCGGCGGCGACCACGGCGAGAAGCCCCATCCAGCCCAAGACCGTGCCGGCAACGGCTCCGGAATCAAGCTGCGTCAAATCCTTTCCGACAAGCGCGGCTGCGGCCGCCCCCATCACGCCGGCGCAGGTCCAGGCAAAGAAGTGTCCGACAAACATGCCGTATATCCCCACCCAGCCGTAGCTCTTGCGCCTGGCGTAGCGGAAGATCGACATGTCGGTAAGTCCGGCATGGTAGGCGAGGTTGCACATCCACGCAAACGCCGCAACGTGGATCCACGAGAGATGCGGATGTCCTTCGGGGACGTTTCCCGTGAATACATGCGTCTCCAGCAGTCGCAGGAATCCGCCTATGCCGCCAATCTCGCCGAACCCCGTCTGGTGGCACAGCGCCGGGAGCGACACCGCCGCGCCGCAGAAGAACATCACTATCATCCACGGAGCGCAGATGGAGGAAAACTTCGCGACCCCCTTGAACCCGTAGGCGGCGACAAACACCGTAACCGCCGCAAGCGCAAGCGTTAGCGCAACCGTGCCCGCGCTCGTCGGATACCATTCGAGCTGCACCGGCAGGCCAAAAAGCTCCTTTATGGATGTCGCGGCTATGGCCGTCATCGCCGCCGCGTAGCATATCGAGGTTACGCCCCAAGCCGCGTTGTAGACCCGCTGGAACCACGGCCCCGCCGCCTTGCGCAGATAGGCAAAGAGCGATAGCCGCGTGTCCACGGCTATCGGCGCCGTGCAGAACGCGTACATGCAAGTGGCGAGAAGATTGCCAACGGCCAGACCCAGCAGAAGCTCCTTGGCGCGTACGCCCCACGTCACGAGCAGCGCACCTATCACGAATTCCGTCGCGGCGATGTGCTCGCCGCCGTATATGCCAAGGAAATCCCCGAGGCCTGACAACGTCGACGACGCCACCGGGCGCTCTTCGGCGGGAATGCTTCTCGCGCGGCGTTCTACCTCTTCCCGTGTCATTGCAGATTCATTCAGCAATGCACATCGCAGGATGCAGCCTTGCGATAGCCCGTTACCGTGATGGCGCCGGAGCCATACACCTCCACCAATGCATAGCCGTTCTCCTCCACGCCGGAATCAAGCACGGTCGCCCGCAGGGAATAGTATGTAATGCCGTTCGATTCGCCTATCCTTCCGGAATGCTGGTGCCCGGTAAACACGGCGCGGACCTTGCCGCTCCTCTCGATGACGGCGCGGACTTGAGCGGCGTTCCTCACGCGATGGTTCTTGTCTGCCGCAGGGTCAAGGCATTGATGGCAGAAGACCACGGCCTGGCCTTTCGCGGAAGCAAGCTCGCTTTCGAGCCATTTGAGCTGCGACGGCGGGATGTTCGCGTAATTCCACGACCAGTTTCCGGGGCGATAGTCCTCCATCGCCGAATTGAAGCACGCGTCAAGGACGACGAATTTCACGCCGCCGCGCTCGAACGAGTAATGCGCCAGGGCTTTCGGTTGCCCGGCATTGGAGACATGGGAAAGGAATTCTGTCTTGTCAAGTGCGTCAAAGTCGTGATTCCCGAGCACATGATACCGGTCGCCGTCAAACCCGCTGAACACGCCTTCGATCTTGTCGAGGTAGGAGACGGTAGCCGCCTTGTCCGGGCCAAGATCCTTGAAGTCGCCAAGCTCGATGAGGAAGTCGGGCCGCTCGCGGTTCATCACTGCCGTGCATTCGGCGAGCTTGGCCGCGCTCTCCCGGTAGTAGGCGTCGCCAACAGGCCAAGCGCGCTTCGCCATCGGAATGTCGGCATAATGGCAGTCGGTCACAATGCCAAACCGCGCAACCGGCGACGAACCAGGCGCCTTGCACCCGAAGATGGGCGTTGCGACGAAAGCGCCAAGTCCCTTCAGGAAAAAGCTGCGTGTACAACCGCTTGCCGTTTTATCTTCGCGTTTCATTTTCATTGCCTCCTTTGCAAAACATTCCAATGCTGGTGATATTATAGCACATTTGGCGTTGCGTTCGTTCATTTGCCTCAAGCGCAGGCGACTTGGCACTTCCGGCCGTGAGTGCCCATGACAGTGCCGCGGTTGAAGAGAAAAAGCTCCTTCGGATCGTAGCCCGGCTTGTTGTGGATGTCTACATGGCTTGCGAAGTCCGGCGCCTCGCGGCGGTCGGTCCACCACTCGTAGCCGCACCACGATCCCGGCTTTGCAATAAGGATGCGTGGCCCAGGGGCCGGAGAATCCGGAAGATCGTATCTGCCTGTCTCAAGCAGGGTTTCCGCGGCCTTGTCGCTTTCGGGCCCGATGAGAACGCAGACCTCGTGGTCGCACATGGCGAACGCCTGCGACTGGTAGAAGTCTGGATACGACATCCCGCCGACTGTGCGCGTCTTGAAGAGCCCCGCCCTGCGCAAGACGACATTTGGCTGGACCGGCTCTGCGGTAACTTCCGTGATTTCGTAGTCACCCCTCACCTTGAGCTCGCAGCCTCGCCTCATGCAGATGTCGGAAAGGCGCTCCAGCTGCCTGCGGAACTCCTTGAGCGCGGCAATCGCGGCGGGCGAACCGGGCCCCTTCTTCTGCGCGGCGTAGTCGAGAGTCGGAAGGTATAGATACGCCTCGTCCACGTCATGGACGTTCGTCATCTCCTCGAACCATCTTATGCAAGCGCGCCCGACCTTCGGCGATGCGAACGGCCCCCAGTAGCGCCAGAGCGGAAAGCCGCCGCAGAGCTTCTTGAGAACGGACTCCATTCCCGTCGGCTTCGTGTAGCAGGCCATGATCATGCCGCCGCCGTGCTTGTGGATGGGGGCTGGCGAGATTATGACGTCCGCCGACTCGCCAAGCGACTGCTGGAAGAAGAAGAGTCCAACCGTTCCCCCTGCTGCGCGGCGAGAGTCCCAGACGCGCGTCCCCTTCACGATGTTCGCGCTCTGTTCCCAGAAGAACGGGCGACGCAGGGTCTCCGACCACCAGCCGTTCGAGACGACGCCATGCTCTGCAGGCGGGGACCCCGTCCTGAGCGACGCCTGCGCGACGCATGTGACGGCGGGAAAGACCGAAGGCGCGGGCGAGAACTTCAGCCCGGCGATCTCGAGCATCCCGTTTCCCTCAAGGAGTCGATAGCCGAGTCCGGCGGCGATTACGTTCAGCGTCTTCATGGCGTGTCAGTGCCTTGCATAGGTGAACAACGTCGGATACCGCCCCATGACAAACCAGTCGACAGGAATCTTCCTGCTGTTCAGCGTGTCGGGGCGCATAGAATCATAGACCGCGGCAAGGCTTCCGTTCTGCCAGCATTCGAAACGGTATGCAACAAGCTTCGGCACGACATTCCCGCGAACATACGCGCTGTGCACATGGAAGCCGCCGGTCTGCATGGAAGACTTGTCGAAATACTCTATGTTCTTCGCCGAGCCAAAGGCGCATTCGCGCTGGAAATACGAGAGCCCCTCGATGCAATAGACCGACAATCCGTTGCCCGCGTCATACGACGAAAAAGTCATTGGCATCCCGTATGAGCAAATCGGCATGTACGAAAACTTGTACTTGCCGCCGGGTTCGCAAGAGACCGCGTCCATTACAACGTTGTCGGCCCCGCACCCAAGCAGCATCACGACCCTTACCACGGGATTCTTCACGCCCTTGAGGCCGGAAAGCCCGAGGACGATGTTTCCGTTGACGAAATACCGCGCGGCCTGCTTTCCGACATGATGCTTGTTGATCTTAAGCGACGGCGCCTTGAACGAAGCCTGCACCTGCGGAAATATCCCAGCTTCCTTCTGCATCTTCGCCTTCTGCGCCTCGGCTTCCCTGAAAAACGAGTTAAGGTCGCTCTTGCGCCACTTGACGCCCCCGATGCGCAGGACCGAGCGCCCCGCGTCAACAGGCTGCGCATTTTTCCTGACCCAGGCCTTCGGGTCGTTGTCAAGGGCGTCAAACGCCGCAACTCCGAGGACATCGCCGTTTTCGTCAAGCGCGGCGCTTCCGTTGCTGCCTCGGGGAAACCTCGCGGTCACTCCGACCTTGCCAGACCCTACCGCGGAAACCGTGCCGTTGTAGTGGGAAACGCCGCCAGACCTCTCGTCGGTTCCGAAAACGCAGACTTTCTGGCGCAGCTCCAGGGCCTTTTGAGATAGCTTGAGGGCAGGCTGGTTGGACGCGACTGCAAATCGGACGATATCTGCGTTTTCCGCGACCTCGAGCCTGCCAAACTTCAGCGCGGTGCCGTCCTGAAGATACGCGGCGACTCGTCTCTGGCCGCCTATTACGTGCTTGTTGGTAACGAAATACCTCTTGCCGTCCATCTCGCAGACGAAGCCAGAGCCAGATGAATCGTCGCACTGGACGACGAGAAGCTTGTCCTTGACTTGCCGGAAGACATCCTGGGATGTCGCCGCATGCGCCGAGAGCGCGAAAGAGGCGGCGGCAATGGCCGTAGCCGCAAGGCTTCTAAAACTGCCCTTCATGCCCGATGAGCCTGAGAGGGTTGTCGCGGCCGATTGCACGGCACTCGTCCGGCGTAAGTCCAACGCGCTCGGAAAGTATCTCCATGCACTTTGCGATAGGCGTCGTCGCGCCGACAAGGCAGTTGCGCTCTGGATTCCACAAAAGCCCGTTCTCCTCAAGCTTCGCGTGCGCCCCGCAGACTTCATACCACCCCGGCTTCAGCCCCGCAGGATACTGCGCGTCGGAAACGGCCACGAGCCTGTTGATCGGCACTGCGCGGCAGTAGAGCTTGAGCATGGTGTCCGGAAGGTGGTGGCCGTCTGGTATGAACATGACGGAAGCCCTGTCTTCCACGAGAGCCGTATATACGATGTTGTCGTGGCGGTTGACCTCGTTGGGTATCCCGTTGCCAAGGTGGGTGAACGCCTTCGCGCCCGCCGCTATGCAGTCCTCGATATCGGCCGGCGACTTCGCAAGCTGGTGGCCGAGCGACACGGCGACTCCCCTTGAAGAGAGCTCCCTTACGAAGTCAGGCATGCCGGGAATCTCCGCCGCAACGTTGACCATCCTCACAAGGCCCTCCGCGGCGTCCTGGAAGCGGTCAAAGAGCGCAATGTCAGGAGGGCGCACCCATTCCACCGGATGGGTCCCCACGGCGCCAGGCTTGTCGGAGATGAACGGCCCCTCCATGAAGAAGCCAAGTATGCCCTTCTCGCAGACGGCGTATTTCCTTCTCGCGGCGACTACCGTGCGGACTGTCTCAATGAGCATTTCCGGGTCGCCCGTGACGAGCGTCGGCATGTAGCCGGCCGTGCCGTCGGCAACGAGGCGCTCTGTCACCTGCTTCACAGCCTCGACCGTAAGACCAGGCGCATTGAAATCTACGCCTGCGTAGCCGTTGACCTGCAGATCTATCCAGCCCGAATTCTTCATTTCCGCTTTTCTTCCAATAGGTCAAAGAAGGCATCAACCTCGCGCCTCTCGTCTTCCCTGTCCGGGAAGATGAATGTGCCGATCGCGAGAAACGCAATCGTGGCGACCGCCGTAGCCGGGAATATCCAGACCATTTCGCGCAGGTACGGGCGCCATGCTCCCGCGACGAAAATCGCAAGGCCTACGACTATGCCGCCTACGAGCCCCGCCATTCCGGCTCGCCTCGAAATCCTGCGCACGAAGATCCCGCAGAGCATCGGAATCGCAATCGGCGGCAGGAATACCCCGAAGACCTTGTTGGAGAGGTTAAAGAGGTCGTCCGCCCCCTGGGCATACTGCATGACGAAGGTGAGGACGACGACAAGGCCGCCCACGAGCACCGTGGCCACGCGGGCCGCGACCATCTTCGCTGCGGCCGACGGGTTCTTCGCGACCTTGAGGTAGAGCTCGTTGGTGATCACCGCCGCCGCCGCGTTGAAGTTCCCCGCGAGCGAGCTCATCGTGGCGGAGAACATCGCCGCGATCACCATGCCTATCATGCCGGTCGGCAGCACCTCGCGACAGAGAATCGCGTAAACACCGTTCATGTCGGCCTCGGCCACCGGCGGCAGGAAGACGCGGGCGGCCATGGCCGGGAAGAAGAAAACGGGAGGCCCGACGAAAAGGAGCGTCGCGACGAGATACGCCATCTTCTTCGCGTCCCTCTCGCTCTTCGTCGAGTAGTAGCGCTGGACGAGCGACCAGTTGGTCGAGAGCGTGGAGCCGACGCAGCAGAAGAAGACGAGCATGTAAATCCAGCCGTACTTGCCGTTCGTGAAGTCGAAGAAGCCGGCAGGGACCCTCTCGAGAAACAAGCTAAAGCCATGCACCAGCCCGGAGCCCCCGTCAAGGGAGGCAAGCCGCCCGAGGCACAGCGGCGGCAGGGCGAAGACCACGGCGAGGATCACGAGGAACTGGATGAAGTCGCACGTGAGAGTCGCCTTGAGGCCGCCAAGGAAGGTGTAGAGGACTATGATGACCCCGGAGATGCATATCGCCCAGAAAAGCGGGAACCCCATCCCGACACCGACGACAGTGCCTATCGCAAGGAGCTTCAGGGCGTTGTCGAGTAGCTGCATCGGCAGGCCCAGTACGGCCAGGGTCCTGCACATCCCGGGAGTATAGCGCGTCGCAATGTAGTCTATCGGGCTCCCCTTCGCGGCGCGCCGCCAGCGGACGGCGAGGAACCACGCCCCGAGGAGCACCGCAGGAACGGATAGCCAGCTCACAGTCACCGGCACCCAGCCGAACTTGTAGGCTAGGGCAGAATACATAACGAACGCGAGCGCCGAAAAGCTGTTCATGTAGAACGAGACGCCCGAAAGCCACCACGGCACGCTCTTGTCGTTGCCGAAGAACTGGTCCGACGACCTGGACCTGCGGCTGTAGAACACGCCGACGCCGATCATCACCGCGAAAAATACGGCGATTACCGCGTAATCGAGAATTGACAGAGCTCCGGACATTTCCCCTACAGCATCCTCAGCCTAACCGGGTCGCCATCCACGGCTCCTGAAGCCTTTATCTCGGCGAGCGCGGCTTCAAGGTCGCTCGTCTTCGCCTCGTGGGTGAGGGCGACGACCGGCACATATCCGCCGACTTCGCCCGCCGCGGCCGCAGAAGCCGGGTCCTTCTGGGTGGCCGCGGAGATTGAAACCCCGTGGCTTCCGAGCAAGGAGGCGATGGTGCCGAACGCCCCGGGCCTGTCGGCAACCATGAAGCGCACGTAGAACTTCGACACTATGTCGCCCGCCGCCTTGAGCTTCAGTGTTCCCTCGGCATATGAAGGAACGCCTCGCGCATAGCGTGTCTCGCCGTGCGCCAGGTTGCGCGCAATGTCGCCGATGTCGCCGATGACGGTCGATGCCGTTGGGAGGCGGCCCGCTCCGCGCCCGTAGTACATCGTGCGGTCGCTCATGTCGCCATTCACCATTACGGCGTTGAAGGCGTCGTTGACGCTTGAAAGCATGTGCGTAAAAGGTATAAGCGTCGGGTGCACGCCGACCTCAACCTCGTCGCCGTCCTTCGCGACGACCGCAAGGAGCTTTATGCGGTAGCCGAAGTCTGCCGCATATTTTACGTCGATGCCGGCGAGGTTGCGGATGCCCTCCACCTGGACGCTCGCGAGCTCCGGATGGAAGCCGTAGGCAAGGGCCCCGAGGATGCAGGCCTTGTGGGCGGTATCAAAGCCGTCGATGTCGAGGGAGGGGTTGGCCTCGGCATAGCCAAGGCGCTGGGCATCCTTGAGCACGACGTCGAACGGCGCCCCCTCGCGCTCCATGCGAGTGAGGATGTAGTTGCACGTCCCGTTGAGGATGCCGTGGATGGACTTGATGTCGTTTCCGGCGAGCCCCTCGCGGAGAACGCGGATTATCGGGATCCCGCCGCCGACAGACGCGCCGAAGTAGATGTCGACCCCAGCCTCGGCAGCCGCGTCGAATATCTCGCGCCCATACTCGGCAAGGAGCTTCTTGTTCGCCGTGACAACGCACTTTCCGGCCTTGAGGGCGTCCAAGACGAGCTTCCTCGCAATGCCGGTTCCACCGATGGTCTCGACGACGATGCCAATATCCTTGTCGGCGACAACCGCCCCTGCGTCCGTCGTCAGGGCCTCCGCAGGAACTGCAACTCCCCTGTCGGTCGTGATGTCGAGATCCGCCACCTTGCGAAGGACGATATCGACGCCAAGCCGCTTCGCCATCACCTCGCGATGCCTCAAAAGCCCGTCCGCGACGCCTGCGCCCACGGTGCCGAACCCAAGAATGCCTACTCCTATCTGCTTCATGTGCTACGCTCTCTTGTATTTCATTGAATAAAGGGGTATTATACCTAAAAACATCAAGTCAAATCAAGGCTTCAGCGCTTCAAGAGCGCCTTGCAGCGCCTTTCGAGCGTGGACATGCGCAGGGCAATGCTCTTTAGCGCGGCCTTCTCGCGGCGGGCGTAGAGCGAGTGGTCGATTCCGCCGGTCGTGCCCTCGTGCGTCTTTGCCGCAACCGCCTCGTCGGGGTCGATTGTCGCAACCTCGGCAGGCTTGCCGTCGTAGAGCGCGGCGAACTGGTCGCGCACTTCGTGGTAGGCGTCGCGCCACGGAACGCCCGCCGCGACCTTCGCGAGCGCGACGTCTGTCGCGAAAACGCCCGGGGTGAACGCGGCGCGGCACTTCGCCGCATCGACCTTGAGGCCCTTCACGACCTTGGCGAGGATGCGCAGCGTAGTGCGGGTGGTCTCAAGGCCCTTCATGTAGAGAAGCTTCGCGTCCTGCAAGTCGCGGTTGTATCCGCCCGGCATCGCGTGGAGAAGCGCAAGCGCGGCGGTCTGCCACCCTATGACCTGCGCAGTCTTGCCGCGGACGAGCTCGAGAACGTCGGGGTTGAACTTCTGCGGCATTATCGAAGAGCCCGTGCAGTAGGCGCGCGGGAGCTTGAAGTAGCCGAACTCCGGCATCGAGAAGAGGATCATGTCCTCCGCGAGGCGCGAGAGGACGCACATAAGCTGCGCAAGCGCGGAAAGGAGCGAGGCCTCGCACTCCCCTCGGGCCATGGACGCGCCGAAGCAGTTGTGGATCGTCTGCGAAAAGCCCAAAAGCTCCGTCGTCCGCTTCCTGTCGAGCGGCAGCGGAACGCCGTAGCCAGCCGCGCTGCCAAGCGGATTCCTGTCCGCGAGGCGGTAGGCCGCTTCAAGGTTCTCGATCTGGTCGAGGATCATCTCGGCATGGCCAGTAGCCCACATCTCGACCGTCGAGGGCATCGCAGGCTGGAGATGGGTGCGGCCGACGAGCGGAACTGCGCCAGCCTTGAGCCCAAACGCCCTCAGCGACGACGCGAGGGCGACGGTCTCGGCCTCGGCGCGGAGGATCTCGTCCTTCATGTGGAGGCGCACATCGACGGCGACCTGGTCGTTGCGGCTGCGGCCCGTGTGAACCTTCTTGCCGAGGTCGCCGAGCTTTTCCGTGAGCATCCGCTCAACGGCCATGTGGACGTCCTGGTCATCGACCTTGATCTTGAACGCGCCCTTCTCCGCGAGCGCGGCGATTTGCCCAAGCTCGCGGCGGACCTTTGCCGCCTCCGCCTTCGTGACCACGGGGCGCCTAAGCCCCTTCATTTCGGAAAGCATCGTCACATGGGCGGCGGTGCCCATGCAGTCCCACTTCGCGAGCGCAAGGTCCAGCACCGGGTCTTCGCCAACCGTGTAGGCGAGGATGTCCGCGTCAATCGTCCTGTCTGTTATCGTCTTTTTCATTGCCACTCCCAATGTCAATGTTGGTAGTATAGCAAATTGCGTTTCACCGCGCCACCCGTTGCCATCGGAAACCGCCTTGCACGATGCGGCCAATTCCACAAATCGCGCTCAATATTTGATATAATACTTACTTCTCTAAACTAAAGCGGGACCAAGCACATGAACCCGATATCAAAACCAGACTACATGCCAGTGGAAGAGCTGCGCAAGATGCAGCTCGCCAAGCTCCAGGAACTCGTCGCGTACGAATACGAGCGCGTGGCCCTGTTCCGCCGCCGCTGCGACGAAAAAGGCGTGAAGCCGCGCGACCTTGCGACTCTCGCAGACTTCGCGAAATTCCCCTTCATGAAGAAAACCGACCTCCGCGACGAATACCCCTACGGGCTCACCGCGGCGCCCATGTCGGAGATCAACCGCTTCCACTGCTCTTCGGGGACCACCGGAAAGCCCATCTGCATTCCGCAGACCGCAGAGGACGTCGCGATCTGGACGGAGGGCGTCGCCCGCTGCATGGCGATGTACGGGATAACGAAGGACGACGTCGTCCAGGTCTCCTATGGCTACGGTCTCTTCACCGGCGGCCTCGGCGCACACTACGGCGCGGAGAAGCTCGGGTGCGCCGTCCTCCCGACGGGCGCGGGCAACACCGAGAAGCAGATAATGCTCATGCAGGACCTCGGCGTAACCGTCATATGCTGCACGCCAAGCTACTTCCTCCACCTCGCCACCGTCGCGGAAAAGCTCGGCATCGACTTCCGCCGCGACACGAAGCTAAAGCACGGCGTCTTCGGCGCGGAGCCGTGGACTGACGAGATCCGCCAGAGGATAGAGCAGATTTCCGGCATCAAGGCGCACGACATCTACGGGCTTACCGAGATCGCGGGCCCAGGCGTCGCGGGCAACTGCGAGCACTGCCACGGGCTCCACATCTGGGAAGACCACTTCTACCCCGAGATCATCGATCCCGACACGCTGGAGGTCCTGCCCGACGGAGAGGAAGGCGAGCTTGTGTTCACCACGCTGGACCGCCGCGGGACGCCGATGGTGCGCTACCGCACGCGCGACCTCTCGCGCCTCCAGACGGAGCCGTGCCCGTGCGGACGGACGATGCGCGTCATGGACAGGGTCCACGCGAGAAGCGACGACATGCTCATCATCCACGGCGTGAACGTCTTCCCGAGCCAGATCGAAGCCTGCCTCATGAAGGTGCCGGAAGTCGCCCCCCACTACATGATCGAGCTTTCGTCCACCGACACGATGGACCGCTTCGAGATCAAGGTCGAAGTCCAGTCCGGCGCGGTCTCCGATACCATCTCCGCGATGGAGGCGATACGCAAGCGCGTGGCCGCGTCGATCAAGGAGGTCGTCGGCCTCAGCCCGAAGATCACGCTTGTCGCCCCCGGCTCCCTGCCGCGCAGCGAAGGAAAGATAAAGCGCGTCATCGACAACCGCAAGAAGTAGTCGTGAGCAATTTCTTCAAGAGCGTGCGAAAGCACATCGGCAAGCTCGACGCCGCGCATCTGCGCGAGCAGTTCGAGCGGGCTGCCGATGCGCTTGAACGCTCTGAAACGCTCATAAGAACGCTTAAGGAGGGACTAATCCGCCTCGACGCGCAAGGCGGCGTAATACAGGCGAATCCCGCGGCGAGGCGGCTTCTCGGCATGAGCCCCGAGGACTTCCTGCCGACAGTCGCCCTGCCGCTCGGCACGTCGTCGAAACGCGAGATCGCAGTCACCTACCCGGAAGCGAAGACGCTCGAGATACAGACGATCCCGTTCGACGACGAGACTATCGTCTATCTGCGCGACATAACCGCCGAGAAGGCCCGCACCGAGGAGGAGCTGCGCGCAGGCGCAACGAAGGCAGTGCAGGACCTCGCCGCCGGAGTCGCGCACGAAATCGGGAACCCCCTCAACGCGATAGCGATGAACCTCCAGCTCATCGAGCGCGACCCGACCGACAAAGAGGCGATAGAGGTGTGCCGGTCTCAGGTCGCAAGGCTGGACGGCATCATACGAGGCTTCCTCGCGGCCCTGCGGCCGCAAAAGCCAAACCTCGCCCCAGGTTCCCCCGCCGAGCCGCTTGCGGACTGCCTCGCGGCCCTGCGAGGGCAGTTCGAGCAGCGCCAGATCAAGGTGACGCTCGACGTTCCCGCCGCCCTTCCGCCGGTGGCGATAGACAAGGCCCAGATCGAGCAGGTGTTCTTCAATCTGCTCAAGAACTCCCTTGAGGCGATGAAGGACAACGGGTCCATCGACATAGCCGTGGAGGCGGACGACCGCGACGTCACGGTCTCGATATCCGATTCCGGCGAGGGGATGGACGACGAGCAGCTTGCGCATCTCTTCGAGCCGTATCGCACCTCCAAGGAAAAGGGCACGGGCCTCGGCCTCATGATTTCAAGCAGGATCGTCGCGGCGCACGGAGGCGCTATAGAAGTCTCGTCGAAGCCAGGGGAGGGAACTACGTTCCGCGTGCGCCTACCGAGGATCGAAAAGCGCATAAGGGAACTTCCGCAGAAACCGGAGAAAGACCAATGAGCCCGGCCATCATGCAGCAGAGACCGAAGATACTGATAGTCGACGACGAAAAGCCCCTTCGCGACACATTGGCGAAGTGGTTCGCGCCATCCTACGACTGCCTTGTCGCGCCAGACGCGGAAAACGCGATGTCGCTGATTGCCGCGAATCCCGGAATCGCGCTCATGATCTCCGACGTCAGGATGCCGGGGGAGGACGGCGTCTCGCTGCTTAAGAAGGCGAAGGCCGCGAATCCGTCGATGGCGGTCATCCTCCTCACCGCGTATGGAACGGTAGATCTCGCGGTTGACGCGATGCGCGAGGGTGCGGACGACTTCTTCCAAAAACCGGTCACCGACCTCAAGGCGTTCGAGCTCAGGGTCGCAAAGGCCATCAAGACCGCTTCGCTGGAGCGCGAGAACGCGGAGCTCAAGGCCCGCCTCTCGACGGAGCTCGAGGACTTCACCGGCAACTCTCCCGCCATGCGCAAGGTATATGCGCTGATACGCAAGGTGGCCCCCTCCAGCGCGACTGTCCTCGTGGAGGGGCCGAGCGGCACGGGCAAGGAGCTCGTCGCCCGCGCCCTGCACAGGCTCTCGCCCCGCGCCTCGAAGCCTTTCGTCGCCGTGGAATGCTCGGCGTTCTCAGAGGAGCTGCTGAAGTCGGAGCTGTTCGGCTACGAGCCGGGGACCTTCACCGGCGGGCTCAAGGAAGGCAAGGCGGGGTGCTTCGAGGAGGCAGACGGGGGGACGCTCTTCCTCGACGAGATAGGCGAGATAGACATGGCGACGCAGATCGCCCTTCTGAGGACCATCGAGACGAAGGCCGTGCGCAGGCTTGGCGGCGTACAGGAAAAGCCGGTTGACTTCAGGCTTGTCGCCGCGACGAACAAGGACCTCGCCGCCATGGTGCGCGAGGGCAAGTTCCGCGACGACCTCTACTACCGGCTCAACGTGATAGACCTCCACATCCCCGCGCTCAAGGACAGGCCCGGCGACATAGCGCTCCTTGTCGCAAGGTTCCTCAAGGAGTATTCCGCCGCCTACGGCGGAACTGTAAAGGGAATCGAGCCGCAGGCCCTGAAGGCGCTTGAAGACTACGACTGGCCTGGCAACGTGCGCCAGCTCAGGAACGTAGTGGAGAAGATGGTCGTCCTCGCCTCCGGCCCGAAGCTGACGAGCGAAGACCTGCCCGTGGAGATATCGCAGGGCGCGCAGGTTGCAGCCTTCGCGCACGAGGCGGAGCCCGCGGCAGTTCAGGCGCACGAGGCGGAGGCAGAGCCAATGCAGGCGACGACGACTCTCGCCGACGCGGAAAAGAGCCAGATACTCGCGGCGCTTGCCGCTGCGGGAGGGAACAAGTCCAAGGCGGCGGAGGCCCTCGGCATATCGCGCAGGACCCTTCACCGCAAGCTGAACTTGTGGGGCATGAGGTAGGGACATGGGCGAAAACGCATTCAAGGACTATCCGACGGAAAACCTCACCATGCGGTCGAGGATCCTGAAGATACCCAACCTAAAGCTCATAGAAAAGGTCGGCGACGGCGGAATGTCTACCGTTTGGAAGGCGTGGGACACGGTCAACCAGAGGCTTGTCGCCGTAAAGATACTCAACCGCGAGTTTGCGACAAACGGCGGAGACGTGAGGGCGTTCCGCGAAGAGGAGCGCCTGATGGAGGAAATACGCCATCCCGGCATCGTGCAGGCCTACGACTTCGACAACGGGAACGGGAACTGGTATTTCGTGATGGAGTTCGTTGACGGCTACACCTTCGCGGACCTCCTGAGGAGAAAGCAGCACGTCAGCGAGCCGGACTGCCTGCTGATATGCGAATCCGTGGCCGCCGCGCTCGACTATGCGTGGAACGACCACGGAATCGTCCACTGCGACATCAAGCCCGAGAACATCATGATCAACACCGACGGCGTGGTGAAGCTGACGGACCTCGGAATTTCCCACCGCTTCGAGTTCGCGGACCCGGAGACTTTCGAAGTTCCCGACCACGTGATGGGGACTCCGGCCTACATATCGCCGGAACAGGTCTACGGCGACGTCGAGCCGGACTGCCGCGCCGACATATACTCCCTCGCGGCGACGATGTTCCATCTCTCCACTGGCAGGGTGCTCTTCCCGGGGCTCGACACCGACGGGATGATGCGCGCCCACTGCAGCGAAGAGGCGCAGGCAAACGACCCAAGGGCGTATCGGCCGGAGCTCTCCGAGGGCTTCTGCCAGCTTCTCGAGGCGATGCTCGTGAAGAACCGCGACTTCAGGATCGCGTCCTGGGGCAACGTGTTCGAAATGTGCCGCGACGTCGAAGCGGGCAGGAGCTTCAAGAGCAGGGATAATGGCGCCGTCTCATCGATCAAGCTTTTCAGTTAAATGCAAAATGGCTAAGACAATGAAAAAGATTGCAGTTCTCATGGGCGGGAAGTCGAGCGAACGCGAAGTCTCGCTCGCCTCCGGCAAAAACGTGGCGGAAGCCCTCGCAAGCCTCGGCAAATACGAAGTCGTGAGCGTAGATCTCAAGGACGAAAGCCTTGACGCGATGCCAAGGGACGTAGACGCCGCATACATCGCCCTCCACGGAGGCTGGGGCGAGAACGGCGGAGTGCAGGCCGCTCTCAACGCGATGGGGATTCCCTACACAGGGCCAGGCGTCCTTGCCTCGCAAATCGCGATGGACAAGGTGAAGACGAAGATGGTGCTTGAGATGAACGCCGTCCCGACGGCAGCCTGGGGGCTCGCAAACCCGGACACGGAAATGCCGCCCATTCCCCTTCCGGCTGTCGTAAAGCCGCCATGCGACGGCAGCTCCGTCGGGATATCGAAGGTCTCGAAAGCCGACGAATGGGCGAAGGCGCGCGACCTCGCCTTCTCCGCGCAGGGCGGGAGCTCCAACGGGCAGAACGTCGTGCTCGTCGAGGAGTTCATCCCCGGGCGAGAGTTTTCCGTAGGCGTCATAAACGGGGAACCCCTGCCCGTCATCGAGATCGTCGCAGAGGGCGGATGGTACGGCTACCACGAAAAATACGAATCCGACAAGACGCGCTATCCCTTCCTCGAAGAAGGCGAGCTTTCGGCGAAGCTCAAGGACCTGGCGGTCAAGTCCTACAAGGCCGTCGGATGCCGCGGCGTCACGCGAATCGACATGCGGGTCTCTCCTCTCGGCCGTCCATACGTGCTCGAGCTCAACACGTCGCCCGGCTTCACGGCCCACTCGCTCGTGCCACAGGCCGGGATGAAGGCCGGCGCCACCCTGGCGGAAGTCTGCGACAGGATCCTCTCATCTGCGGCGGTGGACAAATGAAGGCGAACAAGATAGAGCACGGGGGGCACAGGGGCGCACTGGCGGCGCTGGCAATCGCGGCAGTCGCCGCAATCGTCGTAGGCGTCCTTCTCGGATACGACAAGCTGCGCTCGCTCTGGCTTGAGCAGTGCGTGGTGAAGGACATGGAGTCGCAGGTGTTCATCGAGGCCGGCACCATGGTGAAAGCCGACGTCATAGCCGACGAATTCGGCCTGAAGGCGGGAGCCAACCTCGCCCTCATAGACTTCGACGCAAAGCGCAAGGCCATTCTCAAGAAAATCCCGAACCTGCGTTCGATATCGGTCTCGCGCAGGCTTCCGGACAAGGTCTCGATCGTCACGGAGGAGCGCGTTCCGGCCGCGAGGATGGAAGTGCGCGGCAGCAGGACTGCGACTGGGCGCGTAGCGGACCGCGACGGCATCGTGTTCGTCTGCCAGAGGGGGACGAGGCTACTGCCTGTGATAAGGGAGGCGCCGTCGGCCGGCACTCCGGCTGGCCACCGCCTTTCGGGGCGCGTGCGGGCCGCCATGGAGCTCATAGAGGCGGGACGCGACCGCGAGTTCCAGGAGCTCGGGATACTGGAGGTCGACGCCACCAACCCGGACTTCCTGCTTGCGACGCTCGGCACGAACTACTCCGCGCTGAAAATCGCGTGGGACGGCATGGACGGCCAGCCGACGGCTGCGAGCCGCGCGAGCCTGAAGAGGCAGCTCTCGCACCTGACAAGCGCAATGCGCTCTAGGCTCGGCAACGACGCTGTCGTATGGAACGCAACGGACTTCTCTAAACCCGGCCGCATCTACGCGGACAAGAAGGACAAGATGAAATGAGCAGCATACACGCCGCACTGGAAATCGGGACGACGCGCACGGTCCTCGCCATCGCCGAGGCAGCCGGAGGAGGTAGGCTGTCCATAACCAGCAGGGCCGAGATACCGTCCTCAGGGATACGCAAAAGCCAGATACTGAACATCCCCGATGCAACGCAGTCCATTAGGTCCGTGCTGCGCGAGGTGGAAAAAAGGCAAGAGGCCACCGGCTCGAAGGTAACCATCGGCAATGCGGTACTGGCGATATCCGGCCAGCACATCATGGCGACTCGCACCGACGGCCAGGCAATCGTCGAAAGCGGCCGGGTGGGCGACGCCGAGATACACGAGGCCGTCCGCAGGGCGCGGGAGATGCCGATACCCAAGGGACGGGAGCTTCTTGACGTCGTGGACCAGGACTACGTCCTCGACCGGCTCGGCGGCATAACCGCCCCCAAGGGAATGTCAGGCAAGATGCTGCGTCTCAACGCCTTGCAGATCCACGCCGACGCAAACCGCATACAGGACGCCCGCAGCGCGGCGGAAGGCGCGCATCTCGAGATAAGGGACACTGTGTTCGCCACGACTTGCGCGGCAGATGCAGTCCTTGAAGAGCACGAAAGGCGCAACGGGTCTCTCGTCCTCGACCTCGGAGGGGGATCTACCGGCTACGCCGTATATTGCGACGGATTTCTCCTTGCCGCAGGAGTGATCGGCGTTGGCGGCGACCACGTCACAAACGACATAGCGCACGCATTCCAGACGACAAACGCGCAGGCGGAACAGCTGAAGACGGAAGAATCGAGCGCAATTCCCGTGCGGCGCACCGGAGAGGGCGAGAGGGTGCGCATAACCGGATCGTCCGCGCTGATGGAGAGCAGGACGATCTCCCGCCTCTCTCTCGACACCGTCGTGAACGCGCGGCTCAAAGAGCTCTTCGCCATCATCCGGGAGAGGCTTGAAGACCAGGATCTCGTGCACAGGCTCCACGCAGGGGCGGTCCTCACTGGCGGAGGGGCGGGAATGAAGGATCTCCCGCGTCTCGCCGAGCAGGAGCTTGGCATGAGCGTTCGCATCGGCCGCCCGATCCACATGGACGGACTCGACGGCGAGAAGGCGCCGTGGGCGTTTGCCGCGATTTCCGGCGCACTTATGTACGCCCACGCAAACTACGAGGACAGGTCTATCTTGGACGACATCTTCGGGAGGTTCTTCAAATGAGCGCAAACCGGTCAATGCTTCTCATCGGGGTCGGAACCGCCGGTGCACAAATAGCGCGCGGGGTCTCCCGCGCATATGGAGAGGGCCTTAGGTACGTAATCGCCGACACCGACGCCTCCACGGGCGAGGGCGCAGGCGACTTCATTCTTCTCGGCGGCGACCGCCTCTCCGGGCGGGGATCGGGCGGCGACGTGGCCATGGCCAGGCTCGCCGCCGAAGACTCGGTCCAGGCCCTCGACTCCAAGATAGAAGGCGTGCGCATGGCGGTTGTCGTGACATGCCTGGGAGGCGGAACAGGCGGCGGCGCAACGCTTGAAATACTGAACAGGCTCTCCTCGCTCGGAATCCCGTCGATTGCCTTCGCGACGCTCCCGTTTCTCTTCGAGGGCGACGAGCGCCAGCGCAATGCACGCGGCGTGATGTCCATGATAGAGGATGCATCGGGAGCCGCGATATTCCTTCCCCTCGACAAGCTCGTCTCCGGGGAGGACGTCATGGAAAGCGCGATGAAGAGGGCGACCGATTCCGTCGCAAGCGGAGTCACGCTCTTCTGGCGGCTCGTGGAGAAGCCGGGCTACCTGAAGCTCGACGCCGACCGCCTCCGCCACCTCATATCCGGCGCAGGCAGGGGCAGGTTCGCGGCCGTGACCGCGCAGGGGCCGGACCGCGCTGCGCAGGCCGTTGACATGCTCATACGCTCGGAGACCCTCGCCATTGCGTCGGCGGCGCCGAAGGCAGTCCTCTGCGGCGTGCTCGCCGGAGACGACTTGAGGCTCAGCGAGCTTGGCCAGATCGCCGATGGAATCCAGGAGGCCTTCGGAAAGCAGCTTTCGTTTGCCCTCGGAACGGTCAACGACGAAGCCACGTTCTCCGGGCGGATCGCCGTAGTAGTGATGATATTCGAGATGGACGGCAGGGCCTCTTCTTCTGCGGACGACGCAAAGGCGGCGGGAGGCCACCGACACAAGCGTTCCAAGAGCGTCCTCGGGGCGGGCCCGTCCAAGCGCGGGCGATTCAACAACGCAGAGCCGACAACCTGGCGAGGCGAAGACCTCGACGTGCCGACGTTCATACGACGCGGCATAAACCTCGACTTCTGATGAGAGACGGACATGTCAGGGTGCTGCCGCTGCATGTGGCCAACAAGATCGCCGCAGGCGAGGTTGTGGAGCGTCCTGCGAGCGTCGCAAAAGAGCTGATCGAAAACGCGATCGACGCGGGGGCGGCAAACATAAAGGTGGCCATCGCGCAGGGCGGGCGCAAGCTCGTGTCCGTTCAGGACGACGGCTGCGGGATGGAGAGGGAGGACGCCGTGCTCGCGCTCG